>Ga0180434_10008566_pt1 | contig 11267 bp, 6 predicted proteins | sample SS_ome_7_FD_132453 | JGI IMG/M metagenome (GOLD analysis project Ga0180434, IMG submission 132453) | Hypersaline lake sediment archaeal communities from the Salton Sea, California, USA - SS_1_D_2 metaG | ecosystem: Environmental > Aquatic > Non-marine Saline and Alkaline > Hypersaline > Sediment... | reverse complement strand
AGGAGCTAGTTATGGACTTCGTATTATCAGAGGAACTCCAGATGCTCAAAGACACGGTCCGTGATTTTGTTGACGAGAAGATCGCCCCGTTTGCAGACGAGTGGGAGGAAAACCACTATTATCCGTACGAACAAGCCATCAAGCCGATGGCTGATTTAGGTTTTTTTGGTACCGTAATCCCCGAGGAGTATGGTGGAAATGATATGGGTTGGCTGGCCGCTATCATACTCACCGAGGAAATCGCTCGTGGCTCCAGTGCGCTTAGGGTACAGATTAATATGCAGACAACAGGAAATGCCTTCACGATATATCACTATGGAAGCGATGAGCTGATTAAGAAATACGTGCCTAAACTTGTGAGTGCCGAGTATGTAGGCGCCTTCGCCATGACCGAGCCCAACGCGGGCTCCGATGTGATGTCCATGAAATCTACCGCAGAGGATAAGGGAGACCATTGGCTGTTAAACGGCTACAAAACCTGGATCTCTAACGCGAGGGTTGCTGACCAGATCATTTACTATGCATATACTGACCGCTCTCTAGGATCAAAAGGGCTTTCAGCTTTTGTTGTCGAGCCAAAGAACTTTAACGGGATTACCACAACAGACTTAGATAAGTTAGGTACCCACGCTACACCGACCGGTGAGATTATTTTGGAAAACACGAAAGTTCCGAAGGAAAATATCATTGGTAAGCCTGGTGACGGCACAAGGATTGTTTTTGGGTCACTGGCTAATTCCCGCCTTTCCGCAGCAGCAGGGGGTGTGGGTTTAGCACAGGCTTGTCTGGAGTCGGTACTGAAATACGCTATGGAGCGACAGCAGTTTGGCCAAGAGGTTGGGAAGTTTCAAATGAACCAAGACATGATTGCGCAGATGGTCTCGGAGATCGAGGCTGCCCGGCTTTCTTGTTATAGAGCAGCGTGGCAGAAAGACCAAGGTATGCTGGGCAACAACCTGGAGGTGGCGCAAGCCAAGTACCTGGCTGCTGAGATAGCCTATAAATCCGCTCGTTATGCCATGAGTATCTTGGGGGCCTACGGCTACTCCACGGAATATCCAGTAGCACGTTACTTCCGAGATACACCCCCTTACGGAATGGTAGAGGGCTCAACGAATATCTGTAAATTTATCATAGCTCAGGATCAACTTGGCATCAGAAAGGCCAACAGATAAGATTCTTTCAGCTGTCTTTATAGAACCGATCAGACAGCTGAGAAATGGAGTAATTCGCTGTTCAGAAGATGTTCAAAACAAGACCAAAAACACATCAGCATTGTTGAATATCATGCTGTTTGGTAGCACGCTCAGGTACATAGTATCCATAACAAGAAAGGTGTGGCGCGGGTTTCTCTTCTTTATGTGGGCCCGTGGCGAGAAAAATATAAAATAATATCAATAAATTATTAACGTTTTTCACAATTACACCGGATATATTACTACTATTATTTTTATTAAATACTTAATCGTTACCTCACTAAGACAGGGGAGGCAGAATGGAGATAAAAATTGAGAGAGACACCCTGCTTAAGGGAATTTCTCGGGTCCAAGGAATATTGGAGAAGCGAAGTCACATGCCCATACTCTCTACTGTCCTTTTAACAACTAAGGATAACGAGTTAGAGGTAGCGGCAACAGACCTGGAGATTGGTTTCCAAAATAACTATCCAGCTGAAATCATCACGCCGGGCAGTATAACGATTTCCGGCAAAAAACTCCTGGATATCGCTCGAGAAACTAATAATCCAACAATATATATCACTGAAAAGGAAAATAATTGGGTTTATGTCTCTGATAACCATGCCCACTATAACCTCTCCTGCCTCCCTGCGGACGAGTTTCCTGTTCTCACAGAACCAGAGGGAACCTCAACAATACCGATCGATGGCATGGCGCTAACAGAGATGATCGATAAAACGATCTACTCAATCACCATGGAAGAGGCAGGGTTTAAGTTATCCGGGGTTTTTGTGGAGAGAGTAGAAGATAAAGAAGGTTTTTTGCGGATGGTGGCAACGGATGGCCACAGACTGTCGTTGATAGATAAAAAGGTACCTGAAGTCGAGAAATTAGAATTAGAACAAGGTGTTATGGTACCAAAGAAGGGACTAATAGAGTTACATAAACTCGCCCTAGATGATGGGGATATCCTTTTTGGGCTCAAGCAAAACAACCTGGTGGCAAAAAAAGAAAAGGCGCTCATCGTGATTCGGCTACTCGATACCAAATTCCCCGACTACAGAAACGTGATTCCCGTGCAAGACGAGGGCACTCTCAATATTATTACTGTTAAAAGGAATGCCCTGCTAGAAGCTATGCGGCGAATGATGATTATCAGAACCGATCAGTATCAGGGTGTAAAGATCAACATAGAGACAGAGTATTTAGAAATGACCTCCGTGAATCCAGACTTGGGAAACGTAGACGAAAGGGTAGATGTGCGGTATGCGGGTGAATCGATGGAGGTCGGCTTTAACCCCAAGTATTTCATTGATGCGCTGCAACCCATGGAGAGTGAAGAAATTCAGCTCAATATAAAGGATAGTACGAGCCCCTGCTTAATTACCGGAGAAGGCGATGAAGGTTTTCTTGGGTTAATAATGCCGATGAGGATCTAGGAGATGACAACTGGCAAAGACTACACTGCCTCCAGCATAAAAGTACTAAAAGACCTGACCGCCGTAAGGAAACGGCCGGCCATGTATATCGGAAATACCTCAACCGAGGGGCTTCACCATCTCTTATACGAGGTTGTTGATAATAGCGTGGATGAGGCTTTAGACGGGCACTGTGATCAGATCGACATCAGGATCTTGAGCGACAATAGTGTCATCGTTAAGGATAACGGTAGGGGTATACCGGTAGATATACATGCACACGAAAAACTGCCCGCTCTCGAGGTTGTCATGACGAAACTTCATGCAGGCGGCAAGTTTGATAATAAGAGTTATAAAGTCTCGGGGGGATTACACGGGGTAGGTGTTTCAGTTGTGAATGCCCTGTCCGAGTATCTAGATGTCGAGGTTTATCTAAAAGGAAATGTTTATCATCAGCGGTATGAAAGGGGTATAACCGCCAGCCCTTTAGAGATAATGGGCAAGACCAAACGGAGAGGAACAAGCATACATTTCAGGCCTGATGAGGAGATATTCGGGAACATAGACTTTAGCTTCGATATCATTTGCCAGAGGATGCGGGAATTAGCATTTCTTAATACAGGCTTAAAGATTAATGTATATGATGATCGGAAAGAAAAGGAAAAGAAGTTCTTTTATAAAGGCGGTATTATCTCCTTTGTGGAGTATTTAAACCAAAACCAGGATGTTATTCATTCGAAGCCAATCTATATACAGGGGGAGCGGAACGGGGTTGGCGTAGAGATCGCCTTTCAGTACAGCCGCTCTTATATCGAAAAGATCTTTTCCTTTGCCAACAATATTAACACGAGAGAAGGAGGGAGTCATCTTGTTGGTTTTAAGGCCGCGCTCACGAGAAGCATTAATTCCTATTTTCAAGGGAACCAACAAAGCAAAAACATAAAACTCACCGGCGACGATGTACGGGAAGGTATTACCGCTGTTATAAGCGTTAAACTAAGGGAGGCCCAGTTCGAGGGGCAAACAAAGAGTAAGCTGGGAAACAGTGAGGTTAAAGGCCTTGTTGAAAATCTCGTTAACGAGAAACTTGCCAACATCTTTGAAGAAACCCCGTCTCTTATCAAGAATATTTTGGCCAAGGTCGTGGAGGCTGCTACAGCCAGGGAGGCTGCCCACAAGGCGCGAGAACTGACAAGGAGAAAAGGAGTTCTGTCAGAAGCGTTCCTGCCGGGAAAACTTGCCGACTGTCAAGAAAGAGACCCGCAAAGAGCGGAGGTGTTTCTGGTGGAAGGGGATTCAGCAGGAGGATCGGCAAAACAGGGCAGAGACAGGAGATTTCAGGCTATCCTGCCCCTCAAAGGCAAGATTCTTAATATAGAGAAAGCCCGGTTTGACAAGATATTTTCCAGCGTTGAAATAAGAACGATCATTTCAGCCTTGGGGGCCGGCATAGGTCAGGAAGAGTATGACATCTCGAAGCTTCGGTATGGTAAGGTTATTATCATGACCGATGCCGATGTTGATGGATCCCACATAAGAACCCTTCTGTTAACCTTTTTTTACCGACAAATGCCGGACCTGGTGGAGGCAGGGCACCTCTATGTCGCGAAACCCCCTCTTTATCGACTAAAAGACGGCGCAGCGGAGGCGTTTTTTCATAACGAAGACAGCTACTATTCGTATCTTATAGATAGGGTTTCCGAGAAGGAAGCGGTCTGGGTAGACGGAAAGAAAAAGATATCGGGGGCGAAACTGCGTTCGCTGCTCCATACACTTATTGACTATTTCGATACAGTCAATAGCTTAACAAGAAAAGGTTATAGCAGCAGGTTTCTCAGCTTCCTCTGCCAAAAAGAGGTTACCAAGAACCACATAAAAGACAAAGACCTCATCGCTGCCTTATCCGAGGAATTCGAGCAAGAAGCCTTTGCTACCCAAGAGATCAAATTCGATGAGGAGCATAATCGATATGAGTTATTATTGAGAGATCAAAAGGATAGCGGGGCGTTTTTTACATTTAACTGGGAGCTATTATCCTCGCCGGATTTTCAGAGGTTGCTGAAATTCAACCAGGGGGTGAGGGAGCTTGATGGCCCATTCTTTTTGGTTGGGGATGAAAAAGACAAAACCAAGATAGAATCGAAAGAGAAACTCTTTGAGCATCTCGTGGATAAGGCGAAAAAGGGAATCAGCATTCAACGGTACAAGGGTCTGGGAGAGATGAATCCCGAGCAGTTATGGCAGACCACAATGGACCCTGAAAGAAGGAGTTTGGTACAGGTGACCATTGAAGATGTTATAGCAGCCGATGAGATCTTTACCTTGCTCATGGGTGACAAAGTTGAACCGCGAAGGGAATTTATTCAGAATAATGCCTTAGAAGTAAAAGAGCTTGATATTTAGGGAATCTCGGTTTTGTTCAACACCCCCCGGAACAAAACCATAATGCTCTGCTTAGATGTAAGACAGTGGCTGCACCTTTAGGCCCGCCAGCATATTTCCACGAGATTTGAAGAGTGTAACGTGTTCCATGAATACCGATACCGTTATCTGTAAGGAGACAGAATGAGCCCATTACAGGAAAGAGACTCGAGCACGGTAACGATCGAAGAAGAAATGAAGCGATCATATCTCGAGTATGCAATGAGCGTGATCGTTGGCAGGGCTTTACCGGATGTGCGGGACGGACTGAAACCCGTCCACAGAAGAGTTCTTTACGCCATGGAACAGTTAAAGAACTACCACGATCGGCCTTACAAGAAATCCGCCCGTGTCGTAGGCGACGTAATCGGTAAATATCATCCCCATGGCGATGCAGCGGTGTACGATACAGTTGTAAGACTGGCACAGCCGTTCTCTATGCGGTACCCCCTGGTCGATGGACAAGGTAATTTTGGTTCAGTGGACGGAGACCCTCCTGCGGCCATGCGGTACACTGAGATCAGGATGGAGAAGATTGCCGCAGAGTTCATGCAAGACGTCGACAAGGAGACAGTGGAGTTCACCCCCAATTATGATGGCTCCATGGAGGAACCGCTTATTCTCCCGACAAACATACCAAACCTCCTGATAAACGGCTCATCGGGCATCGCAGTGGGCATGGCCACGAACATCCCCCCCCATAATCTTGGCGAGATCGCAGATTCCATAATACATACCGTAGATAACCCAAATATTTCGCTCCAAGAGCTTATGGTGGATGTGCCTGGGCCGGATTTCCCTACTGCAGGTTTTATTCATGGCACTATGGGGATCAAAGAGGCCTATGCCACAGGGAGAGGGATCATCAAGGTTCGGGCCCGGGCACTTGTTGAAAAGATCGGGGAGAACAGAGAGCGGATCGTGGTCACCGAAATACCGTACCAGGTTAACAAGGCGAACCTCTTGAAGAGCATGGGAGATCTCGTTAAGACCAAAAAGATAAGCGGCATCACCGATATACGAGATGAATCGGATCGGGAGGGGCTGCGGGTGGCCATAGAGATTAAGCGGGATGCAGAAGCGGCAGTGATCCTGAATCGGCTCTACAAGTTTACCCAGATGGAGACCTCCTTCGGGATAATCATGCTGGCTATCGTGCACGGAAAGCCCGAGATTCTAAACCTGAAACAGATCATACAGCACTTCATTAATCATAGAAAGGAAATGATCCTGCGCCGAACGTCCTTCGAACTGAGGAAAGCGGAGGCGAGGGCCCATATCCTGGAAGGACTCAAGGTTGCATTAAACCACCTTGACAGGGTTGTTCAACTCATTCGGTCTTCCCGTAGCCCCTCCCATGCTAAAACAAGGCTTGTTGAAACGTTCCAGCTTTCGGAAGCCCAGGCCCAGGCCATTCTGGATATGAGACTGCAGAGATTAACAGGGCTGGAAAGGGATAAGATAAATGACGAATATAACAGCTTAATCAAGGACATAGAAAGATTTCGTGCTATTCTGACAAACGAGGCCCTCGTCTTGGACCTGATCAAACAGGAAATGCTAGCGGTTAAGGACAAATATGGCGATGACCGCCGGACCGAAATCACCAAAGACGTGCAAGAGATCGATATCGAAGACCTTATCGTAGATGAAGACATGGTGATCACGGTAAGTCACGCAGGGTACATAAAAAGAAGCCCCATAAGCCTTTATAGGGCCCAGCGGAGAGGCGGCAGGGGAGTGTCCGGCACGAAAACCAGAGAAGAGGACTTTGTAGCGCTGATGTTCGTTGCCTCAACCCATGATTATCTCTTGTTTTTCATGAACACCGGAAGGCTCTACTGGAGAAAGGTTCACGAGATACCGGAGGCGGGAAGGGTTGCTAAGGGAACGGCCATTGTAAACTTGCTCGATTTGCACCCTGACGAAACGGTTGCCACCATCCTCTCGGTTAAGGGTTTCGAGGAAGGGAAGTATGTGGTTATGGGAACCAGGAAGGGCCTGGTGAAAAAGACCAGTCTTTCCGCGTACAGCCATCCTCGGGCTACGGGCATTGCCGCTCTCAAAATCAATGAGGGTGATGAGTTGATAGGGGTACGGGTAACAACCGGTAAGCAGGATATCTTCTTGAGCACCAAACAAGGCAAGGCGATACGGTTTAATGAGCAAGGCCTTAGGGATATGGGTCGCGTGGCCGCGGGAAATACAGGGATTCGATTGGACCGCGAAGACCGGGTTGTCAGCCTGGAGATCCTGAACGAAGGAGCGACGATACTCACTATTACGGAGAACGGCTTCGGAAAGAGAACGGACACAAAAGAATATAGGGTGCAACAGCGAGGTGGCAAAGGAGTCTTCTCCATTAGGACATCGGAGCGAAACGGCCCGGTTGTAAGCGCTATCCAGGTTACCAGTGATGATGAATTGATAATCCTGTCCGGGGAAGGAAAGATCATTCGGATAAGGGCGGCCGATATCTCGGTTATTGGCAGGCATACACAGGGGGTAAAACTCATAAACCTTGATGCGCCGGAGAAGGTTGTGAGCGTGGCGCGATTAGTGGAAGCGTAAGGCCGGAAACAATGCTTAAGATCGGTGTCGTCGGTGCAGGGAGTTGGGGTACCGCCCTGGCCCACCACCTGGCCCTCAAAGGGATAGGGGTGGACTTGTGGGTCAGGGAAAGGGACCTGTTTCACCAGATTCGGGACCGGAGAGTCAACAAGACGTTTTTACCGGGAATACGGCTTTCGAAAAGGATAGAGCCCGTCCAATCATTCAGACAGGTAGCCCGCCAAAAAGACCTGGTGCTCGTCGTTGTCCCCTCCCACGTTTTTAGAAAAACCCTGCGCAAGCTCGCCCCCTATCTCTTAGCGGAAGTTCCCCTGGTAGTCGGAACAAAGGGAATCGAAAACCAAACCATGATGACCATGTCCCAGGTGGTTAAATCGGCCATGCCCGAACACGGAATTGAGAACTTCGCATGCCTTTCCGGCCCGAGCTTCGCCCGTGAGGTCTGCCTAAAGCACCCAACGGCTGTGACCCTCGCGTCGGGCGATAAGGGGCTGGGCCGATATCTGCAGGAGCTTTTTTCCACCGAATACTTTAGGGTATATACGACCCAAGATGTCATCGGTGTCGAGCTGGGCGGGGCACTGAAGAACGTTATAGCAATCGGCGCCGGTGTATCGGATGGTCTGGGCTTCGGTTCAAATGCGAGAGCAGCCCTGATTACGCGGGGCGCGGCGGAAATAGCACGGCTTGGGGCTTCTCTGGGCGCGGATCCGGTAACCTTTGCAGGGTTGGCGGGCATCGGCGACTTGATCCTCACCTGTACGGGCGACCTGAGCAGAAACCGCATGGTAGGGTTAAAGATCGCCCAGGGCATACCGATTGATAAAATTACCTCCAGCATGAAGATGGTCGCCGAAGGGATTAAGACATCTTTGTCCGCTTACAGGTTGGCCAAAAAGATGGGCATAGAGATGCCCATAACGACCGAAGTCTACCACATCATCTACAAGGGAAAGGATCCGCGCAGGGCGGTTAAGGACGTGATGACAAGAGAGCTCAGGGTAGAGCCCGAGAATTAACCGTTCGCTCCCGCACCTCGTTTGAGACAGGCCTGGATGAACCCATAGAACAGGGGAGACGGTTTCTCCATCCGCGAGAGCAGCTCCGGGTGTGCCTGGGTGGCCACGAAATAGTCCCGATCGGGCAGCTCGATGAATTCAACGAGCCTGGAGTCACGGCTCGTTCCGGAGAAGATCAAGCCGTGCTCGGTGAGGATCTGGTGGTATGCGGGGCTCACCTCATAACGGTGCCGGTGCCGCTCCGATACCGCGAGCGCCTGGTAGAGCCTGCTGACCAGGCTACCCTCGGTGAGCACTGCCTCATATGCCCCCCGCCTCATGGTGGCACCCTTGTCTACAATGTCCTTCTGCTCGGGCAGGATATCGATTACCGGGTGAGGGGTGTTGGGGTCGAACTCGGTGCTGTTTGCCCCTTCGAGCTGACAGACATTTCTCGCATATTCCACTACGGCCAGCTGCAACCCTAGGCACAATCCTAGAAAGGGGATGTTTTCCTCCCGGGCCCGCTTGATGATGCTGATCTTGCCTTCGGTGCCCCGAGAGCCGAACCCGCCGGGCACGATCACCCCGTGGGACCCATCCAGCACGGCGGCATCGGTGAGATCAGTGGTCTCGACCCACCGGAGGTTGATCCGCGAGGCCAGGTGTGCTGAACAGTGATGCAATGCCTCGATGATGGAGGCATAGGAGTCCTCCAGTTTCGTGTACTTCCCGCAGATGGCTACCGCAATCTCCTGGGTGGGGATGCGGATGTTCTCGATATACTCCTTCCACCGTCTGAGGTCAGGGGGCGAGTAGATATTGAGCTTCTTGTGGATGATCTCGGCCAGCCCCTCTTGCTCGAACACGACCGGTATCTCGTAAATGTCATCCACATCCAGGGCCGTAATCACGGCATCGGGGCTTACGTCGCAGAAACGGGCGATTTTCTGTTTGATCTCGCTTGTCAAAAACTCCGAGCATCTGCCGATAATAATATCGGGGAAGATGCCTCGTTGCTTAAGCAGGTTGACGCTCTGCTGGGTAGGCTTGGACTTTTGCTCGTTGACCCCGTGGGGAATCGGCACATAGGTCAGCTGCACATAAATGATGTTTTCTTTGCCCACATCCTCCTTCATCTGGCGCATGGCCTCCAGAAAGAGCTCGTTTTCAATGTCACCCACCGTACCGCCGATCTCCACGATCACCAGATCCGCGGCCTCCTCCCCGGCAACCTCGTAAATGTGGTGCTTGATAATGTCGGTGACGTGTGGGATGTACTGAACGGTTTTTCCCAGGTAGTCGCCCCTGCGCTCCTTATCTCTCACCATGTGAAACACCTTGCCCATGGTCAGGTTCCATTTGGACTTGCACCGGATGCCCAGGAACCGCTCGTAGTGGCCGAAGTCCATGTCCACCTCACCTCCGTCGTCCAGCACGAACACCTCTCCGTGCTCGATGGGGTTCATGGTGCCCGGATCCACGTTGAGGTAGCCGTCACACTTGATGGGGATGATGCTGAGCCTGGATGAGAGCAGGTGCCCGATGGAGGCGGCTGTAATGCCCTTCCCGAGCCCTGAAAGGACCCCGCCGGTTATGACAATATATTTGGTTGTTGACATGCTATGTGGTGAACAACGCTGATCGAACGCCTGTTGGTAGCGGGATCGCCGGCCGGGGAAAGGGGGAGCCACCTCGCTTGTCAGAAAGACGCCTAAAGTATCGGCAGATATTTTTCGATCTCATACTGGCTGACGTGAACACGGTATCGATCCCACTCGATCTTCTTGTTTGCTACGAATTTATTAAAGATGTGATCACCCAAGGTCTCCCGCACAAGCTCGCTGCCTTCCACCTCTTGAATTGCCTCAAAGAGATTACCGGGCAAAGAGGTGATGCCGGCCTTTTCCCGTGCTGCTTCGTCCATCTCGTAAATATCCTCTTCTATGGGTTCCGGCAGGGTGTAGTTTTCCTCAATGCCTTTGAGCCCCGCTGCGAGCATAACCGCAAAGGCCAGGTAAGGATTGCACGCCGGGTCAGGCGATCTGAACTCGATCCGTGTCGCCCGCTCCTTCCCCGGTTTGTACATGGGGACCCTGACCATGGTAGATCGGTTACGCCTGGCCCAGGAAATATAGACCGGGGCCTCGTACCCGGGGACCAGGCGTTTATACGAGTTTACCCACTGATTGGTTACTGCCGTAATCTCCCGCGCATGCCTAATGATGCCGGCAATATAGGGCCGCGCTATTGATGAGAGATGGTAGGGGTCTTGACTATCATAGAAGGCATTGGTGTCGCCCTTGAATAAGGATTGGTGGACATGCATGCCGCTTCCGTTCTCCCCGAAGATGGGCTTGGGCATAAAGGTCGCGTATAAGCCCTTGCTCAGGGCTACCTCCTTTACCGCTATCCGGTAGGTCATGGTCTTATCGGCCATGACAAGGGCCTCATCGTACTTGAGGTCAATCTCATGCTGGCTGGGAGCAACCTCATGGTGGCTGTATTCCACCCCAATCCCCATATCCTGGAGGGCAAAGATTATTTCCCTCCGAAGATCGCTGCCCTTATCCAGGGGCCTGGTGTCGAAATACCCGCCCTTATCAATGGTCTTCGGGCTGTCCTGATCTTCAAAGCAGAAGAACTCAAGCTCAGGCCCCATATAGGCAGTATATCCCTTT
>Ga0180434_10008563_pt1 | contig 11268 bp, 9 predicted proteins | sample SS_ome_7_FD_132453 | JGI IMG/M metagenome (GOLD analysis project Ga0180434, IMG submission 132453) | Hypersaline lake sediment archaeal communities from the Salton Sea, California, USA - SS_1_D_2 metaG | ecosystem: Environmental > Aquatic > Non-marine Saline and Alkaline > Hypersaline > Sediment... | reverse complement strand
GGAGGCGGCGAGCGAGGCGGCGGCATCAGCCGGCACGTAGAGGTCGGTCCACTCCCCCGGCCGCGCGCCGAGCAGGTCGTAGCCCTGCTCGATGAAGCGCACGTTGTCCGCGGAGGTCGTGTCGTGGATGCGGACGCGTTGCCAGTCCGGGTCAGCTCCCGAGGCCGAGGTCGCGAGCAGCGCCGGCAGCGACAGGGCGAGCGTGAGCAGCGTCAGAACGCCCAGCGGGCGAAACGTGGTATGCATCGGTATCCTCCCTTCACCCGTAAGGATAGCACAATTCATGCGACTTCGCTGGTGGGAGCGGGGTGCGCATTGCCGGCCGAAGACGGCGTGCGAGAGGCAGGAGTCAGATTGGGCGCCAGCCCGCTCGGCGGCGCTACTCGCAGGGGGCGATCTCGGGACGCACGCGCAGGCGCGGCTCGGCCGGCGGCAGCGCGCGCTTGACCGCGCGCTCCAGACGCGTCGCCACGGCGGCCCGCTCCTCTTCCCCGACGCCGGGCGGGACGGCGATGTCGGCGATCAGGCGAAACGGGCCCGCGGGCGGGCCGATCAAGCGCAGGTCGCGCCAGGCATTGGCCAGCGGGTCGCGGTCGACCGCTTCGCTCAGCACGCGCCGCGCCTGTTCGGTCTGGGGGTGGTCGTCGCGCAGCGGATCGGCGTGCACGATCACCGTCCCCGGGTCGCCGCCGTCGAGCTGGCGCTCGGTCTCGTCGCTGATCGAGTGCAACTGCGTGGCCGACAGCTCGCCGGCGACGTCGATGTGCAGCGACACCCAGCGCCGCTCGCCGTAGCGGTGAATGATGACGTCATGAACGCCGAGCACGCCGGGCACGGCCCGCGCCCGTGCGGTGATGGCCGCGATCTCCTCCGCCGTCGGCGCCTCGCCGAGCAGGCGGCTGATCGAGGCGCGCAAGAGCTGCACCGCGAAGTGGGTGATCAGGAGCGCCACCAGGAGTCCGGCGACGGCGTCGAAGCGGGCGAGGCCGAAGCGGCTGCCGATCAGGCCGAGGATCACGAGCAGGGTTGAGATCGAGTCGCTGCGATGGTGCCAGGCATCGGCGCGCAGCGCGTCGGAGTCGATCTCCTTCGCCTTGCGCAGCGTGTAGGCGAAGAGCCACTCCTTGCAGGCGATCGTGACGACGAGCGCCAGAAAGACACCGAGTGACGCGGCGACCGGTTGGGGGTGCTGCAAGCGCTCGATCGAGGTCTTGCCGAACTCGAACGCGGTCGCCAGCAGGAGCGCGGCGAGAAACGAGGTGGCGATGTGTTCGGCGCGCCCGTGACCGAAGGGGTGTTCGCGGTCGGCCGGCTTGGCGGCGATCCGGAATCCAGCGAGGACGATCAGCGAGGAGCCGGCGTCGCCGAGCGAGTGCACCGCATCGGCGATCAGACCGACGGAACCGCTGGCGATACCAAGCGTGCCCTTGATCAGAGCGAGGAGGGCGTTGAGCACGAGCGAGATCGTCGAGACGCGCACCCCGGTCCCGGAGCGCAAGACGTGCTTCGTCTCGCCGCGTGCGTCTGCGGTCGTCATGCCGGGGCCTCCCCGCGCCCGCGCAACCCGACGCGGCACCCGGGCGCCGTCGTGCGGCGGGCCCGCGCCAACTTGACATGCACCGGCCGGCGGCTGAGACTGCTTCTCATCCCCCGGGCGGAGATGGAGGTCGCGATCGATCGAGCGGTCCGATGATTCCGGGGGAGCCGCAGGATCGCAACCGCTTTCCGCGATGATCCCCGAGAGGAGAGCCATGACGGGCCAGGAACCCGCCCCGGCACGCTATCAGCCACGCTTGGAGCCCGATCCCGAGCGCCAGCGCAGGGTCGGGCACCTCGTGCTGCGCGTTCGCTACGCCGAATCGGACCGGATGGGCATCGTCTACAACGCGCACTACCTGACCTGGTTCGAAATCGGGCGCACCGAGCTGCTGCGCAGCGCCGGTATGCCTTACCGGGCGGTCGAGGAGCGCGGGATCAACCTGCCGCTGGTGGAGACGCGCTTTCGGCTGCGGGCGCCGGTGCGCTACGACGATGAGATCGAGGTCGAGACCTGGATCGATCACCTGCGCTCGCGCACGATCCACTTCGCCTATCGCATCCTCCACGGAAGTGACGTAGTGGCAGAGGGTTTTACGACCCACGCCTGCGTCGACGCCGAGGCCAACCGGGCGGTCCCATTTCCCGCGTGGTTGCGCGCGGCGGTCGAGGCGCTGATGACGCCCTAGGGCCAGCCGCGACCGCCCTCCCTCGCAGCGGACAACTCCTTGCAGTTCCGTCGGTTTCGGTGGCGCCCGGCAGCGCGCTGCGGGCGGCCCCGGGCGACCGGCTCCCCCCGCTTCGAAAGCCGAGCACCAAACTGCTTGATTCGTGCTACAATTCCGTGATCGCGGGAGGAAAAATCTTCGGCGGCGGATGTTGATAACTCGTGGGAAGTTCCGTCGTCGCACCCCACCTGTCAGGGGTGCCGCGCTTGACAGGATTCGGGGGATCTGCGAAATATGGGCCGGCTCGAGGACGGATAAGGGGGCCGCATCTACCTCGCACCTGCATCGCACAGTCCGTCCGGTAGGGGACCGAGTTCATCACCCGGTCCGTAACCCTCGAAAGAGCAACGCATTCTTCGTCACATCGGCGAGGGAGCCCGAAAACGTCACGCAGCGGCGGGTTGTCGCCAAGGAAGCGGCGCGAACCCCAGCTTGGCTTCGTGACCCCTGTCGGGCGGCTCGGACTGCGTGAGGGCGGCTTGTGGAAAACTCCCGAGGTTTTCCACAAGGAAGCCGAGGCTTGTGGATTCCATATGCCCCCAAGAGGGGGGACGAGGCAGGGAGCTCATGGCCACGAGAGTAGCAGCGCGCTCCGCGCGGAGCGCCAAGGATGCCGTTTCCGCGGAAACGGACCAGGCAGGGAAGCACCACGCCGGCGAGCCGGAGAGCACGCCGTTCGTGGAGCCAGCAAGTCCGCTCTACAACCTTCTGAAGACGAGAGTCGATCACGCGTGCGAGCGCGACACGCCCGACGCGTTGATTGCGACGCTCGTCGCCGTAGCCCACCAGCGCCCGGCGACCGAGGCCGCGGCGCTAAAGACCCACTCCTTCCGCAACATGCGCGAGAGCCTGGCCACGACGTCGTCGCGCCGCAAGGCGTGGACCTGGACGCGCATGTGTGCCGCGCGGCCCGAGGTCGAAGCGCGTGAGATGGCCTGCGTCCTGCTCGACGCCTTCTGGCGCGATCATCGCAAAGAGGTCGAGCGGATCACGCTCAACCTGGCGCGCGATGAAGAGCACGAGGTGCGCCTCTACGCGGCGAGCACGATGGCGCGCATCGTGCGCTCCAACTTCCGCGCCTACTTCCGTTACTTGCGCGCCTGGAGCCGGCATTCCGATCCGTCGGTGCGCCGCCAGGTGATCATCGCCACCGTGGCGGTGGCCGACCGCGAGCATCCCGAGTGGGCCAAGGCGCTGCTCGACATGCTCGAGCCGCATCTGACCGATCGCGATCCCTACATCCGGCGCAATCTCGGGCCCTTTGCGCTCGGGCAGGGGCTGCTCCGGGTCTACCCCGAGGCGACGCTCGATCGCTTCGAGAAGTGGCTCGGCTCCGACAACGAGATCGTGCGCTGGAATCTGGCGATGGCCTTCACCGCCCCGATCGCGCCAATCGAGTGGGAGCGCTCGCTCGAGGTCTTGCGCCACCTGGCGGCCGACTCGCGGCGCTTCGTCTGGGGCGCGGCGGCGATGGCGATTCGCAATCTCGTCACCTTGCGCCCGCGGCGAGTGCGCCCGGTGCTGCGCCAGTGGGTGCAGGATCCGGCCGTCCGGGTGGCGGTGTCGACCGCGCTGAACGCGTCGGTGCGCTAGCGATATCGCTCGATCTCGCACAGAACCAAGCAAGATTGCCGGCCGCATCGGAATGTGAGACCTGCTAGAATACGGTCTGTCGCCGGAAAGCGTCCTGCGCCACCCGATGCGACGGCGGGGCGATCCACTGCGCGCACGGCGCTCCTCGTAGCGGTTCATGTGATAGGAGACAGGATGTCGATTCCGCTGATGGATGTGAGCTACATCCGCTTCATGCTCCACGGAGAGACCGATCAGATCCTGCTGTCGAAGAAACGCCCGCCCTCGCTGACCCTGGATGTGCCCTCACCGAAAGAGCTCGAGGAGCTGCTCGGGTTGATGGTCGCCCGCGGCACCTGCAAAGTGCGTCTCGCGGGCGATGATCCGGTCCTGCGCGAGGACCTGCCCGAGCTGGTGGCGCTCGTCGCGCGGCTCGACGGGGTGGTCGAGGTCGCGCTGACGACGCGCGGGATCGGCATGGCGGGACGGGTCAAGGACCTGTCCGCCGCCGGGCTGCGCAGCGTCAATTTCCATCTCGATACGCTCAAGCCCGACCGCTACGCGGCGCTCAATGGCGTCGACGAGTTCGAGAGCGTCTGGACGGCGATGCAGGAATCGCTGGCGGCTGGCTTGCGGGTCAAGGTCAACTGCGTGCTGCAGGAGCAGTTCAACGCGGATGAGATCGATTCGTTCGTCGCGCTGACGGCCGATCAGCCGATCGACGTGCGCTTCGTGGAATGGAACGCCTCGATCGACCGCGTTGCCCCGCCCGAGCACTTCGTGCCGACCTGGGAGGCAATCGGCGCGATCAAGTCGCCGCTGCGCCAGCGCGACCCCGATCCCTTCGGCGGTCCGGCGGTGCGCTACGAGATCCCGGGCCATCTGGGCGGCATCGGATTCATTGCCAACCTGACCGAGCATCTGTGCGCCGACTGCGACCGCATTGGGCTGACCGACCTGGGTGAGATCTCGAGCTGCGTCTTCGGGCGCGGCTTGAGCTTGCTGCGCTTGTTGCGCTCGCCCGGCTCGGTGGCGAGCGCGGATGCCTTTATCGACCGGGTTCTGAAGCGCAAGGCGTCACTCGCTTCGAAGCTGAGCGGCTGGGAAGCGCCGGCGCCGGTTGCGCAGACGGACGCGCCGCAGCCGAGCGCGGCGACGTAGCGGCGAACCGATCAGGGGTCGTCGGCGGTGAAGACGCTTCAGATCGTTGGGCGCAAGAACGTCGGCAAGACGACCCTGCTCGCGCGCCTCGTCCCGCCGCTGAAAGCGGCCGGCCTTCGCGTCGGCAGCGTCAAGCACTGCTCGCATCCCTACCCCCTCGACCGCGAAGGCACCGACTCCTGGCACCACCGTCGCGCCGGCACCGAGGCGACGATGGTGATCACCTCCGCCGATGCCTCGCTCCACGTGTCGCTCGACGCCGATGAGCGCGCGCCGGAGCGGCTGCTCGAACGCCTGCTGGGCGACCTCGACCTCGTCCTGATCGAGGGCTGGGCCGAGCGGCAGGATCCGAAGATCGAGGTCGTGCCGGGGGATGGTGAGGGAGGTGTGCTCGCGCCGAAGTTCCTCGGGAGCGGGAAGTTGATGGCGGTGGTTCTGGGGCCGGGGCTTGCGGTCGAAGCGGGGGCGATGCCGGCGTGGGGGCGGTTGGTGGAAGGGCGTGGGCGTGGGGCGGGGTTAGCGCCTTCAGTGTCGTCAGGAGCGGCGGACGTGGCGCCGCTCGTGCCGGGGGCTGAGCCAGTGCCCTGTTATGGCTGGGACGAGGTCGAGGCGCTGGCGGCCGCCGTGTTGGCGCGGGTCAGGGCGTGAGATCGGGCTGGGGTTGAGCGGTGGCGGAGGGTGGCGGCGCCCTCTGGCTCGGCCCAGGCGCGCGATTGCTGGATGGTGGGTCGCTGTCCGATGCCGACGCACTCCCCGCCGTCGGGCAGATAGGCCCTCAAGGTCGCCATGCTGAAGTGATCCCCGCCAGGATGCGGTCGCCGGATGGGATTCCCTGCGCTGCCGGCAGTCAGGATCACCGCCGGTCCCATGAACCGCTTGCCCTCACGCGGCGTGATCGTATTGCTCGTCGTGCTCCATTGAGGCGGCCTCCCCCAATTCAGCTCAGCCGCGACGTAGTGCGGGTATTTCCAGTGAGGCGAACTGACCGGAGCATCGATCAGCACTCCGATCATCATTTCGGCGATGTCGCCGCGACCGCCCGGCAGACCTCTCACCTCAAGCGGTGAATCGGCGGACATCTACAGCAGGACGCGCGGGAAGAAGGAGCTGCCGTCGGGCAACGTAGAGTTTCTGGTCAGCGCGGCCTCACGTTCGTTTCCCGTCTCGTCCCGCACCTTCAGTCTGACCTGGCTGTCGCGAGGGCCGCGCAGGAGATACACCACGTTCAAGGCGTCGTTGGCATGGGTTGAGCCGCGGGGGTAGTAGCGGTTGACCACATCTTCGAAGTACGACCTCGCATCACGCTGAGCTCGATGTTCTCGGCGAACTGAGAGGGTAGACTCTGTGACTCGGCAGTTGCAACTGATGGCGATCTGTGCGCGCGTCTGTCAATCCTTGTACGGGAATCCATCGCGGGGTATGAGTGTCCGCGTCTCCTGCGTCGTTCCACCCGATGCGGGGTAGCACGCGCCGCCCCCCGATCGGGCATCTGCCGAGGGGAGGGCCGAGCATGAATCGCGACGAGTCGGATACGCCGCACGCAGCGACAGCATCGTCTCGAGGCCCCTTGCTCCCGCTGCGACTTGCTATGGAGCACGCGCCCACCGCGATCGCTTACTTCGATCGCGACGGTCGATGCCAGTACCTCAACCGGAGCTGCGCTACGCTGCTCGGCGTCGATTCGGATGTGATCGTCGGTACGCGCGTCGAGGAGTTGTGCGACAAGGCCGGATTCGAGCGGATCCGCCTATCGCTCGAGCAAGCGCTGCGGGGCGAGCCGGCCGCCTATGCCGGGCAGATGCCCCTCGGGTCAGATCGCACTCCAACCATCGATGCCCGCTTCCTCCCGGATCACGATCGCGACGGAGCGATCATTGGCTGCGTTATGATCTTCACCGAGACGAGCGCGGCCGAGCAAGCCAAGGAAGATCTCGAGACGATCTTCAGGATGTCAGCCGATTTGATCTGCACCGCCGACCTCAATACGGCGACCTTCTTGCGCATCAATCCGGCCTTCACGCGGGTGCTTGGACATTCACCCGGGGAGCTTCTCGGGCGACCCTTCATCGACTTCGTGCACCCGGACGACCGCCAGTACACGATCGATGTAATTCGCAACAAGTTGCTCCGCGGCGATGCGGTGATCTCCTTCGAGAATCGCTATCGCTGCCGGGATGGGTCCTACCGCTGGCTGGACTGGAACTCCCATCCGATCCCCGAACGGGGCATGACTTACGCGATTGCGCACGATGTCACCGCGCGCAAGGCAGTTGAAGAGCAGGTGCGCGCGGAGCGCGACCGCGCTCAAAGCTACCTCGACATCGCCGGCGTCATCATTGTCGCCCTCGATCAGCAGGCCAGGATTGCGCTGATCAACAGGGAGGGCGCGGCCCTGCTCGGTCGGCCGCCCCAGGAGCTCATTGGCCGTCCATGGATCGAGGAGTTCATCCCCGAGGATCGCCGCGAGGCGGTCCGGGCGGTCTTCGGCAGGATGATGGCCGGCGATGAGGCGAGCACAACAAGCGTGGAGGATCGCATCCTTACCGCCGGTGGAGACGAGCGCCTGATCTCATGGAACAACACCTGCTTTCGCGACGAAGCCGGAGAGATCGCCGGCACGCTGAGCTCCGGCACGGATATCACCGAGCGCCGCCGGGTCGAGCGAGAGCGGGCAGAGCTGGAACAGGAACTGCGCCACACCCAGAAGATGAAAGCTGTCGGGACACTGGCCGGTGGGATCGCGCACGATTTCAACAACCTGCTTCAAATCATCGTTGGCTACGCCGACGTTTTGCGCGAGCACCTACCCGAGAACGATGAGGCATCCGATGCGCTGGCGGCTATCAAGGGCGCCACCGAGCGCGCCAACGCGCTGGTGCGTCAACTGCTCGCCTTCGGCCGTCGGCAGGTTGTTGAAATGCGCGAAGTCGACGTCATGGCAGTGGTCACAGAAATGTTGGATCTGCTGGCGCGTCTGATCGGCGAGGACATCGAGCTGTCGCTCGAAAGCGATGAGGCTGCACACTGGGTGCGAGCGGATGCGCGGCAGCTCGAACTGGTCCTCATGAACCTGGCCGTCAACTCCAGGGATGCGATGCCTGGTGGCGGCACGCTCAAGGTCGCGGTTACCGGCCGGCGCCTGACGCGAGAGGGGCGGGGTACACAGGTCGATCAGCTTCCGCCCGGTGACTACGTTGTTCTGAGCGTCACGGACACGGGGACCGGCATGGATCCCGAGACGCTCGACCGAGCGTGCGAGCCCTTCTTCTCGACCAAGGAGATCGGCAGCGGAGCCGGTCTCGGACTGGCCACGGTCTACGGCATCGTCAGCCAGCATCAGGGGCGGGTCGTGATCGAGAGCCGTCTCGAGTATGGCACTCGGGTGGAGGTCTGGCTGCCGGCCACGGTCGGGGATGAGGTGCCCTCGGCCCCCGAATCCTCTGAGTCCGTGCCCGAGAGAGGTGACGGGGAAACGATTCTGCTGGCCGAAGACGACGATGCGCTGCGCCGGCTGATGGTTCGCATTCTCGAGGGCGCCGGGTATCGGGTGTTCTCTGCGCGCAACGGCCGTGAGGCCGTGGAGCTGTGCCATAAGCACGCGGATGCGATCGACCTCTTCATCTGTGACGCAGTGATGCCGCAGCTGGGCGGCCTGGACGCCTGGCGCGAGATCCACGCCTTCAAGCCGCAGATACGTGCGCTTTGCATCACCGGCTATCCACTCAAGGATCTACGTGAGTTCGAGGCGGAGAGCGAGCGACTGCGGCTGCTCAACAAGCCGCTGACGTCTGCGGATCTGCTGACGGCCATTCGACAGGCGATGGGACAGCCGTCACCGCCGTAGAACAGGGTGAATATCATCACACTGCTCATCCAAAGCTCACGGTCGAGATGGCCCTTGGTTTCTGAGCGGATGGCCTGAGCTTCGCCGACGCAGACGCGGAGCTTCCCGGCTCACAAAGTGATTCCCGAGAGGCGGTAGATGCATGGCTTGGCAGCCTCATCTGGAGCTTTCCAGATGCTCTGCCAATCGGGTGCGGTGCGGCCAAGACGCCGCGTTCTTCAAGCATCGAACCGCGCATGCCAACTACAGAACGGCCAGCCGATCGCCGGAAATCATTCGGGCCGAGGACTCCGATCCAACGCCACTTGCCGTGACCTTCGCAATTGGTCCGGCGCTGGACCGTCCAGCTGCTCATCACCACGGTCGCTGTAGTTCACGGTTGCCATTCCCACGGTCACTAGGCGCATTGAACCCGGCAAGTCTCGCGCTCCAACGACAGGCATCACGTGCGCGGCGGAGCGCTAGCGGAGCCGCACCAAGTGCATGCCCTTGTTGGCCCTGGTTCCTCCTCCGCTCCGGGGAGTTAGATCACAGGTTGATGCGCTGATGGCGCTGGATCTCCACGATGCGCTCATCCGACACTTCCGCCTTCGCGGCGAATGCCGGCCACCGGCGCACGGCGGCGACTACCCGATCCAGCATCGAGGCGGCGCGCGCCGGCTTGATTCCCGCCTGGCCAGCAAGTGCCAGCAGATCTGCGCGCACGAAGCCCTCCCGCTTCCCACCGACGCTCATCTGATGTCTGCTCGTCCATGCACCTGTGGGATTCCATGCATAGGTTAGATCAAAGGCCGGAGACAGAGACCACTCGCCCCGCCGATTCATGAGGAACGCGATGTTCTTGACGTGGTCATCGCAGTTCCTCCCCACTACATTGAAGAACGCTCGGAGCACTTGTTGCTCCACCTCGTTGCGGGGAAGGCCAAGTTGCTGGAGTGTTTGGACCGCTTGCTCATAGGAGTAGCTCGCAGGCTGCCTGTAGTCGAAGTGAGCCAGTGCGCCGAGGGATTGCATGTGAAGCTTGCCCCCTTGGGCAGTGCGATCAAACCGCTTCGTCATGAAGTGACTGCGACCGCCCTCGTGATGTAGGCGGCAGGGCATCATGTCGATCCCAGCTTCGAGGGCCATGAGGTGATACGCGTACTCGATCTTCCCGTATCCCACCGGGGTTGCGATTTCCGCATCCCTGGGACTACGAATCCCATCGAACTTCATGAGCCAGTGCTCGAAGCCTTCTCCGGCATCGATCTGCCCCGATCGGAATTCCCCAGTTGATGGATTCCAGGCCAGAATCGCCTTGGCCCTTGCGCCTCCGGCCGACGTCCCCACGCGCAGTATGTCATTGATCGCCTCACGATCATCGCTGCCGGAGAACACGCCACCGAGACTGGCACGCGTGTCGAGGATTCGATTCGCCAGCTCGACGAGGCTTGCCACCTCGACTGCCTGCTTGCTTCTGGGAGGGCCCAGAGCAGGGGGTTCGTACTCGAGGGCCCCCATCCCGCGCCGCCCGACGTAGCAGAGACGTTCCACTGGGTGGAAGCTCGCGGCAGTACGCCCCTGCGATGCGAGCCAGGCGTCGATGATGGTGTTTCCATACCTGTCCGGCAGGGAATCAGCAAGCAGCCCGGGCAATCCCCTGAAAGTGTTCCGGGCGAGCGCTGGGAACTCATAGGGGAACTCAGCGAGGGGCATCGCGATGGGGGCTAGTTCAATGCCACTGGTCAGGAAGTCGGGTGCATACTGAAAGACCCCGAGTTCCCGATCCTCAAGCCAGGTTACAGCGCCGATCAGGCTTCCCCAGAGCATCACTCGTGCGTCATTGTTCACCGTCGGTTTCTCCGTCACCCCACGACCAAGCAGGGCGTTCACGTCCCGGCCGAACGGGGCGGGCACGCTTGCGCTCTCCTGCGCTGGCCCCGACGCGTTCGATGGGTCTCACCGTGGGGTCGGGCAGCAGGCTCTCAAGGCTGTGCTGGATTCTCAGAGCCATTAGGACTCGAATGAAAGTATCGAGCGAGACCCCCTGCCCCTTTTCGAGCCTGCCGATGGTTCTTGGCGAGACCCCGGCCTCCTCGGCGAGCTGATGTTGGGTGGTGTTGCGAGAGAGCCTTATGCTCTCCAGGCGCCCGCAGAGGGCTGCCTCGATCTGCACGCTTGTCGCCGTCGAGAAGTCAATTTCATAGGCCATTTCTTGCCGATTATCCTCCTGTTTGAGTTATAATCGGTAATATATTGCTGATTGACGGGGATGTCAATGTCGCATTTGTAACCAGCAGGTTGTGGAACGGATCCTACTGACCAACCATCACAACTCGTTGTGCGGAAGCTGGTTGTGCCAGACTAGCCCGAGAGGGGTTGCGAAGACGGCAGAAAGGGACGAGGGAGGAGCGGCCCCATCCGGCGAACTGCCTCAATCGTAACTGC
>Ga0180434_10008562_pt1 | contig 11269 bp, 10 predicted proteins | sample SS_ome_7_FD_132453 | JGI IMG/M metagenome (GOLD analysis project Ga0180434, IMG submission 132453) | Hypersaline lake sediment archaeal communities from the Salton Sea, California, USA - SS_1_D_2 metaG | ecosystem: Environmental > Aquatic > Non-marine Saline and Alkaline > Hypersaline >... | reverse complement strand
TGCCGTGCCGTCGCCGCGGCCGCGCTGGGCGACCCGATGGCCGTCAAGTTCGTGCCGACCACCGGCCAGACCCGCTTCACCGCGCTGGCCTCGGGCGAGGTCGACATGCTGGCCCGGAACACCACCTGGACGTTCTCGCGCGATGTCGACCTGAAGTTCACCTTCCTTGGCGTGAACTACTACGATGGCCAGGGCTTCATGATCCGCAAGGATCTGGGCGTTACCTCGGCCAAGGAACTCGATGGCGCGACCGTCTGCATCCAGACCGGCACCACGACCGAGCTCAACCTGGCTGACTTCTTCAAGGTCAACGGCATGAGCTACGAGCCGGTTCCGATCGAAACCAATGCCGAGGCCCAGCAGCAGTATCTTGCCGGGGCCTGCGACGTCTACACCACCGACGCGTCGGGCCTGGCCGCGACCCGGGCAACCTTCGCGGATCCGGAAAACCACGCCATCCTGCCCGAGATCGTCTCGAAGGAGCCGCTCGGCCCGCTCGTGCGCCACGGCGACGACCAGTGGGGCGACATCGTCCGCTGGACGCTGAACGCGCTGATCGCGGCGGAGGAATACGGCGTGACCTCGGCCAATATCGAGGAACTCGCGAAGGGCACCAACAACCCCGAGATCAACCGCATGCTCGGCACCGAGGGCGACCTTGGCGCGATGCTCGGCCTTGATTCGGAATGGGCCAAGCGCGCGATCATGGCCGGTGGCAACTATGGCGAGATCTTCGCCGCCAACATCGGCGAAGCCACCCCGATCGGTCTGGCGCGCGGCCTGAACGCGCAGTGGACCCAGGGCGGCCTGATCTACTCGCCGCCGTTCCGCTGAACGGCTGACAGGGAAGGGCGCGCGCATCCCGCGCGCCCTTTTCATTCTACCGACAGGGATGCCCGATCCGCGAGGGGCGCGACCCCGCGACACGGCCTGAAGGCCGGCAGTGGACCGGGGCTAGGGGAAACGCATAATGGCCAACGCCGCAGACCCGCCGAAGGGTTCCTTTCGGCTGAGCATGCTGGTGTATGACACCCGGTATCGCTCCATCACCATCCAGATCGTCGCCCTGTTTCTGTTCATGGCGCTGGCCGCCTGGCTGGTGGACAACACGATCCAGAACCTCCGCACGCTGGGCAAGGACTTCAATTTCAGCTTCCTGTGGAGCCGCGCGGGCTACGACATCAACCAGCGGCTGGTGGAGTATACCAACGACAGCTCGCATGGCCGCGCGATGCTCGTGGGCCTGCTCAACACGCTCTTGCTGGCCTTCATCTCCTGCGTCACCGCGACGATCGTGGGGGTGCTGGCCGGGGTCGCGCGGCTGTCGAAGAACTGGATCGTCGCGCGTCTGATGACGGTCTATGTCGAGGCGTTCCGCAACATCCCGCTGCTGCTCTGGATCGTCGTGTTCTTCGCGGTGATGACCGAAAGCATGCCGGCGCCCTCGGCGTTCCGGGGCGACGACCCCGCCGCCTCGATGCTGATGTTCGACACCGTGGCGGTGACCAACCGCGGCGTCTACATACCCGAGCCGCTGTTCTATCGCAGCCTGGGCGATATCGACCTGGGCATCTTCCTGGTCAGCGTCGATCTGCTCGCGATCATCGCGGCGCTGGTGCTGGGCTTCTACGTCAACCGCGCGATCGTGAACCGCGCCACCCGGATCCAGGAGGCGACGGGCATCCGCCCGACGACCTGGTGGCAGTCGATCCTCGCGCTGTTCGGCCCGGTCATCGCGCTGCTGGTCGCGCTGGGCTTTCACCTGGGCTACCCGGAACTCAAGGGCTTCAATTTCGGCGGCGGCACGCATCTGCGGAACTCGCTGATCGCGCTCTGGGCGGCGCTGACGATCTATACCGGCGCCTTCATCGCCGAGAACGTCCGCGCCGGCATCCTCGCGATCTCGCGCGGGCAGACCGAGGCCGCCTTCGCGCTGGGCCTGCGGCCGGGCCGCACGATGAGCCTGGTGATCCTGCCGCAGGCGCTGCGGGTGATCATCCCGCCGCTGATCTCGCAATATCTCAACATCACCAAGAACACCTCGCTGGCGCTGGCCGTGGGCTACATGGATCTGCGCTCCACCCTGGGCGGGATCACGATCAACCAGACCGGTCGCGAGCTTGAGGGGATGCTGCTGATGATGCTGATCTACCTCATCATCAGTCTTTCGATCTCGGCGGTGATGAATGTCTACAACCGCAGCGTCAAGCTGAAGGAGCGGTGAGATGGCGCAGGAATATTCCTATGTCCGCACCGAGATGCTGCCCGAACAGGAGCCGCCGTCGAACGCGATCGGCGCCCTCGTCTGGGTGCGGGAGAACCTGTTTTCCGGCCCGCTCAACACGATCCTGACGCTGGCCTCGATCGCCGTCGTCTGGTGGATCGTGTCGCACATGTCGGGCTGGTTCCTGAACTCCGTCTGGCAGGCCGGCAGCCTCGCCGAATGCCGCGAGATCCTTGACGGCGCGACGGGGGCCTGTTTCGCGGTCATCACCGACCGCTGGGAACAGCTGCTTTACGGCTTCTACCCGTCCGAATTCTACTGGCGGCCGAACCTGACGCTGCTGCTGATGCTGGTGGCGCTGGCGCCGGTCCTGTTCCCCGGCGTGCCGCGCCGGCTGTTCTGGTTCAGCGCGGTCTACCCGGCGATCGGGTTCTGGCTGCTGTGGGGCGGGTCGATCTGGCCGCCGCTGGTGGTGCTGGCGGCGTTCCCGGTGGCGTTCGTCGTCTACCGGCTGCTGGAACCGGTCAACGGCATCCTCGCCGCCGTCGCGGCGCTTGTCGCGCCGGTGCTGTGGTGGTTCCTGTTCGCCGCCCCGATCGGCGGCGCGCTGGCCGCGATCCTTCCTGGCACGCTGGAGCCCGTGGCCTCGGACCTGTTCGGCGGCTTCATGCTGTCGATCATCATCGGCGTGACCGGCATCGCCCTGTCGCTGCCGCTGGGCATCCTGCTGGCGCTGGGGCGGCAATCCGACCTGATCTTCATCAAGACGATCTGCGTTGGATTCATCGAGTTCATCCGCGGCGTGCCGCTGATCACGCTGCTGTTCACCGCCTCGCTGCTGCTGAACTACTTCCTGCCGCCGGGCACCAATTTCGACATCATCCTGCGCGTCGTGATCATGGTGACCTTCTTCGCCGCGGCCTACATGGCCGAGGTGATCCGCGGCGGTCTGGCGGCGCTGCCGCGCGGCCAGTACGAGGCGGCGGATGCGCTGGGGCTGGACTACTGGCGGGCGCAGCGGCTGATCATCCTGCCGCAGGCGCTGAAAATCTCGATCCCCGGCATCGTGAACACCTTCATCGGGCTGTTCAAGGACACCACGCTGGTGGTCTTCATCGGCCTTCTGGACCCGATCGGGCTGTCGAACGCGATCCGCGCCACGACCGAGTGGAACGGCGTCTACTGGGAACTGTTCGTGTTCATCGGCCTGTGTTTCTTCATCTTCTGCTTCGGCATGTCGCGCTACTCGATGTATCTCGAGCGCCGGCTGAAGACCGACCATCGTTAAGGAGGGTGGCATGACCGAACCCCAACCCCACGAAATCCCCCGCGAGATCGACCGCAGCCACATGCAGGTCAGCGACGAGGTCGCGATCGAGATCGCGTCGATGAACAAGTGGTTCGGCTCGTTCCACGTTCTGCGCGACATCAACATGTCGGTGAACCGGGGCGAGCGGATCGTGATCTGCGGCCCCTCCGGCTCCGGCAAGTCGACGCTCATTCGCTGCATCAACCGGCTGGAGGAACACCAGTCGGGCAGGATCGTCGTGGACGGCACCGAACTGACCTCGGACGTCAAGAACATCGACAAGGTGCGTTCCGAGGTCGGGATGGTGTTTCAGCACTTCAACCTGTTCCCGCATCTGACGATCCTGGAAAACTGTACGCTGGCGCCGATCTGGGTGCGCAAGATCCCCAAGAAGGATGCCGAGGAAACGGCGATGCATTTCCTCGAGAAGGTGAAGATCCCCGAACAGGCGCTGAAGTATCCCGGCCAGCTGTCTGGCGGCCAGCAGCAGCGGGTGGCGATCGCCCGGTCGCTGTGCATGCGCCCCCGGATCATGCTGTTCGACGAGCCGACCTCGGCGCTCGACCCCGAGATGATCAAGGAGGTGCTCGACACGATGATCTCGCTGGCCGAGGACGGGATGACGATGCTGGTCGTGACGCACGAGATGGGCTTTGCCCAGGCCGTGGCGAACCGGGTGGTCTTCATGGACCAGGGCCAGATCGTCGAACAGAACGAACCCAAGGCGTTCTTCAACAACCCGCAGTCGGACCGGACGAAACTGTTCCTGAGCCAGATTCTCGGCCACTGACGGGTGGCCGCGGCATCGCGGCCGGGCGCGCCCCGGACCCGTCCGGGGCGCTTTCCGTTTCAGCGCCGCGGCGGGACGTGGAAATCCAGCGCCGTGCCGCGGCCGGGTTCGAGCTGCGACCAGTCGCCGATCTCGAAATCCACCACCAGCGTCGCCGCCGTCGGGTAGCGGGTGAAATCGGGATCGGCGGGGGGGCGGGCCGGCAGGCGCCCGGCGAAGTCGGCGATGCCGGGATTGTGGCCCAGCATCATCACGCAGCTGCCCTCGGCCTTGCGCAGCACCGCCAGCATGACGTCCGGCGCGGCATGGTAGAGCGCGGGCAGCAGCCGCGGTTCCGGCAGCGCCGGGTCGAAGGCCGGGGCCAGCCGGTCCAGCGTTTCGACGGTTCGCGTCGCGGTCGAACACAGCACCTCGTCCGGGCGGTAGTCGCGCGAGGCGAGCCACTGGCCGAGGTCTTCCGCCGCGGCCTGGCCGCGCGGGTTGAGCGGGCGGTCGTGGTCGCGCAGCAGCGGATCGTCCCAGGCCGATTTCGCGTGGCGGATCAGGATCAGGCGGCGGTGGCCATCCGGCGTCATCGGTGAAACAGCCCCATGTGATAGGCGGATTGTTCGGGCAGCCTGCCATAGGCGCGGCTGATCGGGCAAGCGCGGCGCACCGCGCAGCCGCCGGTCAGGCAGTCGCGGCCCGCCGCGCGGTCGAGATGGGCGTGGCAGGCCCCGGTCTCGTAGCCCGCGCCGGTCAGCGCGCCGGCGGGGCAGGACGTGAGGCAGGGCCGGTCGGCGCAGGTGTCACAGGGCCGGGGGCCGGGTTCGGGCAGGTCCAGCCGGTCCGGCAGCGCGATCGCGCCGCGGTAGGAGGCGAACAGCCCCATCCGGTCATGCACCAGCAGGTGCACGGGCGAGGCCCAGGCCCGGCCGGAGCGAAGCGCCCAGCTGTAGAACGGTTTCCACGGCGGGCCGGTGAACGGGAAATGCGCCTTGCCGCCAAGGTCGCAGGCCAGCCGCCCGATCACCCGGCGCGACCAGCGATCCAGCGGATCGGGCGCGCCGTCGGCCCATTCCGGCCGGGTCGTGACATGCGCCCAGAAGCCCGGTTCCAGCGGCGCGAGCAGGATCAGCGTGCCGGTGCCCTCGGGCAGGCCGTCATCGGGGCCGGGATGGAAGGCGCCGGCGACCATCAGCGCCTCGGCGCCCGCACGGGCCGCGACCCCGGCGAAGGTGGCGGCGTCGCTCACCCTGCGCGCGGCTTCACGCGCGGCTCGGTCGAGCGGATGATCGAGCCCGCGCCGTGATCGGTGAACAGTTCCAGCAGGCAGGCGTTCGGCACCCGCCCGTCGAGGATCACGACGGCGCGCACGCCGTCTTCCAGCGCCTTCAGCGCGGTTTCGGTCTTGGGGATCATGCCGCCGGCGATCGTGCCCTCGGCGATCATCCGGTGCACGTCCTCGGGCCTGAGTTCCGTCACCACCTCGCCCGCGGGGGATTTCACCCCGGCGACATCGGTCAGCAGCAGCAGCCGGTCGGCCCTGAGCGCCCCGGCGATGGCGCCCGCGGCGGTATCGCCGTTGACGTTGAAGGTTTCGTTGTCGGCCACCCCGGTGGCGACCGGCGCGACGACCGGGATGATCCCGGCGTCGTAAAGATCGCGCAGCACCTGCACGTTCATCTCCACCGGGCGGCCGACGAAGCCCAGTTCCGGGTCGTCGGCCTCGCAGACCATGAGATCGTCGTCCTTGCCGGAAATGCCCACCGCGCGGCCGCCCTGGTCGTTGATCGCCTGCACGATCCGCTTGTTGACGAGGCCGGAGAGGATCATCTCCACCACCTCGACGGTGGGCTTGTCGGTCACCCGCTTGCCGCGCACGAAGCTCGATGCGATGCCCAGCTTGCCCAGCATCTCGTTGATCATCGGGCCGCCGCCATGCACAACGATCGGGTTCATCCCGACCTGCCGCATCAGCACGATGTCGCGCGCGAACTCGGCCATCGCGGCATCGTCGCCCATCGCGTTGCCGCCGAACTTCACCACCACCACGGCGCCGGTGTAGCGCTGCATGTAGGGCAGCGCCTCCGAGAGGGTGCGGGCGGTCGTCGTCCAGTCGCGGTCCATCGTCTGCTGTCTCATCGTCGGGCTCTTCGGCATCTGCGCCCGTGATAGACCCTCACCCCGGCGCTGCCAAGCGGCGGTTGCCTTTCCCGCCGGCGCCTCTACCTTCGGGCGGCGGAGCAGGGGGGCGGGCGATGACGGGCGACGACAGGAAGGTGCTGCTGCTGACCGGGGCAAGCCGCGGGATCGGTCATGCCACGGTCAAGCGCTTCGCGCGCGAGGGCTGGCGGGTGATGACCTGCTCGCGCCATCCGTTCCCCGAGGAATGCCCCTGGGGCGGCGGCCGCGAGGATCACGTGCAGGTCGACCTGTCCAGCCCGAACGACACGATCGCCGCGATCGAGGCGATCCGCGGCCGGCTGGGCGGCAGGCTGCACGCGCTGGTCAACAATGCCGGGATTTCGCCGAAAGGGCCGGATGGTGCGCGGCTGAACACGATCGACACCGACCTGCGCACCTGGGGGCAGGTGTTTCACGTCAACTTCTTCGCCTCGATCGTGCTGGCGCGCGGGCTGAAGGATGAATTGTCGGCCGCCGGCGGCGCGGTGGTCAACGTCACCTCGATCGCCGGGGCGCGGGTGCACCCGTTCGCCGGCGCGGCCTATGCGACCTCGAAGGCCGCGCTGGCGGCGCTGACGCGCGAGATGGCGCATGATTTCGGGCCGCTGGGCGTGCGGGTCAACGCCATCGCGCCGGGCGAGATCGAAACCTCGATCCTGTCGCCGGGGACCGAGAAGATCGTCGAACGGCTGCCGCTGCGGCGCTTGGGCCAGCCGCGCGAGGTGGCCGACGTGATCTGGTTCCTGTGTTCGGACGCGTCGAGCTACGTGACCGGGACCGAGATCGAGGTGAATGCCGGGCAGCATGTGTGATCGACCCTTTGTCTGGCGTGTGAACGATGATCCGAGGGCAGCGACCGGCCGCGGGCGGAAGCGAAGCGCCCGCCCGGGGGGGCGGTCGGGCGCTGCCCGGCGGTTCCCGCCGGGCGGAACATCTGTTCGGCACGGCCGCGCTTGCCCGCAGACGGTTTGATGGGTGCTTGCCGCTACACCATCGCCGCGATGATCGCCCGAAGCGTCGCGATCCCCTCGCCCTTCTCCGACGAGGTCACCACGATCTCGGGATAGGCCGCGGGATGTTTCTGCAAGGCGGCGCGAACCTGTTCCAGCACCTTGTCCGCCTCGCCCTTCCGCAGCTTGTCGGCCTTGGTCAGCACCACCTGGAACGGTACCGCGGACTTGTCCAGCAGGCCCAGGATTTCCTCGTCCACCGGCTTGATCCCGTGCCGCATGTCGACCAGCACGAAGGCCCGGCGCAGGGTCTGGCGACCGGCCAGATAGGCCTTCAGAAGCTGCTGCCAGCGTTCCACCACGGGCTTGGGGGCCTCGGCATAGCCGTAGCCCGGCAGATCGACGAGGTAATACTCCTCGCCGGCGGTGAAATAGTTGATCTCCTGCGTCCGGCCCGGCGTGTTCGAGGCCCGCGCCAGCCAGCGCCGCCCGGTGAGCGCGTTGATCAGCGTCGACTTGCCCACGTTCGACCGGCCCGCGAAACAGACCTCGATCCGGTCGGGCGGCGGCAGCCCGTCCATCGCCACGACACCCTTGAGGAAGTCGACCGGCCCGGCGAACAGCAGCCGCCCGGCCTCGCGCGCGGCGGTGTCGGGGTCTGGCGCGACGGGGAAGGGCAGCACGGTCATGCGACAAGGCCCACGGCATCGCCCGGCGCGATCTCGCCGCCTTCGACGACCTCGGCATAGACGCCGAATTCCTGGTGGCCGTAGGCATGTTCCAGCGCCGCCAGCACCGGCGCGTCGCGGCGGCCGGTCTCGGGGTTCGCCTCGATCGCGGTGCAGCGGGTGATCGGTTCCACCACCTTCAGCCGGGCCGCGCCCACCGTGATCTCGCGGCCCACCCAGTCGAATTCCTCGAGGGGCGCGATGCCTTCGATCCACAGGTTGCCGCGGAACCGGTCGGGCGACAGCGGCCGCCCCAGCCGCTGGCCCAGCGCGCGCAGCGCGGCGAGGCCTAGGATCGAGATGCTTTCAAAGGGCGAATCCGTCATCCCCCGTCCTGCGGAGACGATCCGCGCGGGCGGCGGCCGGTCGGGCGCGCAAAGCGGGCGCACCCAGTCGAGAAAGCCGGGCAGGTCCGCCGGATCGTCTGGCGAGAGCGTGATCTCGCCGCGCTCGGGATGGGCCAGCGTCACCCGCCGCGCGGCCTCGTCCAGCCGCGCGGTGATCGCCATCAGCGCGGGCGACTTGGCGGCGCGGGTGAACATCTGGCACGGGGTCCAGCCGTCTTCCAGCCGCGCCCGGGCATGCGCGACGGCCCAGAGCCGGTCGAACGGCAGGCAGCGGCCTTCGGAAAGACGAACGGACGCGAGAGCCTCGCGCCCGTGCGACTTGATCGGGTGGCGGAAGATATGGGCGAGTTGCGCCGTCACTTCTTCTCTTGCCCGCCGGCCTTCCCGCCGGCCTTGTCACGCTTGAACCCGGCCTTGATGTTGCCGAACAGGTCCGGCCGTTTGCCGTGCATCGACATGATCGTGTACTGCTGCGCGAAGGTGATGACGTTGTTCGCGATCCAGTAGATCACCAGGCCCGAGGCGAAGCCGCCCAGCATGAACATGAACACCCAGGGCATCCAGGCGAAGATCATCGCCTGCGTCGGGTCGGTCGGCATCGGGTTCAGCTTCTGCTGGAACCACATCGACACGCCCAGCGCGATCGGCAGGATGCCGATGAAGATCAGCGCGATGAAGGAATTCGGGTCCGGCGCGGCCCAGGGCAGGATGCCGAAGAGGTTGTAGATCGACGACGGGTCGGGGGCCGAAAGGTCGCGGATCCAGCCGATCCACGGCGCGTGGCGCAATTCGATGGTGACGAAGATCACCTTGTAGAGCGAGAAGAAGATCGGGATCTGCAAAAGGATCGGCAGGCAGCCCGAGGCCGGGTTGACCTTGTTCTTCTTGTAAAGCTCCATCATCTCCTTCTGGAAGCGCTGCTTGTCCTCGCCCGCGCGTTCCTTGATCGCCTCCATCTCGGGCTGCAATTCCTTCATCATCGCCATCGAGATGTAGGACTTGCGCGCCAGCGGGAAGAGGATCGCCTTGATGATGAAGGTCAGCGCGATGATCGCCCAGCCCATGTTGCCGATCTGCAGGTTGAGCCAGTGCAGCGCGATGAAGATCGGCTTCGTCAGGAAGTAGAACCAGCCCCAGTCGATCGAGTCGACGAAGCCCTCGATCCCCAGCGAGGTCTCGTAGCCGCGGATCGCCTCCCATTCCTTGGCGCCGGAGAACAGCAACGTCTCGGCACTGGCCGAGGCGCCGGGCGCGACCTCGACCACCGGAAGCCGGGTCTCGGCCTGGTAGATCTGTGCCCGCGGCGAATACTTGATGACCGAGGCGAAGCCCTGCCCGGGCCGCGGCACCAGCGTCGTCATCCAGTACTTGTCGGTGAAGCCGACCCAGCCGTTCTGCGCCACCGGGATGATATCGGCCGGCCCCTCGCGCTCGATCACGTCGAGGTCGGGCATGTCGGAATAGTCGGTTTCCTGCAATTCGCCGTCCGACAGGCGCACCGCGCCCTCGTGCAGCACGAACATGCCCTGGGTATCGGGTTCGCCGTGGCGCGCGACGATACCGTAGGGCGCCAGACGCACCACGTCGCCGCCGCGGTTCTCGACCGACTGGGTGACGGTGAACATGTAGTCGCCGTCGACCGCGAGGGTGCGGCGGAACACCAGCCCCGCGCCGTTGTCCCAGACCAGCGTCACCGGGCTTTGCGGGGTCAGCCGGTCGCCGGTTTCCACCGCCCATTCGGTGCGCGGGCCGGGCAGCAGCGCCGGGTCCAGCCCGCCGGCCGGGGCCCAGCCGTAGACCGCGTAATAGGGCTGCGCCTCGGGCGAGCCGACGGGGGCCAGCAGCCGCACGATCGCCGACTCCGGGTCGAGCGTTTCGCGGTAGTCGCGCAGCGACAGGTCGTCGATCCGCCCGCCCAGCAGCGAGACCGAGCCCTTCAGCCGCGGCGTGTCGATCTCCAGCCGCGGCGCCTCGGCGCTTTCGCTGGCGGTGCCGGGATCGGCCGGCGCGGCGGCGGGCGCCGTGCCCGCCGTGGCGGGGACCGAAACGCCGGGTTCGGCGGTCTGGCTTGCGGCGGGCGGCAGTTCCGGTTCCACCGTCGGTTCCGGCGGCGGGAACAGCGTGTACCAGATCAGGATCACGAGGAACGAAAGGACCGTCGCGAGAATGAGATTCTTGTTCTGATCGTCCATCAGGACCGCACCACCCGGGCTGCAAGCTTACCGGGGGTTTCAAACGCGCGTGCCGGCAAAGGTCAAGCGGTTTCGGCCCTTCGGGGCCGGGGCGCGGGCGCGCCCGGCCGGGTCAGGAGGCCTTGCGGCCGAAGCGCGGCGGCGCCTGTTCGGACAGCTTCTCGCGATGCGTCTCGATCCAGCCGAACGTGTCCTCCAGCGCCATCGGCCGGCCAACGCCGAAGCCCTGCACGTTGCCGCAGCCGAGCTGCGCGAGCATCGCGTGTTCGCCGATCGTCTCGACGCCCTCGGCGAGAGTTTCAAGGCCCAGTTGCTCGGCCATCGACAGGATCGCCGAAATCATCTTCTGCTGGCCCGGATCCTGGTCCACCCGGGTGACGAAGGACCGGTCGATCTTCAGCCGGTGCACGTCGAACCGGCGGATCGAGGTGATCGAGGCATGGCCGGTGCCGAAATCGTCGAGGTCGATCATGCAGCCCATCCGCGCCAGCGCGGCGATGTTGTGCACGATCACGTCATTGTCGGAATCGGCGACCACGGATTCCAGGATCTCCACGGCCAGC
>Ga0180434_10008561_pt1 | contig 11270 bp, 6 predicted proteins | sample SS_ome_7_FD_132453 | JGI IMG/M metagenome (GOLD analysis project Ga0180434, IMG submission 132453) | Hypersaline lake sediment archaeal communities from the Salton Sea, California, USA - SS_1_D_2 metaG | ecosystem: Environmental > Aquatic > Non-marine Saline and Alkaline > Hypersaline > Sediment... | reverse complement strand
GTTTGAGAGGCACAATTTGAATTTAGAGTCCATTCAAAAAGTGGAAACCTCCAAGTCCTACATTCGCATCCTGGCGGTGGTGATTGTGGTGATTAACCACTTTACGGGGCGTCACCTCAAGCTCGTGGGGTGGACCCAAAAACTGTCCAGAGACCTTGACAACCCCAAGTACTTCATGGCCCTGGAGGAAATGTGTCGGTCCATGCACCGCCGTGGGCCGCCAAGCCCCTGGATCCAGCTGGCCATTATGTTTGTGTCGTCCATCTTTGTGACCCACGTCAACAACCAGTGGGGCCTCGGGCTGGGAGGAGGAAATGGTGGTAGTGGTAGTGGTGGTGGTGGCAGCAATGGCCCCGCTCAACCCAAGGACTCGGGGGGTGGCCTGGGCGGCCTGCTGGGGTCCCTGGGCGGCATCAACCTGGGGTCTGTCCTGGGCACCGTTGGGTCCATGTTTGGCGCGGGCGGGGGCGGTGCGGGTCCTCGCCCCGTGCCCGTCGTGCCCCATGGTCCGGCACCCACTGGTCCACCTGCTTCTTCCTCTGGGTCAACCAACCCCTCGAATGCGTCTCAAGCCTCGGCAGGGTCGCGCTCCTTTCGCAGGCCACTGGTGAGACCGTAAAAAAGTCGTTTTGGGTTTAGTTAATAAAAAATATTTATGTGTTTATGAAGTGCATACTGAATTTGTAAGTTGATCAATGCAAGTGCCTGATCCTTCCTTGGCACAACAGAAACAGATGGATGTCTTGGAGGTTGATTTAGCTGCACGTATTTCGTTCCACTTGAATCCTTCTCCGGCCGAGGCACCCATGGCAGCACAGGAAGCTTGTAAAATATCAGATGCACATTCACAAGCACCAAAGGCTTGACACAAAAATTTGCGAAAGCCGGAGCGAGGCATCACCCATTTCCATGTGGACCCATATCCGTTTTTGGCTTTGCATTTGGAGTAGGAACACCACGAAAAGGGTCCAAAGGCCCACATCCACAAAGCAATACACGCCAAACCCAGCAGTGCAAAAATCACAGCGCCTGCAATATAGCCTCCATTTTTTGCGGGAAAGCCTTTTAAAGCTTCCATGTCACCACACTCCGAGTCCTGGGAATCGCCAAAATCGTCCGACTCTCCCAAGTTTTGTGTTTGGCAATAGGCGAGTTGGTTGTTTGCTTTGACCTTGGAGGACATGACGCCACATACAATAGCAAGCATAATCAAGACAATGCCTATGGGCATGAGGAACACACGTCGCACACGAGACTGCATGGTGCGAAGACCGTCCTTTGGAAAAATGACAACATAGGATTGGTTGTTTGGCAAGTACCCGTAATCCGTCTTGTCCTTGCCAATCATTTTCAATCCGTCACGTTCTCCCTGTTGAATCGTGGCATAGGACAGCTGCCCTGCAGGCAGTCCTAGATAGACTTGACCGTTACTGACACCCACAAGGTTGACTGTTTGTTTGGTTTCATTCAAAAATGCAATGCATTCTTGGGATGCGGACACTGACTCACACCCTGATGTAATGGGAGATGGTACTTGCATAATTTATTTTAAGCAAAGACTTCAAAGACTTCAAAGACTTCCTTTTCATCCACACCAATAAACATGACAGCTTCCAACCAAAAAATTCATACCATTACGGGATTAGTGGTGGTAGTGGTGTTGATTCTTATTGTTGTGAATTTTGTTGTATCGTCGACCACAGCCACTGGCTCGAATGTGCCGGTGCCCTTGCGCCCCACCGTGTATGTGGTTTGTAATGGCACTGCTGGCCAATGTACAATGGCGTCCAAAGACACTCCAGGTGCAACGTCTGATCCTATCCAGTGTCAGTTGGATTGTGGCAAAATTGGCTGTGTGTGGACCCAAACAGACGGTTATTCGGGAGAATGTACTAAACCGGGCCAGCCGATGAATGACTCGGCCCGTTTCACTTCAGAAGCTACATGCACAACGGCATGTACGGATGCTGAGACTGTGACCAAGGGTTACGGCATGTGCACGGCCGATGGATTTTCGAGATGCAAGTGTGTGTGGGACGGAACCACTTGTACGCTGGAACCTGGGTGTGAACCTGACAAGAATCCAGGCGATTGCAAGAAGTGGTGTTGTTGTGTAGATGGTCGCGTGACTTCGTCCTATAGCTTTGAGGCACCTTCCCCAGGGTGCCAAGCGGCCAATGCGGATGGAACATGTCCCGCCTTTCCCAACTGCAAACCCACCCGTGGCGAGGCTACTTATTACATGAATGATGGCAGCACCTGTCAAGTCAGTACGACTGCCGTTCCACCTGCTGGCCAATGGTCAGTGGATTCGTTTAGTGAATGTGAGGGAACTGTCAATTCATGGTACACCTATGCCAATGGTGCCTACTCTGATTTTGCCGACAAGGGGCTACTTCCAAACACCTACTATTGTTACAACAAAATTTCGGCCACTAAACCAACAGACGTACCAGCCGCCTACCAACACCCTGGAGCCATTACCTCGTGGTCCACCTCTGTAACCACAGGCTGTCCTCAGGTGGGTGGTTTGTCCCTCACCAACTTGCGCAGCGGCTGGTGTTGCTCTGGATCGTCAGATGAAAATTGTGACACTTGTGGAGATCCCGACAAAACCCAAGGAGTGTGCACAGTCAAGACTTTGGCAACAGAGTGTGGACCTGCTCAGCCCTTGGAAAGTGATTCACAAACTTGCATGAAAAAGTGCTGTATATACGGCACATACACCTTGCCTGGTGAAGCATCTGCACTGCCCTACTGTTTTCCAGGTCCTCCCGGTTGTTTGTGCGCCAACCCATCCACGGGTTTTGGGGCAACCGGCTGTGCTGCCAACCAAGCCAAGGTGGGTGATCAATGTATCGACTACTGTGAAACATGTGGGGGTGAAAAGGACACGTCGTGTGGGTTTGGCGTGGCTCAAAAGTGCACCTCTTGTGCATCCCCATCAAGTGGAGAACCCTATGCCTCTATTTGTGTTGTGGGTGGATCGGATGCAGGGTCTTGTGTTTGTCGGTCCATGCCATCGACTGCTTGTTTGCAGAACAAGTCCTTCACCGTCACTTGTGACGGATCAACACCTTGTTCATCTCCTGGCTGTGTGGGGTGCACGCTGGAAGCTTCGTCCGACCCAACTCTACCATGTTCTGCTAATTTTGGTAACAACAACAAGTCTTTGTGCACATATGCACGATCCATTGAACCAGACCTGCTGGTGTGTCCTGACGGATCAGATTGCAAATTGGGAGATGGCGAGTTTTATGCACACATGGCGGCTCGCAACGACCCTGCAATTAATCGTGCTATTCAACTTGGGAATTTTAAAACATGTGTCAATAACCCGGCCACTGCATGCGTTGCAGCGTCCACTGTGCTTCCAAACTGTAATCCAACACACACGACCAACTGTTGTAAATTTTACAACAAGCTCAACATCGATTATGCAGCACCGGGTGATTCTCTGTCTCCTTGCACCTGCTGTGTTTTGGATCCCACAGGTCAACTTTTAACCCATGCAGGCTGTACCAACACTTCTTGCCAAGATTGTGCTTCTGTCTCGAAGGATTTGTCTTTGTCGTTTTTACAGGCTGTGTAGAGATTATGGCTTTCTTGACTGACAAATGGAAGAGACTCCAATAACAATTTATTTTTATGACCATTCCCCATCCGAGGCGTACCACATGTAAGGGTGAACGTCACCCGATGAAGGACTATCGTCGTCTGCACGGAACCATGTTTGAGCTTCACTGCCTAAGCAACCATTTTTGTTGGCGCACTTGGCGTAGCTAATGGTTGAGCCGTCTTTTGTGGCTTGAGGATAGATAAACCCCGAAGGGATGGGACTGCTCGCCAAAAGGGTGTCTTGGATCGAGTATCGTCCACACTCGGTCGTACTGTGCTTGTTGAAATGGCAATGGTTTTCGTAAAAGGTTCCACCAAGAGTCCCTCGACAAGTTCCAGTGTAACAAGCGTCTGGAATCTCCTTGTTGTAGCAGGCTGCCCCGTAGGCAGGCAGTGATGTGCGCCTGCATCCATAAATAAATTTGGGATTTGTTGATGATCCAACATTGACAATCGCCTTGTTCCAACCTTGAGGACAAGCCTCAGGCTTGTACTTGCACGCCCACACCGAAAAGTAGGATGGCAAGGTTTCTTTTGGGTATTTGCTCTTGATTTCAGATGGAACCTGGTACCACTCATTAAAAACATTGACAGGAGACGTACCCGGTTCACAAGCCAAGCCCCCACCCAAGTCTGCACAGACAGATGCTGACGGGTCTGCGCCACAGACCTGTGGGTTCATGGTTGCAAGAGAGGCATCGTCATCCGCAAACAACACCTGAAGGTTGGTTTGATTGGAAGTGTTGCCGTAGTTTCCCGGAACCACAGAGGTCTGTGAGGTTTGGGAGGGTGAAATAGCATTGTGGTCAAAAGACACGGGCATTGACTGCGCAATGTGGGGGATGAATTGTGACTGCGCAGAGCGTCGCACATTGCCATCCACTGTCACCAAATCGTATTGGGCGGTGTTGACGTAGCATGGGTTAAATGCATTGTCCGCAGCATGAAAATTGAGAGAGATGGGGCAAGCCATGGAGGGCATCATTTCATCCAAAAAGCCCTTGGCGTCAAACCCTCCACTGATATCGGGCACACAGGTGTTGGCTTGTTGGCCTTCTACGCAATGCATGCCACTGGGACAGGCGCCATTTAAGGGGCCACAGAGCTGGCCGTCGATAGTGCCACAATTGGAGTTGTGAGTTTTGCATGTCACCCCCGGAGGGTTAATGCAGTGAAAAGTTTGGGGGTTACACGTGCCGGTCGTGCATTGGAAGGAAGGGTCTTGCTGAGAGGGTTGGCAAGGGTTTACGCCTCCCGGTGTACAGTCGACACCAATGGACGAACATTCAGGAACCCCGGCTTCACAGTACCAGAGAGAGGCAAAGGTGGGGTCGTAGTTGGGAGTGCCAGATGCAACACGGTTGGAGCAGGGAGAGTTGGGCGAGCAAGTGACATTGGGCTGGCATGTCCACTTGCCGTCTGCAAATACCCAATTCTCTGCAGCATTGGGACACAGGGTTGTCGGACAAGGTTTTTGGTTATCCTGACACATGACGGTGGACGGTTGGCAGGTTTTGGAGGTGCCGTCACAGTACAAAAAGCAAAGGCCACAATCGCTGTTTGTGTTGCAGGCCGTCCCAACAATAGAAGTGGGGCCTGCCCTGAAATCGGCAGTTGGCACAGGCAGTGGCCTCTCCATGGCGTCAACGTCGATGGAAGCGTTGTAAGACTGGTCTGTGCACTGATGGCACAGGTAGTCGTATCCTGTAGGGCACCCTGGCTTGATGCACTGTCCTCCAAGACAATAAGTGCCCGAGGGGCATGGCCCAAACTGTGAGTTGGGCGAGCAGGGCATTTGCAGAGAACAAATTTTGGAATCTCCGTCAAGGGCGTAGCCGCCAACACATCGACAGTAACCACCTGAATTTTCATCCAAACCAAAACATACTTCTCCTGTTGGATCACATGTGGTGTGGTCTGTGCAAGTGGTTTTGGTTCCCATACAATAAGTGACGTCACCAATGGTGACCTTGAGTGAAGGATCACAAAACATTTTTTCTTTTATTTAGGTTACGAAAAGATAAACAAGATTTACCAGTCAAAGAACGGATTAGGACTATACATACAACTACTAGTCGGTGATTGCGGTGTTCCAAGGCAATATCCTTTTTGGCAGGTTGCATGGGAGTTGAGTTGCCAAGGATCTTCTCCTAAAGAAGCCCCTGTATTGAAGTTGGTACAGGAGGGCACAGTTGCACAGTCTGTGTCGTTAGAACACTGCTTCATACAACCCCATGCAGGAGGGTAGGGTGCCCATTTTTCTGGATCTTCAGTCCAACTTTCGTAGCCATTTGGACAGGTTGCAAAGATGCTTGGTGCCGTGTTTGTGGTGATTGCCCCGTAGCCAACTAGGGCTGCAGAATTGATGTATGGCGGACCCACGGTCAACTTGCGAAAGGTTGGACTTGAAAAGGTGTAATAATCAGAAAACTCGTTGCCGGGTGCCCAAGAGCTCGAGTCTGTCGGGTTGTAGCAGGTACCCAAGTCAAAGTAAATATCTTCTTGGGCACATACTCCATCGGCGCACTGGCTCATTGAGGCAGATGGTTCTTCCTCTAGAATGTTTGGCAGTTGTGAGCCAGGGGTCGAGGGAAAATACCAGTCACCATTTCCGGGTTCGCGCACACCGGCAGACGAAGAAAACTTGAGCACACAATTCACATTTTGTCCACACATTGTTGATCCCCCATTTCCTGCAGCAGCTCCTACACAAGAGACGTCCCAACCGCGTGCTTTAGCAATCGCTTCTAGATTTTTCCAGTCTTGTGAGTCTGTGTTGGAGCCACACTCAGCAGTGGCATAATATTGATCGCCGTAGGCGGGCGGTGAGGTGGAGGATGGTGATTGGGTATATGTGCTGGGAACAGATTTATATCCAAAGTTTTTCAAATTGCAAATGTTTTGAAAGTCTCCAAGGAAGGGAGCTCCCCCAGCACCCGTCAAATCGGCGGGTAGAGGAGGGAGACGTGCACAGGATCCGCCAAAGTTTGTGTAGCCCGTGGTACACCCAAATTCGCACATGCCAGTGGATCCACAGGTCATGGCCCCGGGGCATTGAGAATCGTCGCTGCAAGCACAGGTTCGAGTCGTGGGTTCACAAGTGCCTGGAGTGCCCGTGGAGTTTGGTTTGCGACAGTCCAGATTGGAGGAACACTGGGTGATGCCCCGGCATTCAAGGGTCCCCGAGTAAACTGATCCCGTGTACCCAGATTCTTTTTGGATGGATGTTCCCTTGGCATTCACTGCATAGGTGCCATGGGGGCACAGGGGAGCCTCGGCACTTCCTGAATTGTTCTTCCAGTTGTCGAGTACGTAAGTCCAGCAATCCTTTGGGTCGGTACCCCCAGTGCCATCCTGTGGGCAAGTGAAGCAATAGGTATTGTTTCCATCTACCTTGACACATTTGTTGTCGGTTGCGCCTGGGGAAAACAAAACAGTGGAAAAATATGCCGCTGATGAATTAACGGGTGTTTCAGGAAGGTAGTTTTTCACAGGCTGGATCGACGGTTCCCCATTGTGCAAAAAGCAGCCATGCGAGTCGTAGTTGTAGCACTTGCCCTGGGTCTGACTTGGTCCAAAGCAGCAGCCATAACCTGTGGGGCAGGCTTTAGAGCCGTCGGACGTGCATTGTGGTCGATTCAAATCCTGGTCGTTTAACGCAGTCACGGGAGTCTGGGCAAGAGGCACTTGAGCCTGGTAGGTTTGATCTGCAGGGTAGCCCGTGCGAATGGTGAAATGTTTAGAGGGCAAAAAATCGCCAGCCAAACATTGGTTGTCCGCGTCCTTAGCACACAAATTCGAGTAGCGCAGCACATTACCATTGCCAACCGTGTCTGCGTACCACAGGGCAGCTCCATCTGAAAAGCGGCAGCCCGGAGACAATGGGTCGTAGGCCATAGGGTTGGTTGGTGAGGCCTGGCCGACAGGCCGCGTTCCACCCAAAGACCCAGAGGATGCGACACCACAAGCTTGATAGGCGAGAGATCCTGAATCTGCAGCAGAGGCCACCAGTCCGTTAGAAAACACAGATTCCACGCGAATGGATGAGCCGGGTTTGACAGGCGGGGGGCTCTCTGATGGAAAACTAAAAGTTAACTGGTTCACACCTGAAGCAGGGGTGTTGGGCTTGCAGACAGCGACCAGTGACCCGTAGACCTTACCATCGACACTAATGTTTGACGAAAAGGTTCCAGAACAACCGGATAACGAATAAAGGTTCAACGTGGCTAAAGATCCAGCCTTGACCGATGCAGGAAGAGTGATTGTCGCGACGGCTTTCATTAGCCTTGAAGGAGACGCAGAGGGCATGCTTTGGGCAATCAAATTGCATGCGGAAACTGTAACTCCTTCCAAGTTAAGCCACGGCCACGCCTTTCCATCTTCAAGAGAAGCCCATGGCCAAGTTGTCACAGAAGCTGGAGGTTGAGAATCTGCTAAACCCATTGCCATAAATGGGGCACTCCCCGCGGGGAGTGGAGTACCGTTGGTTGCTTGGATAGTGTAAGGGGCAACGGCTACCGATGCAGGAGTGTTCAGTGGTGTTTCAAGAGTGAAGCGTGCCTCACCAATGTAAGATGTGGTTCCCTTAGTCCCGGTGTAAGGTCGCCAAACAACATTATTGGCGTAAAAAGTACCCGTCGCTTCTGAATTGATAATGGGCATTTTGAGAGAAGAGAAATTGGTACGCAATTCTTGCAACGACAAGGTATCGGGAGCCTGCAGAATAAACGTCAAAGCACGCATTTGAGGCGCCAGGTGGATTGGCATGTTGATTTGATCTCCGGCCTCGGCCGAGTTAAACATGGTTGACAGGCCGTGCACCACTGAGCGATTGGTCAACAAGTCTGCCTGAAAGTCATTCGATGTTGGAGTGGATTGGAGAATAAAATTTTCAGAACACTCCAGGTAAGGAGTGACCACAGTGAAAAGTTCAGCCATTTATATTATTTTAACAAAAAGACTCCATATCATCCAGCCCAACAAGTTTGGGTCCATGGCCATAAGATTGTTTAAAATAACATGGTTTTGTCGTGGTGCCGTCCACATAGCCAAAAGCCATCCCTTCCAAAAAGTTAGACACTGGGATCGAGTTGTTAATATAAAAGAGACCGTACTCCAAATAAGCGGGTCCAACAACGTTGTAAGGATACAGGGCCTCACAATTGTTAAATGCAGACAATTCGAAAGAAATGTCATAATTATCTCTTGAGGGCGGTGGTGATGTGCTCCATGCAGTGCCTGGTCCAACAAAAAGGCAACCCTGTGATGCAAATTGGCTAGGCCAAATGTGATAAGAAATGTTAAACGCGGAGTAATTGGGAGCCAAATTTACATTTGTATAGGTTGAAAATGAAGAGGAGTAGCTCGTTATCACTTGGTTTGACAAAAAATCACGAGCTTCATAGCACGGTGGAAACGAAAGAATAGGCCGCATGCCCGTGTAGACGGTGACGTCGGTTGTCCAATGGAGAACCATTGGACATTGGCTGGTCCAATCGGGGGTTTTTTCGGCGTTTATCGAAGCGCAAATCGAAAGGGTGTCATAGCACAGATTTGGATCGACACCGGTTGGGCAGCTTTTTGGGTTATTGTTTGCCATGGGCCAATGGCAGTTATTGTTAGAGTTGTAATCAGAAGGATTGGCCCCCGGTGGCAAGTCTCCATAAAAAACTGGTACCTTGGAACAGCACGGGTCAGCAGCCCCTCCCCCAGACGTTGACCGACAAAAGACTGACCCTTCACAAGGATCATATCCGTCTGGCCCAGCAGCCGCAGGAAACTCACCACTCACTTCAGTTTGGTCAGAGCCGTAGGCTACGTAGGGCAGTTTAGAGTAAAGTGTTTGCAAACTAAATGAAGGTTGAAGGGTTCGGAGTGCCACCGAAATCAAATTCACCATGTTTGTGCCTTGGAACGGGAATGAAACGTATTGAGTTGGATGTGTAACATCTCCAAAGGTTGTGATGCGAGAACTGGTGACGTTGGCGCGGTCAGTGATACCAACATTGATCAACTCACGTGGTGCAAAACCGGTGGGTGTAGCCAGGACATACATGTCAAACAAGGTGCCGGTAGCGGTTTTGTAAATGCCAATAGACACCTTGCCATCAGAAGTCACCTGTGAGGTGACGATAGCAGTCATGCCAACATTAAAGCATTTCCAGTTGGTGCATGAAGCACACAAGTTTTTTTCACTGTTTGTCTTTTTGCTTCCCCAATGAGATGTTACAATTTTCAAATCTGTCACAACAGCTGGAGTGATCAATATACCGTTTGTACCAAAAGACTTGTCAAGGCTGATATCCACTTGAGGAGAGTTTCCCTTGATAGGAAATCCGTTTGTGTCCACAACATAGTTGGTGGTGTAACGTGCAATCTGGGAACAATCGTTTACCTCGTCCACCATGACAACATAGATGTTCAGGCCATCCACGACCAACTGAGAAGGGGGAAGGCTGGTTGACACGGAAACATTGGCTAGGGACGTCAAAGGTGCGCCGAACAGCAATCCAAGAATTGAAATGGTGGTTGCATTTTGAATTTTCAAAGGATCGGGGGAGCCAGGATTCCCAACAACTACAGGGTTAATCAGCGCAACCATGGTTGAGAAAAGAGGATTTTTGGAAGAATCCAATGAAATACCAGTCGCATAGACATCAGGGTAAGGCTTGACATCAATGGTACCAAGAGGAAAAGTACCCTTTGAATCCACAGCACCTGTATTGGTTGTTGGTGAAAAACTTCCCAAATACCAACAATATTTTGTTGGATCACTAGAGTCATAACCTATAGCAGTTGTTCCCCAGGCCACACCAGACATGTCATTGCGATTTTTAGCAAGAGTGTTGTATGATGCCGGATCAAATACAGAGGGTGAAAAGGATATAGCAGCTTCTGCTTCAAACTCAATATTTCCGTAAATTAACATGTTCGACAATGCAACGTCATACCATCCGCCTTTTACTGAAAAGGGTGGTGCAGAGGATGTTGGATTGGGAGGATTTACATACAATTTAATGGTGTTTCCAACTACATTACCATTTTTGTCTTTTCTCTGAAAAGTGGACGTAATAACACCAGTCGTGGGGTCCTCTCCAATCGTCAGGGTAAACAGATTAAAGGTTGTGTATCCGTCAGGAGTATCAATGAAAGCACCAATAGGACCTTGCGGGTAGACAATTAGAGGCTCTCCGCCTTTTAGAGGCGGGGTTGGCGCACTGTTTTTGGATGGAGAGTTGTGATGGTGGCATTTTGTTTTTTGACTTGCCAACGCTAACAGGGCCACTGCACCCCCTAAGATGATTAGGAGCAAAACAACAAAAACAACTAGCAAGACGTACATTCGATTTTTTATAAAACAAATATAACTTTTTAGTGACAATCAATCACTTTGAAAATCAATGGACTTTGTCCGACCTCTCCGCTGCAAGCGGCTCGACTGGAGGTCCGTGTTTTATGCTACGCAGGCGGTTGAGGTGGTCCTGGTGTGTGTCGGCATGATGTCCAACCACTGGCTTGAGGGCATCCTTGTGCCCGTGCCCTGGATCCGCGTCCAAATGGACATTGGCCTGGTGGAAACCTGCCTGACTTGGCAGGACTACACGGCCTGCGCACGCGACATGGAAGTCTTACAAATCATGGCTGAAGCCCTC
>Ga0180434_10008558_pt1 | contig 11273 bp, 9 predicted proteins | sample SS_ome_7_FD_132453 | JGI IMG/M metagenome (GOLD analysis project Ga0180434, IMG submission 132453) | Hypersaline lake sediment archaeal communities from the Salton Sea, California, USA - SS_1_D_2 metaG | ecosystem: Environmental > Aquatic > Non-marine Saline and Alkaline > Hypersaline > Sediment... | reverse complement strand
TCAATCAGGGGGTTATATTATATCGGGTAATCCAAACGGTTGAGTCGTTATCCATTTGCGTATCCCCGGGCTTAACATAGTTCTAATATTTTTCCCAATGTTAGAAGTAATTTGCCAATACTTTGAATGTAGTGCCTTTCTGGATTTTGAGCTAACTGCCTAGAAAATATAGATAATTTTCTGGACAACTTTTCTCGCATGAATCTTGCAGCCAGATCTGAAATGAACTGTATCCATCATTGGTTTCCTGCCCTTTGATGCTGATGTCTTGCATGCCGAAGAGGCTGAGACTGTCTGGTGATGGAATTCATTGTACCTGTGCATCCGCTGTTGGAACCATGAAATCAGATGGTGAACAAAGCCAAGACAGTCGTGAAAGCGATGCGGACGGGTGTTGGCTTAGGCATTGAATTGATGGCCAACTGTCAAAGGATGGGTATGAACTGGGGGGCGACTGAAACCCAGAGAAACAGCGTAAGGTTATACTGAGAATGAACCGGATTTTGGCTTTTGTTGCGACAGGGTTTCTCATAACTTCCCCGTGCCACGCCCAGTGGGCCAGAATCTATCACGGTAGCGGTTATGACGGCGCTTATGCCATCCATCAGACCTCAGAGGGTGGATATGTGGTGGCAGGTGAGACCGATTCTTTTGGTGCCGGATATATTGATTTCTGGGTAATAAAGCTCACGACGTTCGGGGCTGTGGAGTGGCAGAAGAGCTATGGCGGCAGCGGTTATGACGGCGCTTATGCCATCCAGCAGACCACCGAGGGTGGCTATGTGGTGGCGGGTGAGACCGATTCTTTTGGTGCGAGCAATGGGGATTTCTGGATACTAAAGCTCGATTCTGCGGGCGCTGTGGAGTGGCAGAAGACCTATGGTGGCAGCGGTTATGATGGAGCTCTTGCGATTCAGCAGACTGCGGAGGGTGGATATGTGGTGGCGGGACTGACAGATTCTTTTGGTGCGGGCTTTGGGGATTTCTGGATACTAAAGCTCGATTCTGCGGGCGCTGTGGAGTGGCAGAAGACCTATGGCGGAAGCACTTATGACAGCGCTTATGCCATTCAGCAGACCGCCGAGGGTGGATATGTGGTGGCGGGTGAGACTCTATCTTTTGGTTACGGTGTCTTCGATGCGTGGATACTGAAGCTGAATGCCTTGGGCGCTGTAGAGTGGCAGAAGACCTATGGCGGTAGCGGTTATGACGGCGCTTACGCCATCCAGCAGACCTCAGAGGGCGGATATGTGGTGGCGGGGCTGACTTACTCCTTTGGAGCGGGAGACGCTGATTTCTGGGTATTGAAGCTCGGTCCGTTGGGGACCGTTCAGTGGCAAAAGACCTATGGTGGCAGTAGCCGGGACAATGCCTATTCGATCCATCAGAGCTCGGACGGTGGGTATGTCGTGGCGGGAGTAACCGAATCCTTTGGTGTGGGCCTTGGGGATCTGTGGATGTTAAAGGTCGATTCCGCTGGAGCTGTTGAATGGCAGAAGAGCTCTGGAGGGACCAAGTGGGACGCTGCGTATTCCATCCAGAGCTCAGACGGTGGATATGTGGTGGCGGGTTTTGGTTCTAGCGTGTCTGTATTAAAGGTTGATGCGAATGGGGAAATCCCCGACTGTGATGCCATCGTGACCAGCCTGGGGACAGTCTCCGATACATCGGCTGCAGTTGCAGGGACCAGTGTATTGCCTCAAGACTCCGGGGCGGTACTCAGCGATACCGACATCTATTCCCAGGATACGTCACTTGAAATGACTGTCATTTGCGGTAAGAGGCCGCCTATTGCTGATGGAGGCCCTGACCGCTTTATTCTGAGCGTATCTCAATCTGGTACTTTCATACTAGGTAGCGCTAGCGATCCTGATAATGACCCCATGTTTTATCGGTGGCTGGAATGGGAAAACGAGCTTTCCTCATGGCATGCGGTTGGAGGCGATGGAGAAGCCTATCTTGACTTGAGTGCCCTCCCACTCTTTGCTCTTGGAGCGCACACATTGACTTTGGAAGTGAGCGATAGTCGGGAGATCGACACCGATGAGATGATCTTGACCGTCAATGCGACTGTTGGTGGCACGGCAAGCCCAATAAACAAGATCGAATTGATGGCCTCATGGATAACAGTCATCACGCTGCTTTTTATCGGCCTTGGTTTGTTGGTTCTAAGGAAGTACAAGAACTAGATTTACGTTCAATTGTGAAATTACAACGGCAGGGCTAGAGATGGGCTCTGCCTTTTTTGATTGGTCGCAAGTGGCGTCAGGCTTTGAGTAGGGTTTTGCACGACAGGGTAAGTTCCTGGTGTCGACGATGCACCCAATTGTCTATAATTATTCGAAATCATTACGTGAGTCACATTGCTCTTCATTTGGAAGATACAGATTCGATTCCTCTTCGGCCACGACATGAGGTTCATGTCATTCAGTTGCAAGCCATCATTGTGGCGCTTTTCCTCTTTTGAGGCAGGTTGAACGAATCGTCACGCTTCACTCTGTTGGAAACACTCATAATAGATCCCCGGCAAAGGGGACCCCAGCCACCAACACTTGGGTTTATCTCTCTTCACAGCATCCAAGGGCCAGCCTGTCGACCTCTTGCCGGGCCAAGTATGAAAATTATTTTCTATTTTCCCAACAATTTTCAGCTTTCATGCGAACTTTCTTTCTTCTTTTTCTATATTGTGAAAAGTATCCGAGGCGTGTTGAGCCTTAGAGAAAAGAATAACATCTGTAAGTTACAGTGATTTACACAAATTTGTAAAAGAACGGAACAGAGCGTGCAGACGGAGGGTGTTATCCGCCATATTCGGCGCAAAGGGCATGGATCAGCATCAATGGAAACGATACTCGGAATGTGCATTGTCTGTCCAATGGGCGTGGCTGTTCCTATTGATCCCTTTTGGATCCATCTGAGTGAAAGGCGCCGTAAGAAGAAGCCTTTTCACATAAAAATGCTTCAAAGCTAACGCTAAGGTGGTTTGCCATGTCCGGGAAGAAGAGCCCAAAGACGTTATTCTGCATGTTACGACATGATCCCTTAACCAGGAGTCGACGCCCCTCTCGGCAAAGGGAATCATCATCAAGAGACAAGGCAACACATCCCGGAAAAAATGGCGGACTGATAGCTCTATCAGTGCTAGTGTTTCTGGTGTTCTGGGCCGAACAAAGCTTGTGGGCTGTGTATGGCAATTACAATCGCTTCTCCCCTGTGATGGATTATGTATCCCAGGAGATGGGTTTCTATGATACAACCTATTGGGAGTTAGGCGAAGACGACTGCCGGTCCTGCCACGGCAGTAGCGTGGCCGAGAGACACCATGCCACAGATACAGCGGCCCTAAACGGTACATGCGATCCTTGTCATCTGGCTAGGGAAGGCCCAATGCCTTCAGGTCGCGGCGTGGTGGTGAGAGACTGTATGGCCAGTGGTTGTCACAGCTGGGACGATGTCATGGTTAATGGCTGGCACCACTCCAATGTTCAGCAGTGCACCAACTGTCACGATGGCAATCTGGTTGACGAGATCAGCCCATTCCGTGATTTTGCTACTGATCCACCCCTGGCATTGGACCCTGAGCTGATTCCCAGTCCGTTTTCTTGCGACAATTGCCACTGGGAACAAGCCAGTTCATCTACAGGTGACCCTGATCAGCCGGGTCATCCTTGCACCTATGAACACTATGATGACCAGGACCAGTTTGTTGGTTTCCACGAATACACCAAGCCAATCTACGGCAGCTTTACCACCCACCACATGGGTTACCGGGGACCCATAGGGGTTCGGTGTGCGAAGTGTCACTCTGAAGACCCTAATGACGCATCCTGGGATCCCTATAATTCAGAACTGATCCGCTATTGCGAGATCTGTCACAGCACCGCGAGCCTTCACAGGATTGGTCCTCACGTGGAAGGCGGTTCTGGCTGGGAAGCGGTAGGATTTCATGTCTCTGGAAACACTAACCCCGCAAATGCAGACCCGCTGGTCTACAGGACGTGGAGTACCTTGGGACCATATCTGCCTGAAGCAGGGCCTGGATTCACGGGGGACGAGGTGTGTTTGGGATGTCACTGGGGCGTCATGCCAGAGCAACCTGAGCCACCGCCAAGTAACCCCGTCATTGATATCACCACAGCGGGCATACAGCCCAACCATGCCTGCTGCGGTGCTTTGGTCGTCCTGAGGGGAGAGTTTTTTGGCGATGAGCCCGGAGCGGGCTACAGGGTGCAGGTGCAGCGGAATAGAATGGGTGCATGGGGTGACATGCCAGTCTATCTTTGGACAGATACACTGATCAAGTTTGGGGTTCCGTGTTGGACTTTGACTCCTGGAAACTACTGGGTTAGCGTGATGACACCGCAGGGCAGAAGTAACCTTGTCGTGTTCACGTTAGAGACTACGGAGTCTTCGCTTGCGGTTTCTTCGGATTCTGCCGTTCGTTCACTGGAACTCAAGGGGTTTGAGTTGGATGGAGGGTGCTTTATTGCAACTGGGGGCTTTGGACATTAGTGTCATTGCCGTGGCACGGCCTTGAGCGCCGTCAATGATTCGTTCCCATACGCTGACCCAATGGACCCATCGAGGGCCCAGCTCTACGATACGCCGTCTCCACGGGCAGCTAAGTTCATGTGTAAAGACGAATCCCCAAGGACTGCTGGGACGGCCTCCGCACTTATGGTTCGTTTGTGTGCGACATATCCTATGGCTTGCATTTGGTGACATATGTCCTTATGATAGGTTTATGCCACCGGGGCTTTGAACGTCACGAAGCGCAGATCATGCAGGTCGTTTGGCCAAAGCCATGGCAAATAGGGTATAGAAATTGCATCGGCCATCATAGTCACCACGACAGAAAGGGGCTGATTCTTTGAAGATACCAGTTGTGAAAAATATTCTTGAGGCAAACGAGCGGATCGCAGAAGAGAACCGAAAGCTCTTTGAAAAGAACAAGGTGGTTGTCATAAACCTGATGAGTTCGCCTGGGTCTGGAAAGACATCTTTGCTGGAGCGGACCATAGATGCCGTGGGAGGCCGCATTCGTATGGGTGTTGTCGAAGGGGACGTTCAGTCCACAAGGGATGCCGAAAGGATTGCAAAGAAGGGCATACCAGCTGTTCAGATCAACACGGATGGCGCCTGTCACTTGGACGGGAATATGATACGGAACGCCCTTGCCAACTTCGACCTGTCCCAGCTGGATCTACTAGTAGTTGAAAATGTGGGGAACCTAGTCTGTCCTGCCGAGTTCAATGTAGGTGAAGATTACAAAGTGATGATCCTCAGCGTGGCAGAGGGGGCAGACAAACCTGAAAAATATCCCCTCATGTTCCACGAATCCAGCGTATTGCTTATTAACAAGATAGACCTTTTGCCCTATGTGGATTGTAGCGTGGAAGAGATCAGGGATATTTCCCTGAGGATCAATCCCAATTTGGAAATTTTCGAGATATCCTGCAAGACCGGAGATGGCATTGATCAATGGGCCGGGTGGCTGTCGAAACAGATCAAGGAATAGCAAAAAAGGGCGTCAGGACAAGGATTAAGGGGATCGTTCAGGGTGTTGGCTTTCGGCCCTTTATTTACAACCTGGCCCGTGCTAACGGTCTGAAAGGTTTTGTGTCCAACACGTCGGAGGGGGTCTATATTGAAGTCGAGGGAGCGCCTGAGTTCCTGGATGCCTTCCACCGGGCCATTCCTGATGAAAAGCCGCCTCTTGCCCATATCACCTCCATGGATTCTGTCCAACAGCCGCTCAAAGCCTATTTAGACTTCACGATCCATAAGAGCAAGGCACAGGAACACCGCAGCACCCTCATTTCGCCCGATGTATGCGTGTGCGAAGATTGTCTGAATGAATTGTTTGACCCAAATGACCGTCGCTATGGTTATCCCTTCATCAATTGTACAAACTGCGGCCCCCGATACACCATTATCATGGATATCCCCTATGACCGGCCTTTTACGGCCATGAAGCCATTCAAGATGTGCCCCCCCTGTGACACAGAATATCATGACCCCGCTGACCGCAGATTTCATGCCCAGCCTAATGCCTGTTGGGATTGTGGGCCTGTTGTGCGCCTATGGGATCGGACAGGCCGAGAGATGCTTGTCGATGATCCCATTAACGAGACCCGGGACCTTTTGAAAAAGGGAAAGATTGTGGCCGTAAAGGGGATAGGTGGATTTCATCTGGCGGTGGACGGGACCAACAATGAAGCGGTCAAAAGGCTCAGGCAGAGGAAACACCGGGAGGAAAAGCCTCTGGCCCTTATGTCTCTGAGCTTGGAGCGCATCAAGCGATTCGCTTGGGTTACACAGGTCGAAGCATCCCTTCTGAACTCCATCCAGCGTCCCATCGTCCTCCTTGAAAAAAAGCCCAATCCTTATATCGCGGAAGATGTCTCGCCCAGGAACCGCAACTACGGGGTGATGCTCCCTTATACCCCCTTGCATTACCTCCTTCTTCACGGTGATAAGCTGTTGGCTCTGGTCATGACCAGCGGCAACATCAGCGAGGAGCCTATCGCCATTGAAAACCGGGAGGCCTTTGATCGCCTGGGGGAAATCGCTGATTACTTCTTGAATCACAATCGTGACATCTATCTGAGAAGCGACGATTCCATACTTCGCGTGATGGATGGTGTGCCCCGGCAGATCAGAAGGAGCCGAGGCTATGTGCCTATCCCGACGTTTCTTGAACGGTCGTTGGAACCCATCCTCGCCTGCGGCGCTGAATGGAAGGATACGATCTGTCTGACCCGGAACGAGCAGGCCTTTTTGAGTCAGCACATCGGCGACCTGGAAAACTTGGAGACCCTCAACTTTTTTGAAATGACCATTGCCCACTTGAAACGCATGTTGGAGATCGAGCCCAAGATCATCGCCTACGACCTTCATCCGGATTACCTAAGCACACAATATGCCCTGAAACAGTCGTCCATGATTCAGATTGGCATCCAGCACCACCATGCCCATATCGTCAGTGGCATGGCAGAGCACGGCCTTGTGGAGCCTGTCATAGGGATCGCTTTGGACGGTACAGGTTACGGCACGGACGGACAGATCTGGGGTGGTGAGGTCTTGGTGGTAGAACCCCAGCAATTCGATCGGGTTGGCCATTTTGCCTATCTCCCCCTGCCCGGCGGCGCTGCAGCGATCAAAAAGCCTTGGCGTATGGCGGTAAGCGCCCTGTACGAGGCTTTTGGAGACGCTTTTTTGGAAATGGATTTTGCCTTTTTGGAAGACATCCCCCGCGATCAGCTCAATGTCTTGATTCGTATGATCAGACAGGGCGTAAATTCCCCTCTGACCTCGAGCTGCGGGCGTCTCTTTGATTCGGTGGCTGCCATTGCAGGAGTGCGCAACGAGGTGGCCTATGAAGGCCAGGCGGCGGTTGAGCTTGAAGCCGTGGCAGAAGGGGATATGGAACGTGTCTATCCTTTCGAGATCCGGGAGAAGGATAGGGCACAGCAATGCTTGACGGGGCCCATCATCAAATCCGTGGTTAGGGATGTGCATGAGGGGTGTTCCATCGGTTTGATCAGCGCCACCTTTCACAACACGCTGGTTGCCCTGTTTGTAGAGGTCTGCAAGCGGGTGAGGGCATCGCGGAGGCTGTACCAGGTGGTCTTGAGTGGGGGGTGCTTCCAGAATGTCCGTCTTCTGGTTCATCTCACCGAGGCCCTTGAAGATGAGGGTTTTGAGGTTTACAGCCAGGCTTCGGTTCCCAGCAACGACGGAGGGATTGCACTGGGTCAAGCCGTGGCAGCAGATGCCATGTACAAGGCGGGGTTGTGATTCGTCGAGGCACGTCCTCTTGCAGTAACGTTCTCAACTCATTTGTCTGCAATGCCTTGAATTGGTTTGACTTTAGGCATTTTAGGTGTCCTGAACTCTAGGCACTTTTTTCTTGGCCCCCCCTTGTGCGGTTACGTATGAGGGCGGATAGGACAAGCCGCAATACCTGAGTTACTTCTTGCGAATAACGATCAAAGGAGGAACGAACCCATGTGCGTGGCAGCACCTATGAAAGTCATTGAAATTGAAGGGGACACGGTCCGCGCCGAGCTAGGGGGTATCACGAAGGAGGCCCGCTTGGACATTGTTGACGAAAGGCCAGAGCTCGGTGACTATGTGATCATTCACGCTGGTTTTGCGCTTCACCGGATCGATCCGGAGGAAGCAAGGGCCACTCTAGAACTTTGGAAAGAGATGGGGGCCATTGATGAAGTACCTGACTGAATACAGAAACGGTGCACTAGCTTCCAAGATGGCGGACCGTATTAAGGCGATATGCACAAAGCCGGCTCGTTTCATGGAAATTTGCGGCACCCACACGGTTGCCATCTTCAAACATGGTATCCGTGAGGTGCTTCCTGATCACATCGACCTCGTCTCTGGACCAGGGTGTCCCGTTTGCGTCACGGCCACCCGTGATATCGATAAAGCGATCAAACTCGCCCGGATTCCGGACGTCATTGTCACGACCTTTGGGGACATGGTTCGGGTGCCCGGCTCTGAGTCATCATTGCAAAGAGAAAAGGGTCGTGGCGCGGACGTGCGCATGGTTTATTCGACTATGGACGCACTGGAGATTGCCCGGCAGAATCCCGAAAAGAAAGTGGTATTTCTTGGCGTCGGATTTGAAACAACGGCTCCCACAATTGCCGCTGCCGTGGTGGCGGCCGAAGCCGAAGGAATGGAGAACTTTTCCGTCCTCTCATCCCATAAACTTCTGCCGCCTGCCATGGATGCCCTGCTCTCGGGCGGGGAGCTTGATGTGAGCGGGTTCATGTGCCCTGGGCACGTGAGCACGATTATTGGGACGACCGCCTACGAGGCAGTGGCCTCCCAGTATCATACCCCTTGTGTGGTCATGGGCTTTGAGCCTCTTGATATCCTGCAGGGTATCTACATGCTCGTGAGTCAGATGGAAGCAGGTGAGGCCCGAGTGGAAATACAATACCGACGGGCTGTAGCCCCTGAGGGGAACCTGAACGCTCTTAAGACCATGGGTCGGGTTTTTGAGCCTTGTGACGCCCCATGGCGAGGGCTGGGTGTCATTCCAAAGAGTGGTCTTGCCCTGCGACAGGCCTATGGGCCCCTTGATGCCGAGGCCCTATTCGACCTCGATGTGCCGGATTTTCCTGAACCACCAGGGTGTAAATGCGGTGACATCCTCCGTGGTGTCAAGACACCCACTGACTGCAAGCTTTTCCGCATTGTATGCACGCCTGAAAATCCCGTGGGTCCCTGTATGGTATCCAGTGAAGGGACCTGTGCTGCCTATTACAAGTACAGCCGATAAGGAAGGAGTCGATAAGATGAAAGATGCCATCCAAAAACTTTTAGATTTTGCCAAAGACTGGGGACTACAGCTTGAAGTGAACTATGATACTCATTGGGTAGGACGCCATGCGCATTGCATCGGTATCCCTACAAAGAGACAACTCAAAAGGAAGATATGGCGGGGTTTTTTCTGGGTCATGCCACAAGGAGATATGCTTTGCTTTTATGCCCCCGCAAACCCCACAGCAGAAGAACTGAAGAAAACCTATCATCTTGACCTTGAAAATTTGGACCTGGGTGCTTCACCCGATAATGCGACAGCATTGCGCATAAAGATTAGCCAGGTCGATTTTGATGATGCTTTTCACAGGAAGTTCATACAGTATATCCTGAATGCTCGAGCCCAGCATTGTGGCAGGCAGCTTAAGAAAAAGATTTCGGGCTGGGCAGGGGGATGTGGATAAACCCTTAGGAGGGAACGCACTCCGCATGCGTTACGAAGGCCGATGCTTTGCAAGACCTGAAGTATAAAGGTCCACGTGAGTTTAATGCACAACAGACTATTGGGTGACGCATTGGCGAAAGGTGCTCCCAGGGTATTTCTAATCTTGAAACACTTCCTGCAGCGGAAAGACTGCCGAGTAGGGTCTTTGGGCGTGGGGTTATCGAACCACTTTGTGAGATTCTTAAAACGTTTTTAATGATTTTGAGTAACGAGCTAGCAACAAAGTTGGGGGCTTGAGAAGGCAAACAGGGAATGCTGTCATGGGAAAGAAAAGTCGATTGAAGAAACGGAAAGGACAGGGAAAATTTGAAGAAAACATGACACACCTGATCGGTGGGAAGACCCGGGCATTTTTGAACAAGCGACATGTGGGTATGGACAGAGCTTCTCGGCTTTCGTATATCGTTGCAATGATGGTAAATTTCTTGATCTATCGTTCTATCAAGGCGCACATTCAGCTTCCTGCTGTCCGTCCTGATGACGAAAAGGTTGACCAGGATCGCATGGAAGCAATTCAAAAACGCCTGGCATCTGAATGCCAGCAGCTTTGGATTAAGTTCCACGATATCATGGATGAGTTAGTTTCCCCCTTAGCCGAAAACGAGGCCCTGTTTGAACCGATTCTAAGAAATATATACACAATCCTCGATTCTTTTGTCTCCTCCAAAGACTTCCGTGAAGCTGTAGAAAAGCAGATCGAAGAACCCGAAACATGGAACGATAGCCTGCTACACTATACAGACCGGCAAGAGGACTATTTTGAAGCCGTCAAGAAGCTCTTTGGCCTTGACTTGGCTGTTGTCCGATCCGGGCTGGACGCGGAGTCGGAAGGCATAGACTATGAGAAGAGTCTTGAGCAGATCAGGAAAGAATATGGAATACAGCCTGATGATTTTGAGAAACTCACACGACGGGCAACAGCGTTCTTTAGAGCCATTTTTGCCACTTATCTTGAGTTGGACTTTCAACGCGTAAGGGATGAGGTCGACACAAAAATCTTACGCCCTGACTTGTGACTTACGGTTAAACAGAAGCGAGGAACAAGATAAAGGTGGCTCTGTTGAAGAACATGGCCTACTGGAAAGACTGATTCTGCCAAGGGACTTTTCAAAGGTGGGTCGCCGCTATGAAAGATGGCCTCGAACCCAATGGAAGTGGGGTGGTTTCAGGGATAAATGAGCTACTGCAGTATCAACCCGTATTGCGTCAACATTTCCTTTACCTGTTGATAATCCTCCCCCTCAACTTCCAGAGGGAGGCCTGTTTCACAGTACTTAACGAGGGCAGCATTGCGGCCTCCGACGACCACGCAATGGTATTTTGTTTTGTCCCATCTTGGTAGCTGATGAAGTTCGTGCTTCACCTCCAGCAGGGTCTCCATGGTTTCCTCTTCGCCATCCGATGTTATGTTCATCAGTCCCAAGACGTCTCCGAATATTCTGACTTCTCCTCTAATCCATGTCACCTGCTCACCTTT
>Ga0180434_10008557_pt1 | contig 11276 bp, 11 predicted proteins | sample SS_ome_7_FD_132453 | JGI IMG/M metagenome (GOLD analysis project Ga0180434, IMG submission 132453) | Hypersaline lake sediment archaeal communities from the Salton Sea, California, USA - SS_1_D_2 metaG | ecosystem: Environmental > Aquatic > Non-marine Saline and Alkaline > Hypersaline >... | reverse complement strand
CGGAGCAGGACCTTATCGCGGCGGTGCCGAACGGGACGATAATCACGGTGGACGGGACGACCGGGGAGGTTTCGTGGGGGGATTGATGTCGGCTGAAGTTCAGTGAACGCACGGACAAGCAGAGCTTGTCCGTGGCACCCCGGTGTTCGGTCACGGCCGACACGGCCGTGCCACACCGTGCGGCGCCACGCAATCCGAACGCGCAGCGCAAGCAAGCGCCCCTCGCCGGGTCACACAGGCGTTACAGGGCGCGACTTACGCTAGGCGGGCGGGCTTGGCGCTTGCTTGCGCTGCGCGTTCGGATTGGGCGACTGCGCTTCCATCAGCCGGCGCTGGTTGTAGCGGAATCGCCGGCGGTAGATCAGGATCAGATTGCGGACGTAGATCGTGATGCCGAGCCCCTGGGCCAGCATGAACACCGGCTCCTGGCGCAGGTACGCATACGTGAACGTCATCAGCCCGCCGATCAGGCTGAAGTACCAGAACGCGATCGGGACGTAGCTGCGCCGCCGGCGTTCGGAGGCGAACCACTGCACGACGAAGCGCAGCATGAACATGGCCTGCGCGGACAGCCCGAACAGCCCCAGCGGGTCGATCAGATCCTTGAAGAACCAGTTGGCGAGCATGAAAACAGCTCTCAGCCTTCAGCCCTCAGCCTTCAGCCAGCGGTCAGCTCTCAGCTCCGGCACACGCGCGCTGGGTTGATGGCTGATGGCTGACGGCTGATGGCTGACAGCTACTTATTGCAATAATCGATCAGCCGGGCGATTTCGCTGCGCAGGTCCTTGCGGTGAACGATGCGGTCGACGTAGCCGTGCTCGAGCATGAACTCGGCGCTCTGAAAGCCCTCGGGCAGCGTGGCCTTGATCGTTTCCGCGATCACGCGCGGGCCGGCGAAGCCAATCTGCGCACCCGGCTCGGCCAGCGTGAAGTCGCCCAGAAACGCGAAGCTGGCGGCCACGCCCGCGGTGGTCGGGTCGGTCAGCACCACGATGTACAGCCCGCCGGCCTCGTCCAGCTTCGCGATGGTCGCGGCGGTCTTGGCCATCTGCACCAGCGAGACCATGCCCTCCATCATCCGCGCCCCGCCGCTGCAGGTTATCATCACCAGCGGCAGGTCCTCCTCGATCGCGCGTTCGGCGGCGGCGGCGACCTTCTCGCCCACCACCGCACCCATCGAGCCCATGATGAACAGCGGGTTCATCACACCCATAATCACCGGACGACCCTTGACGAAGCCCTTGCCGACCACGATCGCCTCGTTGCTGCCGGCCTGCTCCTTCATCTCCTCCAGCCGCTGCTTGTACGTGATGCGGTCCTCGAACTCGAGCGGGTCGCTGGAAACGAGATCGGGCAGGAATTCCTCGAACGTGTCGGCGTCGTTCAACTGCCGAATCCGAGTCCGCGCGTCGATGCGGTAGTGGTGACCGCACTCCGGGCACACGTGCAGGCTCTCCTCGAGCAGACGCCGATAGATCATCGCAGCGCAACCGTCGCACCGCACCCACGATCCTGCCGGAACGTCGACTACGCGACGGGTTGTGCTCGGCGTTTCAGCCATATGTCAATCCTACGGGGTTTCTCGTCTTCTATACGCTGGCGACCGGTTCCGGCACACCGGTACATTCCATCACGACCGGCTCGGCCTCACTCTGGCTGGTTTCCCAGATCCTGACGGACTCGCCACCCTCGAGCAGGTAGCGAGCCATCGCGAACGTAAGCGGCCGCATCACCAGTCCGATCGCCTCCTTGCCGTTCGGCTTGATGCGTTTTCTCAGGCAGGCCCGCAGCCGATTGGCCGCGTTGGAGAAATCTTCGCCGTTGGGCGGGCTGACGTTCAGGGGCGAGTCGACCAGTTGCCGGTGCGCCTTGGCGTAGCGTTTCTTCAATTCCTCTTCGGTCAGCCCGGCCCACAGGCCGAGATCCACCTCGACCAGCGCGCTGAGCGCCTTGGCGGGGATGTTCAACTGCCGGGCGATGCTTTGGGCCGTGGCCTTCGAGAGTCCGTCGGGGGCGTGAAGGATCCGGGCGAGCTGCGCGGGGCGGAGCTTGTCGCTCCAGGCGGCGAACTGCGATTCCGCGCCCGGCGCGGGCTCCAGCTCCGCCCGCCCCAGCAAGCGTCCCTGCTGGCGCCAATCCGTTACTGCGCACGGTATCAACGCGACTTTCATAGCTTCGGTTCCATGCTGCGCGACCCAATGCCCTCCGCCGCGGCACGTCGCAGGGCCGCGATCATGCCCGGGGGATCTTCGGCGTGGAAAATCGCGCTTCCCGCGACGAGCGTATCGGCTCCCGCCGCCACCACCTGCCGCGCTGTCTCCGGGTTGATGCCCCCGTCAACTTCCAGTGATTGCGCCGCGCTGAGCCGGCCGGAGATCGTCTCGATCTTCTCCAAACACTCATCCATGAAACGCTGCCCGCCGAAGCCCGGCCAGACCGTCATCACCAGCACCAGGTCAACCTCGCCGATGATATCGCCGATCGCTTCGGCCGGCGTACCCGGATTCAGCGACACGCCCACCTGCACGCCCAGATCGCGGATCTGCCGGACAAGCTCCCGCGGCTGCTCGATCGCCTCAATGTGAAAGGTGATGCTGCCGGCCCCGGCCTCGGCAAATTTCGGGGCGTAGCGAGCCGGATCGGTGATCATCAGGTGCGTATCAAGTAGCAGCTTGGTGCAGCGCGAGATCGACTTCACGACCGGGACGCCGAAGGACAGGTTCGGCGCGAAGTGCCCATCCATGATGTCGAGGTGCAGCAGGTCGGCCTGGGCCGCCTCGACCATCTCGATCTGCTCCTCCAGCCGCGCGAAATCGGCGCTAAGCAGCGAAGGGGCGATTCGGATTCGCTTCCGCGGGCTCATGAGCTGGTGCTAGGCCTCGTCAATAACCTCGATCGGATCGAACCGCTTCCCTTCGAGGAACTTGAGCGACGCGCCCCCGCCCGTGCTGACGTGCGTCATCTGCTCCGTCAGCCCGATCTTCTCCACCGCCGCCGCGCTGTCCCCGCCGCCGATCACCGTCACGGCTCCACGGCTGGTAGCTTGGGCGATGCTGCGGGCGAGGGCGAACGTGCCGGTGTCGAACGGCTCGATTTCGAACGCGCCGACCGGACCGTTCCAGACGATGGTGCCGGCCGTGCCGACGATCTCAAGGAACTCCTTGAAGGTCTTGGGCCCGATGTCGAGCCCCATCAGACCGTCGGGGATGTCCCCGTCGACGATCTGGGGCCTGAGGCCGGCTTTTAACTCGGGGGCGGCGAGGGAATCGACCGGCAGATGCAGCTTCTCGCCGGCTTCGGCCAGGATGCCCTTGGCCAGATCGATCTTGTCGTGCTCGCAGAGGCTCTTGCCGATGCCCCGGCCTTGAGCAGCCCAGAAGGTGTACGTCATCGCCCCACCGATCAGGATCTGGTCCACTTTCGTCAGCAGACTCTTGATCACGCCGATCTTGTCGCTGACCTTGGCCCCGCCGAGAATCGCGACGAAGGGCCGCTTCGGCGATTCGACCGCCTGCCCGAGGTATTGCAGCTCTTTCTCGACCAGAAATCCCACCGCCCGGCCGCCGGCGGGTACGAGCTGCGGCACGTCGTACATGCTGACGTGCTTGCGGTGGCAGGTGCCGAAGGCATCGTTGACATACAGGTCCGCGTGAGCGCTGAGTGCCCGGGCGAAAACCTGACGCATCTCGTCCTGGGCCGGCGTCAGCTCGCCACTGGGATTCTTCTTCGCCTGGTCGATCACCGTTTCGGCCGGGTCGAACCGCAGGTTTTCCAGCAGCAGCACCTCGCCGTCCTGGAGCGCGGTCGAGGCCGCCAGGGCTTCCGGGCCGGTGATGTCTGGGACGAACTTGCACTCCTTGCCGAGCAGTTCGCCGATCCGCTCGGCCACGGGCTTGAGCGAGAGCTTCTGGTCGGCCGCGGGGTCGCCCTTGGGTCGGCCGAGGTGGCTCATGACGATCGCCCGGCCCCCATGATCGAGCACGTGCTTGAGCGTCGGCAGGAACGCGCGGATGCGGGCGTCGTTGGCGATCTGCTGCTGGTCGTCCAGGGGGACGTTCAGATCAGCGCGGATCAGCACGCGCATCCCCTTCACCGCCAAATCGCGAACTGATTTCTTGGCCATTCCCTTCACCCATTTGTAACGCAACAAAGCCCACCGCAGGGATGGGCTTGTCGAACCTGACAATACTAAGTGTTCAAGCGGCTAAATCAATCCATCTTGCCGCGCCATCAGCTTGATCAGGTCGTTGACCCGGCACGAATAGCCCCATTCGTTGTCGTACCAGGAGACGAGCTTGAAGAACCGTGAATTCAGTTCGATACCCGCCTTCGAGTCGTAAATCGACGACAGCGAACAAGTTATGAAATCAGAGCTGACCACCAGCTCTTCCGTGTAGCCCAGGATACCCTTCATTCGGCCTTCAGATGCCGCTTTGATGGCCTGGTTGATCCCGTCCAGAGACGTTTCCTTTTCCGTCCGTACGGTCAGGTCGACCACCGAGACGTTGGGCGTCGGCACCCGGAACGCCATCCCGGTCAGCTTGCCCTTGAGCTCGGGGATGCACAGCGTAACCGCCTTCGCCGCCCCGGTGCTCGCCGGAATGATGTTCTGCGTCGCCCCGCGCCCGCCACGCCAGTCCTTCTTCGATGGCCCGACCACGGTCGGCTGCGTGGCGGTCATCGCGTGGATCGTCGTCATCAGCCCCTCGACGATGCCGAACTCGTCGTTGACCACCTTGGCGACCGGCGCCAGGCAGTTGGTGGTGCAACTGGCATTGGAGACGATCGTGTCGGTGTCCTTGTTGTACTTCTCTTCGTTGACGCCCAGCACGAACGTCGGGATGTCTGCGCTCTTGGCGGGGGCGGAGATGATCACACGCTTGGCACCGCCCGCCAGGTGTTTGCCGGCACCCTCGCGAGTCGTGAACAGCCCCGTGGACTCGACCACGTAGTCCACTTTGAGATCCTGCCAGGGAAGCGTCGCCGGATCGCGCTCGCTGAAGCAGCGGATCGGCTTTCCGTCCACCTTGATGGCCCCCTCCGACCCGACGATCTCTCCTTCGTAGTTGCCGTGCGTCGAATCGTACTTGAGCAGGTAGCCGAGCGCGTCAGCGGGCACCAGATCGTTGACCGCCACGAACTCGATCTCCGCATCCTTGATTGCCGCTCGGACAACCAACCGCCCGATTCGTCCAAACCCATTAATCCCAACGCGAACCGCCATCGTGCAGCTCCTTCTTTGTTGTCAGAGACGGATTGAGTCCTTTCGTGGCTGGCCACCGGCCAGCGTCCCGCGAATCGGTAGCTTCGGCCTCGAATGCAGGCCTGTCAAGCAATTGGGACGCGCGCACACGGGCTAGACGGCCGAGCCTTTCGCGGGAGCGTTCGCCACCGAACCGTGCGGCCAGCGGACGGCCTCCGGCTCGCAGGCCCGCATCTCCGCCCATACGATCTCCGGCTCGACGATCGCTTGCGCGGCGTCGAGCAACTCGCGGACCACACTCTTGGACGGTCTCGTGCGAAGCTTCGTCAGGCCGAGCACGGAATCCACCACGCGGATCAGCGTGTCTCGCCGGGCGAACCGCGGCAAATAACGTTCCCTGACAAAACGCTGGATCTCTCGCGCCAATCCGCGGGCGTCCACACTCCCCAGCGCGCCCATCCACTGCTCGACTACCTCCGGGTCGCACAGCGCCATGTGGTCGTAGATATCCTCCCCCACCTGCGCGTCCGCGCAGATCACGCGGTGGTCGAGCACCAGTTCGAGCGCCACATGCGCGATGAAATCCGTCAGGACCGGGTGCGGCGCCTGGCCGACCACGCGCGCTTTCAGTTCGCGCTGCCAACCCAGGAACGACGGCAAGGCGTGGAAACGCTGATCGACCGCGACATGGTTGAGCAGCCCGGCGCGGAGCTGCCGCGCTTGCGGATCGGATACGCTCGCCGCGCGCACCGCCTGCCAGCGAATCCGCCGCTTGCGCGAAAAACGCGGCCACAAATCCGGCAAGGCCACGCCGATCACGAAGTACGGCTGCGGTTCGAGTTGGCAGATGACATGGTTGTAAACGTAGTGCCCGAGATAATTCATACCGACCCGATCAATTCTCCGGCCGTCGTCGGCGGTGGGCTCATTCGTCCCGCCTCAATTGGCGGGCGGCTCGGAAGGGTGGCCCACCTCTTTAGAGGTGGGGGACACGAATGGGCCTTCGATTCGCGTTCCCCACGGCTGAAGCCGTGGGCCACCCATCCACCCATCAACGCCCGGTTGACGGAGCACTACTCGTCTTTGTCCTTATCGGCTTGCTGCCGCTGCTTGCTCCACTCCATGAACGTCAAAAGATCCCCCCGCCAAACGTAGGCGGCGGTTCCACCGAACGAGAGCACGCGCTTGTAGGTGTCTTTCTCACCGAAGACCCAGAGATGCGTGCCCCGCTCAAAAAACCCGTCGGGAGGCTCGATCTGGTGCGGGTCCTTCTTGTAATAGGGGGCTTCCTGCCGAACGACCTGCAGGCAGCCGGGAATCAGCAGCAGCCCCACCAGGATCAGCAGCACGGGCGCCCACGCGCGTGCCAGGCAATGCAGATGCATACTCAAGACCCCTTCTGTCGACGATGATAGGCAATCATAGGCGAGACTGTTGAGAGGTCCACGCACTCCGCAAGCGGCCCGACCATGAACGCCAATCCTAAGTCACCAGCCGTCGACGCGGTCCTGCCCGTTCGTCGCCTGGGGGCTGCCTACCGGCCGGCGGCTCCGCCACGCCTCTTCCAACTCCGCGTGTGCCACGCGTACCCTTGCGCCGGCGGGGTCGCTCTGGGCCGGCGCGTTCCCGCTTTGACCTCGCGGTCCGTACGGCCCTGCGCAGCGCCGCGAGCTCGCGCGCCGTCAGCCGCCGACACGCGCCGACCGGCAGACCTTTCAGGCTCAACGGGCCGATCTGCACGCGCTTGAGCGCCCTGACCGGGTGATTCAGCCGGGCGAGCATCCGCCGAATCTGCCGATTGCGACCCTCACGGAGCGTGATCTTCAGTATGCTCCGCTCGCGGTTGCGCCGGACGATCTCGATCTCGGACGCGGTCGCCTTGCCTTCGGCCAGGTGCACGCCTTTTTTCATTTTCGCGACCAGGTCGCGGGGCACCTGGCCCTGCACCTCGACGCGGTAGACCTTCGCCAGCTCCAGGCGCGGGTGCGCAACCTGTTCGGCCAACTCCCCGTCGTTGGTCATCAGCAGCAGGCCGGTGCTGTCGGCGTCGAGCCGGCCGACGACATTCAGCGGGGCCTTGGTCGGCGGCAGCAGGTCAACCACGCGCAGCCGACCCGCCGGGTCGCGGTTCGTGCACACCACGCCCTTCGGCTTGTGCACGATGAAATACTCCGCCGCCTGGACCCGCACCGGCGTGCCGTCCACGACCACCCGATCCTCACGCGGGTCCACGAACGCCGGCAAGCGATCGACCACCACGTCATTCACCAGCACGCGACCCGCTTCGATCAGATCCTCCGCGTGTCGGCGTGACGCGACCCCGGCCTCGGCCAGGAACTTCTGCAAGCGAACCGGCTTGTTGCTGTCCTTCTGATTCGTCATTCCGGTGGTCGCCAATCCGCGTCCGATTCGCTCCCGCTTTCATCGTACGCGTCGTCGTCAACCCCTTCCGGCCGTTGGTCGACCAACGGCGGCAGCTCGTCGGCCTCGGGCCGCTCGGGGACCTCCGTCGGGCCGAGCAGGTCGGCGACGGTCGTCGTCTGCAGCGCCAGCCGGGCCGGAATCGCGCCGGACGTGCACAGCGCATCCAGCACCTCCACCACCCGCGTGTAACCCAGCCCGATCCCCCGGACCCCGCCATTGTCATCTTCGACCGGCGCATCGGCCAACGCCCGGATCAGCTCGACCACCCGCGCCGGAACCATCAACGGCTCGGGCATCAGACGTCCCGAGGCCGTGCGACACAAGACCGCGATGTCGCCCTGCTCCTCCAAAGCGTTCAGCGTCACCCAATCGTCCGGATGATTGTAAAACAGCGGCAGGCTGACCGGCGTTCGGCGACCGAAGACGGCGATCCGCGGCTCGAGCATGCGGCGAACGTACACCAGCGGCCGCCCGTTGGACTCCACGATATCCAGCGTCAGGCTGAATTGCGTCGGATCGAGCGCGCTCCTGAAATGGTGCGTCTCGACCGCGGGATGCCTGTGATGCAGCAGCCCCTCATACGCCGTGATGCGCACTTCCTGATCGCTGCTGTCCAGCAGCCCCGCCAGCTGCTGCCCCGCTTGCGGATAGTCGCACTCCCCCAGTTCGCGCACGGCGAGCAGCCGGCAGGCGTGCTCGGGTGACTCCGCAACTTGTGCCATGATCTCCAGGGCGTTGACATCCTTCAAATGCAATCCGGCCCGGGCAGCGTAGAAGCGAACCGACGGATCAGCGTGCGTATACAACGGCTGAATGTGCGGGATCACCGTCCGGCCCATCCCCTCCCAGACCAGCGAGATGTGGTCCAGCGTCCGATCCGGACCATCAAGCTCCGCCGAAAGCTCGATCAACTTGCGCTCGACCCGCGCCGGCGTGTTCTCGAGATACAGGTGCGTCGCCAGCTCCACGAAACGCGCGGGCTGCTCGGCGTACCGCGGCGGCGTCGTCAACGTCAGATAGCCCTTGCTCATCGCCTTCGCGACCGGTGGGTCCTGCCCGAAGCGCTCGTTCAGTCGACGTTCGATCCGGCGGGCCATCCAGTATGAGGGCTCCTGCAACAGCAGCCGGATCGTGCGATCCTCGAGCGTCCGCCCACCACCGAGCACGTAGCCCCGCCGCAGCCGCTGCTGCACGTTCGGCGAATCCATCCTTCTGAACGGATTTGTGAACACCAGACCACGAGCACGAGCCAGCGTGCGCCCCGCGACGAGGCCCTTGCCGGCGGCCGTAACGTCAAACCGCTTCAGTTCGCACAACGCCAACACCCCGCCCTCCAGCGAACGCGTCTGCGTGCCAACCGCCTCGACCTGCAGATCAAAGCGCGTCCCCGGCGGCGCCCCGCCGGGCACCAGCCCATGGACTGCCACCACCGCCGTATCGAGTGAATCGATCATCTGTTTGGGCGAGAAGTCCGGCCGGCGCTCGCTCGCGTCACGCGGGGCGAATTCCCGGGCAAGATAGTCAAGCAGGTACTCGCGGATCGTGGAGGGACAGTCGCTGCCGCCGTCCTCCCCCAGCCCGATCACCAGCCCGAACCCGCGCAGACGCAACGGCTCGCCCGAGCCGACCAGCGTGTATGCCCCGACCGTGTTGTCCAGAACCGCGTCCGGCGCTGCCAGCGGCTGCGGTCGCGGTTCGGGCGGCAGGTCCTTCTTGCGGCGCCAGCCGTCGCCGCACCCGCCCCAAAGCAGCGACGCCACCCCGACCAGGCAGACGATCTCGCGAAAGCGACGGCGTTGGAACATGTGGAGTCCTCATTCCGCTTGAGCTCATGCAACCACGCCCGCGGCGCCGGCACGCACGCGCGCAGTGGCTGACGGCGTGACGGGCCCGGCCCCTCCGCGCTCGTGCCCGCCCTGGGGCAGGAGGCACACTATACCCGATTCACGCCGGCGACGTACAGATGCCACGGAAGTCAACTTCCCAACATCGAGCGGCTAAGACGCTTGACCTCGTCACGCCGCGCTATCATGGTACTGGCTGAGATCCGTGCTGCGTGGGAGGCAGGCCATGGCCAAAGTCGCGGTGGTAATACCGGCGGCGGGGGCGGGCGAGCGGTTCGGCGGAAGTGTAAGAAAGCCGTTCGCTCAGATCGACAATCGACCGATCTTCATTCGCTCGATCGAGCTGTTCATCAATCGCCCGGACGTCGTTCAGGTAGTCCTGACCGTCTCGCCGGATGATTTCGACGTCGTCAAGCAGAAATACGCCGCCAACCTGATGTTCATGGGCATCAAGCTGGTCAAGGGCGGCGCGACGCGGTTCGAATCGGTCCGGGCCGCCCTGGGGCACGTCGACGAGGCGGCCGAGCTGGTCTGCGTTCACGATGCCGTCCGCCCCTGCGTGCTCCAATCCTGGATCGACCAGGTGTTCAAACAGGCGGCCAAGACCGGGGCGGCGATCCTGGCCGCACCACTCAGTGGGACCATCAAACGCGTCAAAGAGCGTAAAGTCGAAAAGACTGTCCCGCGCGAAGGGCTCTACGAAGCCCAGACGCCGCAGGTCTTCCGCAAGGATCTTTTGCTCAAGGCCTGCGCCGACGTGCCGGCCGACTTCGTCCCGACGGATGATGCGCAATTGGTCGAGCGGATGGGCCAGGAAGTTGCCATCGTTGCCACCGATGGTCGCAACCTCAAGATCACCACGCCGGGCGACATGTCGCTGGCCGGGGCGATTCTGAAGGAGATCGTTCGCCAGGCCAAGAAGGCCCCCCCACGCGGGCCGTTTGAAGAGGCACAATGGTAATCGCGGCTCTCAATCGCTAGAATAATGGTGTTCGACGGGGGAGTGGCGGTGTCGGTAGCCCTACGCCGATAACTATCCATCCATCGGTGCGGATAGACAAGACGGATTATGCCATGCGAGCGCACCGCTGGTCGTCTTGCAAGCGAACCATCGTTTCATGCGTCCTCGGGATGCTCGCAACGCCCGCCGCACTGCTGTCGGCCGGCTGCCAATGGGCCTCGCCCAACTGGTATCAACCCCAACAACCCGGGCCCAACAGCACAACGGAAATCGAGGACGCCGACACCGGCTTCACCCTGGTCAGGGCCGACCAACTCCAGCAGCAGTTCGTCGAGCCGCCGCGCCTCGTCTACGAGCTGGCGGTCTTGCACGTCCTCGTGCCTCGAGGGCAGGAAGCAGCCATGGAAAAGGTCTGGAACTTCCTGCGCGAAGACGCCCTCGACGCCGATACGCAACTAAGACTGCGGCAGAACGGGTTGCGCGTGGGCGTCGGGCACGCCCAGTGGTGGGAGCCGATCAAGCTCGCGCTGGAGGCGATCGAAGGCCGCCAGGTCCCTTTCGAGGCGGCTGTTCGTGCCCCCGTCGGCTTCCCGCTCTCATTGGAGCTCGACTCCGAACCCCGCGAGCAGACGTTGTTCTACGTCGGCCCGGACGGAATCCTCAGCGGCGATACCTGGCCCGACAGCCGCAATGTCTTGCGCGTCGCCTATGCCCCCGACCCGTATGACGCCGATCGGATCATGTTGCTGGCCGTTCCCGAAGTGCGTCAGAAGCGAAAGGGCTGGGAGTGGGTGCGGACGGAGGCCGGCTTGTGGCAGGTGCCGCGTCAGGCTATGCAGAGTTT
>Ga0180434_10008556_pt1 | contig 11276 bp, 10 predicted proteins | sample SS_ome_7_FD_132453 | JGI IMG/M metagenome (GOLD analysis project Ga0180434, IMG submission 132453) | Hypersaline lake sediment archaeal communities from the Salton Sea, California, USA - SS_1_D_2 metaG | ecosystem: Environmental > Aquatic > Non-marine Saline and Alkaline > Hypersaline >... | reverse complement strand
GCAGGATGACCCCCGGTGCGGCCACGCCGATCCCCACCCGATGATTGACCTTGTCGACCACCAGGGTGTTGGTATCGGCGAGCAGGCTTTCGACTGTCAGTTTTTTTATCGTGTAATCTCGCGCCATTTTAGAATCCTCACTGATATGTTATTGGCCGAAACCGTGAAATCCTACACGTCGAAACGTGGAGGCCTGGGGGGAATGAGCGTGCCCAGTGTCGTATGTTCGCTCAGTTGCAGGCCGCCGCTGGAAAACCCGTAACCGTTCGACCATTCCAGCCACGAGACGCTGGCGGTGCCCTCATAGTAACCACTGCCATTGACAGCGATGTTCGACGACCCGAGCAGGCTATCGAGGGCGCCCTCGGTCGCCTCTGCCGCCGTGGCGACGGTTATTGTGCCTGGCAACAGAAACCACGTGAAACCCATGCAATTGCCCCGGCTCCAGTGCCTCATGGTTTTTACCTGGTCGATGATATCGACGGCCCCATCCGTATCCAGCGTGCCCGTGTTCGTCACGCTCCCGATCAGCCTGGGCACGACTGACCCGGAAACGTCAAACAGGCCGGCAACGCCGATGCTGCCTTCTACGTCGCTTGTTTCCGTGGTGATGGGGTTTTCGGTCACCACGCCCGCCGCATCGAAAGTGATGCTTTCGCTTTTTTTGGTAATCGTTCCGGCCGACAGCTGCACGATCGCGTGCTCCATGGCGGCCTCATCCATTGGAAATCTGGCCAGCGTATTCATGACGAACGGGCGCAAATAGAGTTCAAGCGCCGCCACCTGGATCACGCCATAAGGGCGAGCTGGCCCGCCGTTGACCTGAGTCCCGGACACCGCGAACCGGCAACCACACCAGCTGCCACTTGCCGGGTTGTAAGTGTCGTCGACCTCGTAATCCTTATCGGGGGTGACCGGATCCCAAAAGGCACGGCTGGCCATGCCACTGCCTGTTGGCGGGATTTCTGGATCGGTGTTCGGGATTTCCGTTTTGCTGATATTCAGCGCCATGAATCATTCCCCCATCATCCGGCCCAGGGCCGCCACCAGGGCCGTCATCTCGCCCGAGCTGGGCATAGTGTCACGGCAGGCCTTGACCGCCCCACTGACCGTGATGCAGGTGCCGCGCGCGATGTCGCTGGGTAGATAGATCTCGCCCGAGCCGCCAATCACGGCCGCCCCCGAGATCGTCGACAGCGTTGAGCCGCCCCTGGGCACTGCCTGGACCGTCGCCCCGTCCTTCAGGATGCCGTCGCTCTTGATGGTGTAAGTCGTGCCGGCGATCGTGCCAGAATTGAGCAGGATTAGATTTGGATCATTGATGCCGATGTAATCGAGCCGGTCCGCCCAGTGGGTCAGGTAGGCCCCGCCATTGTCGGTGTTGCCGGGACCGTGGCCGATCGGCCAGGCGATGCCCGCGCTGTCAGTGGGCCGGACATTGGCCTCATACCAGGCCAGCTCAACGGCGTCAGACCCGGGCGTTGTGTTAGCCGGGTTCCAGCTGCCCTTATACGATGCGCTGGCGCACGGGGCCGCCGTCGTGATCCATAGTTTATGCCCGCCGACCTCGATGCAATGGCCGGCTTTAACGTAATTCTTCCCCGGCCCCTGGATCGAATCGTCGTTGTCATAATTCCAAACCCGGAAAATCTCAGGGCCGGCCACGTTGGTCATGCCCTGCGCCCAGGTTTCGCTGATCTCCATCATGTCACCGGGATCGCCGCCTGGGTCTGGCACGTCGATCATGCTGGTGATCGTTTTGTGCTCCAGATACAGGCCGACGATCGAGCCGTAGGGGCTGCCGAAAAACAGGCCCGCTCGCGCCTTGACCGTCGTCACCGTGCCGCCGTATTTCGCCCAGTATGGATCGGCAAGCGTGATTTTGATCCGGTAGGATTCCGAGCCCTCGGAGCACGCATTAAATTCATCATCCCAATACCCCCGCTCGATCGTGTGCCCGTTCCTGACCGATGTCGTGTCGAGGGGAATGTCCGGAATCCAGATTTCGCCTGACCGGAATCGCTGACGCCGGCCGAAACCGCCGTCGATCACCAGGCCGGTCGCGCCAATCTTTACGTCCACGTCGCGGCTGACAATCTGGGACCGCTCGATCAGTTTTTCGGCGCTCATTGACGCCCCGACGGTCGCGCCGTATTCATCCAGGCGGCCGCTCATGTTGCCGCCGCCTGGCCCTAGTTCCGGCCATGTGCTGGTATTCAGAAAATACGGAACCGATCTGTCCGCCGCCTGCCTGAGCACCTGTAGGCCTCTGTCACGGTAGAGCGTGCCGCTTACCGACTCAACCCTGTTCCAGCCGCCCGATCCGCTCAGGTTGCGCGTCTCATGCTGGCCCGACGGCGTGCCGATAATGCCGTCGACCAGGCTGATCATGCTGGGGCAGCCGATCCGGCTCATCGTCAGCGTGCCACCCAGGGGCGTGCGTTCCAGATATGGATAGCTGACGACCAGGGCCTCGATAGCCTCCATCGGATTGCTGGGCGAGTCCTCCTCGAAATATGGACACGTTCCCCACTGGTAACAATCATCGACAAAGTTGCCCAGGATCGCATCGCCGGACGCGCCCAGGTCGTGAAGTTCCTCGCGTTTGGCGCAGTAGAATTCCCCATCATCGGCCCAGCTGCCGGAGGGATCCCAGGTGCAATGTTTGCACCGGTCCTGTCCTGATGCCGTCACGCCTGTTTCGTCGCTGGACTCCAGCATATAGGTCATGACGATAGACGTGATGCCCGTCAGGTCATAGCCGACCAGGTTGAGGCTGGACCCGGTATGATTGACCAGCACGCGGCCGGACAGGCTCAGGGCGTTGCCGTCCTGATCGACGGCCGAAAACGAGCCATAAACGATGCGCTGCGACGACAGGCTGATCACGCCGGAATAGGGCGTGATCTTCTTTGTCGTCTCCTTCGCAAACATTGGATAGATGAGTCGCTGGTAGGCCCATGGCTCCGCGTTTGTGACCGGCCACTGGTAGATTGTCACCGTGATATCGCTGCCGCTCGTTGTGGGGCTCTTTGTGAGCGCCAGACTCATATCGAGATCTTCGTCTTCGAAGGTAATCGTGAACGTGTCGCCGTTGCTGGCGCTGAATCCAGAGCCCACGGTCACATTCTTGAAGATCCAGCCCGCCCAGTTACGCAGGCTCGACGGGTCGTTAAATTTAATGATCCCCCGGGCCTGCATCGCCTCGTATTTTGTCAGCGTGGCGGGCTCTGTTGGCGTTGTGACCGGATCCACATAATCAGGGTTGGGGTATTGATAAGGGATCGCACGCGGGTCGGTGTCTCCGGTCCGGAACTGGCAGGTAACCGTCGTGCTCGAAACCGCCGTGACCCCGTAGGTGAATGCCGAAAGCATATTTTGGCCGCCGATGGTCAGGGCGGAATAGTTCACCATCCCGGCTGATCCCAGATTCATTTGCTGGACAATGCTTTGCAGCTTCATGACGTGCCGCGTGATCTGGTTACTGTGCTCAATCAGGGCTTCCTGCTGGGTGCGCGTAGGGTTCGCGTTTATACCCACGGCCGAAAAAACCTTATGATCGGCCGACCTCGGGCAGCCCTGGCACTGGTCAGGCAGCACCCTGGCAAACGGGAAAACCGACGCCCCCGGAACAGGTAAGCCGTCGAACTCGGTATTCGGGTCGACGGCGTCTAACGTTTCCAGGATTGAGCTGATATCCGCTGCGGTCATTTATATGGTCTCCGAGGTGATCCAGCCGCCATAGATGGTTTGGCCACTGCCTACTGTCGCCGTGACATTTGAGATTGACGACGTGCCGCCGGCGAAAAGTTGGATCGGCTGGTTCCCGGATCTTGAAAACGCGCACCGGTCGCCGGCCGCCAGCACCTGGCCCCGGCAGATCGCGCCGCGCGCCCTGAGTCCCGAGGCCTTGCCGTTACTCAATAGCTCGATGTCACAGACGCACCCGGCGCCCAGGCGGACACTCGACAGCACGATGCAGGAGCCAGAGCTGGGAAGCGTGGCCGCCTGGTCGGTTGTGCGTTTACTGTTCGAATTGTCGCGGTCGCGTTTGAGGCCGACAAGGATCTGGTCTTGTTTTTTCATTGGTTTTAACCCCGATATTCCGCATCAATGCCGGTCAGGCCGTTGTCCAGGTCATGGTCGATTCTTGTGATTGTGCTGCCTGTTTGCACGTCGTTGTCTGTGATGACGTCCCCGACCCTCAGCGACAGATCCATGAGAAGACGCGCCTGGTAGGTGATCCGTGGGGTACTTGCCCCGGCGAGCTGCTGAAGCCCCCAGGCCTGCAAGCCGCCGGTGTCATAGAATTGCCCAGGCGACAACAGGGCAACCTGGTCGGGCGTCAGCGGATTGCCCTCAGTATCGCGATAGGCGTGAGTCAGCTCATACAGGTTGCCGTAGGCTTTATATTCGTCGCCAGGATCCAGCGTCACGTGCTCAGGGTATCCGGTGTTAAATTCGACCGTATAGGCCGGCGATCCATCGGCCGCCGTGTTGCCCGTCGGTTTCAGAATCCAGTTGTTCGCCTGGGTGCGCCACAACAGGCCCGTATTGGCCCTATACAGCGCGCGCTTGTTCTCGGTGGCCCCTGTGTCGCCTGAGGCATACAAAAGCGCCTGGGTGCTCGTGTAGGCCGCGTTGAGGAAGATTTCGGCAAACGCTCGCACGGTGAAGGGGTTCATATCCACGATATACCACCTGGCAGACTTGCCCGTGAGGTCGCCGGTCTCGTCGCCAACGAAAACATAGGTGTCATCGTTGCGCTGGATCTCATAGACAAAATCCTTCGACGCGCCGGCGTCAACTTCGCCGCCGGTTTCGACCAGCAGGACCAGGTAGCGGCCGACGTGCTCATTGGCCAGACCCGTGCCGCCCAGGCAGCTATAGCGGCCAAGGGTCGTGCCGCTGCCGCCGGTCCCGCTGGCGACGACCGGGCTGGCGCTCATGAGGAAAAAGCCCAGCTCTGTCTCGCCGTCACCCAGCAGGCCGGATAGATCCTCGGCCACGGTGATCGTCGTCGCTGTGCTTCCGGTAACCGTGAACGGCAGAGGCCAGGCGCCGCAAACCAGGTAGCAGGGGTCGGTCACGATCTCGGTCAGGTCGCATTCATCGGGCAGATTGAGCCAGTCGGCCAGGGTCGGGTTGGCCGCGATCGCCGCCGCGTTGTCGCTGGCCTGCTTCGCCGTCAGGCTGGTTAGCGTCGTTGCGCCCGTCGTTTCGTTGACCGCGATCGTGGCGTTGTCTTTCCAAAGGACGGCGCTCGTGCGCTCAACAAACGGCTCGGCGAATTCGATCACGTTCTCGCCGCCGACCTCGGTGATCGTGAAGCCGTCGAGCTTGGCCTCATAACTGGCCGACCCTTCGCGCCGGAAAACAACAAACGGCCCGTTTGGTTCGGGCCTGACCATGTCGACAAGAGGCAGTTTTCGGCTGGTTTCGCCGCCGGATGGCTGCTCGGAATCGTCAAAAAAATTCCAGGTGTCATCGCGCCGGTCAATTTTCCATTGCCTGAAAACCTTCTCGTATTCTGGCCGGTAATTGGGGTTCCTGATTTTTTGGTCGCTGCCAAGATCCAGATATTCCTTCGTGTAGGAGTCCCAGGCGCCGACGATCGTCAGCGCCAGGCTGTCAGGCACGCAGACGACGCCATCCTCATCCATGCCCACGTTATCGGCGCCGGTTGGAATATCCTCATCCGCACAGCCCAGCCAGTTGTTGCTGAGGGCCAGGCTGGTTTCGACCACGCGCTGTGCACCGTGGGCGTAGATGTGGCTGTAGGTATTGCTGACGCTGTAGTTTTTTACCAGGCTCTCGACGTTCGCCGAGCCGTGGCGCTGCTCAAAAAACGCCCTGGTGGCGTCGGTGCCTCGGACCAATCTCTTGATGTTTCCCAGGCCCATGTAGCATGCCCTGACCGTCGACGCTGTCGTCGTGTGCTCGACCGTGAGAAAGTAGTTGCCATCGACGGCCGCAAGGGCCTGACTCAATCCCTCCCACAGGCTGGTGCCTTCAAGGTCAAGCTCGCCGAAGTAGGCCGCCGGAAAACTCTCGACATCCCACGTGATGACGTAGTCAGTCGGCGTTGTCCCGGCCTGCCAGGACGCCAGTAGCGCCTGGGCTTGAATGGCCAGCGCCTGCACGGTCATCATGTTTCTGGTGTCGGCCCCGGACTTGTAATTGTAGGCCTTCCAGAAAGACACATCCTGGAGCTTGCTCTCATAACCCAGAGCCGTGTAGCTCAATTCGCCGGTGTTTTGCGCATTCCTCGACGTGATGAAACCGCGCCACAGAACGCCGAACGGGGCGACAACAATTTCGACCAGGTCGTTTTCCAGGGCGACCAGAGCGTCATAGCTGGCCGTGGGAAACTCGATGGTGATATCGGAGACCTCGCCGGCGGCCTGACTGAAACCATGGACAAAGGCGTCAGTGCGCCGGCGTCCGGCAATCCAGATCTCGGGCGTGATTCTCGGCAATAGCGTGCTGGCGCTGGGATAACTCAGGGAAACCATTATTTGACCGCCTCGATTGTAAGCGTTGCCGGGCCTGCCGGTGGCGTGCTGTCGGTCGTCACGGTGATGGCCTCGCTGTCGTCGCTCTCGGCCGTGCCGTTCACGTTGGTGATCGTGATGTCATAGGTATCGTCGCCCAGGTCGCCAGACGTCCAGGGCAGGGCACTGGCCGCGACGGTGTCCAGCAACACGCCGTCCTGATAAACCTTGATCGAGCTATAGTCGGTTTCAGCGTCAACAATGATCGTTCCGCCGGCTGCGGCATAGCAGTCCCAATCGACCGGCGCCGGCGGCTTATCGTCCAACTGACTGCCGTCGGTGTCCACGTTGACCGTCAGCGCTTCGCCCGTGCTGACCAGGCCCAGCGTATCGACGGCCTTAATCGCAAAGATCCAAGCGCCGGCCGCCAGCTCGAAGGTCTCAAAGCTGGGCGTCGTCGAAAATGCCAGCGGGATCGATACCAAGCCGTCGGTCAGGCCGCTGCCGTCCAGGTAGTTGCTGAAAAGAAGGTAACCGGCAGGTGATCCTGCCGGTGTCGCCGTGATGGTCGCTTTTCGTGTGATCGCGCTGTAAACCAGCGCCGGATCAGTGGGCGGTGACGGGTAATCTTCGACCGTTCCGGTGACCTCGCTTCCCGTTGTTTCGTTTCCCACGGCGTCGACCAGGCCAACCTTGAACTGGTAAGATCCTTCGGCCAGTGATCCGGTCAGATAGGCGTTGCCGTTGCTGCCATACTGCGTGGCTAACAAGGCACCGTCCTGATAAAATTTGTATGCATAAACGTCCGAATATTCCGGCGCCGTCAGCAACAGCCGCGTGCCCCTGGCCGGCGTGGCGTAGGCCGTCATGGTGCCGTCGTCTGGCCGGGCCTGGATCACATCAATTCGATACTGGGCGCCGGGCTTGAGGCCGGACAAAACGACATGAGTGTCGGCCGTGGTGTAAGCGACCTCGCCGTCGATCAGCACCTTGTAAGCCCCGTCCAGCGGCTCGGAGTCGGTCCAGTGCAGAACGGTCTGGCTGTTCGCGCCGTTCTCTATCCAGATAGGCTCGATCATGCTGCAACTCCCATCAGATGGAGCTGGATGTCACCGGCGTCATTGCCATCGGTCGTGCTGATCGTCAGAGTCTGCTCGGTGGTTACTTTAAGGGGCGACGTAAAGGTCGTCAGGCCGTCGTCGATGTCCAGAGCCGCCGATTCGCTGCCGTTGCTCAGCGTCAGCGTGGCGGCCGCCGTGGCCGCGTTGCCAACCTTCATGCGTGCGAATTGGAAAATCATGCACTGGCCGAATGTGTATGTGCCCACGGTAATGGCTTCGCCGTCGGTTAGTTGCCAGGGGATCGACACCGACAGCGTTGGCGAGTGCTGCGCCGGGGCGTGGCCCAGATATGTGGCATAAACGTCGATAGCCGTGGTCGCGTAGATGTAGCCGGCCAGGTCGACGGCCACGGTCGACGTGTCGCTCGGCATTCCCGCCAGCAGAATCGTGTAGTCGGTCCCGGCGCCGGCGGCAGCCGAATTGATGCCGTAGCTTGCACTGGTGGCGATGTTCGCGTTGCAGGTGTTGGCCAGGTTGCCCCTGTAGTAGGTCGAGCCGCCAATGGTGACCTCTTCGTCAATATGGACAATCTCATCGGTGATGACTTCGCCGGCCGCATCAAATTTTAAAAGCATATCAGTCACCCCATTTTTTGAATTGCGCCCGGAACTCAACCCCGGCGGACCCGTTCGAATATTTAGCGATTTTCCCGAAATCGATCAGCATCGAGCAGTTGGCCTCTGTCCAGGTGCCCTCGTTCGCGATGCCATAAGAAAGCGTTTCCTGCTGCTTGGTCAGGCTTATACTGGTCGCGCAGATGGTGTTTATGTGAGACACCAGCGACGAAACACTGGTTTTGAAAATGCGGCCGGAAAATTCATAAACTTTTTTGCTCTGGTCGGTTTGCTGGGAAGCGGAAATCCGGCGCGCGCCGTAAGCGGTGCCGGGTAACTGATACTCGATCATATCGATGGTGGGCGTCTGGAGCTTTACCAGGTCGTAGCCATCCATGGCGTTGCCTGTCGTTGTGATCGAGAGCGAGCCGAATTTCAGATCTGCCTGGGCCATGGGTCGTGCTCCTTAAAATGCGAAGGCGTCGGTCTTGATGGCTCCGGGCTTCCCGGCCCTGGCGTCCCGGTCTTTCTTCATGTCCGACCGGATCCCCTTCAGTTCGTCAGCGGCCTTCTTACTCCAGACGGCCTGATCATTGGCCGCCGAAATATTGGCCTTGGCGTTTGAGGCACTATCAACAAACGTCTTGGTGTTTCGGTCGAAATCGGCCTGAAATGATACCTGCATCTTCCCAAGATCGGCGCTTAGTTTTTCAGCCATATCTAACCCGGTCAGGAAAGCGACCGCATCGACCAGAGTCTTTACTACTTGGGTGATGATCATGGCGATGCCGATAACCGTATCCTCGATGGCTTTCATGGCCGCCACGCCGGTGACTTTGAAGCTTTCCCAGAGCGTCGTAAAACCAATAAGCAGCAGGTCCGTCCAGCCCTTGACGATCGTCATTTCTCCGACCAGGTCGCGGAAATCAACGATCGCCTGCCGGATCCTGGGCGACAGCACCGCGCCGATCGCGAGGCCCAGCAGGGAGATGGCCGTCACCCACAAGGTAATCGGATTTGCAATCATGGCCACGGTCAGTGTCCAGATCTGTTTTGTCAGCAGCACGATGCCGCTGCCCAGCAATTTGATAGGCACGATCGCGCCGGCCGCAGAATTTTTCAGCAGTAGCAGCGATGCCGAAAGGCCGCGCGCCGCCAGGCTCGATTTGGCCGCAGCCCCCGCCAGCCAGGCCATTACCGATGACGCCGTCGCCAGGGTCAGTAGCGTCGTGCCGATCGCCGAGCCTAGCGACAAGACCGTGATTATCGTGCCTGCAAAAACCTTGGCCAGGAAGCTGTGCCGCTGGGCGAAGTTGTTGACGACGACCAGGCCATCAGCGAATCCCTGAATCATTTCACGAATTGCCGGGATCAGCGGCCGGATAAATTCAAAAAACACCCGCTTGATCTGCTCGCCCAGGTTTTGAAAACTGTTGGCCATATCCTCAATTTTTTGCGATTCGGCCTCTGTCAGAGGGATCGAATATTTTGCCGCATTATCAAACATTTCGCGGATGGCGTCTCCGCCCTTAACGAGAATCGGAATCAGCGTGCGGCCTGACCGGCCCAGCAGGGCCATGGTTGCCGCTGCCTTCTCGCCGTCGACGGCCTCGCCCTTGAGGGCCGCGCCCAGGGCGATCATTTTATCCCGAACGTTGTCGGCCGCGCGCAGCTCATCGGCAAGGCCGTCACCGATCGTGTCCAAATACTGCCGCGTGCTCCCGCTCATCAGGCCCACAAGTTTGTTGAAATTGCTGAAAGACACCGACACGGCTTCGATGGTCGTGCCGTTGTCTTCGGCGATGTATTTCAGTTGGAGCATTTCATTGCCCAGCAGGTTCAGGGGTTTTCCGGCTTTGATCAGCCCGTCGATCCCTTTGATCGTGCGCTCGAAAGCAAATGAGATCCCCGCCAGAGGGAGGGTGAACGCCTTTGACGCGGTGCGGCCAAGCTTGCCGAATTCGCGAGAGACGGCCCTGAAATCCTTCTCGATCTTTCGGCCGAAGGTCTGCACCTCTTTGGCCGACGACTTCATCTTCGTTGTGAAATCGCGCGTGTCGAGCCGGAGCTGACTCAGGACGTTAAAAACTTTTGCTGGCATGGATCACCCTTTGAACTTTCTGGCGAGGGCCTGGAAATCGGCCTGCGTTTTGACCTTGCGTTGCCTGGCCGGATCTTTGTCTCCGCCGCCCTTGAACTTCGCCAGCGTCTGCATCAGGCCAGCCAGCTGGGTTAGCGTCAGGTTGCCGATCTGCTCATCGCTCAGGCCGTAGGTTTCGCCCAGCTTGAGCATCGGCACGGCGTCGGACAAGACGCCGGTCAGGCTTGCGCGTTTTTTGAGTCAACCGCCTCGCCGGTATCGCTGGTCATCGATTTCGGGGCGATCACCGAGAAAATCTGCTCGATTTCGGCCAGCGGGATTTGATCGGCAAAGTCGTCTGGCAGGTTGGCGTGGTGCTTACGCAGGCAAAGATCAATGATCATTTTCGCGCCTGCCGGCGTTTCGATGTAGTCCTGAACGTCCTGGTCGGTCACCCTGCGGCCCAGAATCTCGCGCACCTGGCCTTTATAAATATCGTCGGGAAGATCAAGCGCCTTCAGCTCGGCGATATCGGCCGACCGCTGACGGCGCAGCTCGTCCTTGAGCCGCTGCTCGATCTTCCCGAACACCGCCAATGTGATCGGGGCCAGGTGGTATTCCTGGCCCTTGATCGTCACGAGTTCGTAGTCTTTCCCAAGCTGCTCGGAGATCATATTTGATCAGTTTCCTTTCATCAGGTGGCGCTGACGCCCAGGGCGATCGTCGGCGTGCCGGACACCTTAAACTGGATCGTGCCCTTGACCGGGTCGCTCGATCCGGCGTCGTAGGATTCAGCGACATTCATAATCACAACGTCGCCCGTGAATTTGTAATGGCTCGGGATCAAGTGGATCATAGCCATCGTGCTGCCCACGTCCAGGCCGGTGATGTGGTCGGCCGCCGCGTCACCGATCCAGTATTCGATGGTGCCGGTGATGACGCGCTTGCCGCCCAGGGATTCGGTGTCGGGAAACGAGCCATACGTCGGCAGCTCGGCCGCCTCGGCCTGAAAATTGTAGTCGACTTT
>Ga0180434_10008555_pt1 | contig 11276 bp, 10 predicted proteins | sample SS_ome_7_FD_132453 | JGI IMG/M metagenome (GOLD analysis project Ga0180434, IMG submission 132453) | Hypersaline lake sediment archaeal communities from the Salton Sea, California, USA - SS_1_D_2 metaG | ecosystem: Environmental > Aquatic > Non-marine Saline and Alkaline > Hypersaline >... | reverse complement strand
CTGGAATTTGCCAGACCATCCAAGACGCTGGTGGCCTGCGATGGGAACGGATACGAAAGGGCACGCGCGATCGTGCTTTATGAAGCTTGTCCGAGCCACAACTTCGAGTATCGGCACGGGGGCAAAATCAATCTTCTCTACCTCGATAAGCACGTGGATTCATTGGAAAAGGACGATGTGCCTATGGGTCGGCGGAGCCGCGACAAGTATTTCTGGAGTGAGAAGAAAAGATGAAAGTCGGATCCCTAATTTTAGTCTATGCGAAAGGAGAAGGATATGCATCGAATAGTTGCTACTATTATGCTGATAGCCAGCTTTGAAGTTTTCTCAAGCTCTGCGGAGGCGAGGTACATTAGAGGTCGAAACTGGGCCGACAGCGTCGAGTATTACACGGAAAGAATCCAAAGCTACGGTGCCGGCGGCTGCGCCGGCGGTATTCTCATGGAGCCGGAGACTACCTGGTGGGTGCTGGGGCCGAACGATTGTGATATGGACGGCGATATGGATGCTTTTACTGAGGATGTCGATGGTCTTTTGACGATTGATAATGATTACGTTGCCGGATGGCGGGGCGGCGGCCCGGTAAATCAACAGCAGGAAATCATCGTGAAATTTCATCGGGGCTTAGACGATATACCTGCGGCAGACGATCTTGTGATCAGGTTGTATTGCGGCGGGAAAGCTCGGTGTTCGGTATGGGCCAGCGCGGACAGCAACCGGGTCAGTGACTTCGTAAAGATCGGAGAGATAGTCGGGCACTATGACCAGATACCCGGAACTCCCGGGAAACTCTATGATGCTTACTTCGACTTCAACGGTGCGTTTGCAACTGCTGTGCATTACATTCGAGTTTACCGGGAAGCTGTTGGTTCAGATACCGCCGTGTTCTTCGACTCCTTTGCGTCTGCAGCGGTGATGGAGCCGAACTCTTGCCGGGAGGCAGCATCATTCGGCTGGAGTATCGCTGCGGACATCAACGCCGACTGCTATGTTGACTTTTTGGATTACGCAATGCTGACCAGCCAGTGGCACAGGTGCAATGACCCCAAGGACCCGGACTGCCAGCGCAGCGGTTTTGCGGATCCCAATCAGCCGCCCTCGCCGTGTTACGGTGTATGGCAGTCCGGTTTTGGGATGCAGGGAGATTTGAATCGTGACTGCTACGTTGACATAATGGACCTTGCCGCATTTGCTCACGCGTGGCTGCGATGCAATAATCCCCGCGACGCGGCCTGTGAAGTCAATTGGTAGCCGCCCGTGTGGGCAGACAGTTCGTATTATCTGCTCAGGGGGACTGACGGGATTCTGCGGAGCTTAGCTGAAATTGCAGCAACAGTCAGTATAATCCCCAGAAACAGGGCGATGGCGGGGCCGAGCGAAAAATCAAAATGGTACGCGAACAAGAGGCCGGCTACCGAAGCCACGGCTGCCATTGCCCACGCGATAAGTAGACGCGCTGCCCAGCCGCGGGCGAATAACGCCGACGCGGTGGCGGGAATGATTAAAAAGGCAAAGACACTGACCACGCCGGAGATGCGGACGGCCAACGTGATGACCGCACCGAGCAGCGCATAGAAAAGAAAGTCCCACCGCATCACTTTCAAGCCTGCCGCCATGGCCCGATCATAGTCTTGGGACACTTGCGATATCGGTTTTCGGAACAGATACAGAAGGATTCCTACCGTCGAAAAGACCGCCGCACTGGCGATGATGTGACGCCACGTCACCCACAAGAGACTTCCTGCAAGCATCTCCTCGGCGTGGACGTGACCGGGGTGCATGCCGATCAGAAACATCGCCGCGGCCGCCGTAATCGCATACGAGATCCCGATTACCGCTTCTATGGAGACCTGCATAACGGCCGTTCGGGCGGCAGCGTAGAAGGCCGAGATAAGCAGCACGCATAGCAGAGATGTCGTGTACGCGAGCAACGAATCCTGCTCGGCATCAAACGCAAGGTGGGCGGCGATGGAGCCGACTGCCGCGACCTGCGCCACAGCAATGTCAATGAAGATGACCTCTCTCTTGAGCACATGGATACCGAGGTACGCCAGGATGGCACCCATGAGCAGGCAGGCCAAAAAACATAGACCGAGCAATTGGACGAATAACGGCACGTCAATCTCCTTTCGCGTTGTCCGGGCGTCTGCGGGAAAGCAACCAGCGGACGATGATAGCGATGACAAAGCACAGGCCCAACGACAATACCAGTGTCGGGCCGTAAGTGAAATCACAATAGTAGGATGAGCCCAGGCCGATCAAACAGGCGACGAATCCCACGGTCCAGCCCAGCACGACCGCACCGGCCCAGCTTGATGTAAACATGGCGGCGATGCCGGCGGGGATCATCAGGAAACTATACGCCAGCAATACTCCGGCGATGGGGACAATCAAGACCGTGATGATTCCCTGCGAGGTGAAAAACAAAAAATCCCACAACCTTTCGTCTTTCAAGGCTCCGGGATTCTCCGCCAAGGTGATAAAACGATGGCGAAAATGGTAATGGAACAGCAGAAGGGCAATATACACCGCGATGGTTACGATTACCAAGGGCCAGCTCACCCACGACATATAGCCAGCCAGGGTCTTTTCCACGTATATGTCGCCGCCTGGAAGCTTGTCCGTCAATAGAAGCGATACGACCAAGGCCATCGCGTACAATATCCCGATGACCGCTTCGCGTGGTATTTCGCGGCTTCTGGGCTTGATGACGGCCAACAGCAGGGCACCGACAAGGACCGCCGCCATCGCCATCGCATACGAAAACGGCGAGCCATATCGGATATGCAGAGCGACCCCCACCAAAGCGCCAAAGGCAGCCAGTTGGTCCAAGACCAGATCGCAGAATATGAGCGTGCGCCTGATGATGTGAAGACCCAGATACGTGTGCAGGACCAACACCACAGCGATCAAAGCTATTTGGCGCAAGAAAAGGTCTACGGTTTCCGACATTAGCATGTCCCTTTCCCGGTCTACGGTTATATCGCTACACCGGCCGGCGCCATGTTTGTGAAGAGCCGATATATTTGGGACGGCTCACACGACGCTTTGCTCAGCCACCCGTAGATGCCGCTAACAGTCTGTCCGTCCAATAGTCGACAAGCTGAGAATAATCATCTATTCCCGGCGCGCCACCGACAAACAGGGGGACGATGACAGCCTTCGCGCCGGTTCTCTCGCCTATCGTGGTCACTTTTTGCTGATCGAAGTAATTCGCCGCGAGAATGATGCCGATTTCCCTTTCCTGCATCATACTGACCAGTTCCGTTACGTGTTTCAGTGACGGCGGTATGCCGGGCTTCGTTTCGATAGTACCAGCTTCCTCAAGACCGAATAGCTCGATGAAATACGTCCAGTTCTTGTGATAAACAACGATGGGGGTTCCACGTAGCGGAAGCATTTTTTTCATCCAGCCGCCCAATTTCTCCATCAACGGCTCGCCCTGCAGCTCATGCTCCTGCAAGAAGTTGATGAGCTTGTCCTTTTCCGCCAGCGCACACAAGGTCTTTCCTCCCAAGAGCTTCACTAATTCTTCACCGAACAAGTGCGTATCCAGCTCTTTTTGCAGCTCACGGAGGTTCTCTTCATAGAAATCTCTGCCTTGTGCGTCGTTTTTAATCAATCCCGTAGTAATGTTCCGCACGATCTCCCTGGTGTTGATCGGGCTGCAGGTCAGGTGTGGGTTACCGTACACGTGGACATCTCCCTCAAATTGGGAAACGACTTTTGGAACCTCCAAGAGCTTTATGCCTTGTGAGACCGCGACGTATCCGGGTTCGCCACTGCGAACACGTTTGTTCCCGGATTTATTGATGACCGTAGGCAGCCACAGCTCCAGGTCCAGTCCCGTGGCAATCAGTACGTCCGCACCCATTAACAGGTGCACGAATGATGGTTTGGGTCTGATGTGGTGCGGGTCTTGAACGCTCTGGACAATGGACTCGACATCGACACGGTCCCCGCCTATGCGCTTGGCCAATACGGCATAGTCGGGCAAAGTCGTCACTACTTTCAGGCGTCCCCTGCTTCGCGTGCGCAACCGCGTTCGCTGTCGGGCGATGGAGACCTCCTGCAGGCAGGACACTGTCGAGCAAATAATGACCATCAGTAGGATACGAGAAGTTCGTCTTGTCATAGCAAATGCCTCCTTTTTCCGGTTTAGTATCGCTCGTGCTTGTGCGGCCCGGCAGCAAAATTCGCCTGAAACCAGACGACGTGTTCCGGCTTCTCTATACCTTGTCCGTCCGCATAATTGTACTCACAACGGAACCTTACCCATTCGCTCTGCCACCAGGTCACGTAGGGGCCCGCTTGCCATCGATACGGGCTGCTCGAGGCATACGCCAAAGGTGCCAGAGAAGCTCCGGGGATGGCAGCGTAATTCTTGCTGTCAGGCTCATAATAGTCGCCCCTTAAGCCGATGATCCAGTTGCGAGCCACTTTTGACTGCAGATAACTATACGCGCCCCAGGCATCGAGGCTGTCTTTGCCTGAATCATTGGGCGCGAGAATATCTCTATTGAGATAATACAGTTCGCTGCGCCATTCGATGTTGCGATAAAGAGCACGCTCGGCCGGTTCCCAGAGAAACGAGAGGTCCGCCCCAAATACGCGCGTACCCAGGGTGTCGTGCGCGTTTACAATCTCTCCGCCCCTTTGAACCTTCCACTCATCGTTCCAGCCAAACAGGCCGCTCAGGCCAAACTCAAGGTACGTATCCTTGGAGAGGTCTCGGTAGTTCTTATAGTGAAAAAGCAAGGCGGGATTGCCCAGTGTCTCTTCGCTGAAAAGACGTTCATTTTCACTATTGGTGACCTGAAAAGTCAAGCCTTGATAAGCTTGCCCCCATTTGGGTAGCGTCCACTCTAAAGAGGCGCCTGTTTGAGCAAGGCCCTCATCGCCGAAGATATTGCGCAGCGCCAGTGGATATTGGACCTGGTCGAGTGCATCTTCGTGCCAGCGGTTGACCACGCCAAACTGCTGACGGAACCTACCGAGGTCCAGATTGGCATTGCCGAACGTTGAGAAGCGTGTGAAGTACGCCTCTTCCAGGTGTACCTCGCCATCCGAATGAATATGCGTGGTGGCTTTGAGCCTGGAGAAGGGATCAAGGTAAGACTGAACATTCAGTTCCAGACCCCGCATCTCCGCGTCGGTGCGCTTTCTCGTACCCGACTGGTGTCGATAGTGGCTAACAAAGTCTCCGGCCACGCTAATTTCCGGGTTGAGTTTCTGCAGACTCAACCCTCCGAACTTGAAAACGGTCTCCTCCGGAGGTTTCTCTTCTGCTTTCTCTTCCACGCCAGCCAAGCCTTCGGCCAATGCGCGCAGGCGGGCGGCTTCCTCTTCGGCAGCACCCTTTTCTGCTTCGGCCGGAGCCGGCGCTTCTTTCTCGGCGCCTTCGCGAAGCTCCTGGATCTCCTGCTTGAGCGCCTCGATTTCGCTTTCGTATTTCGTTTTCATCTGGTTCATGTCACGTCGAAGTTCGAGCATTTCCCGCTTCAATTCTGCAAGGTTTTCATCGCTTGTTTGTGTGTCTTCAGCTAAGGCCATGCCCGAAAGACATATCGCGAATAGAACGCATAATCTATAAACCATCACTCTGGCTTCCATGCTTATAACTCCTTTGATTATGAATGTCATAGTCGGCCTGCTTTGCCGCCTTAGTCACTTCTCAGTGTACTGCATAGCGGCCATGATAAGACTGGCGTTCCTACGTCACAGGATGTAAGCGCAGGATGTTAATAACCTTCTACCACCGCGTCAGGCAATGGCATAGGCCGGAGGTGCTCTCAAGAGGATGGTTGAATGGATGCAATTCTCGAGAACAGTAACGGTCGAGTGCGGAAGAAATCGGTGAACGATGGGGATGTGAGTATTAAGCAAGGGCGACGCAAAGCTGATCTCGCTTGAGTTAGAGTTCGCCAAGAAGCCACACGCGGGACAGGGCTTATCGGGGTATAACACAGTCGCGGGATTCGTGCCGTTTGGGTCAGGCGTGATCCCTTGATAGCTCTCCGTGTGAAAAAGGTCAACCGCCGACGTTATCGCCAGATAGACGGCGAAAACTACAATCGATAGGATTCTGCGCACTCTAATTTGTTTTCCAGATAAGCTGCACATTTTTCCCGAACCGATTCTCCTACGCCATCTGCTGTACTCTGTGGATTATATACGCATTTGCAGCAAACGTCAATGGCCATGACAAAAACTTTTGCTTGGGTGGGTTCTACGCTGTAGTAAGGCGGCCCAGAGCAAGTCCCAGCCTCTCACGGTTGCTAGGCTCGATAATTAGGGTGTTCTCGAGTCGGTTTGCGAAATTGAGTTGCTGCGGACTTCCTCGTGAAATACTTCAACGAACTGCCTCACCCAGCATACAAAGAAGACATTCATTAGCAAAGACCAGAGAAGCAATATCGAAAGCACGATTGGTAGTACTCTCGCCCTCTTGAGAAACAAAATCAGAACGCCGGGGACCACAAGACCGATTCCGACGGCCACCGATGCAACAAAGTCAGGTCTCAGAATCTCCCTTGTCTTGGGAAACATGATGGACCAAATCATTCCAGCAGCTATCAGGATACTTGCGATGACCACCTTGACTATAGAGGGCGTTTTCATGATAAGAACTTGCCCGCTTTCTGTACGTTCTACGAACGTATCATTCTTAAGACGATTTTTCTCTGAGCCAGACGACGAATTCCTTCAAACCGGTTTGCATAGTCGTACGAGGATTATAGTTCAGGTCTTCGGTGGCTTTGCTTACGTCCGCAAACGTGCGCTCGACGTCACCGGGCTGAGGAGCGAGATATCGCCTCACGGCTTTTTTGCCAAGCGCGTCTTCGATTTGGGCCACCAAGTCATTGACCGTGATGGGTCGAGACTCGCCGAGATTGTAAATATGGAAGCCGGTACATTTCTCCATTGCAGCGACTGTCCCATCGATTATATCGTCGATATAGGTGAAGTCCCGCATCATCGTGCCGTCTCCATAGATCGGGATCGGCTGCTGCTGCTCGATGAGCTTTGCGAATTTGTGGATAGCTAAATCAGGTCGCTGGCGCGGTCCATAAACCGTGAAAAAACGTAGGCATGTGATGTCAATGCCGTAAAGGTGATAATAACTATGGCAGATAAGCTCGCCTGCTTTCTTAGTGGCCGCATAAGGTGAAATGGGGAAGTCAACATTGTCATCTTCACAGAAGGGCACCTTTTCGTTATTGCCATACACGCTGGAACTGGAGCCAAAAACGAACTCCCGAATGTTATGCTTCCGCACCGCTTCCAGCAGAACCACGGTGCCGTTGATATTTACGTCGGTGTACAGCGCCGGCTGAGCAATCGAAGGTCGCACGCCGGCCTTCGCAGCCAAATGGACCACGATGTCGACTCCGCCTCCGGCGGCGTCATCCATCGCCGCTGCGTCACGGATATCCGCTTCAATGAGCGTGAAGTTCTCGTTCCGCAAACAATCCTGGACATTTTGCCGTTTGATTTGCGGGTCGTAGAAATCATCGAAGTTGTCAACGCCGAGCACTTTCCAGCCCTCGGATAGAAGACGCTCGCTAAGATGCGACCCAATGAAACCCGCAGCCCCTGTTACCAAGGCTCTTCGCTGCTGCATGGAAGAATATCCTCATACACTATGGTGTCATTCAGGCTCAAACGGATTGAACTGCTTACAGGACTTCTTTCTTTATGCGGCATAGATAATGACAGCGCCGACAGCCAACATGAGCAAAACCAGAACGCGAAGAAGGACCGTCGACTGCTCCTGATACCAGTTGATAATGCTTCCCACTTTCTCTGCTCCCAGCATGAATATCAGTAGCCCGGAAAGCAAGAAAAGGATTCCAAAAACCGCGATCAGCCAGGTAAGGTCACACTCTCGGGCACCCAATAGAAACACGACGGCCAGTGCGAGCCTTACCAGCCCCATGAAGTAGGCCCGCTTGCCTTTCTTTACGAATCTCATGATAGCGTGCAATAGGCCGGGCTTTATCAGGAATACGACCGCCATCACAACGATGGCGATGCCTATGATCTTGATAACAATATCCATGATGATCTCCCGATTTTCAAGATGCTCCCTTTGTGCCGCTTGTCAGCGTCGGACAATGCCAGAAAGACTGTGCAACGCGTGATATCGGCCCCGTACCTAGCGCTCGCTTTCATCTACAACTTCTATGACATCAAGGTCTATTTCAGCACTCGCGGCTTGACCCAACATGTCGATCTGCAACACCAAGCGTGTACTGCCTTTGGCTTGGATAACGATGCCTTCCAGTCCCATCAGCGGCCCCGCAACGACTCTGCACTTTTGGCCCTTCCTAATGTATTTATACGGAGTAAGCGGAGCTCCCACGCGCAGAGCCTGTTCGATTTGGACGAGCTCGCTGAGCAACTTGCCCTGGTCTTTGACTTCAATGACATTGGCCACGCGGTTCGTACGCAACAGCTCCAGCCTCTGGTTCTCACCGCCGCAGAAAAACAGGTATCCGCTGAATAACGGCATCAAGGACCGTATCGTCCTGCGGCTCTTTCGATGCACCCTCCAGGCCATGGGCAGGAAATAACTGACGCCTTTCTGCACCAGATCATGCGCGAGAGCCTTTTCATTTCTGCTCTTCGTGTGTGCGACCCACCATTGCCCGATAAACTCGCGGATAGACTGCACCTCAGGCCAGACGATAGGGGGGTTTTCACTTGCTTTGAGCAACTTTTCTCTCCAGAATTTTCTCTATTAAGAGCCCGGAAGCGTCGAAGCCACCGCATCTGGCCCCTTCACAAGCCGGACCGCACCTTGATCTATCTTTGTTATCAAATATCGGCTCGGCAGCCAAACGACAACGAGCAATCTAAACACAGCGGGTTGCTCGGTCAGCAAGTTGCTAAACCTACGTTACGTTATAGCCGATTATCCGAACCGGAACATCAGTTTAGAGGTGCAGGCTCAATATGTCAAAGGAATTGGCAATTCGCATGTGTGCATTTTCACTTGACGATGAGCGTTTGGCTGCCTACCATGCATTTCCGCACTACGAGTGATGGCGGCAATGGAGGCAAAATGGCAAAGTCACGTGCTGTTGATGCAATCCCCGTTGTTCGAGGCAAACTGCCGCGACCTCCTTGTGCCGAGACGATGAATGTGCTGTTTACCTGTATCGGCAGGAGGGTTTCGCTGCTGAGAAGTTTTCGGCGTGCAGCCAAGCAACTCAAACGTGAAGCCTGCTTTTTTGGCACCGACACTACAGAGCTAAGTCCTGCGCTGCAGTTATGTGATAAGGGTTTTCTGGTAAGACCAATAACGCACGCCGCCTATATCGAGGAACTACTTGCGATTGTCCGGGCGAATCGCGTTAGTCTCCTCGTTCCCACCGTGGACTTGGACCTAAGGCTCCTGGCCCAGAACAGATCGAAGTTCGATTCTATGGGTTGCCGCGTTCTGGTTTCCGCTCCTGAGGTTGTCGATATCTGCCAAGATAAAAGGAAAACCTATCGCTTCTTAGTCAAGCATCGTTTTGACACACCCTTTACGACCAGTATTCGGTCGGCTCTTCAAACGCAGATATCCGCAAAAAGGATTAGCTGGCCGTGCTTTCTAAAACCCTGGGACGGCTATGCCAGCCGGGGTAATGCGGTCGTGAACAATCGTCAAGAGCTGCTGTTCTATGCCAAAAGAATTCCAAATCCCATCTGCCAGGAATTCATCGCCGGCACCGAACATACATGCGACGTGTATGTCGATTTCGATATGAAACTCCGTTGTGTCGTACCCAGAAGGCGCATTGAAGTCAGAGCTGGTGAGATTAGTAAGGGGCAGGTGGTCAAGCACCCTCATATCATGCGTGAGGCGGCTCGGCTGGTCGAGACTTTGCGAGCAGGGCCGGGAGTTATCACGTTACAGCTTTTTTTGACCAAAAACGACGAGGTGAAATTCATAGAGATAAACCCGCGGTTTGGCGGTGGTGTTCCTTTATCCATTCAGGCGGGAGCGGATTTCCCAAAGTGGATTCTACAGGAGCTGCTGGGAAGAAAGACGAACATCCGCTTCGATGGCTTCAGAGACAGATTGGTCATGCTGCGTTACGATGGGGAAGTGTGGCTCGAAAATCCTAATGACCAGAGAGTACGCAAGTGATATTACTGAACATATTCGAGAACATCGTCGGGCCCCACAGGTCTGTTACGTGGGTCTTTCGTTTTTGGCCGGTGCTGGTCATCTCGTTCGTGGGGTCGCTGGCGGCCACCTGGCTGTGCAAGAAAGTAGCGATCAAGTTTGGGATTGTGGACCGGCCGGACGATTTGGTCAAGACTCACAAAGAGCCTATCGCGTACCTCGGCGGTGTGGGCATCCTCATCGGCCTGACCTTGGGCACACTGGCAGGTATAGGGTGCTTGCGAAACGAGGAGTTCTTCAGCCCGGAACTAAAATGGCTATTGGCCATACTTGGCGGTGGCGTGATCGCGTGCTTTGTAGGCCTGACGGACGACATATTCGATATTCGGCCCCGGCACAAGTTTCTGGGCCAGATTTGTGCCGCGGTTGTCCTGCTGCTTGCAGGCATTACACCGAACCTGCACCGCGTCACCGACCCTCTGAGCATCCCGCTACCCAACGTGCTCGAAGTGGTACTGGATGTCGTGATCGTCATGTTTTTTGTCTTGGGCGCAACCAATTCATTGAATCTGCTCGACGGCCTTGATGGGCTTTGTGCCGGCGTGACGGCCATTATCACCGTCGCTATGCTGCTTCTAAGCATCCATCTGGCAACGTGGGGATATAGTGAGGTGGGGGACCCGGTACGCATCACCATTTGTCTGGGTCTCGTGGGAGGCGTGGGCGGGTTTTTGCCTTTCAATCGGTATCCGGCGAAGATCTTTATGGGTGATGCGGGCAGCATGCTTCTGGGTTTTATGATGGCTTCGTTGATGCTGTTGTTTGCCGAGAGGGTTCCGCGCTGGTGGCTGGCCTCTATCGTGGTTTTCGGCCTGCCCATCCTCGACACCGCCGTTGCTTTGGTCAGAAGACTGGTCAATCACAGACCCTTATTCGTGTCCGATCGAGGCCATGTCTATGACCAGATGATCGATAGAGGAATCCCGCTGAAAAAGACCGTGGCTATCTGCTATCTGCTTGCAGGCATTTATGCGCTGGTCGGCCTGATCATGAGCCAGATTAGAACATGGTATGCAGCAGGTGTATACGTGCTGGTCTTTGTTGTTTCCGCTCTGGTGGTCTGGTGGAAAGGGTATTTGAAGATGGAAGGGCTGCG
>Ga0180434_10008552_pt1 | contig 11281 bp, 10 predicted proteins | sample SS_ome_7_FD_132453 | JGI IMG/M metagenome (GOLD analysis project Ga0180434, IMG submission 132453) | Hypersaline lake sediment archaeal communities from the Salton Sea, California, USA - SS_1_D_2 metaG | ecosystem: Environmental > Aquatic > Non-marine Saline and Alkaline > Hypersaline >... | reverse complement strand
TATTACATCCAGAGGATTTTCTGCATTTGCATATGGCGGCAGTATTTTTTTCAGTTCTTTTGTTGTTTCTTTTGAAAATTCGGCCAACGCAAGCTTTTTGTTTTCAATTACATCTGTTGTCAGAACACCCAGCCCACCACCATTTGTTACAACCCCTATCCTGTTTCCTTTTGGAAGTGCCTGGTTGAATATTTTTACGAATTCAAAAAGTTCATCCAGACTGTCAGCCACCACTACCTTTGACTGCCTGAAAGCGGCCTCATAGGACAGATAGTTTCCTGCGAGATTTCCAGTATGTGAAAATGCTGCCTGCGCTGCCCTTTCTCCTTTACCTGCCTTCAAAACGACTATGGGTTTTTTTCTGTTTACCCTCTTCATTGTCTCAAGCAGTTTTTTTCCATCTTTGGTTCCTTCTAGGTATAAGAGTATCTCCTCTGTTTTTCTGTCTTTTTCCAGAAATTCCAGAAGGTCTATCTCATTTATGACTGTTCCATTTCCGTAGGATATGAATTTAGATACACCAACTCCGAATTGTGCAGCCAGATCAACAACACATGTTCCTGTCGCCCCACTCTGCGTTACAAACGAGATTCCACCTGGCCTGGGTCTTTTCAGTTTGTACATTGGAAGGAATATGGAATCAACTCTATGGTATGGATTGAGAATTCCCAAACAATTTGGGCCTATCACCGCCATTTTGTATTTGTCTGCAGTTTTTTTGAGTTTGTTTTCAAGCTCGGTATTCCCCACCTCACTGAATCCTCCGCTTAGGACAACAACCCCCTTTATTTTTTTCTTTCCGCACTGTTCAAGTATTTTGGGAACAAACTTTGCGGGGGTGGCAATTATCGCGCAGTCTATTCTCTTTTTTACTGCAAGCACAGAGGGATAACACTTTTTACCGACCAGCTCCTCGTATTTTGGATTTATCGGATAAATGTCGCCCCCAAAGTTCCCTTCAATAAGGTTCTTTAAAACAACCGCCCCAACCTTGGTAGGCGTTCCTGACGCGCCTATTATTGCAACCGATTTTGGCCTGAAAATATATTTTAGATTCTTGACCTGTTCTCTCATTATTTTGACCTCTTGAATCTTACATCAATTATGTCACAGCCTCTTTCATTGAAAACAACCGGGTTCAAATCCAACTCTGCTATGTCGTGTTTCTGCATGAACTTACACACGTTCAATACAAGTTTTTCAAGGCTTTTCATGTGTATCGCCTTTTTTCCCCGCATCCCAAGGAGTATCGGGTGGGATTTAAGTTCCATGACCATTTCTTTCACATCTGATTTTCCGACAGGGCATATTCTTGCACTTATGTCCCTGAATACCTCGACATATATCCCGCCAAGTCCCAGAACCACAGTGTAGCCGAATTGCACGTCTTTTTTTCCTCCTATGATAAGCTCTATTCCTTTTCTTGCCTTTTTCTGGACCAATATCCCACCAACTTTTTTTCCTTTGGCATTTTCCATTATTTCATTGTATGCTGCTGACAGCGCCGCCTTGTTTTTTATTCCTACAATTACTCCCCCCACATCTGTTTTGTGGGTTATCTCCGGTGAAACAACCTTCATAACCAGGGGGTAGCCTATCTTTTTTGCATGCTTTATTGCTTCATCTTCACTCCTGGCAAGTGCGTATGGAAGTAGTTTGAAACCGTTTTTCTCCAAGAATTTGAAATCATCAACCATCGTCATTGTTTTAGTTTCTTATATTAGCTTAATAAATTTTATCGTATAACAATAATCTCCTGTTTATTGGGCCAGTAGATCAGACCGGTAGATCGTTCCCTTGGCATGGGAGAGGCCGGGGGTTCAAATCCCTCCTGGTCCATTCTAATCTTTGCCAGGAACTCTGCAGGCTTCTTTTTCTCAGATTCCGCCCATTACAATTATATATTTCATTCACCAATATTGATGCATGGACTTCTACTCTGTTTTAAAGGCGAGGCACTCGATACGTGCATTCGATGAAAAAGAGGTTAGTGACAGTAAGATAGAGAAAATAATCGGTTCGTTTATGCTTGCGCCGTCTGCAGGAAATCTTCAGGCATACAAGGTTTACTACACAAAAAATCCAGCAATTAAAAAAGACATGGCCGTGGCGTGTATGGGACAGGAGTATGTAGAACAGGCACCGGTGGTTTTTGTTTTCTGCGCAGACAAAAAACAAGCGGAATCAAAATACGGTGAGCGCGGATACGATTTCTATTCCATACAGGATGCAACCATAGCTACAGCATATGCTCAGCTTAGTGCTGCTGCGGAAGAGCTGGGTGCGGTATGGATAGGGGCATTCGATCCGCTTGAAGTTTCCCGCTTGGTAAACGCAGAGCCGCATATAGTGCCTGTTGCAGTTCTACCTGTAGGTTATCCTGCGGAAGAACCGAAAATGCGTGAACGGAGAGCAGTCACAGAAATCATAAAGGAGGTCAAATGAAACCACCAGCTGATTTGTGTGTTGTCTGCAAGGGAACTAAAAAATTGTGCGGAAACTCATTCTGCCCCATCATGCAGAGAATAAATGCGCAGACAGGATTCAATGATAAAATCCGGGATTACGTATTCGGTCCTTCAAAAGAGGTTTTTATAGGGAGCTATGGCTACCCACATGTCTCATACGGTCCTCTGGCAACTGTCGGGGGCGAGTCTACCGGGGTTAGAGAACTTTATGGTAAGCCTTACGATGAAATAATTGATATAAGGACGGCGATGGTTCGGGGCAGGAGATTCGCCACAAAAAACAGGAGAATTAAAAAAGACATGCAGGAGGTTGCTTTGAGCGTAAGGCCTACAGATGTGGAGATGAAATTCACAAGAAAGCCCTCTATGAACATACAATTTTCATCCCTTGTCCAGCCCATGGGCCCCTCAGCGCCCATCCACAGCTTCAGGCAAGCCGAAAATCCGAAGATACCAAAGAGGGTGGACCAGGTAATGGAAGAAAACCTTCTTGCTTCGGATGCCGTATCTGAGCTTACCTATCACGGATTCGACAACTATTACCTTACTAATATATTTTCTTCCGGTGCCCTAGGGAAAGGGGAAAACAAGCGCATGGTCCCGACAAGGTGGTCCATAACTGCAATGGATGATATTATCGGAAAGCAGAGAATGGAAAAAATAAGGAATTTCGACAAGCAGATAAACGATTATCTTGTATTTGAGCACAGGAGTTATGACAACAATTACACTATCCTTATGATGCCCGGCAACTGGGAATTTGAAAATTTTGAATCCTGGTCTCCGAAAAGTGTGTGGGCGATGGGTTCCAAACATACTGTGACAACTGAAGAATACGAACCTTTCGGCGGTAGGACAAAGTATGCGGATTCACAGGTCGGTGGTTATTACGCCAGCAGGTATTCCATAGTGGAATATCTTGAAAAAATAAGAAGGCAGGCGAGAGTCGTTGTATTCAGGGAGATTGGCGGGGGATATATGGTTCCTTTGGGGGTTTTCCAGGTGCGGGAGGGTGTTGCTTCTGCTCTTAAAAAACCACCGAAGATATTCAGTACTTTAGGAGAAGCGTATGTCTATCTTTTGAACACTCTTGACGTTCCTATTAGCCGCTACAGAAGAATGAGTATGATACTACAGCAGAGTAGGCTAATCGATTTTTGATTATCTCCTCTTTTTCTTGGTTTTCTTTTTGGTCTTCTTTTTACTTTTCTTTGCTGGTTTTTTGGTTTTTTTTCTGGACTTTTTTGATTTCTTTTTTGCTTTTCTTCCGGATGCGGCCTTTCCGGAACTTTTGCTAAGCTGTTCTATTTCTATCATCATCAGGTCCAGCTTTGGGCTTAATTCCTCAAGGGAAATAAGCAGCCTATCCAGCCAGCTTGCCACCAGTTTAGGGTCCGCAAATTCAGAGCTCTTGTAAAGCTCCTTTCTTATCATTTTCAATTCGCTTTTGAATTCCTTTATTGTCTTAACCACAACACCACCAACCTTATTTTTCCTGTTTGATTTTTAAAGTTGTCCCATCCTAAATAATCATGAGAGTGCGTGTTCCTGCGGTTGCCGGTTCTTTTTATCCGGATGATGCAGAGGAACTCAAAAAAATGATAACTGATTTTCTGAATAAAGCAAAGCCAAAGAAGGTAAAAAATCTAAAGGCGCTGATAGTTCCCCATGCCGGCTATATATATTCCGGTCCTGTGGCGGCATATGGATACAAACTCCTTGAAAAGGGACAGTTCAAGAAAGTGATAGGGGTGGGACCATCTCATTATGGTGCATTTCCCGGGGCATCAGAAGACGATTCAACAGGCTGGCAGACCCCGCTGGGAACTGTAAAAACAGGCAGGCTTTCCAAATTTGCAAAGCCCAACACCATAGGCTGTTATCCGCAGGCACATGCGCCAGAACACTCTCTAGAGGTGCAGCTTCCTTTCCTTCAGATGACGCTTGGGAATGAATTTACATTCTACCCTCTTCTTACCGGGGCGGTCACTCCTGCCCTGCTTGCAGATGCCCTGGAACCCGCGATGGATGACGATACGTTATTGCTTGTAAGCTCGGACCTTTCACATTATCACCCCTATGGAGATGCAACAAGGATAGACAAGATAGCAAATGAAGCAATCCCAAAACTTGATTTGAAAAAAGGGGAGCTTATTGATGCATGTGGAAGAGTTGGAATACTTGCTGCCATACAAATAGCCAGGTCAAAAAACTGGAGTTCCACTCTTTTGGATTACCGAAATTCGGGTGATACTGCAGGTCCAAAATCAGGGGTTGTAGGATATGGGGCCTATGCATTTTATGGTGGTTGAATGCTGACTGAAAAAGACAAAAAATTCCTTTTAGAAATTGCGCGAAAGTCCATAGAGTACTATTTTGATACCGGAAAAAAACTGGAACTCTCACCCGAAGAAGTGAAAAGTGTAAATCTTGTCAGGCTGGGTGCGTGTTTTGTAACATTGAAATTGGGCGAAAAACTTAGGGGCTGCATAGGGACTCTTGAGGCACACCGGCCCCTCTTCCAGGACGTTATTGAAAATTCTCTTGCTTCTGCGTTTGGCGATCCCCGTTTTTATCCATTGACAAGGGAAGAACTGTCTGAAATCAAAATAAGTATATCTGTTCTTACAGAACCAAAAGATTTTCCTGTGAAAGGACCCGGTGATTTATTGGATAAACTCAAACAGGGGAAACACGGTCTCATTCTTAAGCAGGGTGCAGCCCAGGCAACCTTTCTTCCTGCAGTGTGGGATGAGCTTCCAGATAAGGTAATGTTTCTTGAGCATCTGAGTATGAAGGCGGGCCTCACTCCTGACGGCTGGAAAGATTCAAAAACCCGGTTTCTTGTTTATGAGGCAATAGAATTCTCGGAATAGCTTTTTATAAATTTAAGAACCTGCTCGGGGGCCAGTTCTCTGGGTCTTTTATCAGCCCATTTTGTTTCTGCTTCAGGGAGGCTGTTCCTTATCTTCTTGTTTTTATGCTGGAAAAGTTTTCTTATCAGGTCTTCTTCCTTCATGGTAAGGCTATTTCTCTTGGGTTTTAACGTTATCAGGGCGGAATCCACTTTTGGAGGTGGTTTGAAAAGGTGTTTCGGAATTTTTTGTATTAATTCAACGTCAAAAGATAGCTGGGATGTCACACTAAGCCTTCCATAATTACTTTCTCCTGCATTTGCAACCATTTTTTGCGCAAATTCTTTCTGGACGACAAGGACCGCCTTTCTGATGTTTGTATTTTTGAGACTGAATATTATTTTTGAGGATATGTAATATGGGATATTGCCGATAACGACTTCTACGTCTTCAGGCAATTCCATTTTTAAAAAATCGGAATGTAAAACCTCGATTCTCTTGTTGCCCATGAATTTTTCTAGAAGCAGGGCTGCAAACCTGTCATCTTTCTCTACAGCATAAACCTTTTTTGCTTTTGCATCTAGTATTTCTTCTGTAAGCCTGCCGTCACCAGGACCTATCTCAAGGACTGTTTTGCCGGCAACTCCTGCAATTTCAACCTCTTTTTTGAGAATATTCCTGTCTTTGAGGAAATGCTGTCCAAATCTTTTACTTAATTTCATGTATTTACCCCCTTACATAATGCTTTAAATACTTTACGCGATTTAACTAGTTTCCACGACTTAAGAGTGGTATAATGGCAAAGATACGCATAAGACTTAGCGGTGAAGACCCTAAAGCACTTGAAAATGTTACAGCACAAATAAAGGAGCTGTCTGCAGCCTTAGGCATGAATTTTCTGGGGCCGGTAAGACTGCCAAGGAGACGATTTGAAATAGCCACCAGGAGAACTCCCTGTGGTGATGGTACGGATACATACGAGCATTGGGAGAAAAGATTCCACAAAAGGCTGATTGAAGTCGAAGGTAACGAGAAGTACATGAAGCAAATTCTTAAGGTAAAAGTCCCCACAAACGTTTTTGTAAAAATCTCACTTAGCTGATTATGAAACTTCTTTTTGATGCGATGCTGAGGAACACTTCAAAATGGGCCAGACTTTTTGGTGTAGACAGCGAATATATGTCCGAAGAAGATAAAGACATCATAAAATCTGCTTTTGGAAGCGGCCGAATACTCGTTACTATGGATAAGGAGCTGTCGCAAAGGGCCCAAAAAGCAGGCCTGAAAACAATATTATTGTCAACTTTTGATGTTTCAGAACAGCTTTATGAGATAGAAAAAGCCCTGGGCCAGGAAATCTTTCTTTTTCCTGATAAAACAAGATGCACGGTATGCAATGGTGCGCTGAGAAAGGCAGGATTGGAAGAAGTCAGAGGCAAGATACCCGGGAAGGTTGAGAAATTTCAAAAGGAATTCTGGATTTGTACAGACTGCGGGAAAACATACTGGGAAGGCGGTCACTGGAAAAACATAATAAAAATGTATGAAGAATTAAAGAAAAAAAGAGCTAACTAGAACTAAGATATGTTCCTGCCTGTGTAACAAGTTCATTTGCTATTCCTGCGATGGCTGCTACGATTATTCCCCCGACCATCATGCTTATTCCTGTGCTTTGCCATTTTCCTCTTGTTTCTGCAGGCTGTGTAAATGAAAGACCGTAGACAATTCCACCAAGTACAAATAGTATGACTCCTATTATGGGCGCCACAGTCAACAGGAAAGTGGATATGTCTGTCAAAACAACTTCAAGTCCGATCGCCATGTTTATCACATCTCCCAAATTGTTTAAAAACCTTGAGTTAAACCTCGGCTCTTGCTAATTTTTTATATTCTTTCTTCTTTTTTGTTAAGAAAGGCAGGTTTATCTCCATTCCTCCTATCTCGCCACCACCCTTCTTTTTCATATAGTAAACACCAACTGCTGCTCCCACTGCCACCAATGCGAGAATTATCAGCAGAGGGTTTATTGCTTCAACTTTGTAATCGGTCAATTTTCCAAGAACATATTTTCCTCTCTGCATTGCCTGGACGTATTCCCCTTCTGTTATCTCTCCCGCCATTGCTGTCAATTCATCTTCTATTTCTGTTCTTACCTCTCCTGGTAGGGCATCTTTCTTTCCTTCATACGAGTTTCTTGCATATATCAGGCTTGTTTCTGCAGAATCCTTAACTTCGTTCAATGCATCTTCAACCTTGTTCTTCTTTTTCTCAAGCTGCTCTATCTTTATTTTTGACATTTTGACATTTCCTTCATCTAGGTAATTTTTTGTTTCTTCTGAGAGGGTTTCTATCTTGCCTGTATCAAGACCGAACAACCCCTCCCATTCTGTATTTTCAGCTTCAGTGCGCTGTTCATTGTAATTGCCGACAAGGCCATCAAGCTCTTCTGTTATCTCATCATATTTCAGGTATATATCATTTATTTCTGTGGCAGCATTTTCCTCTGTCTGCTCCACAACTTCTTCTGCATTGTCAAGTGCTTCCGAAAGTTCTACTGCTGTTTCGGGGTCTTTTTCTATTTCAAGAGAACTGAATTTGTTTTCAACTTCCATAAACTCCTGTGGCATTGTGCTTACTCCTGCATTTGCAAGCCTTACTTTCAGCTCATTATAGGTATCCCAGGAATCTTTCATGAAGTCATTTATTATTTCTGCAGTTGTTTTTCCTGCCACACTTTCAAGGATGTCCAGTTCACTTTCTATATCGGCAGCTCCCTCTGCTGCGCTTAAAGCATTTTCAAGATTTGTCTTTCTTTCAGTTAGAAGAGTTATCAGACTATTGTTTCCTGCACCATCAATTGCTGCTTCTATTTCTGCAATCTCAACTTCGTAGTTCGCCTTGAGCTCAACCAGTTCATCATATGTTTTTTCCTGCTCCCCGTTCCATTCCTCTATCTTTGATTTGATTTCTTCTTTCAGTCTTATGGCTGTTGCAGTATCATTTGCCTCTACTGCTGCATTCATCTCAGCAATCATTGATTCCAGCCCGGGAGGAAGCGGGCCGCAGCTTTTCCCGGTTCCAAAACAATTTTCAATATCGGGAATGCTCAGGCTGATTGCAGATAATACTTCCTGCGCATCGATGACTATGAAATTTACATCAATGACGGCAGTTTCATCTTCAACAAGATTTCCTATCTCAATACCACATACAGTATCAGAACTTCCGCAATTATTCTCCTTAATACTGGCCCCTCTTGCACTAATTGCCAAACCAGTTATCTCAGGATAATCCATGCCTATGGTAAGAGGCAATGATGTTATGTCAAGTTTGGGTGTTATCATTATGTTCTTCTCAACCTGCACGTTTGTTCCAAGTTTGTATGTTTCAACTTCTTCCTCTATTTCATATCCGTCATTTACTCTGTAGTTCCTGGTTATAGTATGCATTCCTGGCTCAAGGATATCACTCTGCCCTGAAACCTTTCCACGAACATACAAATCAAAGCTAACGATCTCAGTAACAGCAACACTTCCATCTTCATTCCCAATACCTGTTTTTTCTGATTCGATGCTTTCTGCAAGTACGGCATTCTTTTCTATGACTATCGAAAATGTTCTGTACGGCTTTATTTCTGTTATGGTAAATATGGTGTTACCTCCCTCGCTTCTTACACCTGCAACATTTTCACTTCCACCGGTTATGTCTGAAAGAAGAATGGGGATATCAGCACCTAGGTCAACAGGGACATCAATGCTGTCTGCACTTCTGCTTCCAAGATTTGTTATTATTGTAGTTATGGATAATTCAGTTGTTGAATCAATGTTTATATCTTCATACAATCTTAGAGACGAGCTTATGTGCAGGTTTTCCAGTATCATTTCAACACCGCAGGCCAGCACATCTTCAGATATTCTTTGATATTCTTCCTCAATATCAGCAAGTCTTCCTATGGCATTAACGTAATCTATTCCAGAAGAAGTAACAAGCCCGTCATCAACTCTTTCGATATCAGTTGTAAAACCTTCAGCACATCCTCCGGTATCGCTTATATTTGCCAGTAACTCTTCTTTTATTTCACTAAGGTGCCCGTATTTTATTCCTGCTTTTGTTATTATCGATTCAATCAAATCTCTTAGAACGGCACTGTCATATTCTTCGCTGTCTTTCATATCCTGCAGAATGTCATCTTCATATTCAACATTTATTTCATCAATCTCAGCCCTCCTTATCAGGTCCTCAAGCTGGCTTGCAAGAGGCATCGTCTCATTTTCAAGGACTTCACCGTTATTCAATGCAGTTCTTGCATAATCTGCAGCATTTACATAATATTGATATTTGTTTCCAAGTGCAGGTGCAGAATCCCCTCTTGAAAATTCCCTCTGTGCTGCTTCATAAAATCTTCCTATATTCCTGTCTCCCGTTCTCTCATAAAGGGCTCCGGCCTGCTGTATCAATGTATCAGCAGTTTGTCTTTTTTCACCTACAATATCTGAAGCATCTTCAAGAATAGAATCGGCTTCTCCGTCTATTTCTGAATAAAGTTCTAGCGCCTCTTTTATATCGATTGTTGCATCTTTCAGGTAATCTGTCCCCGTTCCTCCATATGTTCTCAAAGCATCTCCGTAAAGTGAATCTGCAGCAGACAGGCTTTCATAAAAACTCCCGGCCCTTTCATCTATTGTTCCTATAGATTCCAGCGCCTCAACAACACCAACCGCAGTTTCAGATTCTGTTATCAGCTCAAGCTTGTTGCCTCTCAATTCGGTTTCTCTTTCATTTAATTCTGTGGAATAATTTAATGCCCGTGAAACATACGCAGAATAAATGCTGTTTGCCTGTTCCAATGCATTTTCTCCATTTTCTTTGCTTTCAAGAACAAGGGGACTAAATCCGTCGTTTTCTTTCCACAACAGAACCATTATCTCTTTGTATTCTGTAAAATCAGGAGGGAAACAGTACAATGAAAGCTGCATTTCCTGTTCTTTTTCCAGTGCACGCTCATACTGGCCGAATGTACTCTCTCCGCTGTCATGAGAATCTATTGTGCTCAACGCATTTTCTATTTCGTCGCATGCGCTTTTTGGGGATTCAGGATAGTCATCATCACATATTCCTGTTTTTTCCATATCAGTATATGTGTTCCTTAACTTCTGTATGTTCTGCATCGAAGCTGCAAAACTTCCTTCTACTGCATCTATTGCAAACTTTACAGAATCCACCCACCTCATAGGATAATTATGGCATTCTGCCCCTGCAGGATTGGAGGGCCGGCTTACACTGCATGGCGAACCAGCTATGCTGACTGTTTTCGGGTCATATGCGGCAAGGTAATCTTCAAAACTTATTGTTTTATCCCCATGTGTTCCTGCCAGGCGCTGGTTTACAGAGTAAGTATCTGAATTTTTGCATGCTTCGTATAGCTCCTGCACTGTTTCATATCTTTCATATGAATGTCTTACTGAATTTTCAACTCCCCAGCTGTCGCCTTCAAAATCAAGGGAAATATCGAACAGGTCTCCGGAAACCCCTTCTGTGCTGTTATCAATGTCTTTCATTATGTTCTCAAGTTCTATGCTTTTTATTGCGTCATTAAACTGGTCTATATTCCATGCTCCTTTGGAATAACCCAGGCTATAAAGATTAGTGCTCATTTCATCATATACGCAGCGATAGCACGTATCGCATCCGAAAATGTCACAATTACAATCATATGCCTCCCTTCTCGGCTTGTCATAAGAAACAGAATCACGCATATAAGACATGTAATTGTTTATCTCAGAATCATCAAGTGAGATAAAAGTCCCCGCAGGAAAATCCGGTAGCCTGCTTCCCCAGCTGCTGTATGAGGAAAATGTCGTATTCTGGTCTGCTACACAGACTGCTGCAGTATAATCTCCTTCTATCCAATTATAATCCTTCCATGGTTCTTTTATGATATATAAGTTTTGCATATAC
>Ga0180434_10008550_pt1 | contig 11283 bp, 10 predicted proteins | sample SS_ome_7_FD_132453 | JGI IMG/M metagenome (GOLD analysis project Ga0180434, IMG submission 132453) | Hypersaline lake sediment archaeal communities from the Salton Sea, California, USA - SS_1_D_2 metaG | ecosystem: Environmental > Aquatic > Non-marine Saline and Alkaline > Hypersaline >... | reverse complement strand
TGCGATGGCGTTTACGAGACCGTAGACGAAGAATACGATCTCCCAACCAAGGTATCGTCTGGTGAGGCTGAGGTCGCGCATCACGAAGCCGAAGGCGGCTTTGACCTCGTTGGTTATGAACTTTCCCATGGTTTTACTCCGGTCTATTCCTCTTTTTCTTTCTCGCGCTGTGCCATTGTCGTGCCGGTGAGGTGAAAGAACACGTCCTTCAATGACGCCTGCTTGTCGCCGGGGACGAGGGCCTTGAGGTTCTTGGGCGTGTCGAGGGTGACGAACTTCCCCTGATCTATGACGGCGACGCGATTGCAGACGCGGTCGGCCTCCTCCATATCGTGAGTCGTGAGAAGAATTGTGGCGTCGTGCTGCTCTTGGACGTTCTCGACAAACTCCTGCACCTGCTCCTTGGAGACGGGGTCGAGGCCGGTGGTAGGTTCGTCGAGGAGCAGAAGCGAAGGGGATGTGAGCAGTGCACGGGCGATGGCGACCTTCTGCTGCATGCCCCGTGAGAGGTCGGAGAGGGAGCGATCCATTCTTGACGTGTCGAAGCCCATTTGGGTCATTATGCTGTCGACGCGGGCGCGGGCGTGCTTCATGGGCACGCCGTACAGGCGCGCGGCGTACGCGAGGTTCTCCCACGCGGAGAGCTTTTTGAAGAAAGAAGCCTCGACTGAAACACGGTTGATGAAGCGCCTTACGGCGAGGGGGTCGCGCATGACATCGTGTCCGAAGACGGAGACCCGACCCTCATCGGGGATTATGAGCGTAGCCATTATGCGGATGAGGGTTGACTTGCCTGACCCGTTGGGCCCGACGATGCCGAAGCACTCCCCTCTGGGCACGGAGAAGGAGACGCCGTCCACAGCGTGGATGGTCTTGCGCTCTCTGCGGAGGATGTGCACCAGCGCGCTGCGGGCGCTATCTTTGCGCTTCTTCTTGTCCGGAGACGAGTAGAATCTCTTGTGCAGGTTTTCACATTCGACGGCCATTGTGGGTACTCCGAGTTCAGGAGACGATACCATTAGCTTTTCCGCCCCGAAGGGTCCCAGGAAGAGAAAGGGATGGCTCAAGCAAGAATGGGAAATAGCAGGGGGACGGACAGATAGCGAGCGACGCCCTGCGCGACGATACGGCAGGAGGGCTGAAGGGCGTCGGTCAGCCGAGCATGTTGTAGTTTCTAATTCTCATCAGCGGCCTCCCCGGGCCAGTCTGTCCGTTCATTGGGTAGCGGGAGTATAGCTTTGTATCAAAAGGTGTCAAGGGCTTTTCTTGAAAACTTTTTCGGATTCACTTCTAATGGGCGAAGGCTGTGCGGCTCGCCGATAGATCAATAAACGCACGCTGGACCCTAATGTTTCACCTTGGTTGAGATCTTTCATGAAGAATTCCGAGAGAGCCGTCGGCATAACCACGACCATACCGATCGAGATTGTGTTCGCGGCGGGGTACAGGCCGGTGGATCTCAACAACGTCTTCATCACGTCTCGGGATCCGACAAGATTGGTGGAAAACGCGGAGGGGGAGGGCTTTCCCAGGAACATGTGCGCGTGGGTGAAGGGCATATACTCGGCAGCACGCGGGCAGGGAATAAGGAGAGTTGTGGGTGTGTGCCAGGGGGATTGCAGCAACACGCACGCGCTTCTGGAGGTTTTCCAGACAGAAGGCGTGGAGGTGATCAGGTTTGACTATCCGTACGGCCGCGAGTCGGATGCGCTGATGCGGCAGATGGAGAAACTGGCGGGGGCACTGGGAACGTCGGTGGAAGCGGGCGAGGGGATGAAAGAGAGACTGGAGCCGCTGAGGGCGCTTGCGCGAAGGGTGGACGAGCTTACGTGGAAGGAGGGCAAGGTCTCGGGTGAGGAGAATCACCTCTGTCTAATAAACTGCAGCGACATGAAGGGTGATTGGGAGGGATATGAGAGAGAGCTGGGGGAGTTCGTCGCGGAGGCGGAAGGGCGCGAGAAGCGGGATAGGGGTATCAGGCTTGGGTACGTGGGCATACCGCCAATCTGCGGCGGGATTTATGGATTCTTGGAGGAGCTGGGGGCGGAAGTTGTGCTGAACGAGATGCAGCGGCAGTTCAGCATGCCGCATCCTGCGCGCTCTCTGCTGGAGCAGTATTTGTGTTACACTTATCCGTACGACATCTTTTTCCGGGCGGAGGATATCCGGAGAGAGGTTGAGCGGAGGGAGATACGGGGGCTGGTTCATTACGTGCAGAGCTTCTGCTTTCGGCAGATTCAGGACAGGATTCTGCGGGAGAAGGTCGGGGTGCCGGTGCTGACGCTGGAATGTGACAGGCCCGGGGAGTTGGACGAGCGGAGCAAGACGAGACTTCAGGCTTTCGTGGAGATGTTGAATGCTTAGCGGGAAGAAGAGAAAGCTGCTGTTTCTCGTGGTCAGGGTTCTGGTGACGGTATGCCTGCTGGTGTTCATCTACAAGAAAATAGAGTTTCAGGACACGGTTCACCTGGAGAACGGGGATGTGGTAGCGGGCAGGCTCGTGGAGTCGGACGACCAAAGGGTCGTCATGATTCCGAACGGGACGACGGAGCCCAAGTCAATCGCGGTGGAGGAGGTGGCTCGCAGGGGCGAGGAGCCGTGGGTGGATCCCGGGCTGATCACAGTGGTGACGAAGTCGAACAAGGGGCTGCTGGTTCTCTCCTTTCTGATGATAGGGCTGTGTCCGGCAATTGCCGCGTTCCGGTGGCGGGTGCTGTTGGCGACGCAAGGGGTGCGGCTGAGTTATGGGCGGGCGGCGAAGCTTTGTTTCATCGGGCAGTTTTTCAACAACTTCCTGATAGGTCTTACGGGCGGGGACCTGATGAAGGCCTACCTGATAACCAAGGAGACGCACCACAAGGCGAAGGGCGCGCTGTCGGTATTCGTGGACAGGGTTGTGGGGATGATGGCGCTGGCGATAATCGCGGCGGCCTTCATGACGGTGAACCTTGGACGAGAGGAGATAAGGGCGGCGGCGATTTTCGTATACGCGTTTCTCGGGGCGCTGGTGCTCTTCATGCTGGCGGTGGCCAGCGCGCACTTCCGAAAGCTCTTCCACATCCAGAAGCTGCTGAGGTTCATGCCGCTGAGGAAGCTGGTGGAGGAAGTGGAGGAGGCGCTGACGGAGTACAGGAACAACAAGGGGGCAGTGGTGGCCACGGTGCTGATCTCCCTTGTGAGTCATTCGCTCATGGTGTTGGTGAACTATGGGGTAGGGAGAGCGCTGGGAATCCGTGGTTTGGGCTTGGTGCAGTACTTCGCACTGGTGCCGATGGTGATAATCATCAGCGCGATACCGATCTCGCTGGCGGGTTGGGGCTGGGGAGAGACGCAGTACACGTTCTTCTTCGGCTCGGTTGGGGTTCCGGGCACTCAGGCGATAGCGCTGTCGGTGGCGGTCAGGCTGTACATGGCGGCCTGGAGCCTGCTGGGAGCGGCGTTCTATCTTTTCGGGGGTGACCGTGGAGACCGAGGAACTGATTGAGCTAAAGGGTGCTGTTCACATTCACACCGAATTCTCCGACGGGTCGGGGAATATGCCGGAGGTGATCTCTGCCGGGAGGTCGGCGGGATTGGACTTCATGGCGGTGACGGACCACAGGGGAAGGCGGTGGGACAAGCCCTTTCCGGAGAGCGGCTGGGTTGACGGGGTGCTACTGCTGTCGGGGTGTGAGATTTCGCACAAGCAGGGGCATGTGCTGTGTTTTGGGCTGCGGGAGACCAGAGGTCTGAAGGGGGTGCCTCTGAGAGAGTGCCTGGCGGAGGCGAAGAGGCAGGGGGCGGTATGCTTTGCGGCGCATCCGCTGGGGATGTACAAGCCGCTATTCCGCTTGAGAGTCAGACGATGGTCGAACTGGACCATCGATGACATCGAGGGGCTGGAGATATGGTCGTATGCGCATGACTGGTCGGAGAATCTGAGCTACAGGGCGATATGGGGACATCTTTACAGGCCGGACGAGCAGATAGAGGGTGTTCCGCAGCAATTGACGCGGAAATGGGATGAACTGAGCCGGAAGAAGAAGATGGTGGGGATAGGGGGATTGGATGCGCATGGCGGGAAGCTGCACATGGAGAAGCTGCCGCGCTCGCTGAAGCCGGAGATATTCTCGTATACGAAGACGTTCGGAACGATACGGACGCACGTGCTGAGCGAGCCGCTGACGGGCGAGGACGAGGCGGATGCCGAGCATGTCGTGAGGCTTCTGGCTGAGGGGCAGAGCTTTTTCGCGTACGACAAGCTGGCGGAGTCCGAAGGTTTCCGATTCTGGGCCGAGGTGGACGGTCATGTGCACCAGATGGGCGCGGAGGTGGTTGGCGACGGTGTGGCGCTGGAGGTGACGGTTCCGGCAGATGCGGGGATCCGGGTGATAAGGGACGGACGAATCAGCAGCCGGGCCAAGGGGCGTGAGCTGCGGCTGGATGATGTCGATGAAGGGGTCTACAGAGTCGAGGCGCGGATCAACGGGAAGAGCTGGATCTACAGCAACCCGATCTGGGTGAAGAGGGGGGAGAAGTGAAGGGGAAGGTGGTTGCAGGTATTTGGCTGTCGATTCTGCTGGCGGCGAGCGGTGCCGGAGGGGAGGAGCCGCCGAAGCGAATAGTGTCGATGGCGCCGAGCGTTACGGAGACTCTCTTTGCACTGGGCCTGGGAGAGCGGGTGGTCGGCGTGACGGACTTCTGCGAGTATCCCCCGGCGGTGGAGAAGAAGGCGCGTATAGGGGGCTTCCTAAATCCTGACGTCGAGAGGATTCTTGCGCTGAGGCCGGACCTGGTGGTGACGCTTCCGAACGAGGCGGCGGAGGCGAAGCTGCGCGGCCACGGCGTTCCGATGGTGGTAACGCCCACGGACTCGATCAAGCAGGTGCTGGAGGCGTTCGTGATCATCGGATGCGCGACGGGGCGAGAGGAGAGGGCGAAGGAGCTGGCGGACGGGATTACGACGAAGCTGGAGCGTGTGAAGAAGCTGCTGAAGGATGCGCCGAAGCCGCGGGTGCTATTCGTGGTGGAACGGGACCCGATATTCGCAGCGGGCAAGGGGAGCTTCCTGGACGAATTGGTGAGAGTGTGCGGGGGGAAGAACGTTCTCGGGAACAGCAAGTTGCCGTTTCCGCAGGTGGGGATGGAAAGCGTGCTGTCACTATCGCCGGAGGTGATCATCGATTCGACGGTGGTCTCGAGAGCTACGAAGAAAGCAATTAAGGAGCGGATGGAAAGCTGGGCGAAGTGGAAGGACATTCCGGCGGTTCGCGACGGGCGGGTGCACGTGCTGAAGAGCAGTCGCGACATTGTGCCCGGGCCGCGCTTGGCGGAAGCGATAGACGACTTGGTGAAGATCATACATCCTGAAGTGAAGCTGGAGAAGAAGGGCGCGGGCGAGTGAAGAGGGTCACGGCGAGAAGGGTGCTGGGGGTGAGTGGAGGGATGGTGGTAGGGCTGTTGGTTGTGGCGGTGGTGTGCATGCTGGTGGGGAGCGCGGCGGGGTGGGGACGGAGCGGGAGGGCGTTCGCTGCGACGGTGGTTTCCCGAATGGGAGGAGGGGAGTGGTGGGAAGGCTGGGCCAAAGGCGTGCTGCGTGAGGCGGAGATGTCGACACTGTCGACGATAATCTTCGCTGAGAGGCTGCCGCGAGTGTTGTTGGGAGTGATAGTGGGGGCTGGTCTCGCAGCGGCGGGCGTGGTGTTCCAGGGGCTGCTGCGAAATCCGCTGGCAAGTCCCTACATTCTGGGAGTCTCGGCCGGAGGCGCGCTGGGAGCGGTGACGGCGATGAGGTTGAGCCTGATGGGGGCGTTCATGGGTCTGTCGTACATGACCGGATTCTCGTTCGTGGGGGCTCTGGCGGCGATAGCGTTGGTCTACTGGGTGGGGAGCCCCGGAGGAAGGACGAGTTCCGTCAGGCTGATTCTGGCGGGAGTGATCGTCAACGCGTTCTTCTCGTCAGTGACGATGTTTCTGAATTACACGGCCGACTTCACGCAGTCGCGGCGGATTGTCACGTGGTTGATGGGAGGGTTGTACCTGGCAGATTACGCCCGCGTGTGGCAGAGCCTGCCGTGGGTGGCTCTGGGGTTGGTCGTGCTATGGGCGATCAGCCGAGACCTGAACGTGCTGAGCTTTGGGGACCAGGCGGCGGCGCAGTTGGGGGTTAGCGTGGAGAGGGCGAAGCGTGTGGCTTTCTTCGGCGGGTCGCTGGTGACGGGCGTGTGCGTTTCGGTCAGCGGGCCGATAGGTTTCGTGGGGCTGGTGATTCCGCACACGATGAGATTCATTTTCGGGCCGGACCACAGGCTGCTGCTGCCGACGTCGGCGATAGCGGGAGGGGGTTTCCTGGTGGCATGCGACACTCTGGCGAGGGTGGGCTTCGGTGCGGCGGAGCTACCGGTCGGCGTGATTACGGCGTTTGTGGGCGGCCCGTTCTTCGTCTGGCTGTTGAGACGGTCGGGCCGGAGGAGGCTCGCGGGATGAGCGAAGAGCTGCTGGTAGAGACCGAGGGGCTTGGCTTCGCATACGGGCGCGTTCCGGTGTTCGAGGACGTGAACGTCAAGGTGAAGCGGGGGGAGTTCGTGGGGATCATTGGCCCGAACGGTTCGGGGAAGACGACTTTTCTGAAGCTGCTTTCCAGGGCATTGCGGCCCACGAAGGGCCAGATCAAGCTGGGAGGTGTGGATCTTAGGCACATGTCTCACAAGCATGTGGCGCAAAAGGTGGCGGTAGTTCCGCAGGAGTCGCGAGTCGGGTTTGAATTCACAGTGTTCGAGGTCGTGCTGATGGGGAGGACGCCACACCTTGGGTTCCTGTCGTTCGAGGGCAAGGAGGACGTAGAGGCGGCGAGACGCGCTATGGCGCTGACGGATACGGAGCGGTTTGCCGATCGGTTTCTGGACGAGTTGAGCGGGGGCGAGAGGCAGCGGGTGATAATAGCGCGAGCGCTGGCGCAGGAGCCGGAGGTCTTGCTGCTGGACGAGCCGACCGCGTTCCTCGACATAAGGTACCAGGTGGGGACGTACGATCTGGTGAAACGGCTCAATCGCGAGACGGGCGTCACGGTGCTGCTGGTCTCGCATGACGTGAACATTGCGGGAATGTACTGCGAGCGGCTGCTGCTGCTCGGCGAGGGTGGAGTGTATCGTGACGGCAAGACTGCGGAGGTGCTCGCGCCGGAGAACATCGAGGCGGTGTATCAGCAGGAAGTGGTGCTTGCCGAGGATCCTCAGCGGAAGCTCAAGTGGATGGTTCCGATAGGAGAGGAGGTGGACGGCGGATGCTGAGGGCGCGAGGTAACGGAATTGACAGAGTCCGGCGACTGCGTAACAATGCGAGACCAAGCAACGGAGCGAGAGGAGGGTCATGGAGCTTCTGAAGACGGGAGAGGTCGCAGAGAAGGCGGGGGTATCGAGGCAAATCATTCACATCTATACGACGATGGGACTGATAAAGGAGGAGCGGCGCACGCAGGCCGGTCACAGGCTTTTCAACGAGAAGGTATTGAAGCGGGTAGAGATGATTCGCGAACTGGTTCGCACAGGATACACGCTGAGGGACGTGAAAGAGATATTCATTAAACAGGGGAGGGCGTAGTCTCCCGAAGCTTACTCTCTGGCGATTCCGAAATTGGACGGAGGAGACCGTGAAGCTGTTCGTTTATAGCTGCAACATCATGAAGGACCTCGCGGCGCAGAGAAACCTGAAGTACACGAGCGCGGACGGCGCGGTGCTGGATGGGTACGAACTGGGATTCAAGAAGCCTTCGTTGAGGCAGGCGAACAAGGGGTATCCCAGCCTGGAGGAGAAGGAAGGAGCGCACGTGGAGGGAGTGCTCTACGACGTGGACGAAGCGACGCTCGCTTCTATCGACAGCTACGAGGGGATTCCGGACAGGTCCAAGAGGATCCCGGTAAAGGTGAAGCTGGTCAAAGACGGAAGCGAGGAGGAGTGCGAGACGCACTACGGGCTGGTGTTCAAAGAGGGGCTGAGGCCATCGGATCTGTACATCCGTCGGCTGCTTTCAGGAGTGGAGACTTACGGGCTGAGCGACGAGTACGCGGAGTTCCTGAAGACGTTTGATACGGTGAAGAACGAGCCGAGAAGATAGGTGAGCGCGAGCGTGTGTGGGTTCGACTACCTGCCGTGGCAGGGGGAGGCTGAGCGCAGATGAAAAGAAGGATAATGGCGTTGGTTCTGGCGGTCGCGACCGTGGTTGGCCTGGGGCATTCGTCGGCAGATGAAGCGCAACGCGTGAGCATGGAGAACGATGCGCTTCGGGTTGTGCTGGACGGGAAGACGGGGGCGTTCGTGTCGGTCTACAACAAATCTTCCGGCCAGGAGTTGGTGCCGGAGGCGGAGCGTTGGCGTGTGCCGTGGGAGCTGACGGTGGGTGTTGCGGGGGAAGGGGAGAAGCAGGTGTCCACGGCGGAGTCGTTCTCAGTCTCGCGGGCCGGGTATTACGGGGAGGGCGAAGCCTACGATCTTCGTTGGGAGGTGGAGGGCGGCATGACGGTGGCTGCGAGAGCGGAGCTTGCCGCGGGCGACGCGGCGCTGCGGCTCTATCCGGCGGTCTTGAGCGCTGCTACCGACAGCATGGTGGTCAAGCTGCGCTATCCGGTGTTCACGGGGATCGGGCGACTGTCGGCTCGGGAGGAGGAGAACTTCCTCGCGCATCCTGTTGCCGGCGGCTTCCTCTTTGACGACCCCTATTCTCTGTTCCAGACGAAAGCGGAGAGGGGACTGCGGAACTGCGTGTATCCCAACGGGTTCAACGCGCCAATGCAGTTCATGGTGTACTACGCCGACAAGGCCGGAGGGTTCTACCTGGGGTGTGAGGATCCGTACAACACGGTCAAGGAGATTGACTTCTACGCGCCGAGAGCGAGAGGACATCTGGCGGCGGCGTTTGGGCACTACTCATGGGACATGCATTTCGGGAACAGCCTGCGTTTAGGCTACCCGGTGGTGGTGGGGGCATTGAAGGAGGGAAACTGGTACGAGGGGGCGGAGCTTTACAGAGAGTGGGCGACGGGAACCGGGCCGGGGCATCCGGACTGGTGCAAGAAGGGGCGACTGGAGGATCGAGTAGAGCGGGGGGACGGGAGCAAGTGGCTGGCAGAGGAGGTGGGTTTCTGCACCTTCGGCATGCCGTCATCGATCGACGTGAGCGCGTGGATAGAGGCGTTCCACGAGGCTGCGGGGGGGCCGGTGTTTCACGTGTTCGGCCACGACTGGCCGAGGTGGGCCGGCAACCCCGAGGAGCAGGTGAGAATGAGGAAGGCCACGTTGGCGCTGGGGCTGGGGCCTTTCAACAACGTCCCGACCACGGCGTATGAGCGGGCGCTAGGTGTCGCGAAGGGCTTCCAGGGCGAGGCGGCTGTGAAGGAGTTCATGAAGGCGCTGTACGAAGAACGGGGATTGCAGCCGAAGGAGGATTATCCGTTCGAGGAGGCGCGGGTCCTTTTCGCCGAGGCGCCGAAGTTCGTGGATAGGACGAGAGGGGCTGCGGGCAAGCCGAAGCCGTGGTTCCCGTCGACAATGAATCAGAAGAACATCGATGCGCTTAAGCGGCTGGGGGATCATTTCGCGCTGTTCGAGTTCGATTTCTTCTCCTATGGGTTCGACTTGGTGCATTACGGGCTGAACTCGTGGAATGAAGGGCCGCTGGCGTTCAATCCTCCGAAGGGCGGAGGATTCGCGGCGAATTGGATGGACCCCGGGACGCAGGTGTGGCAGGAATTTCACGCGGAGAGAGATGCACAGGCGAGCAGCGAGGTGGGATCAGACGCGGACTACTACGACATATCTTCGGCGGCGGTGCATGCGAGCCTGTTCTCCAACAGGACGGACAGGCTGCAGAGGCCGATGGGTTGGGGTAGGAAGCTTGTAGAGGAGTACCGGGCAGTTTACGAGACGACGAAGGCGGCTACGAGAGAGGCAAGCGGCGGGAAGTATGTGCCGCAGGGAAGCGAGGTGATGGCGGAAGTCTACATGGCGGAAATGGATTACGCCCAGTGCAGGGCCGGGGGAGGCGTGCAGAGCGACATGGAAGGTATAAGGTTCCTGGACTGGATGAAGGAAGGCAAGTGCCGGCGGATTCCGCTATTCACCTATGTCTATCACGAGTACGGTGGCGTGAAGATCGACGGGTGGGCGAAGCTTTCGAGGGAGTTCGGAGACATCTTCTACTATATTGCGTCGCAGGTTGCGCTGGAGGGAGGGGTACTCGAGCTGAATTATGAATTCAGCCCGCTGGAGCTTTTCGCGGGGATGGAGCCGCCGAGCTATCAGCTTCACTATCATTTGTGGATAGAGGCGGACGAGAGGCCGCTGGAGGTTGACCCAGGAAAACTGAAGTTCCTTCGGGAGATAACGAGGGCGAGGACACTCTTCGCGAAGGAGTTTCTTGCGTACGGCGAGATGATCAGGCCGGCGACGCTGGTCGGGCCGGAGCGCATGGCGGGGCTCGACTGGATTCACTATAACAGCATTCAGGGAAGGCGCGACAAGGGCGTGTTCACGGCCCCGAGCGTGGTTCACTACGGGTGGAGCGACAAGGGAGAGAAGCTGGGTTACGTCTTCTGCAACGTGCTGCCGCAAGCGCAGATGGTTGACGTGCTGGTAGACTTGAAGGAGACGCCACTGGAAGGAGAGCGGGTAAAAGTGTTTGAGATCACGTCGGGTGAGACGAAGCTGCTGGGGACCATAGACGGCGGACGGCGGGCGTTTTCGTTGGCGCTCCCGGCGCGACGGGTGGTTCTGCTGATGGTTAGGCCAACGCGCTGGGGAGGGTAAGGCCGGGCGTGATTTCGGAAGAGGGAAGACGGTGAGCGCAGGTGCTCAGAGCCCGGAGCCAGCGGTGGGATTCGAACCCACAATCTCAGCATTACGAATGCCGTGCTCTGCCGTTGAGCCACGCTGGCAAATGATGAAGTAGGTGATTATAGCTTCCCCCCTCTGAGTATTGCAACCACCAGCCAGACCCCGAGGACTCCCGCCATCAGATATCCCACCACTCCCAGCAGAGAGATGCCCTGGAAGGTGGGACCGACGCCCATAGCCACGATGAGCGAGGAGCCTATGATGATAGATGCGAGAGTGATGCTGAATGCCAACCGGTTGGAGGACTTGTCGAGCTCGGTGGTAAGGTTCTCGAGCCCTTCGTGTCGGAAGACAAGCTGGAGGCGGCCCTCCTGGATGCTGGTGATGAGGTTGCGGAGGTCCCGCGGAAGGCGCTGAAGGAGCCTTCCGACCTGCCAGAGTTCGGTGGAAAGCATGCGCTTGATCCGGCTGGGGGAG
>Ga0180434_10008549_pt1 | contig 11284 bp, 3 predicted proteins | sample SS_ome_7_FD_132453 | JGI IMG/M metagenome (GOLD analysis project Ga0180434, IMG submission 132453) | Hypersaline lake sediment archaeal communities from the Salton Sea, California, USA - SS_1_D_2 metaG | ecosystem: Environmental > Aquatic > Non-marine Saline and Alkaline > Hypersaline > Sediment... | reverse complement strand
GGGAGGTGTGTGTGGCGAAGCAGGCGAGCATCACTTGGGTGAAGAAACGGCAGTTCGTGGGCACGGACGGGACGAGGCATTCGGTCGTTATGTCCTCCCAGGACGAGGCAAACGGTGTGGGGATGAGCCCGTCGTCGCTGCTCCTGGTCGCCCTCGGCGGTTGTACGGCCTACGACGTGGTGAGCATTCTGGAGAAGAAGAGGCAGCCCCTATCGGGGTTGGAGGTGCACGTTACCGGTCACCAGGACGAGGATCCGCCGTGGACGTATCGGAGAGTGCACATTGAGTACGTGTTGACGGGCGACGGGTTGAGCGAGAAGGCGGTACGCGATGCGATTGAGCTGTCGGAGGAGAAGTACTGCTCGGTGGCGGCGACGGTGCGGGGGAAGGCGGAGATTACGTACGAGTACACGATTGTGGACGAGGTATGAGGCAGTATCAGCACCAAGCGGGGACCCCCTAGCGGCGAATCGAGGGCCGGGCCCAGAAGCAGAAACGGGCCACAGGTGGCGCGGGACACGCCTTGACACACGAGCAGACCTGTTATAGACTCGGAACACTTCACCGATTGGCCCGAATGCAGCTCCGCCGCAGTGGCGGGCCAATGGGCCGTCTCCGTAGACTCATTCTTCAACCGCAACCCAGGTGCAAGGGTTGCTGACCTTCTCCCGCCCGAGTGGGGAATCGCGACGCCGTGGAAGGAAGCATTTTCAAGGAGCCCACTCCAGGCCTACCAGTGATAGAGGAGGTGATCTTCCGCCAAGAATCCCCGGAGAGCTGCGAGCACACACTCTATTTGGCCACTTTTCGTATCTCAAGGAGGTAAGACAGATGGCAAGCAGGGTCTTATGGAAGGTACTGACGGTTCTGATCGTTCTCACGATGGCTGTCCCCTTCGTGCAAGCAGCACCCGTGGAAGGCGAGGGCCCGGCCCCACCGGATCTGGTTGAACAGGATCGGCCCAGCCCCCCAGGGTGGGCCCGAGATGGAGGAGCGGAACAAGTGAGCGAGCTGTCGCACGAGCTCGCAATGAGCAAGATCGACCCGCTCCTGCGCGACGCCGCCGAGACAGGTGGGAAGGAGATGATCGATCTCTACGTGGCGGTGCAAGAAGGCACGGATCTCAGCGCTCATATGTCCGAGGCCATCGTCCGCCCACCGGTTTTTGGCGGAGTTCAGCACATCTACGGAAAGACAGCCGCGGGCAAACTGATCAAGATAGCCCAGCTGCCCGATGTTGTCGCCCTGGTCAAGATCGGTCCGGAGATGGAGGACAAACCCTTCGACCCGGAGACCCAGGATAGCACACATCGAGCGGACCTGCAGGCACGGATTCGGGAACTACGGGCCAACGAGGTGAACCACGCCGAGGCGCAAATGGAAGCCGCAGATGTGGGACCTCAGGGTTGGTATGACGTCTTGGACGGGCATAAGTCCGGCGAGGCCTGGGATAAGGGCTTTACAGGAGAGGGCGTCATCGTCGGTGTACTCGATGACGGGATCGACTTTGCCCACCCCGACCTGCAAGGGACGTACGCCAGGGTCACCGACCCGACGTCTCCGTATTATGGTTGGCCCATGGCCTTCTCTTACGTCTCGATGCTCTACTTCGTGAACGATGTCTGGGCAGGCACCGACTATCTCGCTAGCAACGCAGCGGGCTCCCGTTGGGCCGACACCCAGACCACTGTCGAAGCGCACTCAGAATTCGAGGGCGGTACAGCCAAGGTGATGTATCAACCCGTCGGCAGTGGCATTGCCCACGAGTACACCATTCCCACCACCGGTAAGAGCAGCTTCTACAAACTGGGGAGCCTGCCCGAGAAGAACCTTTTCGACCTTTACGGTGAGCACGTGGCGATCCTCGTCGCTGACGAGCATGTGGCCGGAATCTACGATACGGTATACGTAGACCTGGACAACGACTACGACTTCACGGACGAGAAGCCGGTCACAAAGTCGAGCCCCGAGGTCTACCGCGACATGGACGGCGACGGCTACGCCGACATCTCCGGCGGTCTGCTGGTCTGGATCAGCAACGGGACGAACACGCCGCCGACCGCCGATTGGCTCTGGGGTGTCACCTGCGCCGACCAGTCCGCTACAATGAAGGGCTGCCCTGACTCCGGTGAACTCCTTCTCTTCGCAGGCCCCTTTGACGGCGGCTACACCCACGGCACGCAGTGCGCGTCAAACATCGCCGGTCAGGGTGTGGTAAACGGTGGTCTTACCGCACAGCCCTTCCGCGAGGGGGGGATGGTCCAGGGCGCGGCGCCGAACGTCGGCCTGATGGACTTCGGCAACCACTACTACGCCGGCACAGATGAGGACGAGTACATCGTCGCCGCCCTCGGCTACGATGGTGTTCCCAACTCTGGTGACGAGGTACAGATCACCAGCAACAGCTACGGCAGTTTCCGGCAGATGTGGGGAGGCTGGGGCTACTACGGTCGGCTCGTGACAGCTCTCAACACGAGCATTGCCCCAAGCACGACGTGGATCTTCTCCGCCGGGAACGAGGGTCCGGGCTACGGCCCGCAGGAGGGCGACGGCGGCCCAACGACGATCCAGGCCGGCTCCTCGACCCAGTATGGCTCAACGAACTGGGACTCCATCGTCAGCGCGGACCAGATCGTTCACGGTGACGTGACTGCCTTCTTCTCCCACGGACCGAACCGCGACGGCTCCTCCGGCCTGGACGTCTTGGCCAACGGCGGTCGTGGGGCCGGGGACGAAGGTCTGAACTACTACGGCTTCGACGGCTGGACTTCCTGGGCAACCTGGGGTGGCACAAGCCGATCAGGCCCTGTTGCGGCAGGCAACCTAGCCCTGGTCTACGAAGCCTTCAAAGCCCGTCACGGGCGATGGCCAACCTGGGCCGAGGCCAAAGCGCTGCTCAAGAGCGGGGCATCGAACGCGTCGGGCAGTCCGTTCTTCCAGGGAGCCGGTGTGGTCAACGCCGACCGCGCCACGGACCTCGCGGCGGGTATCTACGGCGTGTACGCGGCACCTGACGAGTGGCAAGTGGGCGACTGGAAGGGAGCCGAGTATCTGAACTTCGCCAACGTGGCCCATCCCGGCGAGACGTACACGAAGACGTACACAGTGAAGAACCCGTCCGGTCACGATATCACCGTCGACATCTCCGAAGGCGTGATGGAGAAGATCGATTCGGCCGAGTTGACCTTTACCACCTCGGACGAGGACGAGGAGAGCGGTTTCAACTTCCACGCGCCGGACTACTTGATGGAGCTAGACGAGAGCATGATCCCCGCTGACACGGAGGTCATGATCGTGCGATACGTCCATCCCTACGACACGTTCGACGCGGCTATGGACTTCACTCCCAACCCGAACAGCAGCTGGAGGTATCTGTTCTACAGCTGGACGGACGTGAATAGAGACGGGAAGCTGTGGGAGGACCGAGACGGAAACGGCGTGGTCAACCACGTGGACGATCTAGCTCTCGGGATGGATAACGACGGCTTCTTCCGCCCCGACTACGACGACCCGGAGACCGAGATCCAGCAGGGCGAATACGTCCGTCTTGACTACGATTTCGGCGGGTCGACCGACATGCTCGTCGTTCGGAACCCGCTGGAGCGGGTGGCCGATGGCTATTTCTTTGGCTTCCAGCACCGCTTCAACGACGGCTCTGTGCCGCAGACCACGTTCAAGATCGGCCTCGAGTTCTACAAACGGGCTGATTGGGCGTGGCTGGACCTGAGCGACAGCTCGCTTATGGTCCCGGCCGAGGGGCAAGCTCACTACGACGCCGTCATGAGTATCCCCAGCGACGCCGCCCCGGGGGTTTACGAGGGTGTCATCTTCCTGAACGACCCTGGCGATCTGCACCACGATGGGCATGAGACCACGCTTCCGGTGGTGGCCAACGTCATCGCCGACATCCCGGACGGCGGCTCGGTGACGCTGGGCGGCGACGGAATGGCCGACACGATGTACCAGAACAGCTGGACAAACGGCTACTTCAATTGGTACGGTGGTGGTTGGACCGGCGCCGGTGACTGGCGTCACTACTTCCTCAACGTCGACAGCGAGGATCTGTCCAACAAGAATCTCCTCGTCCACACGTCTTGGGAGGACTATCCGACAGACTTCAATACCTGGATTCTGGGCCCCACCGAAGACTGCGCTTCCAACGGCGCCGACCCTTGCGCCTGGTTCACGCCATGGACAAACCTTCCGGATCCAGGCGTATTCGGCCCGTACACATTGCAGCCCATAGGCGCCAGCGATACGTTCCTGGCCGGGGCAGCCTATCCCTTCCACACGAGCACGGGTGGGCCCGATGACTGGGTTAAGGTCCCGCTTGAGCGCGAGGGTCTGCACGAAATCGCGCTCCACAACGTACTCTTCAACGGAGAGGACCTGGCGGAGCAATTCCAGGTCGACGTGGGTACACTCGACTTCGACGCCGCGATGGATCCTGACATGGGTACAGTCAACACCGGTTCGGTCGACGCTGTCGCGTACACCGAGACTGGGAGGATCGATCTCCAGTTCACACCCACGCTTGAATTGCCTGATCTGAGCGCCACTCTAGCGGGAGGTCTATCGACATCCCACGAGGACCACGTCACAACGCTGATCGACAGCGATGAGTGCAACGACGGAGCCTGGTGTGCTGAGACTCAGTGGGTCACCGTCACCGTCGACGCCCAAGGGGCGACGGAACTCTTCGTCTACGTGAATGTCCCAGACGGCGAGGACATCGACTTATACATCTACAGAGATGTCAACGGCAACGGTGTGGCCGATGCCGGCGTGGATGACTTCGTTGGTTCCTCGACAGATCCAGCAGGTTCCGATGACAATGTGCGAGTCGGTCATCCCTCTCAGGGTACCTACTTGATAGGTCTGCTCGGGTGGGATCTCACGACGCCCACGCTGGACACCTCGTGGTACCACGAGATCACGGCGCCGGGGCCCTTGCCGACTGAAACGGTCCAGGTCTCCAGTGACACGGTGACCGTCGATCAGGACGTCAAGTTCGACCCAACCACATCGAGCTACAGCACCACTGTGATGGTGAACGAGCGGACCTCGATCCTACACGCTATGGTGGAGCAAGTTCCGGCGGGGGCCGATGTCGACCTCTACGTCACCGACTCCGAGGGTGCGATTATCGGGAAATCGCAGAACGGGGCGGGGGTTGACGAGCACGTGGATATTGCGCCGACCGAACCGGACTACCGCCTCCAAGATGGGGACGAGTACACCTTCTGGGTGCACGGCTACGACGTGACCGGAACGATCACGCCCACTGTCCGGATTTGGTACGATTCGCTCAACGTATGGTTGTCCGCGACACACCCGGCTGTCTCGGTCAGCTCCGTCGGTGCCGGTGAGATGGTCAGCGTGACGCTCCACTTCGATAAGGAAGGATGGGATCCTGGCGATCCCATTCTCAGCGCCCGGCTGCTAGCTAGCCCGTCGGTCATACCTAACGCCTTCGATGAGTTGGTCACCATCACGCGGCAGGACCCACCGCCGACTGAGCCACAGCCCGATGCAGCATTCAGCAAGAGCTTCACGGCAGAGCGTGGACCGAGCTCGTACTCTCATAACGGGTATCCAACCGCGCTCGCCAACGTCGGCGACACGATCACTTTCACGCTCGAGATCGAGAATACGGGCGACGCGACTGGGACCTATTACGCTGAGGACTGGATACTGCCGGACTGGCAGCTTTTCGACAGCTTCGTCGTCACACCAACGGTCTACAGCTGGGGAGTTGATCCCTTCGGAATCGGCTTTGACGTCCTGGCGTTCACAGACACATTGGGCGTCGGCGAGTCCCTTCAGGTGGTGTACAGGGTCAAAGCGCAGAACCCGATGGGTGACCTGGGATACGTCGTGCCCAACTACCTTGACGTCTACGATGGCGACACCGGGGCCTACTACGGCGGCGACGTCAACTACCTCTACTACCGTTCCTTCCGCACAGACGGATCCTACAAGATGTCCAACCCGGGAACGGTAGCGCCGGGGGAGACCTTCACCTACGAGATGAGCCTGACTAACCCAAGCTCCGAGGATGAGCACGTCTACTTCTCGGATCCGCTGCCGAATGACGTCAGCTTCATCTCCGTCACCGGCGGCGCCGCCTACAACGCAACGGACCACACCGTGACATGGTCTGGCCTCTTGCCGGGCACGACGCTCTCGACCGTGGATTTCGACATCGTCGTCGCGGCCGACAGTGGGCTCGCAGACGGCACGATCATCGAGAACGAGGCCACCCTCGCCTTCAAGCTCGGTGGCACACCGTTCACGACCCTCGAGGCCGCCACGATGATCGACGACGGGATCAGTCCAGCTCTCCGCATCGATAAGAAGGTGGACACCCTGGTCGCCTACCACGGCGAGACCCTTGGGTACACCATCGTCTTCAAGAACGCGGGCACAGAAGCTGCGACGGGGGTCACGGTTGCGGACGAGATACCGGCGTACGTGACCGTTGATGCGGATAGCCTGATGGCGGACCTTGGCTTTGGGCCTATCCCACTGCCGGACGAGGTCTGGGACGAAGAGACCAGAACAGTGGCCTACGCCGCACCGCTTCCGGTGCAGCCAGGTCAGATCGTCACGGTCACCTTCGACGCCGAGGTGGATGATGACGCCCCTGTCGATTGGGCTATCATCAACCCTGTGGTCGCCAACGCGAGCAACGCGGGGACGGCATTCGATACCGCTCTGACCGAGGTGCTCGTCCACAGCCGCACCTACTTGCCTTTGATCGTCAGGAACTATCCCAAGACGATCACCGTACTCCACACCAGTGATGAGCACGGTTGGCTACTGCCCAACGTCCCCTTCGGCTCTGACGTCACGGAGGGTGGGGTCGCGAGCCTAATGGGGCGGCTGACGCAGAACGAGGGATACTCACCGGACGACGATAGCTTCCTCTTGCTCAGCGCCGGTGACAACTGGACGGGCCCCTCTATCTCCACCTGGTTCGAAGGGGAACCGGTTGTCGAGGTGATGAACGCTATGGGATACGACGTCTCGGTCATTGGGAACCATGAGTTCGACTTTGGCCGTGACACTCTGGACCAGCGTATCGCCGAAGCAGACTTCCCCTTCCTCTCGGCAAACATCTACTACTCCGGAACCACCAGCATTCCAGACTTCGCAACCCCGTACGTCATCAAGGAGGTGAACGGGGTGGACGTGGGCATCATCGGGCTGAGCACAACGGAGACGCCCGAGACAACCCACCCCAAGAACATCACCGACCTTACGTTCGGCGACTACGAGACGGCCCTGCGACGCGAAGTACCTAAGATGCGAGCCGACGGTGCCGATCTGATCATCCTCCAGGCCCACGTATGCAGCGACGAGCTAGTCCCGCTTGCAGGCGCGGTAAGCGATCTCGATATCGCGTTGATGGAGGGAGGCCACTGTCACGAGACCTTCACCGGACAGGTGGGCGATACGCTCATCTTAGAGGGTCACTGGGCCTGGAGAGCGTACGGCAAGACGCAGCTCTTCATCGACCCGGTTACCTATGAGGTACTCGACTACACACAGGAGATCGTGATGAACGAGTACGTCACCGATGAAGGAAACCCTGTGACGCCGGACCCGGCGATCGAGGCGATCGTGGAGACGTGGGAGGACGCGGTCGATGACGAGATGGGCGAGGTGATCGGCTACACTCAGGAAGGCATCACCAGACGGTCGTGGGAGCAGGCCAACTACGTGACCGACTCCTGGCTTTGGGCGTACGGAACGGCCGACATCGCGATGACCAACTGGGGTGGTTTGCGCGCCGATATCCCCGCGGGTGACATCACCGTCGGCGATGTCGTCGGCGTGCTGCCCTTCGAGAACCGGATCGTGGACTGCACCATAACCGGAGCGGAGGTCATCGACAACCTGGAGTGCTGCGGCGGAGTGGCCATCGCTGGCATCACTTATACGTACTACGAGGACGGCGGCATGAGGGTGGTCGACGCGGTCACGCTGACGAATGGCTCGCCACTGGTGGTGACGCACACGTACAGCGTCTTGGTCAATGACTTCATGTACGCCGGGGGCGATGGCTTCCTGTTCGGCAGCCAGGACACTGACGCCTACGACACCGGGATTCAGTGGCGGCAGCCGGTGATCGACTGGACCGTGGCTCAGAACACGTCGGCGGGCAACCCCATCGATCCACTGCTGGACGACGAGCCGCGAGCCATTGAGATCACCCCGTAGTACGCGATAGACAGGGGCCGGCACCGGCTGACGCCGGCCCGAGAAGCCATCGGGGCGTACGCCTCGGTGGCTTCTCTCTTCCGGGCATCGTACAGTGCATCCGCGATGGTATACCTTGACTTCTCGATAGGAGATGTGGAAACTGGCTCCGCTTCTCACGGAGCCGAGGATTCGGCCTGCAAGGTGAACGCTAACCTGGACCCATGCCGGGGCGATCTGCACTGATGGCGTGCAACGGGCGTCGTACTATCCAATTCGCCCTGATTGCGCTGGTGCTGACACTCTGCAGTGCCCAGGGAGTGACGGCTCCTTCGAGCGTCAGCCCCGACCAGCCCGCACAGCCGCGCACGTTCCTCCTCAGCACGCGCGCCGGACTCTCCCGGGAACGGATCGATGAACAGTTGACCCCGCTGGGCCTGCGCGTCCGGCGGCACATCCCTGGGATCGACATATGGGTAGTGGAGGATATCGCATCGCCACGGACACGTGCAGATGTCGAACGCTTGATCGTCGACCGGGGCGCAGGATGGATCGAGCCCAACGAGCGCGTTCGTGCCGTAGGCCTAAATCCAGACGACGAGTTCTACCCAACGCAGTGGAGCCTGCCTCTGATAGGCCTCCCGGAGGCATGGGTGTTTGCCAACGAGCAGACTCGCCTTGTCGCCATCATTGACACGGGCGTTGATCTGAATCATCCTGACTTGGCAGACCAAATCTGGACTAACTTGGATGAAATGCCCGGGAACGGGGTGGACGACGATGACAACGGCTACGTCGACGACGTTCACGGCTGGGATTTCGTGACAGACCACGGTGACGCGTACCCGGAGGACGAGCACGGACACGGCAGCCACGTGGCCGGCATTGCGGCGGCGCAGTCCGATAACGGACTCGGGGTCGCTGGCGTGGCGTGGAACGGCTCAATCATGCCCCTCAAGGTACTGAATGAACGCGGCAATGGCGAATGGGCTGACGTTCTGGAGGCCATCGGGTACGCTGCCGACAACGGCGCAAGCGTGATCAACCTGAGTCTGGGACAGTCTCCGGACGATCCAACAGAGCCCGTTCCAGTTCAAGCCATCGAACAAGCTGTATCATACGCTCGGAGCAAAGGATGCCTGCTCGTAGCCGCGGCAGGGAACAACGAGGCCTACCAACCAGCACCAGTGATCTATCCCGCCGCATCCCCTGGGGTCTTGGCGGTGGCGGCAACGACTGCGGACGACGATCCGTGGTTCTGGAGCAATCGCGGCCCGGAGGTAACCATCGCCGCGCCAGGGGTTGATATCCTCAGCACCTCCAGGTACAACAGCTACGCGACACTGAGCGGAACCTCGATGGCAGCGCCCCACGTGAGCGGGCTAGCCGCCCTGATTTGGTCCTTCGACCCGACGCTGAGCGCGGACGGCTTGACGCGGGTCATCACCAGCACGGCCCGGGATGTGCACACCTTCGGGTGGGACGAACGGACGGGTTGGGGCCGCATCGACGCGCAGGCAGCGACACGACATCTGATCGATCTAGAGACGAGTCTGAGCGCACATCCAGAATCAGTGCCGGTCGGCGACCGGACAGCCGTAATCACTGCCACTGTGTCTTGGGCTGACGCAGAGCCCGTTCCGAACGGTCTGTCGGTCGGATTCGGAGTATCCCTGGGGCAACTCTGTCCGGACACGTCACTGACCGTAGGAGGAGAGGCCACGACGACGTTCCACTCCCCGGCTGGGTTCGGCGAGGCGACGGTCCACGCCGAGGTCCTTGGAGCTCTAGCAGCGACCGCCGCCATAGAGGTCACTCCCTACCGCTTCTACCTCCCCACAATGCTGCTTCACCCCTCAGCCATCCCACAGTAGACGACCTGCACGCCGTGGGCGTGATAGACGTAGCAGTACCCGTCCACCCCCAGGAGTATCCTCTGACCTGCCACGAACGCCGGAATCGGACGCTCCGGCTCCTCGCTGAACTCTCCGCACCCCAGATTCGACGCCGGGAAATCGTCCGGCACGGCAAGGATGAACTCGACGGACTCGATCCCGACGTTCAAGCGTGCCGCCAGGTCGGCGATTGCCCGCGCGACATTAGATTGCATTGTCTCCTCGGGGGCTGGAGTACTGGATGGACTCGCTCCCGGGAGGCCGGTCGGCGGCAGCGTCGGACAGCCGGAGGTCGGCTTGACCGGAGTTCTCACCGGGAGTGACCAAGGCTCACCACCGCCTACCGTGGCGCCGAGGTCTGCAGTACCCCTTGGAGGAACCCGTGTGCGGCGGGGCGGGGTTCCGACAGTTCGAGGCATCTCAGTTTCGCCCCGGGCGTTGGACTCGCGAACGGCGGTAGGTTCGAGCACCGATGATGTCCTATCCCTTGCACTGGCACAGCCGGCAAGTCCCGCAACGAATACCACTAAGAGGATCAGTCTGCCCTTTTTCATATCGCTGCCATCCGTCTGCCTTCCCATGCAATCATAGGACGCGCCGAGCGACGATCAAGTTCCACCGTCACCAAAACATCGCTGTCGCGCCTTCGCGACTAGCTCATCTCTTTCCTCCACGACTGTCAGCCGGATACGGGGATACTCGATCCCCGGCGGTTCGCTTTTCAACTACAAATGACAACCGCCCTCTCACACGTTGACAACCGATCAGACACGTGCTAGACTCGCGTCTTATCCCACATCCTACCTGAAGCAGCTACGAGCCAGACTGCGCTGCCGTGCCGCAAGCAGGCAGGAATACGGCTCTCTCACTCGACTTTGACAGTGGAAACAAAGATGTCGCAGGAGGGGAGGGCACGCAATCGCAGGTTGATCCAAGCGCCTCGGCCAAGGATGATACAGCCCGGTCGCGGGTGAGGGAACTCCCCTTTGAGTGAGCGACACAGCCACCACATAGTCTAGCCGAGGAAAGGCATATGAGAAATAACCTCCGAGTCTCGTGTTTTCTGTTGTCCACAGCACTGCTCACCACCACATTGACGTTATGTTTGACGGTTGAAGCAGCCGCCTTTGCTCCGGAGTACGGGCCCAGGCCACCCGATGGACAAGTTGCCCACGGTCACAAGC
>Ga0180434_10008548_pt1 | contig 11285 bp, 8 predicted proteins | sample SS_ome_7_FD_132453 | JGI IMG/M metagenome (GOLD analysis project Ga0180434, IMG submission 132453) | Hypersaline lake sediment archaeal communities from the Salton Sea, California, USA - SS_1_D_2 metaG | ecosystem: Environmental > Aquatic > Non-marine Saline and Alkaline > Hypersaline > Sediment... | reverse complement strand
CGTCCCGATTAGGACCGTCCGCTCTTCCCCCAGCAGGTGGGAGGAGAGATGACAGACCGTCGTCTTCCCGTTCGTCCCGGTGACACCGATCGTGAATAGATCCCGCGTGGGGTGATCGTAGAACGCCGCAGCGAGCGCAGCGAGCGCCTCGCGCGCGTCCTCGACGAGGAGGGTGGGAATCGAGACGTCACACTTCCGTTCGCAGACGACGGCGACCGCGCCCCGATGCACCGCCTGTTGCACGTAGTCGGCGCCGTCGTGCGTCAAACCAGGGATCGCCACGAAGACGTCGCCTGTCCTCAGGCAGCGGGAATCGTCGCTGATCCCGAAGACCGGCACACGTTCCCACTCCTCCGGGGAGGGTCGATTCAACGCCGTGAGGAGGTCACCGAGCGTCTTGGCCAACGCCTTCTCCCATCCGATAGACGTAGACCGGGTAGCCGTCCTTCGCTTCGCCGACCGCGTCAGGCCGCCACCCCCACATTGGGTGATAGTACGAGACGATCCGGGCTCCCGACTTCAGCTGTCCGCGCAGTCGCTCCTGCAGCCGGAAATTGGCGGTTGCTGAGAGGAACAACACGACGACATCGGCATCGGAAACGTCGTAGGTGTACATATTCCCGCACACAATCCTCGCCCGGGCCCCGAGACCCGCGAGCAGGATCCAGATCCATCCCCACAGCACACGGAACGGATCGATCTCCACCCCGGTTGCCCGGGCACCGAACTCCCGCGCCGCGGCGACGACGATCCGACCGTCTCCGCAGCCGAGATCGACGACGCGCTCCCCCGGTCGGACCTCAGCGAGGAACAGCAACCGGCGGACGGTGACGCGATCGGTCGGCTGCCACAACGCATCGAGCGACAGGTTCCACACGAGCCACAGCAAGGTCACTCCCCCGGCGATCGCGCCGAGCATCCATCCCATCTAGAATCGGAGTTGAATCCCGCCCTCGTAGATTGGCCCCGAATCCCAGCCGCCCGCCGACCAGCGCGCCGCGTAGCGCAGTTGCAGGAAAAGGGCGATGGGCTCCGCGGGGATCAACCGCACTCCCCCCAGGCCCTCGAGAATCAGGCCGGTGGAGTACGGCGGTGGCGTGAGCGCGAGTCCGATCCCTCCGCCGAGATAGGGGTCGACCGGAGGGAACGGGTGATGCCCCAGAAGATCAACGCAGGCGATCATCAAGCCGGCGACCTGTTGGGTGGCAAACCCGACCTGGGCACGCACGTCGAGGAATTCGGCCAGCGATACCTCCGTCAGCGCATTGAAGAAAACCAAACCGGTCGGATCGAAGCCGAGGCCGACTCCCGCCGTCGTCGCCGAGGCCCCCACCCAACAAACGCTCAAACCGAGGAGCAACCAAACCAGCGTCTTTTGCATACTTGTCCCTCCCTCTCCGGCGCGGGAACTAGATGTCGAGCGCTGTGATCTTGTCGCTATTCTCCCAGATGAAGTCGCGCCGTTGGGCGACATCACTCCCCATCAGGGTGGAGAAAATCTCGTCCGCTTCGAGCGCATCCCGGATCTCGACCTGCTTGAGGATCCGACATTCGGGATTCATCGTCGTCTCCCACAGCTCCTGCGGGTTCATCTCCCCGAGCCCCTTGAACCGCTTGAGAGTGAAGTTGCCATCGTGGTTCGCGCGATAGGCGGCAAGCGCCTCATCGCTGTGAAGGTACGTCGTATTCTTGCCGTTCTTGATCTGATACAGCGGCGGTTTCGCGATATAGACGTTCCCCTCCTCGATCAGTCGCGTCAGGAAGCGGAAGAAGAACGTGAGAATCAGGGTGCAGATGTGCGCTCCATCGACGTCGGCATCGGCCATGACGATCAGCTTGTGGTAGCGAAGGCGATCGAGCGAGAACTCCTCACGAATTCCTGTCCCGATCGCCGTGATCATCGCCTTGATCTCCGCATTGTCGAGGAGTTTCGACAATCGCGCTTTCTCCACGTTGAGGACCTTCCCCCTCAGGGGAAGGATCGCCTGGAAGGCGCGGTCTCGGCCCTGCTTGGCGCTCCCGCCGGCTGAATCCCCTTCCACGATGAACAGCTCACAGGCCCCCGGATCGCGATTCGAGCAATCGGCCAGCTTGCCGGGAAGGGCCGTCGAGGCCAACGGACCCTTGCGCCGCGCCATCTTCCGCGCCTTGGCGGCGGCCAGGCGGGCACGGCCGGCTTGAATCGACTTCTCGATGATCAACCGGGCGACCTTCGCGTGCTTCTGGAAATACAGCCCGAGCTGCTCCTGCAGGATGTTCCCGACGATGCTCGCCACTTCCGGATTCCCGAGCTTCGTCTTGGTCTGCCCTTCGAACTCCGGGCTGGGGATCTTCACATTGATGATGCAGACGAGGCCCTCGCGGATGTCCTCGCCGCGGAGATTCGGGTCCTTCTTCGTCAGGATCTTCTTGTCACGCCCATGGTCGTTGAGGAATTTCGTCAACGAGGCCTTGAACCCGGTGAGATGGGTTCCCCCATCGACCGTATTGATGTTGTTGGCGAAGGCGTAGATCGCTTCGTCGTAGCCCTTGGTGAATTGCATCGCGATTTCGATCTCGATCCCGGACTCGCTCCCCTGCACATAGATCGGTTTCGGGTGGAGCGGTTCGCGCTTCGAAGCGAGTTCCTCGACGAACGACTTGATCCCGCCTTTGTTGCGGAAGGAGCGCGTCACCCCCGCTGCCTCGTTCTCGAGGACGATCAGGAGTCCTCCGTTGAGGTAGGAGAGTTCGCGCAGCCGGTGGGACAGCTTGGGAAAGTTGTAGTGGACCTCGCCAAAGATCTCGTGATCGGGAAGGAACGTCGTCGTCGTACCCGTACGTTTCGTCTCGCCGACGACGGTCAATTCGGTCAGCTTTTCACCGCGCGAGAATTCCTGCCGATGGATCTTTCCTTCCTTGTGCACCTCGACGACGAGATGTTCGGAAAGGGCGTTGACCACGGACACCCCGACGCCGTGGAGTCCGCCACTGACGTGGTAACTCTTGTTGTCGAACTTCCCGCCGGCGTGAAGGGTGGTCATCACGAGTTCGACCGCGGGGATGCCGGTTTCGGTGTGAATGCCGATCGGCATACCCCGCCCGTTATCAATCACCGTGACGCGATTGTCCGCGCGCACAATGACGCGGATCTCGCTGCAGCACCCCTCGAGGACCTCATCGATGCTGTTGTCGATGACTTCCTCGATCAAATGCATCAGGCCCGTCTGACCGGTGCTCCCGATGTACATCCCCGGTCTCAGGCGTACAGGCTCGAGCCCTTCGAGGACCTTGATCTGATCGGCCTCATAGGCCTGCTGGGCTTGCACTGGGTTGACCATCTCACCACCCGTAAGAATTGTACTGAAACGCTGTCAGGAGTTCAACATCCGGCCTTTGGCCTTGTGTCGATGGGGCTTCGTCTGTAAGATGCACGTAACTCCTTAGAGGAGGATGTAGGTTTGTCTAGGCAGGTCTCATCATGACGATAACTCGACCGAGGCACGAATTGCCGAGCCGACGGCTCATTCCCTTCCTTGTCGGAACCGCGCTCGCCAATGCGGGAGACATGTTCACCCAAATCGCCATTTTCTGGACGGGCCTGTCGTTGAGCGGACAAGCCATTTCACTCGCGGGTCTCGGCGGAGTCTGGACTCTCTCGATGGCCTTCATGGGCCTGATCTCCGGGCCGATCATCGATCGATTCAACCGGCGGGACACCCTGTTCTGGCTGCACGGCGGACTCGCGCTGTTGAGCCTCGGCCTGTTCGCCCTGGCCCAGACAGGGCAGCTGGCGATGTGGCACCTCTGGGCTTTTCTGATCGGGGAATCCGTCTTCGGCGTGCCGTCCGACCTTGCTTTCGGGTCGATCCTCCCCGATCTGGTGAAAAAGGACCGGTTGGTACGGATCAACGGCCTGCTGAGCTCGTGGGGGATGACCGACAATCTGATCGAGGCCGCGGCGAGCGGCGTTGTACTCGCCCTGTGGGGGCCGGCCCCCATCTTTCTGTTGAACGGGATCATGTATCTCTTCGGCTCCGCGGCCGCACTCGTCGTCCCCCGGACTGTCGGCGAAAGCGGGATGAAGCGTGATGTGGAGCGCTGGCATCCGTGGGCCGACCTGCGTCTCGCCGGTCGCTATGTCCTGCGGGAGCGGCTGTTGCGCCGCTACATCCTCCTCGGGCAGTTCGGAAACTTGATCTTCGCCCCCCTCTTCTTCATGGCCCCTCTCGTCTCCATCGCCATCGGCATGGGGTCGGAAGGATACGGCTTCCTGCAGAGCCTCACCCTGGGTGGTGTGCTGGCGGGAAGCCTCCTCGCTTCGAGCGTCGGGACGAAATGGCCCAAGGTTCCGATGTGGCTCGGGGGTCAGGCCCTCTATGCCGGCGGGTTCCTCGTCCTGGGGATCTTCGTCAACCCGCTCGTCGCCTTCGTGGCCTTCTTCCTTTTCGGCCTCGGCTGCACCGGTGATCGTGTCTACGCGGCGACCCTCTTCCAGCAACTTCTCCCCTCGCGACATCGTGGCAGGGTCTTTGGGATCACTCGATTCGCCGACGGGGTCTTCCAGCCGCTCGCATTGAGTCTCGCGATGTTGTGCGTCGATCAAACGGGGGTCGGGGTCGTGCTCCTCGGCCTCGCCGTCCTGATGCTCGGGATCACCGCTCTCGAGATCCTCATGCTCCCGTTGCGAGAGGAGCACTGGACCCTGTCGGAACCCCCCTCGCCATAGGCTGAGGACGCCCCTACTGCAGCGGAGCGATGACCTCCATGACCTCGGGAAAATCGATCCCCAATTCCTTGAGTTTAGCGACCGTCGGCACGCCGTTGGCGTTCCAACCACGGCGCTTGTAGACTGCATCAATCAACTGTTCGTACTGTTCCTCGCGGTAGGCCCGCAGCAGCCGGACTTTCTCTTCCGTGTCCATCCCCGCGGGGTCGACGCCGACCTTCTCCTTGAGCTGTCCGTCGTACCGCTCGGCGCGCGATTCGTACTCCTCCACAGTCACCGGCCCGACCGAACGATAGGGAATCGCGTCGTGCTCACGTGTCCCGAACCCCATCCGGACGCCGAACACGCGCTGGAAGTTGTACACCCGTTCGGATTGGAGGATGAGGTCCTCGGGCTTCACCTCGACCCCGGTCACCCCGGAGAAGACGTCGCAATAATTCGCGACGTGCTCAAAAACCTTGGCCGGTTCTTCTGTCGCGGCGTTGTCGGGCGGCTCGATGTCGTTCCATGGGAGCTTGCAGTGACCGACGAGCCCGAACCACGTCCGCCACATCGGGAAGTAGTGAAGCGCTTCGGCCTTGTCCTCGAACGTCGGGATCTGGTGATTGACCATGTCCATGAAGATGAGCCACGCCTCGTCGTGTTGAGGGCCCTTCAGCGCGAGGCCGTAGCCCCCCTGCATCGCCAACGACTCCTTGGTGACGTATTCGGAGTACTCGAGCCCTTTGGCTTCCATCCCGATGTCCTGCAGGAACTGCGGATCGGCGCCGAGTTCGCGGGGGAAGGTCTCCTTCATCCTCCGGATCCCCTGACCCACGGTCACGCCGAATCCCTCGCCCCGCCCCATCTGATGGAGGACCTCGAGTGCCGCGTCGCCGTTCCCGAAGGCGAGCTCGAGCCCGCCGGTGCTCTTCTGATCGAGAATCCCGGCTTCGTAGCACTCCATCACGAACGCAAGACCGGTCGTGAACGAGATCGTGTCGATCCCATAGGTGTCGCAGTAGAAGTTCATCTCGAGGACGAAATTCGGATCGAACACCCCCAGATTGGCGCATCCCGCCGCCGTCTCGTACTCCGGACCATCGACGAGGACCCGCTGTCCTTTGTAAGGCCCGGTTCGAAGCGGAAACTCGTCGACCGCGTGCGAACAGGACATCGTACAACCGAGCCAGCAGCCGTCGGGCATGTTCTGCCCGAACCGGCGCCTCCAGACCGAGGAATCGATCTTCGGGGTATCGGGATGCGCGCCGAAGCGATAGTTGTGCGTCGGCAGAAGGTCGTACTCGTCCATGATCTCGATCAAGTGGGTCGTTCCCACCCGGCGCATGTCGCACTGGCTGGCGTCGAGCTCGAGGATCTCCTTCGTGATCCGCTGTCCCGCCTCGCGAAATCGCCCGGGGTCGGCGGGACGATTCGATTCAGGGTTCACCGCGGGAGATTTGACGACCAGCGCCGCGATCCGCTTGTCGCGGAAGACGGTCCCCGTTCCACCGCGCCCCGCCTGTTTGAGCCGGACCGCCTTTCGTTTCCGATCGTAGAAGCTGAGATTCAGGCATCCCCACCGCGTGTGCTCGGCCCCGATACCGGCGGTGACCGTCGACACGGCGGCGACGTCGCGAGGATCCGTCGAGTCAGCGAAGGACGTCATCAGCCTCTCGGAGAGGACGTGGGTGTTGATGTCTTTCTCCGGGCACGTGAGCAACTGGACGAGCCCCTTCGTTCCGTCGACGAAGACGATCACGTTCTCGGACGCTTTTCCCTGGACCTCGATCGCGTCCCAACCAGAGAACTTGAGATACGGACCGAAGTACCCCCCCACGTTCGAGTCGATCACGTTGTCGGTCAACGGCGACAGGGCCACAACGATCGACTTCCCCGAACCGGGATAACTCGTCGTTCCACCGACCGGCCCCGAGGAGATGACGATCTCGTTCTCCGGATCGTCCCATTTCGTCGTCCCCTCGACCGCGTTCCAAAGGCGCCACAATCCGAACCCGCGACCGCCGACGAAGACCTCCTTCATCCGCTGGGTCACCGGACGTTCTTCGATCGCTCCTGTTCCCACGTCGACGTAGAGCGACTTGCCGGTGTACCCTCGCTCCACCTTTGCTGGTTCATACGATCGTTCGGCAATGACTCGATAGTCTGCAGGCAACGTCATCCGGTCCTCCTCCGTTCCCCTTCTCGATGGATCCCGACGCGTCAGTTTAGGAAAGCGCGAACGGTTCCTCAAGCGCTGGTTGACGATTCTCGCTCCTCTCGCCTCCCCCGGTTGGTTGCCGATCAGGAAGGCCTCATCTATCCTTTGCGCGACAAGGGGGTAGACCGATGGAAAGAGAGCGGATCGAGAAGGGCATGCAAGAAATCCTCGCGGCGATCGACCCCGGGCGCTTGAATCCCGAAGTCTTGGAGAACACGCCTCATCGTGTCGCCAAGATGTACGCCGAGTTCTTCGCCCACATCGACCAGGATCCAACCGACGTGCTCGAGGTGATGTATCAAGAGGACTACCACGAGATGATCGTGATGAAGGACATCCCGTTCTTTTCGATCTGCGAACACCACTTCCTCCCCTTTGTGGGGACGGCCGACATCGTCTACATCCCCGAAGCAGGACGGATCGTCGGGGCGAGCAAGCTCGCCCGAGCGGTCGACATCGCCGCCTCGCGCCCTCAACTCCAGGAACGCCTCACCTCGCAGATCGCCGATGCCCTGGTCGAGCGCCTCGGTCCCCTCGGCGTCCTGGTGCGGATTGAAGCGACCCACCTTTGCATCACGCTGCGCGGCGTGAAGAAACCAGGCTCGAAGATGGTCACTTCGGCGCTCCGCGGGAGTTTTCACACGAATCAGGCCTCACGAGAGGAGGCCCTCGCCCTCATCGCGTAGTTGATCGGCGACGAATCAACGAATCCACGTCTATCTTGCGTAGCGTCGGAGCTTGCCTCCGACGTTGTTGTCGACGACGAATCAACGAATCCACGTCTATCTTGCGTAGCGTCGGAGCTCACCTGCCTGTCGGGACAAAGTGGCAGACAGGCCTCCGACGTTGTGGATCGAACGTCGACGATCTTCGACGTCGCACGCGAGGTGCGACGCTACGACAAATCGACGTCGCACGCGAGGTGCGACGCTACGAGATCGAGTGTGGCCTACTCGATCCGCCACTGCGAGATCCGCGGATCGTCCTCGGCCAATGGCACCACCTGAATCGTGCGCTTGACGCCATCGCTGAGGATCTCCATCCGAACCGGTCTTCCCTGCTCGTGATCGCAATAGCGCGCGGCGAGGGCCGCCGCCCGTCGGATCTCGTCTTCGGTCGGTGTTCCTTCGACGAGCGTTGTCGGACCCACCACATCGAGCGGTTCAATGCGGATCCTGCTCGCAGCGAACGACTCCAGGTCCTGGTTTTCCCCCTGATTTCGACCGATGACGGCCTTGGTACGATCCGAGAGGCGGAAGTGACGTCCCAGCTTCAGCAGCCGGAACGCTTCGACATCGACGTTCTCCCGCCCGACGTGATCGAACGCGTCGCGGACCCGAGCGGCATACGCCTTCTCGATCAGCACACATCCGCCGGCCGGCTGCGGATAGTCGGTGACTCCGAGCTCTCGCGCCAGCGCCATCTGGGTCTCACGGCTCCGTCCCTGGATTGCGAGGAAATCCTCTCTGCGAAGCCACCCCTCCCTCACCGGGAGAGTCTCCGGGAGGAGATTCGCCGACAAGGGCCGGACCAGACGATCCCCGAGATCGCTCTCCTGGGCCGCTTGCATCAGCGCGCGGAGGTGCTGGGACTTCGGACGTTGTCCGAGAACCTCTCCCGTGACGACGAACTGAGCCCCTTCCTCCTCCATTACCCGCTTGGCGACCTTGAGGAGAAAAATGCGGCAATCGATGCACGGATTCATCCCCCGTCCGTAGCCGTGCCGCGGATAGCGGACCGTGTCCAGGTGTTCCGACGAGGCGTCGACGATCCGGAGCGGAAGCCCGACGCGATCCGCTGTCGCACGCAGGCGATCCCGTCCTTTCTCGTTCGCACTGAACAGATGCTGCACGTGCAGCAGGGACACATCGATCCCCGCGCGACGGACCACCAGCGCCGCCAGCAAGCTGTCCAAACCACCCGAGAACATCGCGATTGCCTTGATCCCGTCAGCATTTCCTCCGGACTTCGGGGGTACACATGCCTGCCCAGTCTTCATCATAACTCCTTCACAAGCTGCCGATAATCTTAGCGTCACACCCTTAAAAATTCGTAACAAAGGAGGTATCCGATAATGCGGAAGGTTTGGCTTATTGGATCGGTTCTTGTTCTGTTGGTCGGTGCAGGGATCTCGATCGCATGGCTCGAGACCTCGGACGCACAGCTCACAGTGGGAAGCCCGCCAGCGTTGGCGCAGACCGAAGCCTTGACCGATCCTTCCTCTCTCAATCAAGCGATCGCCGACTCCGGACAAGCGGCGCTCAAAGGCGCGATTGCTGAGGTCGGACCGGCCGTCGTGCGAATCGACGTTACAGGAACGACCACTGTTTCCAGTTCGTTCCTCGACCTGTTCAACGACCCGTTCTTCCGTCGTTTCTTCGACGATCCGTTCGATTCGGAGAAGCGGCAGCGGACGACCAAGTCCCTCGGATCGGGAGTGGTCATCCTGTTCGAGGACGAGAAGCTGGTGCTCACCAATGCCCACGTGATCCAAAACGCTGACACAATCACCGTCAGCAACGTCGACGGGAACTCTTGGGACGCCACCATTGTCGGCACCGACGAGGTGGTCGACGTGGCCGTCCTTCGTCTCGACGGAGACACCACCGGGCTCGCCACCGCCGAACTCGGTGATTCGAGCACCGTGGAGATCGGCGATTGGGCGATCGCCGTGGGAAATCCGCTCGGACTCTCGTATACGGTAACCCTGGGCATCATCAGCGGGGTCAACCGCGACATCGCCAAACCGAGTGGAGTGGGGACCTTCTACAATTTGATCCAGACTGACGCCGCAATCAATCCCGGTAACAGCGGCGGCCCCCTTGTCAACGCATTTGGCGAGGTCATCGGCCTCAACACCGTCATCGCACGTGGTACCTCAAGCGGCGTCTCCATCGAAGGGATCAACTTCGCGGTCGCCATCAACGGCATCAGGGACATCCTCCCGCAGCTCATCCGGACCGGAGAGGTCAAGCGCGGCTGGCTCGGCGTGCAGCACACGGAGATCAACTCCGAGACCGCCAAGACCTACGGGATCGACCCGAACCTGTCAGGGACCCTGGTGGTCCGTGTCTACCCCGGTGATCCGGCCGACATCGCAGGGATTGAAGTCGGGGACATTATCATCCGCGTCGGAGACGTTCCGATCGAGACCACCGATGACCTCAACCGCGAGATCGGCCTTCTCGGTGTCGGGACCGAAGTCGAGATCACCGTCCTACGCGATGGAGAGACACGGACGATGACCCCTGTCCTCGGCGAACGTCCGAGCGAGGAGGCTCTCGCCACCTACCAGGGGAGTGCGGCGCCTGAAGGGAGCGAGGTCGGCGAATTTGGGATCACCGTCGGCCCGATCACCGCGATCGTCGCCCAGCATCTGGGATTGAATTCCACAGACGGCGTCGTCATAATGAAGGTCACTGCGGGAAGTCGGGCGGAGCGAGCCGGTCTGTCCACAGGGGACGTGATCCTCGAAGTCGACCATCAGCCGGTCATAACGGTGGAGGAGTGGAACGAGGCCGTCGCTGGCGTGGATGAGGGCGAATCTATCACGCTCACCGTCCTGCGGAATGGGAGACTGAGCTTCGTGACGATCTAGCGCGAGGGTCTTCGTTCGGAGAGTGGCGCAGTTTGGTCAGCGCGCAGCGTTCGGGACGCTGAGGCCGCCGGTTCGAATCCGGCCTCTCCGACACGCGGGAGTAGCTCAATGGTAGAGCTCTGGCCTTCCAAGCCAGTGATGCGGGTTCAATTCCCGTCTCTCGCTTTGGAGGTCGGCCCGGGGTCGGTACGATGCGGCGCAAGGAGCGGGAAGCCTCTAACGTCGCTCGGGAGGGCGCTATTGACATTGCCCGATGTCCAACGCACACTGGCACTGCGTAGGGCCGGGAGAGGATGAGTTTTCACGACGGATGAATCAGCGGAAACTCATACGGAACTCCAAGGAGCATCGTGTTTCTTGGAGTACCCATGCGCCCGTAGCTCAGTGGACAGAGCAGCGGCCTTCTAAGCCGCTGGCCGGAGGTTCGAATCCTCCCGGGCGTACAGATTTATCATATGGGGAGCGTGGCGCAATCGGTCAGCGCACTAGGTTGTGGTCCTAGGGGTTGCGGGTTCGAGTCCCGTCGCTCCTCCCAGAGACGGGTTCTAGAGTTCATGGGGTTTCTTGGGTTTGTAGAGTCAAGCCATACTCTCGGATTCAAAGGATCGTTGAAGTCCGTATGCGCCCGTAGCTCAATTGGATAGAGTACCGGTCTTCGGAACCGGGGGTTGGGGGTTCAAGTCCCTCCGGGCGTAATTCCTGGTTTTTGACGTCCCTGTAACGTCGCACACGAGCGGAAACGTCGTCTGATAGCGTCGGGCCCTGTGCCCGACGTTGGT
>Ga0180434_10008546_pt1 | contig 11286 bp, 8 predicted proteins | sample SS_ome_7_FD_132453 | JGI IMG/M metagenome (GOLD analysis project Ga0180434, IMG submission 132453) | Hypersaline lake sediment archaeal communities from the Salton Sea, California, USA - SS_1_D_2 metaG | ecosystem: Environmental > Aquatic > Non-marine Saline and Alkaline > Hypersaline > Sediment... | reverse complement strand
TTTTGAATTGACGGATGATTACAGAATCATTTTGCCATTGATGATCGCTTGCATTATCAGTGTGTTAATCACCACTCGCCTCAAAAAGGACTCTATCTATACGCTCAAATTATCACGAAGGGGACTCAACCTTTTTCGGGGAAGAGAGGTCAATGTTTTGCGATCTCTAAAAGTTTCGCAAGTTATGAGCACAGACTGCGAACGGCTCTCACTCAACACGCCCTTCCACAAGATTATGGACCTCACGGTGAAAAGCCCCCATTCTGAATTTTTTGTCGTCGATGACAACGGGCATCTTCTGGGTGTGATTTCTATACACGATGTGCGAAAAATTCTCCACCAATCAGAAGCCCTGGATTCTTTCCTTCTTGCCTACGATTTATCCAACCCGGTTCATTACTATTTCACGCCAAAAGACACTTTAGATATTATTATGAAAGCTTTCAGCGGGTTGAATATTGACGAATTGCCTGTCGTAAACAACGACAAGGAAAGAATTTTCATCGGAACGATTTCAAAAAAAGATGTCATCGAAGCGTACAACAGTGAGATGCTGAAACGTGATACGGTTTCTTCGGTTTCCGGTTATATCACCTCTCTCCACAAATTAAACCAAGTTCAACTCATAGATGGCAAGGTGATGAGTGAAATCGAGATTCCCAGTGAGTTCATCAATAAAAGTTTGAGAGAGTTAAATTTAAGACATCGCTTTGGTGTGGAAGTGATTCTCATAAAAAAAAGCAGCAACACAAAAGCTGAAAGGGATATTGTATTTCCCGATCCCGACTATCGTTTTCAATCAGGGGATTCCATTTTGATCTTGGGTTCGCCGCAAGATTTGCAGAATGTCACGGACAATAATCAGGAGTAGTTCCCTATTGATGCTTCGTTAAATTTGAGGAGTTGACTCGACCAAAACTGAATAGCAAAAACAGTGCAGTATAAAAATATTGGCAAAAACTGTTCTTGTCATAAAAGCAGACATCTCTGCCTGCCACAAGGGGTGTTAAAAAGAGCTATTTTTAGAGCTTAAAGCCCATTCTCCTATATCACTTGATTAAACCAAACCTGTCGGACTACAAGGTTGCAGCTAAAGCTGCAAAGGCATCCACCAATCCAGCCCCCACTCATCAGATGACCAGCCTGTTAGCCATGCTGTATTTGCCTCCAGAATGCCCTCTGCCTCAGACGCAGTTAGATATAGTAGGTTCCCTCATGCTTTTAATATTCTTTCAATGACATCAATATGGATTTCCCAAGTAAACCAGAAGGATTGCAAAATGAAAGCATTTTTAAGTATAATAGGGCAGGTATTCCGAAGGCCAGGAAGCGGAAATTAACACGACGGTAAGGAGGATGGACATTTCCTTCTACGAAAACTGCCTGCAGCGAACATCAAACGTTCAGCAGGGTTCAATCCCCTGCATGTAATTTTTCAAATCGGCCGTGAAAATATCCGTTTTTCTGTCTCCGGAAACCCTAATCTTGACTTCAGACATGGAAAAGGGATAATTTGGAGGCCCGACGACAATGGACAATTTTTTGAAAACCATTCTGGAGAGCAAAGGCCCGATAAAAAAAGTCGGAGTCCTCGGCATGGGGTTTGTGGGCATTCCTTCAGCAGTAGCTTTTGCCGCCTCGAATGCCTTTGAATTTGTCTGGGGTTTTCAGCGCCGTTCGAAACTTTCCGGCTACAAGATCAATATGCTCAATCAAGGCAAATGCCCTATCCAGGGTCGGGAGCCCGAACTGGAAGAGCTGCTCAAACAAGTCATCGAGGCAGATAAATTCAGATGCACGTCCCAATTCGAGAAAATATCAGAGCTTGACTCGGTAACTATTGCCGTGGACACACCCTTTCTCATTCCGGAAAAGCTGATTCCTGCCAGTGAATCCCTGGAACAAGGCCTCAGGACCGTAGGAAGGAACATGTCCGAGGGAATTCTCGTCGTCATCGAATCAACTGTGACGCCGGGCACAACCGAAGGAATGGCCAAACATATTCTCGAAGAGGAATCCGGCCTAAAGGCGGGCGTCGATTTCGCTTTAGCTCATGCTCCGGAAAGGGTGATGCCAGGGAGGTTGTTGAAGAACATCCGGGAATTGGACCGCATCCTGGGCGGCATTGATGAAATCAGTACAGCGCGGGCGATCGAATTGTATTCCTCGATCCTAAATAGAGGAAAGATTATCCCCATGAGTGCCAGAGCCGCTGAGGTGACAAAAACAGCAGAAAATGCCCTCCGGGACTTGCAGATTGCAGCAGCCAATCAGCTCGCCCTGTATTGTGAGGCTCTCAGCGTTAATTTTTTTGATGTTAGAGCGGGGATCGACAGTTTAAAAGAAGAGGGCGTCACCAGAGCCCTGCTTTTGCCCGGAGCAGGAGTCGGAGGACACTGTCTGCCCAAAGATACTTATCATCTGGAACGGGGTCTCAAAATTCTGAATGACTCAGACGAAGCCACCGGCTTTACGTCCGATCTGGGGTCTCTCTTCTTGCTGGCGCGTCAAATCAATAATTTCATGCCACAGCACATGTACCGGCTGACCAGGTCGGCATTGGAGAAAACCGGTAAATCCGCCCGGGGCTTGAAGGCCGCCCTTCTGGGGTGGGCCTACAACAAAAACACGAACGATGCCCGCAATACTCCAGCTCAAGCATACAGGGATTATCTCATGAATGACGGAATTGAGGTCAGAGTGCATGATCCCTATGTCACAAACCCTGATGGATTCCCGATATCGAGGGACCTTGAAGAAACCCTCAAAGGAACAGATTTGCTGACGATTGTGACCGATCATGACGATTATAGCGAACTCAATCTGGCCAAGATAAAAGATCTTATGAACAAGCCGAATCCTATCATCGTAGACGGCCGGAATATCATTGATGATAAGGAAGCTTCTCGCCTGGGCTTTATCTATATTGCTGTCGGCCGGGGCGATAGGAATGGTTTTGCCGCTCCGGGCCGGTAATTTTCTTTTTTGCCAGAGGAAGTCTCCCGGATTGCACCATGGCCGATCGATCTGTCACGAAAGACTCCATACCAGTCAAAAAAACCCACTTGGCGCTTATCCGATTCTTTGACATTATCTTATCCGTGCTGGCCCTCTTTGTGCTTTGCCCCATACTTTGCCTGATTGCAATTTTGATTCGACTGGATTCAAACGGCCCCGTATTTTTTATGCAGGATCGTGTGGGACTGGAGGGAAAATTATTCAAGATTTATAAATTCCGGACCATGAGGCCACAAGAAGCCCCTGCCAAACTTGAGTACAAGAGGAATGCACAGGGTCGAGTCGAGCCGGTCATCAAAGTCAGAGACAACAGCCGAGTGACTCGCGCAGGATTTTTTCTGAGGAAGTACAGCCTGGACGAACTTCCTCAATTCATCAATATACTGAAAGGCGAGATGAGCCTTGTGGGCACACGCCCGCCGGTTCCCGAGGAAGTCGACGGCTATAGTGCCCAACAAAGGGGCCGGCTGCATGGAAAACCCGGGCTGACCGGTTTGGCTCAGATCAACGGCTGCTCCGATATGGAATTCAACCGCATTGTCCAGTTCGATGTCTACTACATCCGGCACCGCACTATATGGCTGTATTTCAAGATATTGATTCTTACGGTTCCTTTTTTCCTGAGCGGTAAGGGTTCCTTCTAAAACCTGTTCCGGTGTATCAAATAAACCCGTTTTCCTGGTACCAGCGCAATGTGCCCCAGAGGCCGGATTTCAGGTCAATCTCTGGACTGAAGTCCAGGACGCGCTTGGCTTTTTCGATACGCAAAGAACCTTCTGCGGTAGCGGCATCAATGTCTTTTACCCGGAGAACAGGAACTGTCTTGGTGAGATCCGCGGCTTTTTCGATGAGGAAGACCCCGATTTTCGCCAAACCTACCGGCACATAAGGGTAAGGTCTTTTTAACCCCAAGTATTCTAGAATTATCTGGCGAATCAGATCCATGTCGTAAGCCTGTTCGGATGCGATGATATAAATATCTCCCAGGTCTGCTTTGATTGCGGCTAATAAGGCAGCCCGGACGACATCCTCGACATGCACCAGAGAGATGGTTGCCTTTCTGTTTCCCAGTCTCGGAAAGAAACCCTTACGAACCAATCGGGTGGTGTCATACAGCCTTCCCTTGCCGCCAGGTCCAAACACGGGGCATGGTCTCAAAACAACAGCAGGCAAGCGATGATCCGTCCAATACCTGAGGACTGTCTTTTCACCCTCCAGTTTGCTTCTCTGATAAGGATTGACAGGCCGGCAGGGGGTCTTCTCATCCGCTCCGTCTGTATTGATCGGCCCCATGGCGGATGTGCTGCTGAAATGAATCAACTTGCTGACAGGGTGAGAAAGGCATTCACGGCACAGATTGTCTGTGCCATTGACATTTGTCTGGAACAAGCTTCTCTCGAATCCCTTGGATCGGATTGTCTGTGTGCCTGCCGCAGCCAGGTGATAGACAGTATCAATATCCTTGGATATACCTTCAAGGGAGTCACGATCATTCAGGTCTCCCACCCGGAACTCGACATTGGCATAGAGCCCGATACGAGTTTCGGCTTTCTTTCTGTCCCTTACCAAGCAGCGGCAGTGATGCCCCTGCTTCACTAACCTCCTCGTCAGAACAGTCCCGATAAAACCTGAGGCACCCGTAATCAGGATGTTCATGTCACAGGCTCTAAGTTTTTGACGTACCAGTCGACGGTGTACTCGATCCCTTCGGCGAAGGACACGCTGGGGGCATACGCAATGAGCTTTCGGAGGAGTTTGGTCCCAGCCACATGTCTTCGGACATCACCGGGCCTTTCGTCTTTGAAGACTATCTCTCTCTGATACCCTAGCTTTTCTTGTATGATCTGTATCAAATCGATGATCTTGACCTCGACGCCACTGGCCAAATTGACGATTTGACCTCTTGCCGCAGGAGCTTTGAACAAAGCCACTGATGCCTCAGCCGTATCCCCGACGTAAATGAAATCACGGGTCTGCTCTCCGTCGCCGTAGATGATGGGATTTTGGCCATTGAGCAGTCTTTGGATGGTCACGGGTATCACTCCAGCATACATGCCTTCGTTTTGGCGGGGACCGTAGTTGTTGAACGGCCGAATGATCAAAGTGTCAATGCCAAAGCTCTGTCCGTAGGAATACACTAGATGGTCCCCTCCTGCCTTACTCGCTCCGTAGGGAGTCAGCGGGAAAAGGGGATGATGTTCATCCATAGGAGAGAGCAGAGCGGTTCCGTAAACTTCGGAAGAGGAAAAGTGGACAAGAGTCCTGAATTTTCTCTTTGCAGCCAGTTCGCAGAGGACTTCTGTCATCCGCAGGTTTTGGGCGAAAGCCCACTCCGGCCTCTCGAGAGATGCTGGCAAAGGAACCACGGCTAGGTCAAAGACGACATCTATGTTGTGTTGCTCTACGATTTCCGTGACCTTTTCCAGCAAGGTGGCATCATCCGGATAAAACTTGAGCGCAGGAAATTTGACATTAGCCTGGTCGAGGTTACTTTCTTTCCCCAAAAAAAGGTTGTCCAGGACAACCAGGCTTTGCGGGTCTTCTTCGGCAATCCTCTCAACGAGATGGCTCCCGATAAAACCCGCACCTCCAGTGACGAGGATATTCTTCCCCGAAAGAGTGAAGTGGTTCATAGCTTTACTTTTCCGATTTCAAAATTGTGGAATCATCCCTCAATGTTCCTGACTCATTCTCCTCGTGAGCTGCATTTTGCGCGTAATAAATCTGGTTAAGGTTAACACATAAAATTTCAAAAGGTCAATCACCTGATAGCCGGATAGAGCCTGATCCAATAAATCCCAGGTCTGGCTAAGAAAGGACAAGGGAACGAAAACTATAACGCGGGATGAGTTGTGTGAAAGGGGTGTCTTGACCCGAACAGGGGTTTTTTATACCCTTAGACATAAAAATGGATTTAAAAATAATCGATATGTGGACTTCCTGGCCGTGATGATGTCTTGAGAACCAGCATGCGCCCACTTTCACTGACCCTGAAGACAAGGCCGGGTTTACATTCCTTCAAAAGGCTTTTCTCTCTCGTGTCAAGGTATGGGTTGAGCACAGCACGTATGGAAAGGACCATTGATGCTTTCACAACAAAAGCGGAGAAGGTCACCTTTCCCATGACAGCGTGTCTTGCAGAAAAATATCCTTCTCTTTTCCGGGCGGGTGCTGAGTTCGCCGTCCATGGCTATCGTCATCAAGACTATTCCAAGTTGGATACAACTGAACTAGAGTGGCATCTCGAAAAGTCTCTAGCAATTTTTCAAAAGGCAGGCTATGGTAACATAGGTTTTAGAGCACCCTATCTCAAGGTAAAAAAGGATATCCTGCGCTCGCTGAAGACGTGTGGATTTCTCTATGACAGTTCTTCTGTGATTCATTGGGGTTGGCTTTCTGCCGAAAAACAGAACGAGCAGTATAAACGGACTCTTGAGCATTATGCGCCCTGGGATTCCAGAGATAAGGAATCTCTCCCCTATCATGAGGAGGAACTCCTGAGGCTGCCCGTCTCATTGCCGGACGATGAAATGCTCATCGATAGGTTGGGAATCAGGGATCAGGACAAACTCTTCGAAATCTGGTCCGGGATCTTGCATCAGTGCAACCAAAGGAACGAAATGTTCGTCCTCCTCCTTCATCCTGAGAGGTACTTCATGGCCGAGGGCGCAATCGATAAGCTCATTGAGGAGGCTGACAACACAGGCATGTGGAGAGCCACCTTGAAAGAAATCGCTCTGTGGTGGGATTCCCCCGGCCGCAGCCAAAGGTGGCCTCACAAGCACAGGGGGGCTTTGTGTATCACGGGGGACATTGATATGGTGTCTCTACTGGATTTGTTCAGATGACGCAGGGTCCAAAGATCTCCACCCTGCTTTGAGGCTTTCTCTGTTGATTCATTTCGATTTAAGAGCCGCCGCCTCTTGGATGGCCAAAGACAAAGTACGCCGACGATACAAAGAAGAACATTGAATCATTGCATTCACTGATCTCTGCCAACCACCAGGATTTTTTCTCTATATAGACCCCATCAATCGCCATAAAAAGGATAAAACTGATGAAATAGAGAACTCCGATCCATACAGGCAGCACAGGGATGTTGAAACGGTCATATTTTTTCGATAACCACGGCACCCACGCATTGGTTAAGGGAATCAAGAGAAAAAAGAAGAAACAGAAAACCAAAAAGATCTTAGGAACAGAAGCGAATTTAGCTATTCCCTTCTTCAGCTGGCCGCTGGCATCTCTTGGCTGCAAAAAATCCAGATTATGTAAGTTTATCTCCTTCTGAATGTTTCGATGCGCGAAAAAATCAGGCGTCTTGACATGCAAAATTCTTTGCCCCCAGCTGAGCTCTTCTCCGGCCGCTAAAAACATGATAATCGCTAATACGAAGAAAATGATGTTCTTCCGGGTACGGAACAGGATTAAATCATTTCCCTTTTTTCCTTTTACATAGCTCCAGGCAAATAACAGAAATGACAGGAAGTACAGAATCGAAGTCGTCCATTCGAAGACGCCGTCTTCTCGGGATAGAACAAGCAGGGATTCATCATCGAATAAAAAAATCGTGAGTGTGACGGCCGCAATAAAAAGGATGATAATTAAGATAAAACTTTTTCTCACTGGGACTCATAATGTATATCGTAAGCATGGACAAGTCAATTCACATAAGGCCTTCAAACGGCTTTTGTCATCGCATATTCTGATCACTCTATAGCCCAAATTGACTTAAAGCCATCAGAGAAGGTTCATCATATTAATGAGTACCTGAAGAGCAAAGCGCAGATAAATCCGATGGGATGTCTACGCTCAGCTCAGATTTTTAATGCCATCCCTTCAGATTCAGCCTCGGATTCGATATTCGAGAGCTAGATCCTCATTATCACCATGATCCTCACAGAAATTCAGACATGAACTAGCTTTAAGTTGACAAGAGAGCTAGTTTTAATTTATTATTTTTAATACTTTAGCCAAGGTTTGAGCCGGAATTTTCACGATAGGAAAGGTTATTGTTCTTTCTGAGCGAAAAATCAGGCGAGGAGATGTGAGTTTGCAGGTATTGCTGGTGACAAACATGTATCCATCTTCCGAAAACCCGGCGTTCGGCACTTTTGTCAGAGATCAGGCCGAAAGTTTGAAAAAGGCAGGAGTCGGGGTAGAGGTGTTGTTCATCGACGGCCGAGCGAACCGGCTGAACTACTTCAAAGGGATATTTCAATTCTGGGGAAAACTCTTGAGAAAACCATATGACATCATCCATGCCCACTATCTCCATTCGGGATTGATTGCACGTCTGCAGGTTTCGCGTCCCGTGATCACGACCTATCATGGGGCCGAAGTCACAGACCATTCCCCAAGATGGATTCGCTTCGCAGCACGGCATGGAGGCCGGCTTTTCAACCGAATCATCGTCGTCAGCGAGCCGGAAAAAGAACGCATTATCGGCAAAAACACAGAAGCCAAAGTCACAGTGATCCCCTGCGGCGTCGACCTGGATCTGTTTCGCCCTGTTCCGATTACCGAAGCCCGCGCCCGGCTTGGATTGTCGCCGGACAAGCCTCTGGTTTTATGGGCTGGAGAATACTGGCAGTATGAAAAACGGTTCGAGCTGGTGGAAGAGGCCGTAGCTCAGTTGCAAACAAAATGCCCGGAAGCCGAACTGATCCTCGTCTCAGGGAAGCCGCATGAGATCATTCCGTATTACATGAGTGCCTGTGATGTGCTACTGCTCACCTCACGGTCCGAGGGCTCGCCCATGGTCATTAAGGAAGCCATGGCCTGCAATCTGCCGATCGTTACGACCGACGTGGGAGACATTGCCGATGTTATCAGCGGAACCAAAGATTGCTTTCTGGCAATGCCTGAAGTGGAAGACTTGGCCGACAAACTCCACCAAGTTCTTCAAAAACGGCAGCGCACCGACGGACGGGAAAGAATACGCAGCTTGGGGACAGCCCCGATCGCCCGGCGTCTCATCGCTGTCTACAATGAGCTATGTCCCCCTGAGCACAGGATGGAAATAACAGGATAAATATGATGAAACGCGTCTGCCTGGTGCGACATGGCTATTATCCCGCCGATATGCTGGTGCGGCGTGAGGCTTCGGCACTGCGCGACTATGGCTTCGAGGTGGAAATCCTGTGCTTGCGGAGCCGAGGTCAAAAAGCGCGGGAAGCTGTGGACGGCATATCCGTCCACCGGTTGCCCCTTGGCCGCCGGAAAGGAAGCATCCTGCGCTACCTGTACGACTATTTGACCTTTTTTGTACTCACCACCCTGATTCTCGCGCTTCGGCATTGGCGACGGCCGTATACTTTTATCCAGGTCAACACAATGCCGGATTTTTTGGTTTTCGCCACTTTTATTCCGCGCCTGTTCGGCGCACGAATTATGCTCCAAATGTATGAGCCGACGCCGGAACTATGGGCCACCCGAAAGGGTTTGACCACCGATAAAGCTGTAGAGCAAGCATCGTTCCGATATCGTTTGTCATATCGCACTCTGCGGCGGATGGCCCAGGCGGCCATCCGGTACGCCCGGGGCGTGTTTACTGTCACTCAGCCGTTGAAAGACAATTTTGTCTCTCACGGCGCAGACCCTGATAAGATCTCAGTCATTCTCAATGTTCCGGATCCTCACTTCTTTGAAGGCGAGATAGAGCGGAAGGAGAAAACGCCTTCTGACATCAAATCAGACGACGGCTCTTTCATTCTCATCTCTCACGGAGCTGTCGAGGCGCGTTACGGTTTCACGACCATGCTGCGGGCTGTCGCTCTGCTCGAAAAGGATGTTCCCCGCCTCCAGTTGCACATTGCCGGGTCCGGCAGTCATCAGCATCGTCTCCTTGCTCAGGTCGAAGCTATGGGGCTGGAGGATCGTGTGCATTTCCTTGGCCGGATTCCCTACGGAGATTTAATCAAGGAATTGCAGCATGCCGATGTCGGTATTGTGGCCCTCGAGGCGTCCATTTACTCCCATCTGATTCATACAGGCAAAATGTTCGACTTCATAGCCCTGCAAAAACCTGTCATTGTCTCGCGGTTGAGGGCTGTGGAGGCCTATTTTACGAAGGACAGCCTCCGTTATTTCAACCCGGGAGATCCTGAAGATTTGGCCGGGGCGATTCTCGAGTTGTTCCGACAACCCGAAAAGCGGACCTCCCTGGTTCGCAATGCGGCCAGAGTCTATGAATCCTACGGATGGGAAAAACAAAAGGAGATCTATCTGGCGGCCTATGCTGATTTAGACCGCAGACAAACAAGGTAAAGGGCAATGCCAAAGTCAAAAATTGCATTCGTCATCGCGTCTCTGGTCGAGGGAGGGAGCGAGCGGGTGATGACCGATATCATAAGATATCTGGACAAAGACAGATACGAAATCCACCTCATCCTCTTCGAAAAAATTGGCCCGTACCTCGCCGATGTCGGGGATGACGTCAGCATCCATGACCTGAGGAAAAAAAGCCGGTACAGTTATGTCATGCTTGTCTGGCGGTTGAGCCGCTTGTTGCGGCGTATCCGGCCTGTGACATCGCTCAGCTTTGAGGTCTATGCAAGCAGCGTGGTTATGTTGGCGAAAGCGCTGGCCCGCTGCCGGTTCAAATTCATCATGAGCATACGGGAGAACCTGAGCTCCGCCCCTGCCATCAAAAGATTCCAGCGTGTATTCCGGTTCCTGGCGAAAAACACATTCAAACATGCAGACATAGTCCTCGTTCCCTCGGAGGGAGTCGGCCGGGATTTGCTGAAAAGAGGTGACTTCAATCAGGAAAAATTGCGGAGGATACACAACCCGATCGACATCACGAAGATCGACAGGTTGAAAAACGAGCCTCTCGACTTTCCGGAGATTGATGACAGGACCCCTTTTATCCTGGCAGTAGGGAGGCTGCACAGACAAAAAGGATACCCTTACCTGTTAAAAGCCTTCTCGCTCATAGAAAAAGACATCGAGGAAAAACTTCTCATTATAGGAACTGGAGAAGAGGAAAACCAACTTCGAAAACTGGCTGAAAAATTGGGAATAGAATCGCATGTCCTTTTTGGAGGATTTCAAAAGAATCCCTTCAAATATATGAAGCATGCGTCTCTGTTTGTGCTATCCTCTCTCTGGGAGGGGCTGCCGAATGTCTTGCTGGAAGCCATGGCCTGTGGAACGGCGGTGATTGCCACGGATTGTCCTTCAGGACCCAGCGAAATCATCACCAGCGGGAAAAACGGGATACTCGTGCCGACCGAAGATGAACAGGCCCTGGCAGAAGCAATA
>Ga0180434_10008543_pt1 | contig 11290 bp, 7 predicted proteins | sample SS_ome_7_FD_132453 | JGI IMG/M metagenome (GOLD analysis project Ga0180434, IMG submission 132453) | Hypersaline lake sediment archaeal communities from the Salton Sea, California, USA - SS_1_D_2 metaG | ecosystem: Environmental > Aquatic > Non-marine Saline and Alkaline > Hypersaline > Sediment... | reverse complement strand
GAGGAGGAAGCGCCCGGGAGTCCCGTCCGGAGGGAAGAGGGCGGCAGCACCTCGCACAGGACCGGCTCCAGTCAGGAAATGGACCTCCTGGTGGCAGGAGAGATCAAGCGGGACAGCACGGAGATCCTGGTGGCGAGGCTCCGGCTCGAGGGGTATGGAACAGAGCTGACAGGGGCGTACGCAGGGCGCCTCTACCTCCGGAGTTTCGTGCTGGATGACTACCAGGAACGGGGATGGAGGTCGAGCGGTACGCACTATCCGCGTGTTCATCGGATGGGTCCGGAAGGGTGGGTGGATCTGCCGGGGCCCGCATCCCGCAAGGGGTGCGGTTTCAGGATCGACGTTCTGCCCCTGTCCAGGATGGGGAGGACGTTCGTGGTCAGTCCGGGCAGGCCGATCCGGGTGCTCGAGAACAGGAGGATCAGGGGTCACCCGGAGGAGTGGCTCAGGTTCGTTCTCCGGAAGAGGCTGAACAGGAAGTACATCGTGCAGGGAGAGATGATCTACGCGTGGGAACAGGTGGTGGCGGCTCTGAAACGTGCGGGCCTGGATGCAGACCATCCCGACCTGGAGCACTATACCCGCATCCCGGACCGGCCTCGATCCGGGGAGGTCGCCGGGTTGGCCAGGAGATGGACTGCCGGAGCCGAAGACGATGTGGACAGGATATCTGCCTTGCTCCGCCATCTCAGAAGCCACCCGTTCCGGTACACTCTGGATGTCCCCGAGGTGCATGATCCGAGAAATCCAACTGCGGATTTCCTGATTCGATCCAGGACCGGTCACTGCGAGCGGTTTGCCGATGGGTTGGCCGCCCTCTGTCGCCACCTGAAGATTCCCTGTAGAGTCATCAACGGATACATGCACGGGGAGTGGAGGGAGACACCCACGCCGGGATTCGTATTCAGGGCCAGGGATGCCCATGCCTGGGTGGAGGTACACTTCTCGGGACTCGGCTGGATCGCAGTGGATCCGTCTCCCCACGGAAGCCTGGCCAACCTGGGAATCAAACCGCCCCTCGATGAGCTGCTGGGATCGCAGAGGGGGGATGCTGCGCTTTCCGCCCTGACCCTCGGGCCGGATGCGTACTCTGCCGAGGAACAGCTGGGTCTGTACCAGTCTCTCATCACCCTGTTCGGTTCGTTGAACTGGTCCCTGGTATACCGGATCTGCCTGGGTCTGGGGGGCTTTGTGATTCTCATCTTTTTTCTGCGCCACATGTTCTCCGGGGAGAGAAAGGATGGCAATGGCGTTGAACTGATCCAGTCCGGCCCCCGGTTCAATCCCATCCTGGAGTTCTACAAGGCGGCCCGCCGGTGTGGGATCCGGCCGGGGCGGGGGGAGACGCCCCTGGAGCTGGCCAGGCGGGCGGAAAAGGTGTTGAAGGTGGACGTTGCACAGGTGATGGAGCGGTTGTACGCGGTGCGGTTCGGCAACGTGGCGTTCACGCCCGAGGAGCGGGCGGCGTTTGATGCATGGCTCGACTCCTTGCACGGTGCAGGGAAAATGTAGGCAGATTTTCAGGAAAATCCATTCAACCCGGGTGAGATCCAGGCTCCTGAATACATTGAGTCATCTGTTTCAGTGTCCTGCTTCATCCTGAGCAGGCAGGGTCAGGGGGAATCGAACGGCCCGAGGCATGTTTCGACGTGCGCTCGAGGCTGATCTTCCGTTCCATCAAGAAGGAGAGAAGACGATGAAATTCATGACGTCCGTATGCGGAGTTCTGCTCCTGGGCCTTCTGGCTTCCGCGGGTTCTTCCCAGGTCCTGTGGACCGTGTTTCCTGATCCGGTCCCCTTTGAACAGTCGGTGGAGCTCAAGATCGAGAACCGCCTCCGGTGCACCATCTATCTCCCCAGCTCCGCTCCCTGGTCCATCTACGATTCCAATGGAAAGCTCGTGTACTCCCCCCCGCAGGCGCCGGTGATCGTGCCCATCAAGCCGCTGGGTTTCAAGACATTCACCTGGAACCAGCTGTTCATGGTCACCCCGGGCGCTGTGCCCGGTACGTACGAGGCGCGAATCAATTATCTGGACTGCCAGAACAAGAAGGTCACCCTCCGCACCAAGTTCGAGATCCTGCCCGTGTATCTCAAGGTGAGTGGCAAACCGGTCCCGGGCAGCCGCATGCACTACCACTTCCACGCTCCGAAATCCACGGGCAAGCTGTACCAGGCGGCCTGCTCCCTCGGTGACCTGCCGGGCATTCCCCTGGCGGGCAATCGGCTCCTCCGCCTCAACCCGGACCGGGTCTTCCTGTTGAGCCTTCTGTTCCCGGGGACCACCTTCGAGAACTTCACGGGCGTCACCAGCAAGTCGGGCAACGCCGACTTCTTCGTGAACATCCCCAGGAACAAGGGGCTCATCGGCGTCGAGTACTACACGGCGGCTCTCACCTTCCTGCTGGGAGCGCCGGGGAACATCCACATGTACTCCACCTCCAAGGGCGTGACGGTTGTCCGGTAATCGGGCCTCCGGCTCAGGTCCGGATCGCTCCCCTCCACCGATTTCCGGGTGGTGGGGAGCGATCTGCTTCTGATCACCTCTCCTGCACCACCTGCAGACTTCGTATCCGGTTGATCACCGCTGCCAGCTCGATGGGCCGGAAGAGGGCGAGCCCGCCCGTGGGGCGGCGGGTGAGGGCGTCCAGCCCCTCGTGTTCGATACGTTCCGCCACGAGCGCCACCACCTCTTCCACTGTCCGCTTTCCGTCGGCGATGTCATCACGAACGAGTCTGAGTCCTTCGGCCAGGGCCGTGACCTGGGAGTCGCATACGATTTGTTCCAGGGCCGAGAGGTCGATGGGCTTCTTTCCGTACAGGATGGAGTCCTTGCCCCGGGGGCGGATCTTGGCGTCGCCGCGCAGGCTGGAGGGGTCCGCGAAGGTGGCCATGAGGAGTTTCCGATCCGGGAAGGGATTTTCCGGGAGCGGTGAAGCTTCCTGCGTGCGGCCGGTGGGGTGGGCTGCGGCCACCTCCCGGGCGCGGGCTGTCCTGTCCAGCGGCCGGTACCCGTCCATGTGGATGACGGTGTCGGCGACATCCAGGTAGTCGCCGCAGCCGCCGAGGACCAGGATGGTGGACACGCCCAGCTTCCGGTGCAGATCCCGGGCACGATCGATGAAGGGGGTGATGGGTTCACTCCCGGGCGGCACCACCAGCTGCATGCGCCGGTCGCGGATGAGGAAGTTGGTGGCCGAGGTGTCCTCGTCGATGAGGAGCAGCCTGGATCCGGCGGACAGCGCCTCCATGATGTTGGCGGCTTGCGAGGTGGATCCGCTCGCCAGATCCGTGGAGAAGGCGCGGGTGTTCCGGCCGAACGGAAGATTGGTGATGAAGGGGGAGATGTCCACCTTTTCCACCTTGCGGCCGTCCTCGGCCCGGACCTTGAAAGCGGAGGCGTCGGTCACCACACCTTCGCGGCCGTCTCCGGGGAGATGGTTGTATATCCCCTTTTCGATGGCGTGGAGCAGGGTGGACTTTCCGTGAAATCCGCCGCCTATGATGAGGGTGATTCCTGCTGGAATGCCCAGGCCTGCGAGGGACCGGCCGTCCGGAAGGGTGAGGGTGGTCCGGAGTTCAGGGGGGGGCTCCAGGGCCACCACCTGATTCCCGGTGAGGGGCCTGTCGTCCACGCCGCTCCGTCTTGGCAGAACGGCACCCACGGGCAGAAAGGCCACCAGGTTCCGGCCATGCAGCTGTGCGCGGAGGGCTTCCTGGTCCCGATTCCACTGAACGTGGGCGGCCAGTGCCTCCCCGTCCAGGTTCTGGCTCAGGAAGGAGTCCTGGATGATGGGTGGAATCTCGTGGCGAAGCATCTTCTTCAGAGTGCCTGCGGCGATCAGCCGGTTCCTGGCCGGGAGTCCCATGTAGATCCTGGCATCCACGATGCCTCCGGGGCGCACCGTGACAGCGGTGCGTTCGAGGATTTCCTGCCCCGGAGCGTCGATCTGGATGAGGCCGCTCGAGCCGGAGCCTCGTATCCCCCTGGCATGGCGGCGGATGGCAGTGACCGCCTGCCTGGCAAGGAAATCGCCCACGGCAACCCGTCCGGCATGATCCTGGATGCAGTCGGCCGGCAGACCCGCCACCCCGGCCGGCACATTGATTCTCACCCGGCTGGGGGAGGCGAAAGGATCGCTCTGAACCCTGTCGATGAACAGGATGTATTCCCCGTGATCGTACCGACCGGCGATCTCCTTGTATGCACCGTACCCCCGGCCGTCGATGGACTCGAGAATCTTGAAGAGTTTTTCAGGACGTGCCATGTTCCTCTGGCCGATCATCTGGTTTTGAAAGGGGCGGACCTCCGCATCAGGAACAACTTATAGCAGGCAGCCGCGATGAAGATCAGCTTTTCCACGGGTTCTCTTTTCGGCCTCCCCCTGAAGACGGTGTTCAGGCTGGCTGCCGACGCCGGTTTCGAGGGGGTCGAGGTCCTGGTGGCCCCGGAGGTGCTGGCCCGTGGAGCCGCCGGGGTTCTCGGGCTTGCCCGGAAGTTCGGGCTGTCCGTGAACGCGGTCCACCGCGGTCTCCTGTCCTTGCCGGGGTGGGGGGAGACCCGGGAGGGCAGGGTGCGTCTGGTGGAGCTGGCGCGCCGGCTGGAGGCGCCCCTGGTCGTCATCCATCCTCCGTGGAAATGCCGGAGCATGGACGATGCCGTGGTCACCCGGTACATCCAGGGCGTGGACGTTGCGCAGAAGGCGGGGGGTGGCGAGGTGGAGCTTGCCCTGGAGAACATGAGCTTCAAGAGAGAAGGCGACCGCCTCAATCCATTCACGGATCTCACCAATCTGAGAGCGTTTGCCGGGGACCACGGTCTTGCCATGACCCTGGATACCTCCCACGCAGCTTCCTTCGGATTCGACATTCTCGAGAGCGCTTCGATCTTCCGTGACCGTATGAAGAACCTCCACCTCAGCGACTACAAGCCCCGATCCCGCCTCCTGGGAAACAGGATTCTCACGAACCACTTTGCCCAGCACCAGGTGCCGGGAACCGGAGTTCTCCCCCTGAGGGCGCTGCTGGCATCCCTGGCTGCGGACGGATACTCCGGCAACGTGAGCCTCGAGGTGGGCCCGATCCCCACCCGCGCCTGGTGGCGGCCGACGCTGCGGAGGAAGATGGCCGCCATGGCGGCGTTCGTCCGGCAGGCGCGTGACGGCGAGGGTGCGTGAGGCTGAGTTGCTGCTGCGTGCCGGGGTCGTCCTCGATCTGGCGGTTGAATGCTCTGTCAACATCCCTGAATGGATTTTTTTCGCCCTGCATGATTCTTCCACCCCGGGATAGAGAGGGAGCCATTGTAATCGGGAATCAAATGGCACTGATTTTCAGCTTCACCCACGACGAGGAGACGGTGATGGAAACACAACTCGTGGAAGTGAACGGGGAGGGCTCTCTGTTTGAAGTGGGCGAAATGGCGTAAAGGTCTTACGAGGAATGGGTTGGGAGTGCGCTCTGCACCACTCTCCGTACTCTCCAATTCGCGAGCATTATTGCAGGAACCTGGTTGGTTTTCCCGTATTCGCTCTCTTGCGGCATCCCGAATCCTCGTGTTGTCCGAATTCATGATCGTCAGGAGCGTCAGATCCGCAGATCCGGCTGCTGGATGGACGGTTGTATCCGATTGCTTTTATCTTTGAAGTTTTTTTCGTTTGCGTCCGAGAATATCGAATCGTTTTTCCGTTCAAATATTGTAGTACTACTCCATCGTTTGGAAGATGATCCAGCCATCATCGACCTGAAGATTGACTTGAAACCCTTGATGCCAGGTTCCGGAGGCTCCCGCTACTTCACAATCGTGAACGAGGACGTGTTCGAGATGGACTTGACGCCGGAGGGGGCCTGCGTATCCAGGGTCACGAAAGCGGAATGGATCTCCAGTCCGATGAGCAGGGGCGAGTCCGGGATGTTGATCATGGCCACGGACGTGCCTTGCGGGCTGAATACGCCTGCGTAGTTCAGGAAGAGGCCCGGAAGCACGTTCCAGGTCGTGAGGTAGAGCAGGGGATCAGGACTCAGGTTGATCGTGCGATTTCCAACGGGCATGGGTAAGTTCCTGGCGGTTTCTTTTCGCTCCCCCGCGGCGTCCATTTATTCAGCCGAAGGTCAACTCTCCTGGCAGCCTTGCGTTGGATTCGATTTTGCCATCCGGGTTGCTCGCGCCGCGCTACTTCTCGGCCTTGAGAGTGACGCTCAGGTGGGTTCTCACGCCGGCCTGTGCTTCCGCCTCGGCACGCCCTTTCCGATATCCTTTCTTGCCCACTTCGATCGAGTAACGGCCGGGCGGGATGAAGCGGCGCTCGATGATTCCGCGCGCATTCGAGCTATAGTAGCGGCGGATCAGCTTTTTCACATCCTCGTCAGGCAGGTCTTTGTGCTTTTCCCGGAGGAAGCGCTCGGTCTTGAACCGGTCCGGTGCCAGCCCTTGTCCATTGATTCGCTTCAGCCTGTGGAACGCGCCTTCGATCGGCCTTCCGGCGGGGTCTCTGACGGTGATCTCGAAGGTGCCGCCCTCCTCGAGGAGAGTGACCTCCACCCGGTTCTCTTTCTCGCGGCGTATCACCGTGCGTTGCTCCACCTCGATCCAGTCGCGGTGGGAAACGTGGAGCCGGTACTCACCTGGAGGAATCGGCACAATCTCGAAGTTGCCTTCACGGTCGGAACCGGCCCGGGCCACTCGATTCGCCAGTTCACCCGAGGCGCGAAATGCCTTGATCCACGCCCCCTCGACCGGCCTCCCGTCCGGGTCGAGGATGCGCCCGGCGAGGGCAGCGCTCGGCCCGACCCTGAGAACGACCGGCCCGAGATTCGACCCGTGCGCAAGTCTCACCTCGACAGGCGTATCGGAAGCCAGGCCGTCCGGTGTGCGAGCCTCCAGGTAGTGGACGCCCGGCGACAGGCGCGTCAGTTGAAACCGTCCCTTGTGATCGGAGAATCGGTGGCCGGAAGCCGGTCCGCTGTTGCGGCGAACAATGAACTCGGTCACCGGCGCACCCGTGGCCGCGTGAAGGACGTGCCCCACGATGTCCAGGTAAGGTGCCATCGTCACGGCGACGTTCTGTGCACCGGCCTGGACACGAACACCGCGCCCCAGCCGCCGGTATCCCTCCCTGACCGGCACCAATCGATATGCACTCGACACCAGCCCCGTCAGCGTGAAACGTCCGTGTGCGTCGGTCTCGGCCTGCTGCCCGACATACATCCGGTCCTTTCCGGTCCCCAGGGGGTGCGCATGCACCGTTGCACCCTGGATCGGATGCCCTCCCGGATCCTCCACTCGGCCGGTGGTGGTTCGACCCCGGTCTAGCTGAAAATCAATGCTGGTGTGGTCAACGCCTTCCTCGACAACAAGGTCGCGTCGCATCGTCCCTACGAGTCCCGGGGCGCGAACCTCGAGGCGAAAGCAACCGGCCGGAGCTGCCGTGATGCGGTAGATCCCCTCGTGGTCGGAGTGATCGCTATGCAATTGCGTGTATGCCCAGGACCCGGGTTTGAGTTCTACGGTCCCCCTGGTGATGGGGGTTCCCGCGGAATCGGATAGCCGGCCGCTGATCGTGCTCCCTCTGCCGAGTCGGAGTTCGAGTCCGGCGCGCGTCTCATCCATGCGAAGAGTGAGCGGATCGCTCACGGCTCGCGCGAGACCGTCCTTCCGGGCAAGCAGCCGGACTTCGACGCCGGCCGGTACGCTCTTCAAGTGAAACCTCCCGTCCTCGCGTGATACGGTGCGATCGAGAAGATCTCGACCCCTTCTGGTCGCACGAACGGCAGCGCCAGCCACGGGCTGGCCGGCCGGGCCAATCACGCGCCCCTCGATCGCTGCCGCACGGGCTAGGCGGAACTCCCGGACATTCTCGTTTTCTCCCGCTGGGCGCAGGAAATTCGCTTTCAACGTGGCGTACCTGTCGGCGAAGATCATCACCGGGGTCCTGTCCCGGAGTCCTGTCATTCTGAAGTTCCCCTGTGGGTCGGTCTCCACCCATTTCAAGTCTGGACTATAGTCGTATGCCCTCACTCTGGCGCCGTGAATCGGAACCTGTGTCACCTCGTCGATGACGCGGCCGCACAATGTGAAGCCCATGCCGAGCGCGATGTCGGCCACGGTCTCGCGGCCAGGTTCCACAACCACCGAGATCCCCCGGAGCGGCGGGTAGTCAGCTGACGTCGCCGAGACACGGCGCCGGCCGGGTTTCAGGCCCTCGATCCGGTAGTGGCCGTACGGGTCCGTGATCGACCTCTCCGGGTCGAGACGGATGCCCTCGACCGCGACCGTGATTCCGGCGCACCGTGTTCCATCGCCGACGAGCGTCACACGGCCGCTGAGCACACCGGGCCTTCCGAGGTTGAAATCGACGTGCCCCCCAAGCTCGACCTGCTTGTGATCGCGATAGAAGCCGGGCGCCTCGGCCACTACGTGAACCCACAGGTAGTACTCGAGGCGGATCCCACGGAAGGAGAAACATCCGTTCGCGTCCGTCTCACAGCTCACATCCAGCATCTCTTTCGAGGGGTCAAGCACCGCCGCGCGGCGCTGAAGGAGGCGAACCCTCGCGCGGGCGATGGGCAACCCCGCCGTGTCTCGCACCGTGCCGGTCACGGTCGCGCCATCTCTTCGGACTCCGGCCGGCTCCTGGGCAGCCGCCACCGGAGCAGGCGCCCGGGCCTGGCCTGTCGCACCCGCCTGGTCGGTCGGAGCTTCCGTGACGGCAGGCGGTGCGGATTGGCTCACCCCGGTCCTGGGCACCTCCGGCGGCTTGACCTCGTTGCCGGGCCAGATCGCATACGCCGCGCCCAGGGCGACGATAACGGCGATCCCGATCTTCATCTTCATGCTCATGACGAGTGCTCCGGTTATGGCTGAGGTTGCCGTGGCGGCAGCCGCCTTTGCAGCCGGGGGTACCGTGAGTGGAAGCAAGGCCGTGCACCAGGTCTTCCTGTCGCCGAAATCCCGGTCCAGGCGGGCCCGGAGTTGCTGGAGGCCGCGGCGAAGGCGGGATTCGACAGCAGCGACCGAGACATTCAATCGAGCCGCGATTTCCCTCGGAGGTTGATTCTCGTAGAAGCGATGAAAGATGGCCGAGCGATACGGCTCCTCGAGCGCGAAGACGGCTGTCGCTACCTTGTACCGGGTCTTTTCATGCTCATACAGTTCTTCAACCGACGGAAGTTTCTCAGGCTGCGCCGCCCGTTCTTCACGCTTCCTTCTTCGCCTCAACGACCGGGTGCGTGTGAATGCGAGATTTCTGACAAGGCCATGAAACCAGGCCCCTGTGCGACCATGTTCTGGCGCTGGTCCGCCCAGTGCTACGATCCAGGCATCCTGTGCAATGTCCTCAGCAGCGTGTTCATCCGCCACGAGCTGCTGAGCAAGCGCACGGATCCAAGCGTCATGCGCCAGCAGGTCTTCCAGAATGTATTCCGAGCTTGCCATTTCTTTACCTGTACCTGTGCCGCAGAGCAGCCTATTCCCGTCAACTCGAAGCACTCTTTTCCATCATACCGGCCACCATGAGAAGCCGGGCATGGATTCCGGAAGAGGAGTGGATGGTCAGGCTCGCTCTCCCGATGCCGCCGCGGTCGATCGGGTCAGGAAGGCGCTTCGCCCCCGCCTGACCGGCTTCCTGCCGTGGGGGCTCGGGAAATGACACCGGCCCCGTCAGTCGAGGTCGATCCCGTCGGCTTCCGGCGATCCCAGCCTTTTCAGGACGCAGAAGAGCGTCTCGCGGCCGATCAGCTCGGCAGGCGCTGACCGGACGTACCGGCGCGCCTCGATCTCGGCCTCCTCCAGGAAATCCTCCTGCAGGGCAAAATGCGCCTTGAGGAGGGGCCGGACGGGTTCCGGCGTGCAGGTGTCCATGGTCCGGAATGCGCTCTCGAGCGCCTGGCGCTCCGGGTTCGAAGCCACCTGAAAGCGCCGGTGGCCTTTCCGGTTCTCGGCAGTCACGGTGAAGAAGTAGGCCTGGCCGGGTACGAGCGGCTTCTCCTGTGCCGGATAGGCGAGCGACTCGGATCGTGCCGAGGCCTCCCAGACCGGCTTTCCTGCATCCGTCATCAGGAAGAGCCGGTACCCGGCAGCCAGGGGAACCGCCTCCCAGCGGAAGTGAGGGCGGGTGTTCAGGGTCTTTCCCGCGGGATGGATGACGGGAATACGCGTGCCGCGCAGGACGGCAACAGGGGGATTGCGGAGTGCTTCGCGCGGGATCGGACGGAATCGGCCGAACCGTTCGGGTTGTAGCAGGGCCAGCTTCCGGGCGGCGGCGGCAAGGCCTTCCACCGGGTCCAGGGGCGATAAGTCCGTGCCCCGGTTCTGGAGGAGGAACAGGCCGCCTGCGAGCGCCAGCGCGAACAGCAGGCTCGCGGCAAGAAGCTTGATGGGCCGTTTCGACCGGATTACGACGGCTTCGGTTTCTTCCTTCGCGAGACCGGCAGCGAGTCGGAGGCAGTGCTCACATCCCGCGAGATGCCGCTCCACCGCCTCCTGCTCCTCCCGCAGAAGGGAACCCCCGGCAAAGCCGGCGAGAAGCTCGGCATCCGGGCAGGGTCCGCAATCGCCCGATCGGGGGGAGAATTTCCGGATGAGCTTCATGAAGATCTCTTTATCCTCGGGTTGCATGGTCAGGAGTCGATTCCTTTCAAGGAATAGGTGTCCCCGGGATCGAGATCTTTCATGGATTCTTGAAAAAATGCCCCCAGCTTTTTCCAGAGCCGGCCTCCTTCTCCCCACCGGGCCGGATTCTCGTGGCTGAAACGCTGCTGGATCTCCTTCTTGAGCTTATCCCGGGCGGCCTTGATCAGGCCGCTCACCCGGGGTTCGCTCACGCCCAGGATGCGGGCGATGACGTTCTGCGCCAGGCCGTGGCTGTACAGCAGCTGCATCGCAACGGTTTCCCTGTTCGAGAGCTTCTCGTATCCTCGGGCCATGGCATCCTTCAGGAGACCCAGCACCTCGTTCACCGCGGCTTCCTCGAAAGGATCCGGAGATGGAATGGTGTGATCGCCGCGCGGCACATGATCTTCGTCCTCGAATCCTGCTTCGAAGGAGACAGGATGCGGACTTCCGCCCTGGCGAGCAGCCATGCGCTTGTAGATGACCTGCAGCCACTTCGATAGATTCCCTGCGCCGGTGTAGGTGTCCAGCAGGCTTTCCAGCCTGCCACGACTCGCGGGGCTCGCCAGGTCACCGAGCAGGTTGACCGCCAGCTCCTCCGCGTCGGCGGGAGTCATTCCCTGCTGGCGGCCGACGTCTTTCAGATACGCACTGTAGCGCCGGATGAATTCCCGCCAGGCGTCG
>Ga0180434_10008541_pt1 | contig 11290 bp, 11 predicted proteins | sample SS_ome_7_FD_132453 | JGI IMG/M metagenome (GOLD analysis project Ga0180434, IMG submission 132453) | Hypersaline lake sediment archaeal communities from the Salton Sea, California, USA - SS_1_D_2 metaG | ecosystem: Environmental > Aquatic > Non-marine Saline and Alkaline > Hypersaline >... | reverse complement strand
CCCGATGGCGCCAATCGGCTCGTCCAGATCGCCCGTGCCCTGCTCGATGCCGGACGGTCGGAGGCCACGCCTGTTGCCGTGACCCGCGATGGCACCACGGTCGATCAGCACACGTACGTCACGACCCTCGCCGAAGCAGTAGAGGCGCCGGCCACTCGCAGGGGTGGTTTCGTCGTCGTTGGTGAGGTGGTCGAACAACGCGAGCGCCTCGATTGGTTCGAGCGCAAGTCCTTGGTCGGCTGGCGGGTACTCATCCCACGCACCCAGGACAACACGGCTGCCTTGGTCGCGATGTTGCGTCGTCACGGCGCTGTTCCCAGTGAAGTGCCGACCATCTCGGTTGAACCGCCTCGCACCCCCCAGCAAGTAGAGCGCGCGGTTCGCGGACTCGTCGAGGGCCGGTACGAATGGGTTGGCTTCACCTCGGCTAATGCGGTGCGGGCGGTACGCGAGAAACTTCAGGAGTACGGGTTGGATGCCCGTTCCTTCTCCGGTCTGCGCGTTGCCGCTTGCGGTACTGGCACCGTGGAAGCGCTGATCGAGTTCGGTGTGCGTCCGGACCTGATTCCCGGTGAGGACCAAAGCACGAGCGGTCTGCTCGATGTTTGGCCGCCTTACGATTCGCTGCTTGACCCGATCAACAAAGTGTTCTTGCCGCGTGCGGATATCGCCACGGACACGTTGGTCGCGGGACTCACCGATCTCGGCTGGGAGGTCGAGGACATCACCGCTTTCCGGACCGTCCGTGCTGCTCCGCCGCCGGCTCCGGTGCGTGAGGCGATCAAGACCGGCGGATTCGATGCGGTTTTGTTCACGTCGAGCAGCACGGTGCGCAACCTCGTCGGTATCGCCGGTAAGCCGCACCAGTCGACGATCATCGCTTGCATCGGCCCGAACACCGCTGCCACCGCCGAGGAGCATGGATTGCGGGTGGATGTGCTGGCCGATTCCAGTACCCCGCAGGGCCTGGTCGCCTCGCTCGCAGCCCACGGGGATGCGCTTCGCGAGCAAGCCGCCGCGGAAGGTGTCGAAGAGTGGCGGCCCAGTAAGCGCAAGGCTGCCGGACGACGCAAGTCCTAGTCCCGGGTTATCGGTGACCTGCGGTAGTAGTGCGTTCATGACTAGTGCTTAGGCTCAGAAGGTGAGCGGAAACCGAAGCGTCGTCCACCTCCTGCGGCATGGCGAGGTCTACAACCCCGAGGGTGTCCTTTACGGGCGCCTGCCCGGCTACCGACTGTCCGATCTTGGTGAGCAGATGGCACAGCGGGCCGCCGATGCGCTGAGCGGTCACGACATCGCCGCGGTGATCGCCTCACCCATGGAGCGCGCTCAGCAAACCGCCGAACCGATTGCCCGGGTGCACGGCCACGAGATCGCTACCGAGCCGCTGGCGATCGAAGCGGACAACATTTTCGAAGGGCAGCGGGTGAGTGTTGGTGACGGTGTGCTGCGACAGCCGGCCACCTGGCGCCACCTGTGGAATCCGTTCAAGCCCAGTTGGGGTGAGCCCTACGACGAAGTTGCCGCTCGCATGCGCCAGGCCGTACTGAACGCCAAGGAACTTGCCGATGGCCGTGAGGCCGTACTCGTTAGCCATCAATTGCCGATCTGGATCGCTCGGCTCGATGCCGAGGGGCGCCGGCTGTGGCACGATCCGCGGTCCCGCCAGTGCACCCTGGCCTCGCTTACCTCGCTGACCTTCGACGATGACGACCTAGTGTCCATCACCTATAGCGAGCCGGCGCGCGACCTCCTTCCCGGTGCCAGCAAAGTGGCCGGCGCCTGACCGTGGCGTGAGCTCGCCGATGAGAAGACTGGCTGTCGCCGTCGCTTTGCTGAGCGCGGGCGCTCTGCTCTCGGGGTGCTCCTCGAGCGCGGCCGACTCCGGCGCGGGTGGTGATTCGGGATTCGTCGGTGGTGACGGCTCGATAGTGGTCATCGATGCGGATGCTCGAGATGCCGCCCCCGAATTGGTTGGCACCACGCTGGATGACGAGGAGTTCCGGCTCGAGGACTACCGAGGTGACGTGGTGGTGGTGAACGTCTGGGCTTCGTGGTGCGCGCCTTGCCGTGCTGAGGCACCAGAGCTCCAGGAAGTCTGGGAGGAGTTCGAGGGCCGGGGAGTGCAGTTCATCGGCCTGAACACTCGAGATGCGCAAACGGCTGCCCGCGGATTCGTCGAGACTATGGGCATCACGTTCCCTAGCGTCCAAGACGCCGATGGTCGTTTGCAGTTGCTGTTCGCCGACTCGCTACCACCGCAGGCGATCCCCTCGACGTTGATCATCGACCGAGACGGGCGGGTCGCCGCACGTGCACTGGGCAAAGTGAGCGCGGGAACCTTGCGCGGGATGATCGATGAGGTGGATCAACGTGGGTGATATCGGCACGCTGATTACTAGCGGGTCGATGCTCATCGCTATCCCTATCGCGATCGCTGCCGGTCTGGTCGCCTTCGTGAGCCCATGCGTCCTACCGCTGGCACCGGGATACGTCTCCTATGTCACAGGGCTTACCGGCGCCGAACTTGCGACCGGCACGCGCAAGTCGCGTGTCTTGATCGGCAGTGTGCTGTTCGTCCTGGGCTTCAGCGTGGTGTTCGTCTCGTACGGCGCGCTGTTCGGTGGCCTGGGCTCGGTGCTACTGCGCTACGAGGGCATCATCACGCGGGTCATGGGCGTGCTGGTGATCGTGATGGGCCTTGCCTTCATGGGCGTGCTGCCATGGTTCCAACGCGAGTACCGACTGCTGAAGGCTCCCACCTGGGGCCTTGCTGGTGCGCCGCTGCTGGGCGTGCTGTTCGGGCTCGGCTGGACGCCGTGCATCGGTCCCACGCTCACCGCCGTGCAGTCCCTCGCCTTAGCCGAGGCCAGCGCCACCCGCGGCGCCGTGTTGTCCTTCGCGTACTGCCTCGGCCTAGGTATCCCGTTCATCGCCTTCGGCCTGCTGATCGACCGGGTCGCCCCGGCCACCGAGTTCATCCGGCGTCACTACGCGGTGATCATGCGTATCGGTGGTGGGATGCTGGTCCTGGTCGGGATCTTGCTGGTGAGCGGCCTGTGGTTGCAGTTCACCATCTGGCTGCGCGTGACGATCCCGGGGTTCGAGACGGCCCTGTGAGGCGCATCGCGATCAGGTATCGCAGACTGGGATGGTCATGACCGCCCCACCTGCCGTCCGAACCGAGGCACCCGTCCCGCCGATGGGCGCCTCGGGCTTCCTGCGGTGGGCCTGGCGTCAACTCACCAGCATGCGCGTGGCGCTGATCTTGCTGTTCGCGCTCGCGGTGGCCAGCGTCCCCGGATCGATCCTGCCCCAACGCGGCAACAACCCGCTGTTGGTCGATGAGTGGCTCGCCGAACAGCCCACCGTGGGTCCGATACTGGATTCGCTGGGCTTCTTCGATGTCTACGGCGCCCCTTGGTTTGCCGCCGTCTACCTGCTCTTGTTCATCTCGCTGATCGGGTGCGTCCTGCCCCGGGTGGGTGTGCACTGGAAGGCACTGCGCAGCCAGCCACCAAATGCACCGCGCAACCTCAACCGAATGGCGGCCTTCACCGAACAGACGGCGAACATGAGCGCCGAGCAGGTGATCGCCGATCAATCCGCGCGGCTTCGCAAGGACCGCTGGCGCGTGCGCACCGGTAGCACCGACGAGACCCTTTGGCTATCGGCGGAGAAGGGTTACTTGCGCGAGACCGGCAACCTCGTCTTCCACCTCGCTTTGGTGCTGGTCCTGGTCGCCGTGGCCGTCGGCGGACTGTTCGGTTGGCGTGGCAACGTGATCGTCAAGGAAGGCAGTGGCTTCTCCAACACCCTCACCCAGTACGACGCCTGGGGCGGCGGAAGGCTCGCCACGGCCGACACCATCCCGCCGTTCGCCTTCACGTTGGACGACTTCGCCGTGGAATTCGAACGCAGCGAGGCCCAGCGCGGTTCGCCCAGACTATTCGAGGCCACGGTGGATCTACAGCGCGATCCGCAGGGCCCCACCGAGCGGGAGTCGATACAGGTCAACTTCCCGATCTCCATCGCCGGAGCCAAGGTCTTCTTGGTCGGCCACGGCTATGCGCCGTCGTTCATCGTTCGTGATTCGACCGGCGCGGTTGTCCTAGATGACGACATCGTGTTCTTGCCCCAGGACGGGAACTTCACTTCGACCGGGGTCATCAAGGTGCCCGACTCCGCGCCGCAACTCGGCTTCCAGGGCTTGTTCTTGCCGACCTCGGCGATTGATGACATCCGCGGTCCGCACTCGGTCTTCCCCGACGCCGACGACCCTTCGGTCTTCCTGTCGGTCTGGGAAGGGGACCTCGGACTCGATTCCGGAATTCCGCAGAGCATCTACACCATCGACACCGAGGGTATGGAGCAGATCGGACTGCGGGCACTGGTCCCCGGGCAGGCGTGGGACTTCGGGGCCGGTGAGATCGAGTTCACCGGGTGGCAGCGGTGGGCCTCGTTCCAGATCGCATTCGATCCCGGCAAGGAAGCTGCGCTGGCTGCTGCGGTACTTGCCATGGTCGGGCTGACTGTGTCCTTGTTCACACGTCGACGCCGCCTATGGGTCAAGGCGCAGCCAGGTGCAGGCGCAAGTAGTCTCGTGCAAGCGGCCGGCTTGAGTAAGAGTGAAGCTGGCGACGTCTCCGCAGACGTGCAAGAGGTGTGGGATTCGATGGACGCAGGTAGGCAGGAGGAGCGGCAATGACCAGCGGTGCGGCGGGCATGGAACTCGCGGAGGCGAGCAATGTGTTCATCTACGCGACCATGCTGACTCTCTCGATCGCCATGGTGCTGTTCGCTGCGTCCTTCGCCAGCGGACGCCGCCCGAGCACCGCAAAGACGGTCGCCACGAGCGCGCACTCCTCTGGGTCTGGGTCCGTGGCGGTCCTCGAACGCGACACCGATCGACCGATCGTCGACTCCGGACGCCGCCTGGCGAACATCGGGATGTCTCTGACATGGCTGGCAACCGGGTTGCTGACCATCGCGCTGGTCCTGCGCGGCGTATGGGCCGGTCGAGTGCCGTGGGGAAACATGTACGAGTTCTCCATCAGTTCCGCGTGGGGTGTGCTCGTTGTCTTCCTCGCGCTATCCCTCCGGCGCGATCTGCGGTGGCTAGGGCTCTTCGTCGTCATCCCCGCGTTGTTGACCTTGGGACTCGCGGTCACTGTTCTCTACACCGAAGCCGCGCAACTCGTGCCGGCTTTGAAGTCCTACTGGCTGGTCATCCACGTCTCCGCTGCGATCATCTGCGCCGGTGCCTTCACGGTCGCTGCCTCAACCGCCGGGCTATCGCTCGTGCAATCTCGAATGGAATCACGTGGTCGATCCTTCAGCGGACCGATGTCCGCGATGCCGAGCGCCGAACGCCTGCGGACCTTCACCAGTCGGATCATCGCGTTCTCCTTCCCCTTGTGGACCTTCGCGGTGATCGCAGGGGCGATCTGGGCGGAGAACGCGTGGGGTCGGTATTGGGGGTGGGATCCCAAGGAAACCTGGGCCTTCATTACCTGGGTGGTGTATGCGGCCTACCTGCACGCGCGCTCGACCGCGGGCTGGCGCGGGGACCGCGCATCGTGGATCGCGATCCTCGGGCTCGTGACGTTCCTCATCAACTACTTCGGAGTGAACATCTTCGTCAACAGCCTGCACTCGTACGCCGGCGTCTAGCGTCAGTTCGCTTCGCCGCGGCGGCGGCGCATCTTCTTGCTCCAGACGTCGTCGTCGAGCTGACGAAGGAATCGCGGATCGTCATCAGGCGCGACCGGCCCGCGCTTCCGGCGAAAACCACCACCCTCGGGCCAGGTCTTGCCAAGGAGCAGCCAGATAGCCCCGCCGAGCAGGGGGATCACGATGACCAGGACGAGCCAGAGCCATTTGGGCAGTGTGCGGGCTTGTGACTTTGGCGTGCGCGCGACATCGATGATGAAGTAGATGTACAGCGCTACGGCAAGTAGGCCCAGGACGACTCGAAGCATGGTCAGGCAATGGTAACCAGGCATGGCGGTGGCGTCGCCTCGTGTGGGTTTCGCCCTGCGCGTACCGTGGTGGGATGAGTTCTTCGGCCCGCGGTGTCGGTGCGATCGTGATCTACACCGTGATGCGGCTTGGGCTGCTCCTTGGAGTGTGGTGGCTGATCCAACTGGTCAGCCCCCTTCGGGGACTGTGGGCGCTGGTCGTGGCGGTCTTGGTCTCGGGGGTGATCAGCTGGTTCGCGTTGGATCGTCAACGCTCGGCGATGAGTGCAGTGGTAGGGGGCTTCTTCGGGCGCATCAACGATCGTATCGAGGCTGCCTCACGAGCTGAGGACGAGGCCGATGATCAAGCCCAGCGAGAGCGATACGGAGTAGACGGCCACCAACACCCCGGTACCGCTGAGAGCGGGGACAAGGTCTCGTCCGATGGCGCCGCCGGCCACGATTCGGATGGGACCGATCGCCCACGGGATACTCATCAGCCCGAGTAAGGCCCACGGGGTGCTCGTCCAAGTGAGCACCGGTAGTCCTGCGAATCCGACCAAGATAAGTACCACGAAGAGCACCCGCGCACCGCGATCACCAATGCGCACCGCGAGTGTGTTCTTACCGGCCTCGGTGTCCGTGGGGATGTCTCGCAGATTGTTGGCCACCAAGATCGCGGTGGTCAGTGCACCGATTGCGATCGCGGCGATCATTGCGGATGCGTCTATGGATCCTGTTTGTACGTACACCGTGCCGAGCACTGGAACCAGTCCGAAATAGACGAAGACGAACACCTCGCCTAATCCGGCATAGCCGTAAGGTCTTGGTCCTCCGGTGTAAAGCCAAGCAGCGGCTATCGCCGAGGCACCGACAGCAAGCAACCACCACTGCGTAGTGAGTGCGACCAGGATGAAGCCGGCGGTCGCTGCGATCAGGAAGCATCCGATCGCTGCATTGCGTACCGCGCTTGGTCTGGCCAGCCCCTGGCCGACCAATCGCACCGGCCCCACTCGTGCCCGATCGGTGCCCTTGATGCCGTCGCTGTAATCGTTGGCGTAGTTGACACCTACTTGCAGGGCGAGCGCGACGACCAACGCCAGGGCTGCTCGAGTCGGAATCCACGCCGAGCCAACCAATGCAGTGCCGACGAGTACCGGTGCTATCGCGGCCGGCAAAGTACGAGGGCGCGCACCAGCGATCCACAGCGCCGGACCGCTCACAGCAGATCCCCTCCTACCGGTCCAGCCGCGTTCGCGTCGATGCCGAGGATCTTGGCCGCGGCCATGCGATCGACCTTCCCGGTCGCAGTGAGGGGGAAGCCATCGACGCGATGGAAGGTGGCTGGGACCGCCTCACGTCCCAATCTCTCGCGCACCCAACTGCCTAATGGTGCTGGATCGGTATCGCCTTGTGGGTCGGCGATGTAGGCAGCGTGCAAGGTGGTGTCGGAGCTTTCGTGCGGGATCCCGATCACGAGCGCGTCGGTCACATCCGGATGGTCTCGAAGCCGATCTTCGATTGCGACTATGTCGACGTTCACTCCGTTGACCGTCACGATGTCATCAAGCCTTCCCAAGACCTGCAATGCACCGGCCGCCCAGCGCCCCCGATCATTGGTGCGTAGCCATCCATTGCTGAGCGCACCTGAATCTGGACGTTCGTCGCGGTAGCACGAGGCCAGCATGGGTCCGGCTATCCAGATGCGATCGTCGGTCTCGTCGATGGTGATCCGCACGTCTGTCAGCGGCCTGCCGTTGAATACGCAACCGCCGCTCGTCTCGGTCATCCCATAGGTAGTGGTGATCGTTATCCCAACATCGGCGGCATCGCGCGCCGCCTGCGGCGCCAAGGCCGCCCCGCCGACCAGGATCAACGAGCACCTTCCCAATGCTTTTCGTCCGATCTGTGAGGACAGCAGCCGCGGGAGTTGCGCCGGGACGAGCGAGACAGCGATGTTCGAGCCGTGCACTAACGCCGCTTCGATCGCCTCGGCGAAGACTTCGTCGGTGAAGCGCTCGGCACCCCCGAGGCTACGCACGGGAACGGGTGGGCGTCCCGTTCGATGGCTACGGATGATCACGTTCAGCCCTCCGATGGAGGTAGCCGGAAGGGCGAGTACCCATGATGGGTCGGAGCCGGCCAGCGCGTTCACCTCGTCGGTAAGCGAATTCAGCGCCGCCGCGCTGAGTTCGACCCCACGTGGGTTGCCGGTGGATCCGGAGGTCGTAACGATCATCGCGGTGTCGGGAAGTGTCGGCTCGTGCGGGCGGATGGCCTCTCGCAGCGCATTCACTACAGCCGCGGGGCTCGCGGTCGATACCGCCGGTACCGGAGCGATAGGTTCCCCGCCGCTCAACACCTCAGCCAACGGCCCCCACAGAGCATCGACCGCACCCACTCCGACAGGAACCTCAATAGTTCGCACGTGTTGAGGCCCACTCGATGGGGAGGTCGTCGGCACCGTGCCGAGCGTAGGGGCTGCGGGTAGCGTTCCGGTCATGGATACCCGCACGATGTACCAATTGCCGCCCGTTGCTCCGGAGGATTCTCCGGTTTGGCAAGACCCGTCCTACTCCTCGATCACTCCAGCCTGCGAGTGGGAATCGCAAGGGGACTATCGAGACATTCGCTATGAGGTATCCACTGGGGAAGCCGCTGGTATCGCAAAGATCACGATCGACCGACCGCAAAAGCGCAACGCCTTCCGCCCGCAGACCCTTTTCGAGCTATCCGATGCCATGAATCGCGCTCGTGATGACGACAGCATCGGTGTGATCGTCCTCACCGGGCAAGGTGATCTCGCCTTCTGCTCTGGGGGTGACCAAGTGATCCGCGGGGATGATGGCTACATCGGCGACGATGAAGTAGCGAACAAGGGAATCGGTCGGCTAAACGTGCTCGACCTGCAGATCCAGATACGTCGAACACCCAAGCCGGTCATCGCGATGGTCGCCGGGTACGCGATCGGTGGAGGCCACGTACTGCATGTGGTGTGCGATCTCACCATCGCCGCTGACAACGCGCGCTTCGGCCAGACCGGACCGAAGGTGGGCTCCTTCGACGGTGGCTACGGCTCCGGGCTGCTGGCCCGCACCATCGGGCAGAAGCGGTCCCGCGAGGTTTGGTATACCTGCCGGCAGTACGGAGCCGAGCAAGCCTTCGATTGGGGGCTTGCCAACGCAGTGGTTCCGATCGAGGACTTGGAAGTCGAGACGGTGCGTTGGGCGAAGGACATGCTCGCACTCTCACCTCTTGCGCTTCGGATGCTCAAGGCTTCACACAACGCCGCCGACGACGGCCTTGCTGGAGTTCAGCAGTTGGCAGGCGATGCAACTTTGCTGTTCTACATGACCGAGGAGGCCCAGGAAGGTCGGGATGCCTATAGGGACAAGCGAACACCGGACTTCGGGCAGTTCCCACGCCGTCCGTGAGCGCCAACAGCGCGACACCCGAGCTGACTCTCGAGGAGTTGCTAGCGAACTCGGTGCCCTTCGCACTGCCTATGCGCGTTGCTTTTCGCGGGCTGCGTGTTCGTGAGGGCATGCTCATCAAGGGGCCGAACGGATGGGGTGAGTTCGCGCCTTTCGACGATTACACCGATCAGCGTGCGAGTCGATGGCTAGCCGCTGCCATCGAAGCTGCATGGGGTGAGTTCCCGCTAGCCAAGCGCGATGCCATCGAAGTCAACGCGATCATTCCGGCGCTGGACTCGATGCAGGCGGGTGCGCTTGCCCGCGAAGCTGTCTGGGACCACGGGTGCCGAACCGTCAAAGTGAAAGTGGGAGCAAGCCTCGCTGAGGATGAAGCTCGGGTGGTTGCGGTACGTGATGTGCTCGATGGGGTCGGGATCGAGCGAGGAATCCGGCTTGACGCGAATGCAGCATGGTCCGTGGAGCAGGCGGTATCGACTCTTCGTCGACTGATGGCCTACGGCATCGAATACATCGAGCAACCATGCGCTGACCTGGAAGATGTTGCGCGAGTGCGCGCCGAGGTCGATGTCCCCGTGGCGGTCGATGAAGGCATTCGGTTGGCCGATTCACCCGCGGACATCCGACTCGATGGATTGGTCGACTATGCCGTGTGTAAGCCGATGACTCTTGGTGGCGCATTCGCAACAAAGGCAATCGCCGAGCGCATCGGCGTTCCGGTAGTCGTGAGCGGTTCGTTGGATAGTGGAATAGGTCTGACGTCCTGCTTGGCGGCAGCCGGTGCCTTAGCGGACTTGCCGATGGCCAGCGGACTGGGCACCGGGGCACTCTTCGTTGAGGATCTCACCGACCCTCCGGTGCTTCCGCGTGACGGCATGATCGAAGTGCGGCGATCGGCACCCGACCTTGATGCGCTTGTTCGCGCAAGCGATCGGGTCAACCCCGAACGTGCGCAATGGTGGAGGCAGCGGCTCTCACGCGCCCACGCCGCGCTGAAGGCTGACCGGTCCGATGGCCCGGATGCCTTGCGTACCGATGAAGCGTTGTACCAGCCGAGGGTGGAAGGCTGATCCCGTGGAACCCTCAGTAGCCCAGGCTTTGGTGATGGTGGACGAGCTCGTTCGTTGCGGGGTATCGGACATCGTCCTGGGAGTCGGATCGCGATCTGCTCCCCTGGCGCTGGCTGCCGCTGCGGCCGAGGAGCGCGGCGAAGTGCGGGTGCATGTCCGGGTGGACGAACGAGTCGCAGGCTTCCTCGCGCTCGGTTTGGGAAAGGCGACGGGGGTGCCCGCGGCAGTCATCACCACCTCGGGCACGGCCGCGGCGAACCTGCTCCCGGCTATTGTCGAAGCACACGAATCCCGCGTGCCCCTGGTTGCGATCACTGCTGACCGACCTCCGCGATTGCGCGATGTGGGCGCGAACCAGACCATCGACCAGGTCAAGGTTTTCTCATCCTTCACGCGGCTGGATATCGACATGGATACGGCCAGCACCAGTGATGCATGCAACGCCTATTGGCGTTCAACTATCTCCAGGTGCGTTGCGGTAGCAACCGATTCCATCGATCCCGGTCCGGTTCACCTGAACGTGCCCTTCGATGCTCCGCTGGTGGGAAGTGCATTGCTAGCGCCGCTGCCCGGCGAGTTGCACGGTCGCGCCGATGAAAAGCCGTGGACGGCCGATGCCAGGCTCGTTGCGGGAATGAGCATTCCCTTGGATGAGGCCCTGGCGCTTCTCGATGAGAACGCCACGGTGCCAACTCGTGGAGTGATCGTGGTGGGAGACCACGATGATGACGATTCCATCGATCTGATCGATGAATTGGCCGATGCCCTGGGCTGGCCGGTGATCTCCGAGCCGTCTGGGCGAGCGAACTCCGCCGACAACGCATTG
>Ga0180434_10008540_pt1 | contig 11291 bp, 6 predicted proteins | sample SS_ome_7_FD_132453 | JGI IMG/M metagenome (GOLD analysis project Ga0180434, IMG submission 132453) | Hypersaline lake sediment archaeal communities from the Salton Sea, California, USA - SS_1_D_2 metaG | ecosystem: Environmental > Aquatic > Non-marine Saline and Alkaline > Hypersaline > Sediment... | reverse complement strand
GAGCTGGAAGAGACACTTTCTGAACCCGAAGAGCTGGAGCTCGAAGGGCTCGTCGACTCCGAGCTGGAAGAATTGCTGAGACTTTCACTGGACGACGAACTGGCGCTCGATGAACTGCTGAGACTTTCACTGGACGATGAACTGCCTGATGAACTGCTGGAACTGGAACTGCTGGAGGAGCTCAAGCTGTTCGATTGCGAGCCAGAACTGCTAGAGCGGCTGGAACTGCTGAAGCTCTCGGACTCCGAGGAGCTGCTCGAACTCGAAGAGCGACTGGAACTGCTGAAGCTCAAGGACTCCGAAGAACTGGAGCTGCTCGAACTCGAAGAGCGGCTGGAACTGCTGAAGCTCAAGGACTCCGAAGAACTGCTCGAACTCGAAGAGCGGCTGGAACTGCTGAAGCTCAAGGACTCCGAAGAACTGCTCGAACTCGAAGAGCGGCTGGAACTGCTGAAGCTCAGAGACTCCGAAGAGCTGGAGCTGCTGGAGCTCGTAGAAGTCGATTCCGAGCTAGAAGAACCGCTCGAACTCAACGAAATGGACTCCGACGAACTACTGGAACTAAAGGATGTCGATTCCGAGTTGCTAGAACTTGAAAATAAGCTCAGGCTCGAAGAACTAAAACTAACCGAGCTAGAACTGCTCAGACTAAGGCTTGCACTGCTTAGGCTCGACGAACTGACGCTCTCGCCGCTAATGCTGCTCGAGCTGAGAGAGGCAGATCTCGAACTACTAGAAGAGCAACTCGAAGACGCTGCAGCCGCAAATCTCAAAATGATGGACCCCTCCTCCCACGCAATCGTGAAAAACACCGAATCTGCCGATCTAGTTATAGTTTCGCCAACGAAGCTAAACTGATGCGCTCGCTCGCTTCCATAGTCCCATATCGGATATCCACCACTCGAAGTGACAGAAAAGCCAATTCCGTTGACAACTATGGTGCCAGTTTCAGGGGCTTCGGCAGATACTAAAATACACGAGTCGTCCACGCCCCCCAAGACTTCATAGCCGCCTGCGGACACAATGATACAGGCAGACTGCGAAGAACTGGAACTGGAAGGTTCGGACGGATAATTTTCAAAATGGCCCATAATGAATTCCGAAATGCTGTACGGGCCCCAAATATCCTCCACTTGAGCCCGAGCAGCCACATAATAACGCTGTCCCGGCTCCAAGTTGTTACCTCCCCCATAGAGGGCGGCCTGTTGTTCTGTGGGAATCGCGCCGCTATCCCAAAGGTCAGACGCCCCAGGGTTCGTGCCCACGAGAATCTGCACATAGTCGTGAACTTCAAGGGCGGCCGAAGACGACGAACCGTGCTCGAGAATACGCGCGACTTTTTCGGGAAACTCGACAGCCCTGGACATCGCCGTGATTATTTCGGGTTCCTCAGGCGGAAGACCAGCGGAGCCAGAGGAGGACGATGACGAACTGGCGGCCCCGGCAATCGGAGATTCCTGAACAATATTGCCCTGCGAATCGGCGAATATGAGATTGCCGTTTTTCAGCGAAATCAACAGGCCGTCCATCGAGGGCAAATAAGCCGCTCCCACAGCGGACGAAGTAGATTCTGTGGAAGCAGTCGAAAGCGTCTCGCCGCTTTCCAGATCGACTACTGTTACAACGACATCCTTGTCCAATCCCGAATTTACGACCCTGGAAGCAACAAACAGGAGTCCCCCTCCAGCCCTCGCAAATTCAATTCGCTCATTGGCCGCAAATTCCTGCTGATAGACAAACGGAAACCTGTTTTTGTCAAGAACCAGAACGACATCGCGGAGCCTAGACAGCAAAACCTCATTGTAGTCGTCCAACGAGTCATACTCCTCCGAAAGCGGCACGGCGTCATAGCTCTGCATGCAGGCCACGACATAGTCGGCTGCCACATCAATGTCGGCTACCGCATAGCGTTCAACATTGTAAAAGGTCTCGATTTCTCCCTCTTCCGAAATGTAGTGCAGCGTACTGTCACAAGAAAGAACGAATTTCTCTTCCGCCGGCGACCAGACCATGCCACGAGGAGCATCGGGCACATCATAGGTTTCGAAACGGGTAAGATCGTCAATTGCCAGCTTGTAAACTTGTCCTCTAGATGCCGACGCGCACCAAAGATGCCCTCCGCGGCCCGCAAGCACCGCCACGTCCTCCACGACGAACGCATTCGACAAAATGCCCAAGTTCATGAAGTCGTAGACTGCAACCTGACCTTGTCCGGCGACAGCCATTCTATCGTCAAAAACAGCGGCCGAACTAACGGAAAAGCCGGGGTCTAGTCCCTCCATGTCGATGAATCCCTCAGGAACCATGGCATATCTTTCGGCGGTCTGCCCGAAGCCAAAAACCCACGCATCGGCCGCATCGTCTTCGGAAAAATCCCATCTGAACACAGGAACGCGTCTCAGCGTGCCGCGCTCGTAGTCGGCAAAGGAATATTGATAGTCGACAGACAGCTTCGTTCCTTCCAAACCGGTGTTTTCCAAGTGCCAAGCATCGACCGCCACTACTTTCTGCGGCGTGCTGGGGCTCTCTTCCACATAGCCAAACGGCAAATCTCTTGCCTTGGCACTAGACGAGGATCGCTCGGCCACGATATCGCCAACGACCCCTTCTCTGATAGCCGTAAAAGTGGCAACAAGCTCGTCGCTGTCATTTTCCTCAGCCTCATCCACAACAAATGCGGCCTGAACGGCGGCCTCCTGATTGTCATAGATCATCAACTCGCCAGATGCCGGAGCATCGGCCTCGTGAAGAACTGCTGTGGCGTCTTCGTCAACCCTAAGCACATGACTCGACCCAAGCACATCGTCGGAAGACAGATAGAATTCGCCGAGAACGCCATCTATGTCGAGTCCGTGCAATTCCGCCGTTCCAGCCTGCAAGGTCGCATAAGTCCCGTTTATTTCGTCATACGTAACGAGGCGATTGCTGCTGTCGAATACGGCGGCGAACTTGCCGGTGGCTTCCGAGTGTTTCAGCGTATATCCGCCGTCAAAGGACGTATCCTCGTAAATTGAAGTGGGGTAATTAAGCGGAGCAATGGCCGATATCGAATCCCACAACTCCGTTTCCAAAACCGCGTTGAGAGACAGATCGGCAAGGATCAGGGAGGTTTCGGTGGCGATCCAAAGCCGATCCGTCCCTTCCTGAACGGCAATATGGGCCGCCCCCGAAAACGTGGCGGTGGAATTATGAGCTACGGAAATGACAACGCTACTGTCCCCAGTCCGCGTAATTGCCAACGTGTATCTGAAGACACTGTCCCCCACCCTGCGATAAAGCCTTTGCTTTCTTCGGCAATATTTGGTTTCGCCAGTAAATCCGTACTCCTCGTAGACCGTGCCTGAAAAGGAATCCACAACATAGAGGTTGTCTGCGGACTTGACGAGCAGAACGCCGTTTATTTCGTCCTCCTCAATCTGCACCACGTCCTCTTCCAGCTCGATCTCCCAAAGCATGTCTTCCATGGACGCGTCATATTTCCTGACAATTCCTCCCGCGGCTACGACAGGTTCCGAAGCATAAAACGTGCTAAAAACCACATCCGGCGCGATATCGACAGTCATGCACTTCACCGCTCTCAGTTCCGCGCTGTCGACATCACACTGAATCTCGGCAAGCGACCCCGCCTGCCCGTCTCCCGTGGCCACAATAAACGAATGTCTCAGGACATTGGCACAGACACTCCCCGCAGAAGCCCCGGGCAAATAGGCAAAACCATTCATCTTGCCCGACGGGGAGAAGCCAGCAAGCGTGTCGTCGTCAAAAATGACCAAGGCGTCGCCATACATCTGGCCCACGGCCATCGCTATCGGCACCCTTTCGGTAGACAAGCGCCTCTGCACAATTCCGCCCGTCCTTGAAACCACATGGATGCCCCGCTCGGAATTGCGGCCGTTTTCCATTACAAACAGCGCGCCGGGAAAAAGATTCCCGGAAATGTCCTTCCAGCCCATCTTGCCGGCCGAATACATTTTCTTGAGGACGGCTCCGTCTTCGGACGCGTGCACGATCAGCGGCGTCATGTAGTCTTTGTCGAACGCCTTGATCAGCAGAGTTCCCTCGTTGCTGATGGCGACGGCATGCGGAAACCTCATGAAATCGGGTTGCACAATCGATCTCAGCGTCATGTCCGCACGTTCGGCAAGAACAATTCTGTGATTGCCGCAGTCCGCTATTGCCACGAGGTCCCCGCCCACGCCAACGGCGCGCGGCAAAAACAGCGTCTTATTGCCGACCGCATTGTAGAACTCGGTTTGTCCAGAACCGAGATCGGATATCGCGAGGGAGCCTCCGACATGCACAATATTGCCGTGCACGCGATATTCGTCGGCCACATATGCCTTCCCGGCGTTTTTATCGTGAAAGCCGTGAATCGGATGGACAAAATCAGCTGCATCGAGATAGGATGAAAAGTCCCTGTCGTCCGCATTGTATAGTCTGAGCCTGCACGACAACGAATTCTTTGTCACCAGCAACGCTTCCAGCACGGAATCCTCATCCCGCAACGGCAAATGAAACTCAAGTCCGTTGAGTTCGGTCATCCGGGCGCCGCAAATATCCATCCTCTCGACAGCTGCTATGGCAAATTGGTGTCTGGTGCCGCCCGTCGGAAAAGGCTCTGACACGATCGTGACATGATCGTCGGTATAAGTTACATGATCGACGGAATCCGCCTCGAGCTTGCCGTCAAGACTGTCTTCCGCGGCCGCATACCATCCAATATTGGCAGCGGCGACAATAAACGGCTCGAACGCCACGTCGAGACGACGGGGCGAATCGGGAAAGTCAATTTCGACCGTCCCGCCAGGGGTGCCGAGCGAAAGATTGCAGGCTATGGAGGGCGGCATAGTGCCGCCCTGTGCCGCGAATTCGCCCTCCCCCATGCTGGAGGCGGACATGAAGTGCGAGGACATCTTACTCCTCGTGACCCGACGGCCTGTAGACGAGCACCGTGGAGATGTTCGTTACGCGCTCGTCCCATCTGGTCCTGATCAGGTCCTCGAAGTTTCCGGAGTTCATGAGGACTATATCAGGATCCATATTCCTCATCCAGGCCACAAGACCCTCCCCGTCTAGATGGTAAATATGCTCATTGGGCTTGAAATGACGCCATTTTCTAAGCTCGTCGAAGGACTCCACGGCCGGAGTTTCAGGAAAGGAAATCATGGCATACAGCCATTTGAGGCAAAAAAGATATCCGATGTCGTCCATGTGTTCGAGAACGTCGCTGAGAACAACAAGGTCCCAATTTGTGGCCTCAAGCTCCTCCTTGGATATGCTATTTCCGCAAAGGTCATAACCCGCCAGCCGGGCAAACGCTCCTTGGCAGTGTCTGATGAATTCGCCATTTCCGCACCCGATGTCAACCGCAGCCATTTCCCGTAGCTGCTCATAGGACAAGCTAGCCGAAAGCCATCCCAGCCTAAGATAGGACATTTCCACATTGGTGCCCTGCCTAGCCTTATAGGTGAGGTCGTATTTGAATTCGGCATGCTCCGTTTGCTTGATGAATCCCTGATCGTATCCGTATCCAGGCGGAAGATCGACGTTGTTTTTGGGCATTACGGCCTCCCGAACTTCCGAATGATGCCTCCAAGACCCTCCAAGCGCTTTTTCAGATATTTCTCGTCGCGAATCGGAATCACGTCTCCGAGATCGTCCAGCGTGATATAGCAAGAGTACTGAAGAAACAAGAAATAGGCCTGTATCGTGTCAAAAAGCACGCATCTCTTTGCCTTGGCCCGTTCCAGGTCCGCCCCTTCGAACTTGCCCTCCATCTGCCTCAAGAGCTTGGGAACGTTGTGCCCCTTCAGCCGCTTCTCGTTCCTTTCGCACGTCCAATCCCTGCCGTGAAAAGCCCTAACCTGCTCGTGAGTATCACTCACGAACAGGATCTTGTTTCTGAAAGACGGATCCGAAAGTTTGATGTGGTCGCCGAGGGAAATATGCCTGACAAGCGTGCTGACGCGATAAATTGAATAATGCACCCCGGTCCAGAGATGGGAGGCGAGCACGATCATTCGCTCCTTGACACCATGTTTATTGAAAACGATATTCATCGTTTCCAAATCGCCAGTGAACGTCTGGGTATTGTCCATCCCAAGCTTTTGCCTGTGCTCGAATACATCGAGCAGGACTTGGGAATGTTTCCGCACATCCAGAAACAGAGGGGTGTTGCAAATGAACTTGGCGTCCCACACCTCTGTTTCGAAAAAGGGCTTCTTGCCCTCGGACCACCACGGACACGTACCCCTGTCCGTCCGATTGCGATAGTGCCTGACGACATTGTCGTTGACTCCGACCATCAAATCGGTAGCCGCCGCAATGTCGAAGTACTCCTTGATGCCGGAGGCCAAGAAAATATCGGTGTCGATAAAACAGATCGCCTTGTAATTCTGCCCCTCTTCGGCCATGATCTTGTATCTGTAATACTTGACCGTCAAAACCTTGCCAAGGTCACCATCCTCGGGATTGGCGATAATCGGAATGAACCAGACATCCGTATCCATGGAGGCGGTCTTTTCAAGTATCCGTTGCCGGTAGTCCTCCTTTATGCTGGCGTCATGGACGACGACCACGTCCGCATATTTGCCGACACCAAAAAGTTCCACGCTGTTAAGCAAGGCATTGAACAAATAGGCGTAATTGTCGGTCAGACTGAGAAAAATGGCATAGTCTTTCATGACGTTATTCGTTGTAAGTCTTGGTCTTGGGTCTGTCCGCGCTGAAGAAGCGATAGTACATCTCGATCCGCCTGATCACTTCGTCGGCGGTTATCATATCCATGCAAAACGGCAGATCCTCTCCGTCCTCCGCGGTTACGACATGCTGGCACATATTCTTTTTGTCCTTGTGGTCGCCGTCGCCGATGGGTTTGACGCGACTCTTCCAGCATCCGCCATTGGCACAACACGGAAGCATGCCGCACGTATGAATGAACTGATGGCTATTATAGGCTTGCCAGCCTGCGGGTTCGCGGCCGCCGGCCACCACCACGCACGGCCTCTCCGAAAGTCCGCGGACCGTTCCGGGCCTTACAGGAACTGCAGCCGCAAGCACCATCGGATAGCTACAGGGCGTAAGAACGCCGGCCGACGCCCAGACAAGCCGGATAAGCTGCCTGTCGTCCATTTGCTTGCCCTCCATTGCCTCAGTTTCCCCGGCAAGATTGATCACATTCTCGAGCTGAGGATGATTGTGGTCCTTGTGCCCGATCTGCACAAACTTGATTCTGCCCTCGAAATGGTCGACCACCTTCTGATATCGCCCGGCAGGCCATCGCTTACAGGTAAAGTCGTTTTTCCAACCCGCATTGATGATCCAGTAGTGGATATCGCCGCCGAGGCCATAGTGTCCAAACCAGGTGGCCCGTTCCGTATGTCCCCAGACTTCCTCCTCGGGCCTCATCTTGATGTAGCCCTTGCAGAGCCTGTTGCCGATCCGAATTCCGAGCTTGTTTTCAAGTTCTTCGGTAAACGCCTCGGTGAAGTGATAAGGTCCCTGATTGCTCTGATGGACCAATGGATATTCCAGACGCATCTTTGTGACCTCGGGATCGTTGGGATCGAGCTTCGTAATGTACTCGTTTCCCTCCCATATCGACATCGAATTCGTTCGGATGTCCGTAATGAACTTGCCGGGGTGAGAACGATGAAGATCCCTGATCGCGGCAGTCATCATCACGATGTCTCCAGGAGCCTGATAGTTCTCAAAGAGCAGTTTGCGCGGCTTTGCCTGAGCCTGAGACTGAACACGAGGCTGAAGTTGCCGAATGTCATCCGCTGCCTGACTCGCACCCGAAGAGGCAGCCTGAGATTGCTGAAGTTGCCCGTGTGACTTTTCGGGGGCCGGCACTTCTCTTTCTTCGAAGATCTGTTTTTCAACCTCGTTGGAAACAACGTTAATCCACATCTGCTTGTGCGACGTCCAAGTGCGATTTCCAAGCATTTCATGTACGGCGGCCCGCTTATCCTCGGGACATGCCTTGAGATCCTTGACGAAAGTCAGCATCAAAACAGGCCCTTCCTTGCCCAGTTGGCAATTCGAACAGGATGCGGACTTGACCCGCTCATAAATCTCGTCATAAACCTTGAATGTCGAACTAAAAAGAGGGCTCAGCACTGCGTCTTCGCGAATGCGCGGCACTATATCGCCATAGACATGCACATTCAGGAGAACTTCCTTTCCGTGTTTGGCGTTTTTCAGCACCTTGACGGTTCGTGTCTTCTCTGCCATATTGCACTCCTTCGTGAAGGATGGTTGACTGAGAGAATTATACAACATCAACAACCCCGTCTCGATCTAAGGCGGGCCAATTGAACTGAAACCGCAAAAATCGCACTGGAAAATCTACAGCCTCAAGAGCGGAAGAACATCAAGGACAATTCGACTTCGTTATGCCGGTGATCGTCGCCTGGCATCTCTACCTTGATCAGGATGACCGTAGATAGCTTCCGCCGTTCGGGTTGGAATAACGATAGATATTTTCATGAAAGCGTCCCGGTGGCGGTCTGTCCGCCGCAGAACGTTCCGGCGCAGGGGCCGAAGCTCCACGTCCCGAGGGGCGGGCAGTTGTCCACGTTGTCGCGGACCGCCTCGCAGAACAAGCCGATCCCGTCCAGGTAACAAGTCCACTCTGAACCGTCGCATTCAATCCAGCAGTTGGTCCCGCCGGGGTTGGTGCCGCTCCAGTAGCAGTCGTCGTCTCGGCGGCTCAACGAGTAGGTGCCGTTCGCGTCGGTGCAGATCGCCCCGGTGAACCCGCTCACCACCAGCTCAAGGCTCGCCTCGCAGCCCGAGCAATCATCTGGGCACGGCTCCGGACCGCCCGACGACGAGCTGGACGATCCGGACCCCGACGAGGACGAACTCATCGACATCGACGACGAGCTACTGGAACTGCTGGAACTGCTGGAACTGGAGCTACTACTGGAACTGCTGGAACTGCTGGAACTGCTGGAACTGCTGGAACTGGAGCTACTACTGGAACTGCTGGAACTGCTGGAACTGGAGCTACTACTGGAACTGCTGGAACTGCTGGAACTGCTGGAACTGGACGAACTAACCAATACCTTCATCCAATCATACGACGTCAAATAGCCATCGTAGCCTACTAAACGCAGATTTTCTTCAATAACACCAACAGGATCGGCATCATAAGTAAACCGCACCTTGGTCTCAAGCACGGAATCATCTACAAATTCAGCATTGTCGCCCCCTTGCCATTGAGTACTCAGCGTAGACTGGGAAATAAGTCCGTCATCCGTGCACTCGCCACTCAGATCTGCTTCGGCATAACCGCCTTCGCCATTGCCGTAGGAATGGAACACCGCCTTTGACGACAATGCCATGAAACTGGCCGCAAGCGGACCTGGAGGCGCTCCGTTCTGCCAAGGCACGGTCTGGTCGGGCCCTGCATTGACCACAGGAGCCTGATTGTTGTCTATATTGATGGAGGGCACCTGCCAAACCCCGCACTTGTTACCGTCTTTCTCGTCGAATTCAACGCCGCAACCCGACATTTTGACCCACCATCTTGTAACAGTCTTGGAACCAGAACATCGCGGTTCCAGATAAACAATCAGGGGAAAATGCGACGCCTGAACCGTAACGGTCACTTCATGCGGCCCCCCGTAAACGATTTCAGTCCCCAGACATCCGCTGTCATACAGCAATTTTCCAGAAATGGAAACTCCGCAAGCGTCGCTGTTGAAATAATCAGGCTCGTCAGTCTGACCGAGAACAATCAGCCTGTCCTTCACCCAGAATGTCTGATATGTCAGTTGCAGATCGCAAGTGACACAATAGGAGGGAATCGAAGGAGGGATGGGCTCTCCCCACGCCGGAAGCTCTTCGGGACATGGCGGAGTCCATGAGCTGTTGCTACTCATGCTGACAGAGCTCGAGCTACTACTCGACCTAGACGAGCTACTGGAACACGAAGAACTGGAACACGAAGATATGGAACTGGAACTGGAACATGAGCTACTAGAACAGCTTGACGACGATCTCGCGGCCACGCCCCGGAAATCCAGTTCTCGCACCACAACGCCTGACGTTTCCCTAAGCCCGGAAACTGCAACGTCCTGCCGGTCGCCAGCTTGAGGATTTTTGAAATCGTCATTGCCGTCAACCCTGACATGCTGAGTAATTCCCGCCAGCGGATCACGTTCCCCAAGCTCAAAAGGGCTGTCTGAAATGACATTCGCCGCCGCGGCATTCTCGCCAGGAAGGCGAATCGTGCCGCTCCAGTCATCGATCTCCATATACCAAGACAGCGAAGAAGACGAGGACGGCGACGAGGAGCCACTGCCCGAGCTTGACGAACTCGACGGCCCGTCTTGCGGCCAAAAAAGGTCGTTCGATGACGCACTCATGAATGTAGGGACGTCTGGCATGGTTCCTTCGGAGGCAGCATAAACAGACGAAGCGGCAACTATTTGGACTTCTTCTTGCGGGACTTCTTCTTCTTTTTGTCTTTAGTCCGCTTCGGAGCGTTCCTCTTAGCATTTTCCTCGAGATATTCGAGAATGGCCTGCCCTTCGGTCTTTCCGCTCTGCCGCTTGTCCTTGATCTCGTCCCAGTACTCAGTCATCATCAGCTGGCCCCCGGAAGAATATCCCTGGGCTTCCCTGACCATTTCTGCAAAAGACCTTCCGAGAACGGTGCGGGGAGCGTAAGCCGCCGCTGCCAGCTCCGGTTCGGATGGACCGATAGGAGCCGGCACCGGAACGGCGATGCGGCGCCCAGCGTTCTCCCCTCGGGTTTCCACCAAATCGAAATCAAGAATGTTGTCGATAATGAAATTTCTGTACTCGCCGTCACTGTGGCGACACGGTCCGCATATCAAGTCCCCCGCAGAAGCGCCAGGCTTGACAATGTATTCGCCTAGAGGCTCGAGAATGTAGGAATTGACATTGTTCTCGGGAAATTCGTAGTCGAACACGATGGCGAGCTTGTGGGCGTTGGCAAAAGGCACCGCGTCCTTGAAGGAAAGGTTGACCACCAAGTCCTGCGGAGGCTTTCTTTCTTCAGCGGAAGGCTCTTCGGGCTGGGGCGTCTCGGGAACCGCTTCCGCGGGCTCGGGAATTGCGGGCTCTGCGTCGTCGGGAGCCCACGCAGCAGTCAGCACCGACCCGGGCACGACCCCATGCTCGGCGAACCATCCCGCGTTCGACTCCAAGGCATATCTGCAGGCAAAACTTGCAGCAGTCGACCGCGTAGACATCGGAGCCATTTCATGAATCTCGCGTACAACCATGTCGTCGTCAATGAAGGCTATGTCGAGAGGG
>Ga0180434_10008539_pt1 | contig 11291 bp, 12 predicted proteins | sample SS_ome_7_FD_132453 | JGI IMG/M metagenome (GOLD analysis project Ga0180434, IMG submission 132453) | Hypersaline lake sediment archaeal communities from the Salton Sea, California, USA - SS_1_D_2 metaG | ecosystem: Environmental > Aquatic > Non-marine Saline and Alkaline > Hypersaline >... | reverse complement strand
CGATAACAGCAGGATACTGATGGCCGCAACCGAGGTCGTCAAGGCAGGCGGTCTGGGAGATGATATCAGTGATCTTCCTGCCGCGGGTTCCGCACCGGAGTGGATGAGTGAGAAGGCAATCAGTATCGGACACTACTTTGTCGCATCCGGTGTATATACGGTATTTGGGGTAACCCTGCCAGTCACCGGTGCACCCGTGTTCCAGGATTATCTGTTTAACAAGTTTGAGGGCCTCTACGGAGGCATGTGGGATCTTGAAGTAGACCCGGTAAAACATGCCCGCAAGATGATTGCCCATATTGATAAAAAGAGACATGCCCTTGGTATTGATAAGGCCAGAGAGAGGGTACTGTTTGACATGGCTGCACGAAGAGAAATTGAAGCGGCTTAATTGCAATATTTAGGTGAACTAAATAATACCTTAAGAAAAGGAGGATGAGAATATGTCTAAGTTAGTGGCATTTGCTGCCATTCAAGGTGGTTATAATATTGTTTCCAAGGCGGAAGGAAAATTAAAAGAAGCCATAGATAAATACGGACCTAAACAGGAAATAGCTTTTCCAAATACGGCATATTATTTGCCGATAATTTATTCCCTGATGGGGGAGAAGGTTGAGACGTTAGGAGATGCGGAAAGGGTAATGAAGCGCTGCAGGGCGTTGTTGCCTCCCCATGTAAAGAAGGATGTGCACGTACCGTATTTAGGTCCGCTGCTTGATGCGGGTATAGCCGCAATCTTTGCAGAGGAGATTGTAGAGGCTATCCTTTGTGTAGAGCAACCTGATTTTTATCAGCCATCCGTAGAGGACCCGGATTTAGATAATGGGAAACTTTGGCTTGGAGCAGCAGATGATACCATAATGAGAAAAAGAGGCGTAGAGTTTGTTGACGGAACAGCGCCCGGTTTCGCAGCTATTGTTGGGGCTGCCCCTACACCTGAGATTGCCAAGGCTATAGTGGAAGAATATCAGAAGAAAAATCTGTATATATTCCTTGCGGCTAACCAAAGTGGGACGACCGTGGCGCAGCAGCTTCTCGATGCCGGAGTGCAGATAGGATGGAATACACGAATTGTCCCATTTGGACCTGAAATTTCGGCCGCTGTATATGCCCTTGGATTTGCAAATAGGGCGGGCCTCTCATTTGGAGGAATTCAGCCGGGCGATTATGCCAAAATGCTCAAGTATCAGAAGGACAGGATATTTGCCTTTGTTAACGCATTAGGTGATGTGAATGCAGAATGGGCTGCTAATGCGGCAGGTGCTATTAACTGGGGGTTTCCTACAATTGCTGATACGGATATACCAGAGGTTCTGCCCTGGGGTGTTTGCACGTATGAGCATGTCGTGGCACAGGTTCCCCATGATCAAATCGCGGCGAGGTCTATAGAGGTTCGAGGATTAAAGGTAAGTGTGACGGAAATTGATATACCGCTTACGTATGGCCCAGCCTTTGAGGGCGAGCGCGTAAGAAAGGGCGATGTATTTTTGGAGATGGGGGGAAGTGCTTCCCAGGCAGTCGAATTGGTGCGTATAGGTGATATGAAGGCTGTACAAGACGGCAGGATAATTGTGAAGGGCAAGGATGTAAAAGATTGTAAAAAGGGAGACTCATTGCCTTTAGGTATCCTCGTTGAGGTAGCAGGCAGGGAAATGGAGGAAGACTTTGAGCCGATCCTCGAGAGACAGATTCATCACCTTATCAACTATGCCCAGGGCATAATGCACATAGGCCAGAGGGATATTAGCTGGATAAGGGTAGGAGACGCTGCCGCAGAAAAAGGGTTTACCCTTAAAGACATAGGCACAATTCTCCACGCAAAACTGCATCAGGACTTTGGCAGGATATTTGATAAGTTACAGGTTACACTCATGACCGATCAGAAGGATGTGGAAGACTTAACCAAATTAGCCAGGGAAGTGTATGAGGCCCGGGACGCCAGAATAGAAGGCATGACCGACGAGACGACAGAGACCTTTTACTCCTGTACCCTTTGCCAGTCATTCGCCCCTAATCATGTCTGTACGATCAGCCCTGAGAGGACAGGTTTGTGCGGTGCATATAACTGGATGGACTGCAAAGCCTCCTTTGAAATCAACCCTACCGGCCCAAATCAGCCAGTACAAAAAGGAGAATTAATCGATGATAAACTCGGGCAGTGGAAGGGTGTAAATGAATTTGTATCTAAGACATCAAGGGGCAATGTGGATCATTACAATTTATACAGCATTGTCCATGACCCACACACAACCTGTGGATGCTGTGAGGCCATTGCTGCCGTTCTTCCTACATGTAATGGTATCATGACTGTTGACAGGGACTACATTGGTATGACGCCGTGCGGTATGAAATTTTCCACCCTTGCCGGAACAGTTGGCGGTGGGGTTTCTACCCCAGGCTTTGTAGGACATGGAAAGTACAATATAACCCAGAGAAAGTTCCTTAGGTACGAAGGGGGACTCTTGCGGATAGTATGGATGCCTCAACACCTTAAAGAGGAAATCAAGGAGAGATTTGTAAAAAGAGCTGAGGAGCTCGGAGTGCCGGATCTATGGGATAAAGTGGCGGATGAGACTATAGGTACAACTGAAGAGGAGATTATGCCTTTCCTCCAGGAGAAAAAGCATCCTGCACTTGAGATGGAATCAATTCTTGAGGTTTAGGTAGCCTATCTTCATAAGACATTCATGGTAAGTAGTTTCATGAATGGGATAGTAGTAGAAGGTAAGATAGGACAATTTCAAAGAGCATGAGGACTCAAAATAGTAACACAATTTAATACGTTCAAATAAAAGACAACAGAGTAATAAGGAGAACATTATGGGTTTAACAGGTATTCAAATATTTAAGATGCTGCCCAAGACAAATTGCAAGGAATGCGGACATCCTACCTGTCTGGCCTTTGCAATGGCGCTTGCCGCAGGCAAAGCAGAACTAAGCAGCTGCCCGTATGTAAGCGATGAGGCAAAGGAACAACTCGCTGAGGCATCGGCCCCTCCAATACGGCCGGTTCAGGTAGGTGAGGGCGAAAGGTCTTTTAAGCTTGGCGGTGAGACAGTGCTTTTCAGGCATGAAAAGACATTTGTCAGCCAGCCCGGTATTGGTGTACTGGTTAAAAGCGATATGGATCCAGGCGAATTGTCTGAAAAGTTGAAGCTATGGGATACATACCAGTATATACGTGTTGGATTTAATCTAAGGCCCGAGTTAGTCGCTATAAAGGATGTTGACGGCGACTCGGCAAAATTTGCTGCCCTTGCGAAAAAGGTATGTGATGAAAGTAATTTTTGTCTCGTGCTTATGAGCGAGGATGTAAACGTTATGAAGGCCGGTTTAGATGCATCCATAGCACGAAAGCCTGTAATATATGCGGCAACGAAAGACAATGCCGATGATATGGGGGCCTTGGCCAAGGAGAAGGAATTACCCCTTGCCGTAAAGGCAGATGACATGGATGGCCTTATGGAATTGACAGGTAAATTGACTGGCATGGGCCTGAAGGATTTACTACTTGATACCGGCTCGAGAGGCGTAAAAAGGGCCTTTGAGGATCAGCTATGGCTTCGCAGGGAGTCGATTACTAAGAAGAACCGTGCCCTTGGTTTTCCGACCATTACATTTCCTTGTGAGATGGCGGATAACCTTGATAAGGAAACGGTCATTGCAGGCATGTTCATAGCCAAGTACGCGGGAATAATTATCCTGTCCGACTTTATAGGTGAGAGCCTCTTTCCGCTTTTGGTCGAGAGATTAAACATCTACACTGATCCGCAAAGGCCTATGACGGTTGATCAGGGGATTTATGAGATAAATGGACCGAGTGAAAGCTCTCCAGTAGTCATAACTACAAATTTTGCCCTTACATACTTTATTGTCAGCGGTGAGATTGAGGCAAGTCGTGTGCCTACATGGCTGATGATTATGGATACAGAGGGGCTGTCTGTTATGACTGCATGGGCAGCGGGTAGTTTCGTTGGTGATGCAGTTGGTATATTTGTTAATAAATCAGGCATATTTGATAAGGTAAAACACAAAAAACTTATTATACCAGGATATGCTGCGGCTATAAGTGGGGATTTGGAAGAGGAAGTTAAAGGCTCTGAGGTTCTTGTAGGTCCTCGGGAAGCGTCTCAGATTGCAAAGTTCCTCAAGGACTTTTCGGCTTAATTTAAGTTAAGGGGGGTGTTTTAAATGTTGTTAATTGGAGAGAGCCTGAATGTTATATCTACAAAGATAGGCAGGGCGTTTAAGGAAAGAAATCCTGTTCCTATCCAGGAAGAGGCCAAGAAGCAGAAGCAATTGGGCGTGGATTTCATTGATATTAATTTGGGGCCTGCGAGAAAGGGAGGGCCCGAGTTAATGGAATGGGTTGTTAAGACTGTTCAAGAGGTGGTAGATGATGTACCACTTGCCCTCGATACTTCAAATATTGAGGCGATAGAGGCTGGTCTTGCGGTATGTAAGGGCCGACCCCTTATCAACTCAATTATGTGCAGGAAAGAACGATATGAAAAGATGCTGCCGATATGCGCAAAACATAAGGCAAGGATGATAGGTCTTTTGTGGGGCCCTCAGGGGATGCCAAGAGATGAACATGAAAGAGCTGAACTCACGGTAGAGCTTGTGTATGCGGCTAATGAGGCAGGTATACCAAATGAGGATATTTTTATTGATGGAATTGTTACCCCTGTAAATGTTCAGCAGGATCAAGTCTTTTCACTCCTTCAATTTATGCCTATGGTCGAGCACATTGGGGAGGGGCTTAAATCTACCTGTGGACTTTCCAATGTCTCTAATGGATCACCGGATCATCTGAGACCGATTCTTAACCAGACTTATTTGGTTATGCTTGAAAAAAACGGTATGTATTCTGCTATTGCAGACGCAGATGATAAAATGTTAGTTGATATTGCAAAGGGAAGGCGTCCGGATATAGTTGAGGTAATCGGCAAGGTCATGGATGAAGAGAAAATTGATATGTCATCACTATCAAAAGAATTGCAGGATTATGTAAAAACCGCGAGAATTTTGTATAAAAAATCATTGTACTCGGATTCCTGGCTGGAATTATAACTTTTTAGTGTGGAATAGATTATTCTATAAATCAAGAAAAGGTTTGCCTTTTCTACCATAAGGGCCTGGCTCTAAAAGAGTCTTTATTGGTTAAGCCTGCCCTGGCGCGACTTATGTGCAATTTAGTCAAATATTTATTACTCTACTAAACGGTGTTGTATGTTTGTTTGTCGCAATGCCAGGTCTGGGCCAGGGGCACAAAGGGGCAAAGTGGCAAAGGCACAAAGAAGAAATAATGCGTCTCAAAAACTCTGTGCCTTTGTGCCTTTGACCCTCAAGCTATCGGCTTTAGCCGATAGTAGTTGACTTGCTTTCTCCCTGTAACAGGTGAAGTTGATCTACCAGTTTTTTCTTGAATCTGTCAAGAGTAACTTCATGAGGTATGATGGGGATACCCATCCAATCAGAGTATTCAAGAATCTTGTCCGCATATTTCTCGACATACGGGTTAAAAAAATCAATTGCATCGAGGAGTAGTGCACCCCCTGTGTGCTTTGGAAAATTTTCATTTGCTAGTCCCTTGTCCCAATCCTTAAAGACATCATGCCTGAATAATATCCAGCCAGGTGTCATCCACCAAACCTTTTCTCCATTTGCAATTTTTTCTCGTTCCTCTTTTCCGGCTATCATATCTACGCAGTGTGATGCCTGAATTCTTACAATTCCCTCACCTTGTTCGCTGATTATAGTATCTATCGTTCTAAACACATCGTAGCTGTTTACGTAACAGAATTGACCACCATACACCACTATTATCTTGTTTGAAAGCTCACGAGCCTTTTTAATTCTATCGATTAGCTGACTTTCTAATTCTCGAGGTATTTCATGAAGACCTGGAGTGGTGTATAAAATCTTTTTTGCATCTAAAAAGCCTTCATTTTTTAGGTAGTTTAACTCAGGGCTTAACGTTCCGCATGCTATAACAACACAATCGTTAAATGAAGTATTAGTTTCCATATTCCCCCAGAAATTTTAAATGTTTACGATCAATAAATAAGGATTTACCTTTTAAATTAGATACCGCTGATAAAAACAAACTAAATCTACGCTGTTTACCGGGCTATCTTAACCGATTTATTTTTAGAGGTACATATAGCGATTGGGCTGAGTAAATATATTTTATATGCCCATGGCACAATTATATGCGCTATGGATGGCATCCATCGCCTTTCCTATTTCTTTGCAATCCCCTATGAGGAAAACCTCCACCTTGCCTTTTAGCTGATCTTTTAGGGAGTTATCAGGAACCATGCCCTTTGTGTAAACAATAAAATCGACAGCCTTAATTAAAATTTCATTAGAACCTGTTGAGAGGTAGACCTTATTGCCGTCAATTTTTGCAATATCTGAATCTGTAAGGATTGTAATATTTAACTCCTGAAAGGCCTTTAGTAGAAAAACACGGGACATAGGCTCCATGTCAGGGGCAATTTCCTTCGATTTCTTTACAATTGTAACGTCATTTCCATTTTTGGCAAGGGCCTCGGCAATTTCAGCACCAATAAAACCGCCGCCCACAATAACACCTTTTTTATCCTTGGGCATATGTTCTTCCTTTAGTATTTCTGCCCACTTCCATTCCTTCAAGCCCTGAATATCCGGTGTTTTGGGATTAGAGCCTGTTGCCAGTATCACGGTGTCATACTTGCCTATGAGTTCATTTGCGTCAGCTTCTTTGTAAACTATGGTTAATTTTTCCTTTGCCTCATGTATAAAGTAGTCGTTGATCTTTTTTAGATTTTGCTTTCTTGGCGTCAAATAGGATAGGTTAAACAGGCCGCCAAGCGTGTCTTTCTCATAGAGGGTAACCTTGTGTCCTCTTTTCTGGAGTACAATTGCAGCCTCTATCCCGGCAAGACCGCCTCCTACGACGGCTATATTTTTAGGTTTGTCAGCCTTTGAAGGCCCGGTTTCATCCTTTCCTACCTCAGGGTTTACAACGCACATAAGGCCCTTTCCACCTTTTACGCCGCCAAGGCAACCTTCAAGGCAGGATGCGCATGGGCGAACAGGCTCTGTTATATCTCCAAGAACCTTTCCGGCAAAGTCAGGGTCTGCTATCAATGCCCTTCCAATGGCCACTGCATCTGCCGTGCCATTCCGAAGAATCTTTTCAGGCTCTTCCTTCTCATTTATTTGCCCAACAGTAATCACGGGTATCCCGGCACTTTTCTTAATACCAGAGGCAAAGTCCCAGGTTTTTCCTTTGGGAATGGCCATGTGCTGGAAATACCAGGGGGGCGACTCACATGCAGAGCCGCTGGATATGTGAAGAGCATTTACGCCTTTTTCCTCAAGGATGGCTGCCAATTTCATCATATCCTCAAGCTTCAGTCCCTTTGGTATCATTTCATCTGCACTAAAGCGGACAATTATGGGTATATTTATGGCATTTTTTACCTTTTCAAGTACCTCGATGCCATAGCGGGTTCGATTTTCCCAACTGCCGCCGTAATTGTCAGTACGCTTATTAATATATTCGGACAGGAATTGTGCGATAAGATATCCATGACCAAATTGAAGCTCTACAAAATCATAGCCTGCTTGCTCGGCCCTGAGAGCGGCCTTTTGAAAAAGGTGTTGAGATTCGTCAATTTGGGATTGATCCATTGCTTCAGGCTCCCTGCCGCCGGCAGGGCAAGCCTGTTTTGATGAAGAAAAAAAGTGATTTCCAGGTATCTTTGGATTCGCCATTCTTCCTGGATGATTCAGATGCGCGATTGCTCGTGCCCCATGCTCATGGATGACGTCTGAAAGCCTTTTGAGCCCTGGTATCATATCGTCATTATGAATACCTATTTGGACAGGCAGTTCGCGTAAAGAGGGATGAAGGTAAAAGGGCTCAGGCGTAATAGCTCCTAAGTATTTATTTCGTCTCCCAAAAAATTGGAGGTGGTGTTCTGTTACCTCCCCTGATTTTACTCCATATGCCGTCTTTATAGGAGCCATGATAAATCTATTTTTAAGTACCGTATTCCCAATAGATAACTCCTTTGATAGCAAATCCATAGAATTTCCTCCTTTTTGTAAATAATTTTGGTACTTATTCAGTCACGAAGCCACTACGACACGAAGAAAAGACTGATATCACTATAACACTGCATATGTGGTTAAGTTCTCTCACTACTATTTATACGCCGCATATCACGCAGGCCCGTCAATGCAGTAATTTCCTACTCTTTGCGGCTTTGTGGCACTATACGTGAGTAGTTAGCAATTTTGACCGATAGTGTTTCCCTTAATTAAAACGCGTTAGTTTCTAATCAAGAAAGAATGTAGCCAACCTTAAACTAAAAATAGATTTCAGCCGCATACCAGGCGAAACCTACTAATAGCCCGACAAAAAGGTTAATCAGTTTTACGGAAAAAAAGCCTCTTTTTGATTCAGCAAGCAAGGGAAGCATTCCATGGCCGTCCTGCACAATAGAGCTTGCCAAAAGAATACCAAAGGAAAGTGCGCCTTCAGCAAAAAGCGTTACAAATATCATATGTGGGCCGGATTCAGGGATAAGGCCTACAATGCAAGCAATGAAAAGGACAGTTAGATAATTCGATTTGATCCAGACCTGGAGATCGAGATATTGAAGTAAAATGGCCATCAAGAGTAAGGCACCAAATGTCCATAAAAATACCCTTGGTATATGAACCTTAACTATGTGTTCCCAAAGATGTTCTTCAAGAAAGTGCCTGGGTACTGTAGAAGCGATAAAGAGGGCAACAAAGGAAGCTGCTAAAAATGTTACCTTTATCCAGTTCCATGTATGGGGGCCTAATTGATTAAAAATTAAGCCAAGTATGAATAATACCAGGATAATTATCAACAACCCGCGCTGAAGGGTAAGATTTCTTAATTGATTTACAATTTCACCCTTTGGGTAACAAACGCAGTACTCATCATGAAATACTAACCGCTGGTCTAATTGTTGTATAACGATAGTGCCCGGCTTGAAGAAAAAATCTGTCAAAAACCCTGCACCTAATCCAATTATAAATAAAACAAGCGTTAAAAGAAGTGCTTTTCCTGGAAGCATGGAGAACATTACGAAGGCTTCATCACCGCTGGTGGCTATCATTACCGTCACCAATGCTCCAAAGCTTACTACATTATGTGCATAAAGGGCAACGACGGTAAATGCTCCAAGGCAGCCCGGTGTGGCACCTAAAAACGCCGCCAAAACGTATTGCATCCAACGATATTTTTTTAAAGACTCTTGCCAATCACCTCTTGTTTGAACATTCACGTATTCTATTATAAGCATCATAACGAATACGAAACTCGTAATCATTAATGCGTGCTTAATGGTTTCAACTATCATAGCAGCTTTTTCTCAGGTTCTAAATATCTGAGCTAACATGGAGCAAGTTATCGCCGTTAGCCTTCCATCTTGAGTTGTTCTAACTCCTTCTTTTTCTCCGCAATTGCACTTTCCAACTCTTCAATTTCCAATATTTGCTGAGGTCGAACAGAATGTGCTGGAAGAGAGCCTTCTCGTTCCTTTTTTTCTGCCTCAAGTTCCTTTATCTGTTTTCGTATAGCTTCCTCATCCGGCATAATTAAACGCCTTTCTTCAAGTAAAAGTTGGTTTTTTGAGGTCCCTATCTTTAGCCAAATTCTATACAATCTTTCGCCGGCTTCCTCAAAGCATTTATATCCTTTTGAATCAACCTTTTCCACCATAACCTCTCCCAATTCCTTACTTTGTGCCAGCCAGTTTTTAAAATGGTCTCCGCCACCAAAATAAACCTTTGTCCATCGATTTCCTTTATTGTCGATTTTTTCTCTTATACGGTCTTCTTCGGCCATTCTTTCTTGTATAGTCTTTTCCCTGCTCTTTTGAGCATTCTTCATGTATGATTCCTTGGTTGAAACTTCTTATATAGAAGGCCTTGCTAAGTCATAACACCAGTTGATTTGTTCATATCCAGTTCATTAGATCTTTTAGACCGAAGCTTTGGCTTTATTACCTCCTTGAAAAATTTCAATGCATCATCAGCGTCGCTATCCATAAGTATAGCCTCGATCTTCATGACCTCTTCGCTGGAGAATTCAAGTATAGTTGTCGCCATTTTTTCTATTGCCTCTTAAAAAAGGCTATCCTTGGTACATACGTAACATGAATAGCCTTCTTTAAATACATTACCTTGTCATTTGAGCGCCGCATTTAGGGCACTTTAATTTATAGCAAGGTGTGCCAAGCTGGTGCGTCATTTTGTACCCGCAATTAGGGCATACACATTCTCCGCCTGAGCCTAATCCCTGGCCACCCATTCTTCCGCGGCCTCCACCGCCTCCGCCGCGACCTAATCCGCGACCTGTTCCCGGGCCTGCCCCACTTGGACCTGTTCCATCTCCTCTAGGCATTTATATCGCCTCCTTTCCATGTAATCGCAAAACATAAGCCTGTATAGGCTGTATTTTGCGTTTCAAAGATTTCTTTATCTACTGAAATCATTTACGCCTCCTGGAATTTTGAGAAGGCATTTGCTAATTGTCCATTTGTTTTTTCTATTTCTTCTGCGATTTTGGCTATATCGTTATAGCCTGTTATAGTATTAGGCGCTTCTTCAGCTTTTTCCACCCACCTTCGGAATTTCTCTCCATAGGTTTTATTATGGGTTATCCATGAATCCAATAGCACCTTTAAGCGTCCTTTCTCATCGGATGGGTATTTATATAGGATTTCATCCACCTTTTCCTTAATAATATGTTCAGGCACTGCTCCAAGGATTTCCCCAACCTTCTTCCCATCATTAAAAAACATTTGCATTGGTATACTTACGATCTGATATTCCATAGACGTTTGCGGATTCTCATCTACATTAATTTTGCAGAATTTAAAATTTTTATATTGCTCTGAGAGCTTATCGTATATTGGTGAGACCATTCGGCAAGGCCCACACCAGGGTGCCCAAAAATCCACCTCTGTTGGGACATCTGATTCAAGTACTTCCTTTCTAAAAGTTTCGTCTGTAACCTCTATTACCATTGTCCTTTATTCCTCCTTTATATAGTTAGAAAATTATTTGCCAAAACACCTTATTAATAATTGTGGAGCCCCACGGGCAAGCCCGTGGCACCACCTAGTTTCGCCGATTCGCTTCGCGAACGGCGGGGCTCAGTGGTGCGACATCCCGACTATAGGCGCATTCATTCACGGCTAAAGCCGTGGCTTTCTGCGGTCGGGGTAAATGCGTTTTATACCTACTTTTATTTAACT
>Ga0180434_10008538_pt1 | contig 11291 bp, 10 predicted proteins | sample SS_ome_7_FD_132453 | JGI IMG/M metagenome (GOLD analysis project Ga0180434, IMG submission 132453) | Hypersaline lake sediment archaeal communities from the Salton Sea, California, USA - SS_1_D_2 metaG | ecosystem: Environmental > Aquatic > Non-marine Saline and Alkaline > Hypersaline >... | reverse complement strand
GCGATGTGAAACCAACGGTTTCACAGATGTTGAGCGAAGCTCAACACAAAGCTGAACACTGTTGCCGAACCAAGAAAACCCCGTCGCCTTTGGCGACGTCGGTTGCAATGAGGCAACATTATACAAGACCCTTAAGACCAAACCGAAAAACGTGGAAACCCAGGAAGTCAAATACCCATGGGAGTAGCCTTTAGTCCAGCTCTTTATCCTGCTCATACTTCTTGCCAGTCTTGATTGCGATTGCGGCCTTCTGCAGCTCAGTCCCGATGTACATGGCATGGTCAGGCCGCATGCTGCCAACGAAATGGTCTATCTGCTTGTAAACATGCTTCGGGGCACTGCCCTCAAATGCCTGCAGGTCCCTGCCGGTTGCGGGGTCAATTAGCTTGGTAATGATCTTACCATCCTTTGTTTCAACAAAAAAACTGCCGCGCGGGTCTTCAAACCTATCTTCCTGCTTTCTGAATTTATCCAGCATGTCCTCGACCTGCTGGTAGTAATGCCGGTATATCTGCGCGCTCCCCGACATTATGGTCAGAATCCCGCTTTCAACGCCTATGCCATCTGCTATTTCCCTTTGGATGGCGGCGCAGCCATAGGCATTCTCAGGCCATCCCTGTGTCATGTCATGGCTTCTAAAGAAGACTGTCAGGTTCAGCCGCTCATCCTGGACAACCGCCTGCAAAAAGACCAGGCATGGCGAGCTTTTATGCTTCCGCATCAGCTCTTCGGAGACGTGCCATGTAATGGCCACGCAGGCCTTTGAATACATGTCGCGCTTCAGGGCGTCGATGATGTCCTGTATCTGGTTGATTTCAGCAGCATTTTTTTGATCAAGATATTTCACGTTCGCGTCAAGATGGCTGCCCTGCCCGAACTCGAAGTCCTTGTAGTCATTGCTGTTGACTAGGCTCCTTATCTCATCAGCAGAGGGGTGGCTATACGCGCGAAGCTTGTTGCCGTAGGTGTATGCCTTGCCCGGCGGCAGTTCGGATGACAGAATCTCGCGCTTGTATGCCTCTATCTTCTCATGCGTCATGGGTACGAGGAACGGGTTGTATGACAGGTCTGTGTTTTGTGGATCGTGGATGACAACTATCATGTCGTTTATCTCCTTGACCCAACGGTCTGTGTTTGCGTTCATGAGATTGGGCCGGCCATACCTTTTGATGTTGTGAATCATCTCAACCCATGCCCTCGGGATGGTTGATTCATGAACAATAATGGGCCCGCCTTCATACGGGAAGGACTGGCTTGATTGCTCGTAGCCAAAGATTATGGGCTTGTCAAGGAAATGGCCTTTCCTTTCCAGGCTGGCCAGCAACCGGTTGGCCTCGGTCACCTTTTCCTCGAGGCTGGCATCAGGCATCTTCTTGTTAAGGTCAATCAATTCCACTGACTGACGGGCCTTGTTTATCACCTCGGTCGGGATATTCTTGTCGAAATGCACCGCGCTCTCGAACCCAGGCAGCTTACGGTCATCACCAATGCCTTTCTCGAAGAACGCGCGTATGGCATTGGCACTTGTCAGCTCAGAGATCTGGTCGTCCTTGGACCGGCTGGAATATTCCTCGCCAAGCATTACCACATAGCGTATGTAGGGGTTGCCGAGAATATTCCTCACCATGCCTTCCAAGCCGGCCGGGGTATAGAAGTTGGTTGCAATTGCAAGGTTTTTCTTGTCCAGCTTTGGAATGACGGCATCCCTCATGGTCCACAGAAACGTGACAGCAACATTGGCGTCCCTAGCCTGCGCGCCCGACGAATAGGCCACCCTATCCTTCACAGCAACAGGCCAGCCCTGCTTTCCATCCGAACCGGTTTGCTTGTCTATGAGCTCCAGGCATCCCTTATGCTCGGGGCCGCCGCGCCCATGCCCTTGCACATCCTGTCCATGCTCAGGCCTATGACCATCTTGCTCACGCTCGCGCCCATCATCCCCAAGCTTTTCCCCGCATGCCATGAGAATAAATATGAATCTAACTTTTAAATCATTTCAACGAAAGATAAAACATGGAGCAAAAGGAAAGGGTTCAGCTGCTCTGGGCAATATCATTCGTTGTTTCTGGTATAGTGTTCGTACTCGCGTTTGCTTATTCACCGTTGATAGGCGCCCTGGTGACGCTTGCATACATCATGCTTTATGTCGGCCTGGCCGCTGTCTTCCTCATCGTTTTCAGGGAGATAGAAACCCTCCGCAAGGATACAGTACAAAAACTCAAGGAGCGGAAGGACGAGCTGGAGGACGTGGAAAAGGCCATCCGCGGCAAGTACTACAGCAAGCGCATAGACGCCGGCTCCTTCAAGCAGATGATACAGGACTATGAGAAGAAGCTAACCGAGATAGAGGTCAAGATAAAAAGGCTGGAAGGGAAGAAGAAGTGATTATCAAGACATGTAGAAATAAGAAAGTGAAAAAAAGATCACAATAAGTGCAATAATGAATAATATCCATATTTTATCCGGAATTTTCTCTTTTGATAAATGATTTTTGATCATAGTATAGACAATAATAATTTCAACTATTATGGATAATATCAATATCACCAAAGATATCTGACGACCGAACAATATACCTGATTCTGTATCATAGTATCTTAATTCACTCTCTATTGTAACGTCTCTGCCCCCAATTTTAAATCTTGTCGAATACTCCTCAAGAACCATCATGCCAGTTTCCTTAACCTTTTTGTCAAGCGCTTCCTTGTCGCAGAAATCAATACCATTGGATAAGATATATGCAGATCTCGTACCACAAACCGTGTAATAAAAATACTTTCTATCCTTTATCTCATCAAATTGCTCAAGATACATGTATCCTATAATATCTATACCGGTTTCATTTTCCAGCCTTTTATAAGAATAATAGTTTTGATCCCAATCATCTTTGTTTATAATTAGTAAATCTTTGTTCAAGGTACCGTCCTGATTATATAACGTAATGTTTTCTTGGCAATTATTAATAATTTCACGACGTGTTATCCGTAAACAATCAATTTCCGGTTCCATTGTTATAATTTTTATAGAGTATGGACTTAATGCTCCAAAAACAATGGGAGATATTATTATTAATGCTATAATTGTAGTCAATATTGATCTTACAAAAAGACTATTATTGTATACCATAAGTAATTATTGAAAACCGAATTAAATAAACTTTAATTGGTGTTTAATTATTCTGGGGGAGCTCGACGCCCATTATCTTGGATTCCCCGGCGTCCATTGTTATGCCGTACAGCCGGTCAGCATCCCTGACCAGCTGGTCGTTGTGGGATATGACTATGAACTGTGCCAATTTTGACTGCTTCTTCAGCAGCCGGACAATCATCTGCGTGTTCCTCTTGTCAAGCGCTGCATCGGCTTCGTCCAGGACATAGAACGGGGAAGGCTTGTGCTTCTGTATGCCGAACAGGAATGCAAAGGCTGTAAGGGTTTTCTCCCCACCCGACATGCTGTCTATGTGCAGGAGCTTCTTGCCCGGCGGGCTCGCCTTGATGAGCAGCCCGGATTCCAGGTCCTTTGGGTTACCGAGCTCGAGGTCCGCGTTCCCTCCGGTCAACTCGGTATATATCTCCTTGAAGTTCTTTGATATGCCATTAAGCGTTGATGTGAACGTTGACAGCCGCTTCTCCTCTATCTTTGCTATGGTCTCCTCAATAATCTTCTTTTCCCCAACAATCTTATCGACCTTGCCCTTGAACTCATCAAACTCCTCCTTGAACGAGCCAAAGTCTTCAATGGCCTTCATGTTGACAGGGCCTATCTCCATTATAGCCAGGTTGGCCTCCCTTTCCTTCTGCTTAAGTGTTGTGACGGCCAGCTCAAGGAAGGAACCAAGCTCCTTTTTCATGTCCTTGAGCTTCTTGCCATCCGCCCCTTCGAGCTGGGACTTGAAGTTCTCGAACTGCGCCTCTGTCTTTGCCTTTTGTATGCTTAACCTGCCCACCTCCTGCTGTAGGGCCAGTTTTTTTTCATAGGCTTCCCTCCTCTGGTTTCGCAGCTGCTCAAGCTTCTCGCTTATGCTTATCCGGTCCTTTTCCAGAGTTGCTGTCTTGGTCTTCCTGTCCTTTTCTGCAAGTACCTCCATTTCCTTGTTCATTTCAATGAGCATTCCCCCCAGTCGTTCAGTCTCCTGCTCCAGTCCCCTTTTCTCTTCAAGGTATTTGCCCGCATCCGCCATCACAGAGCGCTTTTTGTAGAATCCGCCAGTAATGGCCCCGGATGCCTCAACCAGATCACCGTCAAGCGTCACCATCCTTACCCTTACCTTTCCACCAATCCTCTTTGCCGTGTCTATATCCTTGACAGCAGCTGTTGAGCCGAAGATGTATTGCATTGCCTGGCTGTATTTTGAATCATACTTTATCAGATCAGAAAGCCACCCGATTGCCCCGGAAGGCAGTGGCTTGGACGGGTATGGCTGTATCTTGTCCAGGGGAAGGAACCTCGCCCTCCCTACCCTGTTTTGTTTCAGGTGCTTCACGCATGTGACAGCTGTTGTTGTGGCTGCAACCACAACGTCGTTCATTCTTGGGCCTGCCGACACGTCAATGGCAACAGCATATTCGGCCGGCACCCTTATCAGTTCAGAAACAGTGCCATGCACACCCTTGAAATCGCGTACAGCCTTGATGGCCGGGCTTGACCTGCCCCCCATGGACTGCAGCCTTTCTATCATGCCCTGCAGCCTTTCCATGTTACTTTTGTTGGTTTCAATCTTGTCCCTCTTCGCCTCTATCTCGGCCTGCAGCCTTGCAAGCCGCTTGCTTGCCTCTATCTGGCTGGAAGCCTTAATCACATCCTTCGTAAGCTCCCTCAGCCGGTCCTCCTCGGCAGCCAACTGCTTGTCATACCCATCAGTATCCTTTTCCAGCCTGGCGAGCTCTGCTTCCTTTTCCGTGAGCTTCTTCTCCACGCCCTTCATCGATTCCCCGCTTCTTGAGTAGCTGTTCCATATTATGGCAGCCTGTATCTTCTCCAGGTCATCACTGAATCTCTTGAACTTCACAGCATTCTCATACTCGCCCCTCAACTTCTCCATTATGCTTTCCTTCTCCTGCAGCAAAAGGCTGGCTTCCTGTATCTTTATATCCACCCTTGCCATCTCCTTTACAGCCTTTGTCTTCTTCTCGTCGTATTCCTTGATGCCGGATATCTCGTCTATGATCTCTCTCCTGCCTACAGCATCCATCTCAACTATCTGGTTGACATCACCCTGCTGGATTATGTTGTGGCCGTCAGCATGCATATGCGACTGGGAAAGAACATCAACGATCTGCTGCCTTGTCACAACCTTTCCGCTTAACCTGTATGTGCTGACCCCTTTCTTGTTTATCCTGCGCGAAACCGTTACAACATCCTCCTTAATGGGAAGGGTCTTGTCCTTATTGTCGAAATGTAATGAAACAAAAGCATAATCAGATGCAGGCTTGGTCTTGCTGCCGTGGAATACGAGGTTCTCCGCCTTCGGCGCCCTGAGCGATTTTGATGAGCTCCTGCCCAGCACAAAACATATGGCATCCGCTATGTTCGTTTTTCCGGCCCCGTTGGGCCCGGTGAAAACAGAAACCCCATCATGTATGGGGATGGAAACCTTTCGTTTGAATGACTTGAACCCCTGTATCACAAGCTTCTCGAGTCTTACCATAACACCACACCCCAACATAGGCCAGCCGGCTGAGCCGTCAAACCCCATTGAAACCGCTATCATGCTCCTTCTTCGATGCACGGACAACGCGCCGCGCAAATCAAGAATTACTTTATTATATGGGATTAAAGTCTTAAATATATGCGCACACCAAACAATGTTTTGCAAAAAGTGCATACCAAATAAATACAGCGCCTGACAAATAATAAGTAACAAATCAAAAGCAGGTGTTTTGATGCTCGAGTCATTTATCAACTTCAAGGAGATAAACGAAAGGCCATGGCTAGTATTCGTATGGGCATTCATCGTATCCTCTGTTGCCATACTGGTAAGCATGTGGCTGTCATTCCATGTGTTGATTTCAGGCATTAACGTGGACCTAACAGGACTGTTTGCTGTAATCTTTACCATCATCCCGTCTGTCTTTTTTGTTACGCTGCTGATAAAAAGGGAGGAGGCCCTTGAGGAGGAATACATAAAGAAGCACTATCATGATGACAGATTCTGGGAAAGGCATTCAAGGGACTTGATGATATTCCTGCTTTTCTTCGCGGGGATAACCCTGGCCTTTGCCTTTTGGTATGTAATCCTTCCTGCCACGTGGTCCATGCTTTTTGGCGCAGAGATACTGTCAGAAAACGTCTTCATGGTACAGGTTTCAAAGATAAGCCAGATCCGCGGGCTTGCCGGCTCGGCCACAGAACTCCATCCCCAATTTTTACCCATATTCGCAAACAACATGCAGGTGATGTTTTTTTCATTCCTGTTCTCCTTCATATTCGGGGCAGGCGCAGTCTTCATAATAGCATGGAATGCCTCCATACTCGGGATTGCCATAGGCCAGATATCAGAAAGCCTTTGGTACATACCAACGGTTTCCATGGGCTTTGTGCTGCATGGCGTGCCAGAGATTGCGGGTTATTTAGCAGCAGCGCTCGCAGGTGGCTTGTTATCAGCCGCTATAATAAGAGGGCATGGTTCTGAAGTGCTCAAAAAGGTGCTGCGCGACGCTGTCCTTATACTGTTGTTCGCATTCTTTTCAATAATATGTGGGGCAGTTATAGAAGCCTCCGGCGGCATGATATTCCTTGGCTCCCTGGTTTTGTGGTGGGGCGCGTTCATTTACATGATCATGCGCTTTTTCTTTAAGCTCCAACAGACTGCAAGCTATAACAAACAACAGACGGCAAACAACGATAAAAAACAGGTCGAATGACGCTTTTTCGCTGATTGTCGAACATTATTTATATTGCAACGCTACCATAATTATATACCAATGAAGCCCCTTTTTGCTTTGGGGGAGGGAGGTAAAATATGGTTGACCAACGAGTTGGCGGATGGGCATTCATTCTTGGTGTAATAGTCGCAATTATAGCAGGATTAGCTGCAGGGTTAGTTGCTTCTTATGCCGGCTGGATAACCCTTTTGCTTGTAATACTAGGTCTTATAGTAGGCTTCCTGAACATAGCCGACAAACAAACACAGGGATTCCTTATAGCAGCGATAGCGCTGATGGCGGTCGGTACAGCAAACCTAGCATCAATAAACACAGTCCTGCCCGGTGTAGGCACAGCAATTGCATACATCGTCCAGAACGTAGCAGCATTCGTGATGCCGGCAGCACTTGTAGTGGCCCTTAAGGAAGTTTACAACATCGCAAGAAGCCCAACAGCTTAAAGGGGGGGATTTGTTTTTTATCCCTTTATTTATATTTTTAGCTTTTTGTAGAGTAAGCTATAGCTATTTATAGCGTTTTTATATATTTTAATCATTCATACATTCAGTAATTGCAAGCAACTGCAAACAGGAAGCGGAGTCGTAGTGTAAGTTGTATTGCAGTGCAGTGAGGTTGTATCATGATCGAGACAGACCCGGATAAATGCCTGAGGTGCGGCGGTTGCGTTGCGGTTTGCCCAGCCATTGCCCTGGACCTGACAGAGCACGGCATTACCTGTGATGGCGATAAATGCACGAGCTGCAAAAACTGCATGCAGTTCTGCCCAGTCGGGGCCATCAAACTAGTGGAGGAAATCAAATGATAATAAAAAATAAGATATGGCCAGAGTTCTTCGAGAAGGTATCCAGCGGCAGCAAGGACTTCGAACTAAGGCTCGCCGATTTTGAATTAAACCCTGGCGATGTATTGCTGCTCGAAGAGTATGACCCAAGGGAAAAGAAGTTCACGGGAAGAAAGATCGAAAAGAAATGCAAGAGTGTCATGAAGGTAAACCCGATGGATTTCCATAATGCAGAGGAGATAAAGAAGCACGGATTGTATGTGATAGGCCTGGAGTAGATAACATGACAATTGAAATACCAAAGGAGGTTGACGTCCTTGTTGTTGGAATGGGACCAGGAGGATCTGGCGCTGCTAAGAAATGCGCAGAACTTGGGCTAAAGGTCCTGGGTGTCGAGAAGCGCGCAGAGATCGGATCGCCCAAGCGCTGCGGTGAGGCCATATCAAGGCACGGCATGACAGAGCGGATAGGCATGGAGCCAAAGGGCCCATGGATAGTGCAGGAGGTGCATGGCGCAATGGTCTACGCACCCAATGGCAAGCATATAAGGATTAACTACGACGGGCCAGAGGGCTGGGTTGTCGAACGAAAGGTTTTCGACAAGCATTTGGCTGTGCTTGCCGCCGATGCAGGTGCCAAGGTGCTGGCCAGGACAGAAGCCAGCAACTTCAAGCGATCCGATGGCAGGGTCACAGCAACCCTGAAGTCCGGCGATAACACAACCGAGGTCAGGGCAAAGATTGTCATTGCAGCAGACGGCGTTGAATCCAGGGTGGCCAGGCAGATGGGCATAAACACCACAAACAAGCTCCCGGATATATGCTCTGGGGTGCAGTTCGAGATGGCAGCCGTCAAGGAGAACAGCAACATGATAGAGTTCTTCTTCGGCAATGATGCAGCCCCGGGCGGTTATTGTGTCACCCCAGATACCGAAATAATAACAAGAAATACAGTTAAATCAATAACCAATGTAAAACTTGGTGAAGATGTGCTTACATTGGATGGCTGGGTACCTGCCGTTGCAAGATCAACTAGGAACTATAAAGGTACAATTGTATCGATAACCCCCTCAGCATTGAATCACAAAGTTGAGTTAACACCAGACCATTTAGTTTATGTTTGGAATAAACAGGATGGATTCTCATGGAAAAAAGCCACCAATCTGAAAAGAGGTATCCGGGGAAAGCACAGAAACGGTGATTATCTTGTTTTTCCTATCCCCAAAGAAAAGAAAGTAAATTTTATTAGGGTCAGCGATCATGCGAAAGGCATACTGAACAAACACAAATTATATCCTATCGGAAGAAATCAATTCGGTTCTGTTTTCAAATATAAGTATGGAATACCAAACAGGCTGAAATTGACCAAAGACTTGATGGATTTATTTGGTTTTTTCGTTGCAGAAGGCAACGTCAATTCAAGTGGTGTTATTGTCAGTTCAACAGACGAAAAACTAGCTGAACACTATAAGAATATTGGTGAAGAAACATTCGGTGTAAAAGCAAGCGTTTGGAAAAGCAAGGCAAAAGGTAAAACAAAACAGTGCATTCAAGTTCAATTCCCTTCAATGATTCTAAGACAATTATTCAAATCTCTGTTTAAAGAAGGCTGTCATAACAAAACATTCCCCCGGTTTTTTTGTGGTTTGGAGTATGGATTAAAAAAATCCTTCCTTACTGGACTATACCGTGGAGACGGTAACAAATACAAAAAAGTATCTACAGGTTACGAACATCTGAATTATACCACTGTCTCAAAATCACTGGTATATGATTTATGGATGCTGCTTTCGACAATGGATATAACAGGCTGTATTGGGAGAATACCAAAGAAGAATGCTTATAGGCTTAGAATTTTTGGGAAACAATTGAAAAAACTAAAAAATATATTTGGTGAATGTAATGGTGGGAAAATGCAAAATTATAGGTCATTCATTAAAGACGGTTTTGTTTTTATGGGGATAAGAGAACTTAAGAAAGAGAGATACAGTGGAAAAGTTTATGACATACAATCGAATGGTTCATTCTGTCCAGGTTTTGTGGTACATAATTGCTGGATATTCCCCAAGGGCAAGGGCGTTGCCAACGTGGGCATTGGCGTAAGAAAGCCCTGGGCAAAGAAGCCGGCCATAGAGTACCTGGAGGATTTCGTTAAGTCCATGCCCGACCTGAAGGACGCTTCCATATTAGAGGTCAACTCGGGCGGCGTGCCGGTGGGGGGGTTCCTTGAGGACGCGGTTGCCGATAACCTGATGGTCGTCGGTGATGCGGCCCACCATGTCAATCCCATACATGGCGGCGGCATACCAGAGGCCTATATGGCAGGCAAGCTGGCTGCTGAGGTAGCAGCAGAAGCCATCAAGGCCAATGATCTCTCAAAGGGCTACCTGAAACGCTATGACAAGATCTGGGACGAGAAGCGCGGCAAGAAGCTGAAGAAGATACTGAAGCTCAGGGAGGTCATGGAGAGCATGAGCGACGATGACCTGAACTGGCTTGCCGAATACCTTCAGGGCGAAGACCTTGTGGATATCGCGCGATCGTCCGGGTTCACACGGCTCGCCAAGATCCTGATGAAGAAGCCCAGGCTGATAAAGCTGGCTAGGAAGCTGCTGTAGTTCTTGCGGCTGCTTGCTACCCCTTTCTGACCATCAATCACATTTAAATACCCACTTAATAAATAAAAACCGGCAGGGCTAGGTTGGGCGTTTAGGCCGCGTCTCTTTCCTGAAATGGTCTTTAGGGAGCCGAATGCCAAGGGCGATGCAGGCTGGTTTTACTGGTCCTGTATGTCAACTGAGAAGTCCTGTCCTGCAGGGTTGTGCCTGCAGTGAACCGGGTCAGGCCAGGAATGGAGCAGCCCTAAGCTGTTGACACACTGCTTGCAGGGTCAACAGGATGGAGAAAACTGGCTGCTGACTGCTATAGGCAGTCAGTCTCGAAGATATATGGGATAGCCAGTTTTTCCGGCCAGTATCCACCAAGGACGCCCTGTCATTCTTACATAAAATTCTTACATAAAATAATAGTCACTTGTTATGCAGCCTTCTTCCAATAAAATCAGCCAGTTTCCTGGTAGCGTTGGCGCGATGAGATATCCTCTGCTTCCCCTCGAACGTCATTTCTGAGACAGCCCTGTCCATACCGTCCGGGATGAATATGCGCTCATAAGGCGCGTCCGGCACACGTTCGCTATGGACCTGCTCACTGATCCTACCTTTCATTTCCCCTTCAAAGAATTGGGGCCCGAAATCAGTGTAATAACATAGTATTGTCTTAAAGGAGGCAGACCGGTCATGCCCTTCAAGCTTTCTCATAATCCCCTCAAACCCAATGCTATTGAAAACTTTTTTTGGAAGGTGTCCGGGAAAATTATTAAACGCATGGAAGAACACCCCGGTGTCGTCAGCAACTACTGGCTCTGTCAGGATGTTGTATGCCGCTTGTGCCTTGCTTCTGACCCTTTTTTGGATGGTATCCCCATAATCAAAAATATCCATATTCTTATGTTGAACCAGAAAACCTATGATTTCAATCATAGGATGTATATACAGTTTCTGGTTCAACAGCTGTTGCCGAACCAAGAAAACCCCTGACTTTAGTCAGGGGTTGCAATGAGGCAACATT
>Ga0180434_10008537_pt1 | contig 11292 bp, 9 predicted proteins | sample SS_ome_7_FD_132453 | JGI IMG/M metagenome (GOLD analysis project Ga0180434, IMG submission 132453) | Hypersaline lake sediment archaeal communities from the Salton Sea, California, USA - SS_1_D_2 metaG | ecosystem: Environmental > Aquatic > Non-marine Saline and Alkaline > Hypersaline > Sediment... | reverse complement strand
GCGAGGAGGGAGTTCCGTGTATTTCGGCATCTTTGAAGACAACAAAGAGCCACAGGACTTCAAGGCGATCCAGATCCGTCTGGCGTCGCCCGAAGCGATCCGGAGCTGGTCTCACGGCGAGGTGACTCTCCCGGAGACGATCAACTACCGGTCGTTCAAGCCGGAGAAGGGCGGGCTCTTCTGCGAGCGCATCTTCGGTCCGGTCAAGGACTGGGAGTGCAACTGCGGCAAGTACCGCCGTATCCGATACCGCGGCATGATCTGCGAGAACTGCGGCGTTGAAGTGACGCAGTCGAAGGTCCGCCGCGAGCGGCTCGGTCATATCGAGCTGTCCGTGCCGGTCGCGCACGTCTGGTTCTTCCGGGGCAATCCGAACATCATCGGGCGGCTCCTCGACATGAAGCGTCGCGACCTCGAGCGCGTGCTGTACTACGAGTCGTACGTGGTGCTGGACCCGGGAACGACCGACCTCAAGGTCGGCGAGCTCCTGTCCGGCGAGCGTCACGCCGAGTACGCCGCGAACACCGAGTCGGGTCTTCGCGCCGAGATGGGCGCGGGAGCCATCGGCGAGCTCCTCGAGGCCGTCGATATCGACTCCGGCTACAAGGAACTGAGGGCTCTGGCGCGCGACCAGGAGGCGACCAAGCAGTCGCGGAAGAAGGCGCTCAAGCGTCTCCAGGTCTTCGACGCGTTCGCGGGTTCCGGCAACGAACCGTCCTGGATGGTCATGGAGACCGTCCCGGTGCTCCCGCCGGATCTCAGGCCTCTGGTGCCGCTGGAGGGCGGACGGTTCGCGACGTCGGACCTCAACGACCTCTACCGGCGCGTCATCTATAGAAACAACAGGCTCAAGAGCCTGCTCAAGATCAAGGCCCCTGAGATCATCCTGCGGAACGAGAAGCGGATGCTCCAGCAGGCCGTCGATGCGCTCTTTGACAACGGCAGAGGCTCCCGCGCGGTCCGCGGCCGCGGTCGCCGGGTCCTGAAGTCGCTCTCGCATCTCCTCAAGGGGAAGAAGGGCCGCTTCCGCCAGAATCTGCTGGGCAAGCGCGTCGACTACTCCGGCCGTTCGGTCATCGTGGTCGGTCCCGAGCTCAAGCTGCACCAGTGCGGGATCCCGAAGACGATGGCGCTCGAGCTGTTCAGCCCGTTCATCGTCCGGAGACTGCAGGAACTGGGTCACGCGCAGACTGTCAAGGCCGCCAAGAACCTGATCGAGCGGAAGAGCCCGGAGGTCTGGGACGCCCTCGAGGACGTCATCACCGATCATCCGGTGTTCCTCAACCGAGCGCCGACGCTGCACAGGCTGGGCATTCAGGCGTTCGAGCCGATCCTCGTCGAGGGCAAGGCGATCCGGATCCATCCGCTCGTCTGCGCCGCGTTCAATGCGGACTTCGACGGTGACCAGATGGCCGTGCACGTGCCGCTCTCGTTCGAGGCGCAGGTCGAGAACCGTGTGCTGATGCTCGCGTCCAACAACATTCTGCTGCCGGCCGACGGGAAGCCCGTCGCGACGCCGTCGCAGGATATCGTTCTCGGGTGCTACTACCTGACGAAGGCGGTCGTGGAACCGCCGGACGAGAAGAAGATGCGCGTGTTCGCCGGGCCCGACGAGATGCAGTTCGCGCTCGATGAGGGTCTGGTGAACCTGCACGAGTGGGTGAAGGTTCGTGTCGACGGCCGCACGAGGATCACGACGCCGGGTCGGGTGCTCTTCAACAGCATCTTCCCCGAGGGACTGACATTCGTGAACACGGCCATGTCGAAGGGGAGTCTGAGAGAGCTCGTCGGCAAGTGCCACCGGATCTTCGGTCAGGCGGCGACGGCGGATCTTCTCGACAAGATCAAGAACCTCGGATTCCACTACGCGACGCTCGGCGGTATCACGATCGGCGTCGACGACGTCATCGTGCCGGACAGCAAGGTGGACATCCTGACGGCGGCGCAGAAAGAGGTCGACAAGATCCTCAAGTACTACCGCGACGGCGTCATCACGGACACGGAGCGCTACAACCGTGTGGTCGACACATGGACGCACGCGGCGAGCGACGTGGCCGATGCGATGGGCGACCGACTGGAAGAGGCCAGCGGCGGGTTCAACCCGATCCACATGATGGCCGACTCCGGCGCCCGAGGCAGCAAGGACCAGATCCGTCAGCTGGCTGGCATGCGAGGCCTGATGGCCAAGCCCGCCAAGAAGCTCACGGGTCAGATGGGCGAGATCATCGAGTCGCCGATCAAGTCGAACTTCCGCGAGGGTCTGACCGCGCTCGAGTACTTCATCTCGACGCACGGAGCGCGGAAGGGTCTGGCGGACACGGCGCTCAAGACCGCCGACGCCGGCTACCTGACGAGGCGTCTGGTCGACGTCGCGCAGGAGGTCGTCATCAGTGAGATCGACTGTGGGACGAGCCGCGGCACACCGACGACGGCGCTCATTGAGGCCGGGAAGATCGTCGAGCCGCTCCATGAGCGTCTGCTCGGCAGGACCGCGTCGGAGGACGTGAAGGACCCGACGACCGGTGAGACCATCGTCGAGCGTGGCGAGCTCATCGACGAGGAGGCAACGGAGCGCATCCGCAACGCCAACGTCGAGGAGGTCGTCATCAGGTCGGTGCTCACGTGCGAGTCGGGCCACGGCGTCTGTGCGATGTGCTACGGACGCAACCTGGCGACTGGCCGCATCGTCGAGATCGGCGAGGTCGTCGGTATCGTGGCGGCGCAGTCGATCGGCGAGCCGGGCACGCAGCTGACGCTCCGGACGTTCCACATCGGCGGCACCTCGGCTCGTATCGCGGAGGTCTCGAGGCGTGAGGCGGCTGCCGCGGGTACGATCCGGTTCGAGTTCAAGGAGTCAAGCAACATCCGTCACGACGGTGAAGGGAACCAGGTCGTGATCGGCCGGAACGCCCGCATCGTCAAGGACGGCGACGACGGTCGGGAGCGCGCGTACAACGTACCGTACGGCGCGATGCTGTACGTGAAGGACGGCGACCACATCGAAGAGGGTGATCCGCTCTTCGAGTGGGATCCGTACAACGACCCGATCATCGCCCGCACGGGCGGAACCGTGAATTTCGAGGAGGTCGTCGAGGGACGGACGATGGAGCGGGTCGCGGACGAGGCCACCGGCCACCGCGAGCGGGTCATCGTCGAGGACGATCAGAAGGAGCTGCACCCGTCGATCATCGTCGAGTCGAAGTCGGGCAAGTCCAGGGACCGCTACATCCTTCCGACGGGCGCGCGCGTGCTCGTCAAGGACGGCCAGGAGATCTCGCCGGGAACGATTCTCGGGAAGGTCCTGCGCGAGTTCGGCAAGACCAGGGACATCACGGGCGGTCTTCCGCGGGTGGAGGAGCTGTTCGAGGCACGTCCTCCGAAGGCTCCCGCGACGATCAGCGAGATCGACGGCATGGTCCGGTTCGGCGACGTGAAGAAGGGCCTCAGGGAGATCTTCGTGGTCGGCGAGGGCGTGGAGAAGGTGTACAAGCTCCCGCACGGCACGCACCTGAGGGTCCACGACGGCGAGGCCGTCAGCGCGGGTGACAGGCTCTCCGAGGGTCCGATCAACCCGCACGACATCCTTGCTATCAAGGGCGAGAAGGCTGTGCAGGAGTATCTGCTCAACGAGATCCAGGAGGTCTACCGACTGCAGGGCGTGAAGATCAACGACAAGCACATTGAGATGATCGTGCGCCAGATGCTGCAGCGGGTGAAGGTCCTCGATCCGGGCGACTCGAAGTTCCTCGAGGGCGATGTGGTGTCGAGGGTCGATTTCGAGCGTGAGAACCGCCGGATCGCCGAGGCCAACCGCGGTGTGAAGGATACGGACAAGAAGCTCCAGCCGGCCAGTCATGAGGCGCTGCTGCTTGGTATCACCAAGGCTGCGCTGACGACGGACAGCTTCATCTCCGCGGCATCGTTCCAGGAGACGACGCGCGTCCTGATGATGGCGGCGACGAGGGGCGATACCGACACCCTGAGGGGACTCAAGGAGAACGTGATCATCGGTCGCAAGATCCCGGCCGGCACCGGCCTGGACGAGTACGACGAGCTGGAGGTCACGAGACCCGAGCAGCCCGCGCCGCGCGTGATCGAGCGGCCGGACGAGGCCCCGGAGGGCGAGGTCGGGACGCTCACGTCAGCGTCCTCGTAGGCGGGGGGAGCGATTCAGGATCGGCGGGAGCGATGGCGGCAGTCGACGCGCCGGCCGACACGGTAGCAGACGATCGAATCACGAGTGGAGGAAGCAGTGCCGACGATCAATCAGCTGATCAGGAAGGGCCGTAAGGTTCGCGTCAAGAAGAAGCCGGCGAGGGCTCTCGAGGGCCACCCCCAGCGACGCGGGATCTGCACCAGGGTCTACACGACCACGCCGAAGAAGCCGAACTCCGCGCTCCGCAAGGTCGCGAGGGTCAGGCTCATGAAGGGCGACTCGGTCACGGCCTACATCCCGGGCGAGGGGCACAACCTGCAGGAGCACTCGGTCGTCCTCATCAGGGGCGGCAGGGTCAAGGATCTTCCGGGTGTCCGATACCACGTCATCCGCGGGCCGCTCGATGCGGCGGGTGTCGAGGGGCGGCGCGTGTCGCGGTCGAAGTACGGCGCGAAGCGTCCGAAGTAGCGTCAACGGCTTCGGGCAGTGAGTGAACCCGACCGGCGAACGGCCGGCGGGACCAAAGAAAGCGTGGAGGTTAGACAGCATGCCGAGAAGGCGCGAGGTTCCGAAGCGACTCAGGGAACCGGATCCCCGGTACGGGAGCCCGCTTGTCACGCGCTTCATCAACTGTCTGATGAAGGGCGGCAAGCGGAGCACCTCCGAGCGGATCATCTACGACGCGATGGAGATCATCGCCGAGAGGACCAAGGAGGATCCCCTCCCGGTCTTCGAGAAGGCCATCAACAACGTCAAGCCGATGCTCGAGGTGAAGTCGCGACGGGTCGGCGGCAGCACCTATCAGGTGCCGATCGAGGTCCGTCCCGAGCGGCGCACGGCGTTGGCTCTTCGGTGGATCATCGGGTTCGCCAAGAACCGCTCCGAGCACACGATGGCTGAGAAGCTGGCCGGCGAGCTCGTCGCCGCGTACAAGAAGGAAGGCGCGTCCATCAAGAAGCGCGAGGACACGCACAGAATGGCCGAAGCGAACAAGGCGCTGGCGCACTACCGGTTCTAGGAGCCAGGCGGGTATTCAGGGAATGGCGAAGTCGATCACCCTTGAGAGGGTACGGAACATAGGCATCATGGCGCACATAGATGCTGGGAAGACCACTCTCACCGAGCGGGTCCTGTTCTACACGGGCAAGGTCCGCCGGATGGGCGAGGTCCACGACGGCGCAGCGGCGATGGACTGGATGGTCCAGGAGCGGGAGCGCGGCATTACGATCACGTCGGCCGCGACCACCTGCTACTGGCAGGACCACCGGATCAACATCATCGACACGCCGGGACACGTGGACTTCACGATCGAGGTCGAGCGTTCCCTCCGCGTTCTCGACGGGGCCATCGCGGTGTTCTGTGCGGTGGGTGGGGTGGAGCCCCAGTCGGAGACCGTGTGGCGGCAGGCCGACATGTACGGCGTCCCGAAGCTCGCGTTCATCAACAAGATGGACCGGGTCGGGGCCGACTTCGACAACGCGGTTCAGATGATGGTGGACCGCCTGGGCGCCGTGCCGGCGCCGGTCGAGATCCCCATCGGGGCGGGGGACACGTTCTCGGGCGTTATCGACCTCGTCAGGATGAAGGCGCTGACGTTCGGTCCCGAATCGTTCGGCGTCGACATCACCGAGGGTGAAATACCAGCGGACATGATGGACGAGGCCGAGGTTCGCAGGGACGCGCTCGTCGAACTCGCAGTCGAGCATGACGACGAGATCCTTGAGAAGTACCTCGGCGGTGAGCAGCCGACCGAGGACGAACTGCGACGGGCAATCCGCGCGGGGACCATCGCGAACGCCATCGTCCCGGTCTTCTGCGGCTCGGCCCTTCGCAACATCGGGGCGCAGCCGATCCTCGACGGCGTGGTGGACTATCTGCCGTCGCCGCTCGACGTGCCGCCTGTGGCGGGCATGAACCCGTTCACGGGCAAGGAGGAGTCGCGCGAGACGAACTCGGACGCTCCGGTCGCGACGCTGGCCTTCAAGATCGCCAGCGACTCGTACGTCGGGAGGCTGACGTACCTTCGGATCTACTCGGGCACGCTCAAGAAGAGTGCGCAGTATCTCAACCCGAGGACCGACAAGAAGGAGCGGATCGGTCGCATCCTCCTGATGCACGCGAACAAGCAGGAGGATCTCGAGTCGGCATCCGCGGGCGAGATCGTGGCGGTCGTCGGGCCGAAGAAGTCGGCCACCGGTGACACGCTCTGCGACCCGAAGCACCCCATCGTGCTCGAGTCGATGACGTTCCCGGAGCCGGTCGTCTCGGTGGCGATCGAGCCGAGAACGAAGGCCGACGAGGACAAGCTGATGCAGGCGCTGGACCGGCTCTCCGAGGAGGACCCGACGTTCGTCAACCGGACGAACGAGGAGACCGGTCAGACGATCATCTCCGGCATGGGTGAGCTGCATCTCGAGGTACTGGCCGATCGCATGGTCCGCGAGTTCGGCGTGAAGGCGAACGTCGGCAAGCCGATGGTCGCCTATCGAGAGACGATCTCGAAGCCGTCGGAGGCCCAGGGCGAGTTCATCCGGCAGAGCGCCGGCAAGGGGCAGTACGGAGACGTCACTATCAGGATGGAGCCGAACCGCGACGCCGGGAACGAGTTCGTCAACGAGCTCCCGGACGGGATGATCCCGAGGGAGTTCCTCCCGGCGGTCGAGAGCGGCATCATGAGCGCGCTCAGCAACGGCGTCATCGCCGGCTACGCGATGATCGACGTCAAGGTGACGCTCATCGGCGGCAGCTACGACGACAAGGACTCGACTGACATGGCCTTCAGGGCCGCCGGCACCATCGCCGTCCGGGAGGCCGCCATGAAGGCGCACCCGGTGCTCCTCGAGCCGATCGTCAAGGTGGAGGTCGTCGTCCCCGAGCAGTTCGTTGGGGAGGTCATCTCGGACCTGAACGCTCGCGGCGGCCGTATCGAGGGAACCACGATGCGGAACGACGGTCAGGCCATCGACGCGACCGTCCCGCTCGGAAGAACGTTCGGATACGCCACGGCCATTCGCTCCCTGTCCCAGGGACGGGCCGTGTATACCACCCAGTTCTCGCACTATGCGGAGGTGCCGAAGGAGACGTTCGAGCGCATCACCGCGGGCTGGGCATGGGCATAGATGCTCCCGGCGGATCGTTGCGGCCGGTCGGGGGATACGCAGCGGGACACTGAGAAGACAACACACGAGAGCACCACAGAAGGGGAAGCAGAATGGCCAAGGAGAAGTTTGAGAGGACAAAGCCCCACGTGAACGTGGGCACGATCGGTCACGTCGACCACGGCAAGTCGACGCTGACGGCGGCGATGACGCTGGTTCTTTCGAAGCAGGGTCTTGCCGAGCACGTTCCGTTCGACCAGATCGACAAGGCGCCGGAAGAGCGCGAGCGCGGCATCACGATCGCGACGTGTCACGTCGAGTACCAGAGCGAGACGCGCCACTACGCGCACGTCGACTGTCCGGGTCACGCGGACTACGTGAAGAACATGATCACGGGCGCGGCGCAGATGGACGGCGCGATCGTGGTGGTGAGCGCCGCGGACGGTCCGATGCCGCAGACGCGCGAGCACATCCTGCTCGCCCGCCAGGTCGGCGTTCCGTACATCATCGTCTACATGAACAAGATCGACCAGGTGGACGACCCGGAGCTTCTCGAGCTGGTCGAGCTCGAGGTTCGCGAGCTCCTGTCCGAGTACGAGTTCCCGGGTGACGAGATCCCGGTGATCAAGGGTTCGGCTCTCAAGGCCGGTGAGAACCCTGATGATCCGGAGTGGAACAAGAGCATCTTCGAGCTTCTGAAGGCGCTCGATGAGTACATCCCGGAGCCGGAGCGCGAGGTCGACAAGCCGTTCCTGATGCCGATCGAGGACGTGTTCTCGATCACGGGTCGCGGGACGGTCGGTACGGGTCGTATCGAGCGTGGCGTGGTCCACACGGGCGACAAGGTGGAGATCGTCGGTATCCGCGAGACGCGCGGGACGGTCTGCACGGGCGTCGAGATGTTCCGGAAGATCCTGGACGAGGGCCAGGCTGGTGACAACGTTGGTCTGCTTCTCCGCGGCGTCGACAAGGACGACCTGGAGCGGGGCATGGTGGTGTGTGCTCCGAAGAGTGTGACGCCTCACACGAAGTTCATGGGGAAGGCGTACATTCTGACGCAGGCTGAGGGTGGCCGTCACACGGCGTTCTTCAACGGCTACCGTCCTCAGTTCTACTTCCGTACGACGGATGTGACGGGTGCTGCGACGCTGCCCGAGGGCACGGAGATGGTGATGCCCGGTGACAACGTCGAGCTTTCGGTCGAGCTGGTGACGCCGATCGCGATGGAGGAAGGTCTCCGGTTCGCGATCCGCGAGGGCGGCAGGACCGTCGGCGCCGGTACGATCACGAAGATCATCGAGTAGAGACACACACAACGTTGGTAGCGCGGCGACCACTCGGAGCAGCGTGACCATAAGCACGGGAGCAGTATCGTGCGTGACATCGTGGTGATCGCTTGCACCGAGTGCAAGCGCCGGAACTATACATACACGAAGAATAAGCAACTGCATCCGGACCGCCTGGAGTACAAGAAGTACTGTCGCTTCTGCAACAAGCACACGGTGCACAAGCAGACGCGGTAGGCAGGCGCGGATGGCGCATCAGGTGAGGTGCTGTGTTCCCAGGGAACGCGCCGCTTCGCCGGTAGCGCCGGGGCGGAGCCGGTGACTCGCGAGGGTCATCAGGTTCTGCATCGTGCCGCATCCGGAGGCGATGAGACTGCGAGCTCAGACGAACGCGAAGCACCGTGTGCATCGTGCGTTGTCCGCCGGTCCGCGCCACGGGTGATGCCCAAGGGTAGTCCTGTTAAGCGAGCAGAGCCATGCAGGCCTGTAGCTCTAATTGGTTAGAGCGCCGGTCTCCAAAACCGGATGTTGGGGGTTCGAATCCCTCCAGGCCTGCCACTGTCTCACTGCGCTTCACGCTGCTTTAGGCGTCCGGATAGGTGGGGTCTATGTTTGAAAGACTGGTCAAGTTCATCCGTGAGGTGAGGAACGAGATGCGGCGCGTCTCGTGGCCATCGCGCGATGAAGTGCGCGAGTCCACGACGGTTGTGATCGTGATCGTTCTCATTCTTGCAGTGTTCATTGGCTTGGTCGACCGGGCGCTGTCCTTCCTGATCAGCCTCGTGTTCGGCTAGACACAGCCAGGAACGCTGCATACCGGTGGGACGACTGGACGGGGTAATGCCAGTGAAGCATTGGTATGCAATCCATACGTACTCGGGACACGAGTACAAGGTCCGCGACAAGCTCCTGGCGAAGATCGCCGCGGAGAACCTCGAGGACCGTTTCGGCCAGATCATCATCGCGACGGAGGAATTCGTCGAGATGAAGGACGGCAAGCGCCGCACGGCCGAGCGCAAGCTGTTCCCGGGCTATCTCCTTATGGAGATGGAGATGGACGACCAGACGTTCTTCCTGGTGAAGGAGACGCAGGGAGTCTCCGCGTTCATCGGGACGACGTCGGGTCCGCAGCCGCTGGAGCAGACCGACATTGACCGGATCCTCGGTCGCATCGAGAAGAAGCCGTCGAAGGAGCGCCCGGAGATCCCGTACCAGGTGGGTGAACAGGTGCGGGTCATCGACGGGCCGTTCAGCGGGTTCAACGGTCTCATCGACGAGATCGACGGCGAGCGCGGCAAGGTCAAGGTGATGGTGTCGATCTTCGGTCGCGCCACGCCGGTCGAGCTCGACTTCCTGCAGGTGGAGTCAACCTAGGGCGAACGCGCAGGCGGCTCGTCCGTGAAGCACGGAATCGCAACACGGGGATACACGCATGGCGAAGAAGGTGATCGGGACCGTCAAGCTGCAGATCCCGGCCGGGCAGGCGACGTCGGCCCCGCCGGTGGGTCCGGCGCTGGGTCCGTACGGCATGGACATCGGCGGGTTCTGCAAGCAGTTCAACGCCAAGACGAAGGACCAGCCGGGGATGATCATCCCGGTGGTGCTGACGGTCTACCAGGACCGGACGTTCTCCTTCATCACGAAGACGCCGCCGGCGTCCGTTCTTCTGCGGAAGGCGGCGGGGCTGGCGAAGGGATCGTCCGTCCCGAACCGCGACAAGGTCGGCACGGTCACACGGAAGCAGCTGCTCGAGATCGCGCAGCTCAAGGCCGTCGACCTCAACGCGGCCGACGATGAGGCCGCGATCAAGATGATCGCGGGGACGGCGCGGAGCATGGGTATCGAGGTAGTCGGCTAACGCACGGCTGACGCTGCGCGTCAGCTTGGGAGTTCGCTTCGCGAACTCCAGGCCGGTGACGGAGGGTTGCAGTTCACGGCCGCCGCGAGCGGCGGCAGGGCGAACTGCTTGGGCGACGACGGAGTCGTCGCACCGGAACCACGCCGGAAACCGTGGGAGGGCCTTCGGGCCCGAGGAGAAGGAGAGGCGATGAAGCACAGTAAGCGCTACAACGGGGTCAAGGCGTCCGCGATGGAAGGCGGACCCTTTGAGCTCGACCGCGCGCTGGAACTGGTCAAGGAGAACGCGACCGCCAAGTTCGACGAGACCATCGAGGTCGCGATTCGACTGGGCGTCGATGTCAAGCGTTCCGACCAGCAGCTGCGCGGGACCATCGTCCTGCCGCACGGCACGGGTCGCAGTGTGACGATCCTCGTGCTCGCGCAGGGTGAGAAGGTCAAGGAGGCCGAGGAGGCGGGTGCGGACTACGTCGGGGCCGAGGACATGGTCGAGAAGATCCAGGGCGGCTGGACCGGCTTCGACACCGCGATCGCCACCCCGGACATGATGAAGTTCGTCGGCAAGCTCGGCAAGATCCTCGGTCCGCGCGGGCTCATGCCGAACCCGAAGACCGGCACGGTCACCATGGACGTCGCGAAGGCGATCCAGGAGGCCAAGGCGGGCAAGGTCGAGTACCGGACGGACAAGACCGGCAACGTGCACGTGGGTATCGGCAAGGCATCATTCGAGGTCGAGCAGCTCAAGGGCAACATGACCGATCTGATGCGTGAGATCCTGCGCGCGAGGCCGCCGGCGGCCAAGGGTACGTACATCAGGAACATTACAATCTCTTCGACGATGGGCCCGGGGATCGATCTCGATGTCGCGGCGCTCATCGACGCGGTCAAGCAGTAG
>Ga0180434_10008536_pt1 | contig 11293 bp, 8 predicted proteins | sample SS_ome_7_FD_132453 | JGI IMG/M metagenome (GOLD analysis project Ga0180434, IMG submission 132453) | Hypersaline lake sediment archaeal communities from the Salton Sea, California, USA - SS_1_D_2 metaG | ecosystem: Environmental > Aquatic > Non-marine Saline and Alkaline > Hypersaline > Sediment... | reverse complement strand
GTCGGCTCATCAACCACGTGAAAGATCTGGCTGAGGAATCGCCTGCGCTCGGTCTCGTCGGCCAAGATAGATGTCAGATTATACCAAACGCGAACCTGCCCTTCGTCCCGCATTTGGCTGATGACCGCGTCCGTGAAACAGGAAGCCAAATACACCGTATGGCAGCGGGGATTCTCCGCAAGCATTTTTCGGAATGACTTCAATGCTTCGCCGTAACGGGTCTGTGCGCCGGCTACGTCGAGGCTTCCCTTGATTTCCACCCCTATGCGACTCCGGCCCGTGGCGTCGAGAAACTTGATGTCGGGTTCCGTTCCAAAGAGAATCTTCCACCCGTTGTTCAGTTCATAGATTCCGGAACCTACACGGTGTCCCAGGTCTTGCGACTCGATATGCTCGCGAATGATCTTCTCAACATTCTTGGCCGCGCCTTGGCCGACCATGTTCGCCCACGTGCCTTGCAGTTGGGAGCCGATTTCCGCTAGAATCGCCTGCCGGCCTACGGCAATGTCATACTCCGACATGGAGTCAATCACACCGGAGAGGATTTCGTTCAATACTACGCACAGCGTCTCGGCGTCTTCCCGGTCTATATCCTGTGCTCTTCCATTCTCGTATTTGTTTGTTGAGAACAGGATTTGAGAAATCCCTTTTCGCGAAATCGCAGCAAGATTGCGGTAGTAGGCAATCAGGTGAGGTCGGTCGCCGATAATCTGCGGATGAGCAAAGACTTGGTGAGGCCGGGCCCCGGAATTGTTCAGGCGCTTGAAGGCCCTCTTCGTAATCCCCAGCGCCTTCAAGTTCCATTTCACCTTCGACGGGTCGATGGTGTCAATCTCGGTAATAAGCAAGTCGATCCGGCTCGCCTTGACCCCGTTGTGGAAGAGTTTGGCTCTTGCCGTGTACGCCTCGGTAAGCGCCGCCACTAACTGCTCATCTTTCTGGTCACTTCTCGCCATCGGGTCTGTGGCTCTCCGGCGCTAAGGATTCGGCTTACGCTTCGGTTTTCCCCACACGTAAACACACTTCCGGAGTTCCTGCCGGCCGTGCGCGCCCATCTGCTGGCTGCTGTTGCCTTTGCCGCGAGGTAAGGCCCAGATATGCTTTGCCTCAAGACCTGCTTTGCACGCCATATCCGTCAAAATCAGGTCCACCGGAATGTGCTCGCCTGCATATCGAACGTTGTCGTTCACCATCACGATGTGTCCGCCGGAACGCAAAACGCGCGTCAACTCATTCACCACAAAAGCCATTTCCAGGAAATAGTTTTCCACCATGCGCGGAATGTTGCTGTTATTCAGCGAGCCTATTTCCCGGTACTTCATAAGTTTTTGGAGGACCTCGTGCAGAGCCTCTTGATTCTGAAAGAGAGCAAGGCCTTGCTCCAGGCGCTCAGGATGCCTTCGCTGCTTGTACACCGCCTCAATTTCGCGGGCCTTGCTCTTGTTTTCAACCGTGCTCGAAAGCAGTTCTTGGCGCAGGTTCTTGACTTGCTCGTCATCGTAATCAAGGAAGGCTAATTCGAGAGCGTAAGTGCGGGTGTAGTCGTACCGGTTGCAATAGGGCGGAGACGTAATAACCAAGTCGAATGACCGGGATCTCAGTGAGGGCAGAATCTGAAGGCATGACCCACATCGAATGTCGAGCGCGCCGTACCGTTCATCAGGATTGTGAAATAACGTGTTTTCCTCTAAATCTTGTCTTATTCGGTGGAGTTTATTTTGAATGGCATCTTTGAAGCAATGGATTTTGCCCTTATTGAACGTCCCTCTTATCCGCCTCCTCGCGCAGCGGGTGTCCCATCTTAAGTATTGTCCGTCTTTACGGGTGTAACTCACATCCTCCAACACACAGAAGCAAGCGAATCGCAAAAGCAGCGAGGCATGAGGGTCAGCAACGCGCCCATCGCAATGGGCCAAGAAGCCGCGCATTTCTCTTTCGGTGGCTGGCGGGAACGCGCCCTTCGTTATCCGAAGGTGCGGGAAGGCCGGCGCGTCTCGACCCAGGCGATCCAGCGGGGCCGCAAGGGCTTTCTCGGCCTCTTTGGCGAAAACAGAAGCATCTACGCGTTCCGCCGCGTGACGCGCCTGCATGGCGAAAACAGCAACGGGTAAGGCTTCAATCCCCGTGCTGTTCCATCCCTGCTCGCGCGAAGCGAACAAAGCCGCACCTGCCCCGGCGAAGGGATCGAGAAGGTCGCCCGCTCTCGGAGCGAGGCGTTTTAGGAAATAGCGAACAAGTTTAGAGGAAAAACCTTCTTTGTATTTGAACCACCGGTAAAAACGCTCACGCTTGTTGGCCTGATAACTGACCAACTTCCGATCGAGATCCGGGTTCACCTCAATTAGGTGCGCATAGCGTTCGTAAAGTTGCGCACGCGCGGAGGTGGTTGCTTCCTTTGTCAAGGCCATTGTTGTCGCCTCAGGTAGTACGAGCCATGACCCGGGTGCAGATTAGCGACGCTTACGCACAAGTGCAAGGCTTCATCGTGCCTCGTCTCAGGCGAGTTGGCCGGTGCGGTCGAACGTCTCGGCCGCCAGCGCCGACCCGAGGATGCCGGCGTCGCCGCCGAGCCTGCTGGAGCAGAGGCGGCACGCCTCCCAGGCACTGGGGAACGCCAGCCGGCGGACGTGCCCGCGAATCTCCTCCAGGAACGCTTCGCCCGACCCCATCATGCCGCCCGTCAGCACGACCATCTCGGGGTTCAGCACGTGCAGGATGCTGGCGATGCCGACGGCGAGGTACTCGGCGGTCTCGGAGACGATGCGAGCGGCGGCCCGGTCGCCGGCGGCGGCGGCCTCGAAGACGTCCTTGGCCTCGAGGCGCGGCCGCCGCGCCAGGTCCGAGACGCCCGCCTCCTGCCGGAACCGCTCGACGACGGCGGTGGCGGAGGCATAGGCCTCCAGGCATCCGCGGTTCCCGCACCCGCACAGCCGGCCGCCGTGGGCGACGATGACGTGTCCGAGTTCGGCGGCGGTGTCGGTGGCGCCGCGGACGAGGCGCCCCTCGTGAACGATGCCGCCGCCCACGCCCGTGCCGAGCGTCAGGATGAACATGCTCCGGACGTCGCGAGCGGCCCCGACGCGGAACTCGCCGTAGGCGGCCGCGTTCGCGTCGTTCTCGAGGACGACGGTCCGGCCGAGCGCCTCCTGAAGCGTGTCGCGGACGGGGACGTTGATCCATCCCGGCAGGTTCGGCGCGAAATGGATGATGCCGGCCTGACAGTCGAGCGGACCGGGGGCGCCCACGCCGACGGCGGCCAGGTCGTCCAGGGCCAGGCCGGCCTCCTCGGCCAGTCGGCGTACGGCCTCGGCCATGCGCGCCATGACGGGGTCCGGCCCTTCGTCGGCCCCGGTCGGGACGGAGAGGCGGCGGAACAACTCGCCCTCGGCGGAGGCGAGGCCGAGTTTCAGATTCGTCCCGCCCAGATCGATGCCGACGTAACGCTTGGTCATGGTGTTTCCCTCTGGCGGTCCCGGGGGCGCCGCTCGTAGCACCCGGGATAGCGCGGCCGGTCCGCCTCCGGCGGGTCCTCCCTCTCCCTCCGCACCCGCCGCGCAGGGGCTGCACGCGCGGTGGGTCCGGAGATTGACCCGCCGGAGGCGGCCCCGCCGCGCGCCGCGCCGCCGCGCGCCGCGCCGCCGCGCGCTCTACAGCGCCTTGCGCCAGGCCTCGATGCGCTCGAGCCGGTCCTTCAGCGCCGCGTCCGGATCGTAGCCGTGGTCGGTGCGGCCGGTGACGGCTTCCAGTGCGGCCAGTGCCCGGCCTTCAAGCGAGGTCTGTTCCTTGCGTGCGGCGCGCTCCAACACGTCCAGCAGGGGGGCAGCGGCCGGGGCGCCGATCTTCTTGAGGGTGGCGGTGGCGGCGGCCGCCTCCTCGTCCGTGCCGCCGAGGCGCGGCAGGACGGCGGCCAGCGCGGCGTCGGCGGCCTTGGCGCGGAGGGGCTTCAGCGCCTCGCCCGCCTCCGGCCGGGCCCGCTCCAGGGCCACCAGCAGGTCGAGGGCCAGGACGGGCTTCTTGACCTCCAGCAGCGCCTCGGCCCGGTCGCGGACGGCCTTGAGGACGGCGGTCCGGGCCTCGGCGCCCGCGCCTTTCATGGCGGCGGCCAGCGGGGGAACACTGTCGGAGCACGGGTCCCGGGCGAGCAGGATCAGGCCCAGTTGGCGGTTCAATTCGCGGAGCCGCCCCCGGTCCTCGGCTGGGGTCAACACGATGAGTTGGCGGAGCGTCGGCACGGCGCGTTCGGGCGTGCCGGCGGCCACGTGGGCGTCGACGAGTTTCTCGTACAGAGTGACGGCCTGCCGGCCGCTCCGCTCGGCGGCCGGTATCTTCGCCAGCGCCACCTGGTAGAGTTCGGCGGCTCGCTGCATCTCCTCGGGCGTGTCCGGGCCGCCGCGGGCGAAGAAGACGTCGCCGAGGGACTCGGCCCGGTCCGGGGAGGGAGCGGCCTCGGCCAGGGCGCTGATGGCATCCCAGAGGGCGTTGCGGACGGCCGGTTCGGTCTCGGCGTCGGGCTGGAGTCGTGCGGCCATTTCGGCGGCGGCCTCCTCGCCGCCCACCTGGGCGAGGGCGGCCGCCACCGCCTGGCGGACTCCCTTGTCCTTGTCCTGGAGGCGGTCGACGAGGGCGGTCACCGTCTTCTCGCCCACCTCGTCCAGGTTGCCGATGCCCTGGGCGGCGGCGTAGCGGACGGACGGCTCCGGGTCGTCGAGGGCGGCGGCGAGGACCGTCTCGGCCGAGGGCGGCGCGATCTTCGCCAGCGCCAGGCACGCCGACTCCCGCACGGCCGGCGGTCCGGCCTTCCGGGCCAGGCGGGCCAGCGGCTCCAGGGCAGGCGTGACGGCGTCGGGGTCCCCGCCGTTGCGGTCGCCGATCCGGCCCAAGGCCGCCGCCGCCTGGACCACCTCGACCTGGTTAGGCGCCTGGAGCATCGCGACGAGCGGCCGTACGGCCTTGGCGACGCGGAGGCTTCCGAGGGCGGCGGCGAGGGCGGCCCGCGTCTCCGAGACCGTCTCCTTGGCCAGGCGCGCCAGGAGCACCGGCGCCGCGCTCTCCTCGCGCCAGGCAGCGAGGGCTTCCACCACGGCGCCCCGAACCGTCGGCGATGCGTCGTCCACGCGGCTGAGCAACGCCGAGATGAGTTCCGGATACACCTTCTTGCCGGTCCCGTTCGCCGCCGCCAGCGCCGCCGGCGCGACACGGGCCGCCTGCCGGGCGCCGAGCGTCTGGACCGCCGGCACGGTGTCCGAGAGGTGCTCGACGGCGAGAGCGACTTTCTCCTTGGTCTCGGCGGCTTCGTAACGGTCGGCCAGATGACCGAGGAGCCGGTCGCGGATGGCGTCGAGTTGGGCGGTGCGCTGGGCGAGGGTGTCGCGGAAGCGGCGGACGAGCCCCGCCAGAAGCCGTGATTCAGGCTCGTCGCGCCGGTCCTGCCACCAGCCCTGCCAGGCCTCGGCGGTGGACGGCAGGTCCGACCGGCCGGTCATCTCGGCCAGGGTCTCCGCCGCCGCCGCCGCTATTTCCTTGGTGGAAGCACCGGTCAGGTCGACCAGGATAGCGATGGCGCGTTTGTCGAAAAGCCGGGCCAACGCATCGACCGCCGCCAGACGAGCCGTGGCGGGGGCCGACGTGCCGGAGGCCAGCGCCTGAAGCCCCTCCAGGACCTTCTCGTCGCCCTGATAGGCGCCGAAGGCGTCGGCGGCGGCGCGGCGGATGTCGGCGTCGTCGCTTTCGAGGAGTTTGAACAGCGGATCCACCAACGCCGCATCCGCTTTGCCGCGCGAGGCCAGCACCTCCAGCACCGCCCGGGTCGCCTCGGACGGAACCGGCGAGGAGAGAACCTCGAGCAGGACGGCTTGGGCCTCGGGCGTGTCCTTTTCGATGAGCACCTGGGCGGCGTCGCGGCGGGTGACGAACGTGCGGTCGAACCCGGTCAGGAAATCGCGGAGACGGGTTATCTCGGCGTCCGTGCCCTCGGCGGTGGTGCTGACCGCCGCCGAGAGCGTCCCGGCCGCCGCCAGGAGCAGCATCCACCCCCATGCCGCAACCACGCACACCGGGCGCGAACCGTTTACGCGCCACATCCAAACCACCCCCATAGCACACCTCGATCGCCGGGACTGTCTCGCTCACTTACCCTACCCGGCCGGGCGCAACGTGTCAACGGCAAAGGGGCGGATACAGCCTGAGAGGGCGGCTCTTTTCGCTCGCGGCTCGCGGGGCCGCGCGGCTGAAGAGTTGTCATTTCGAGCGAGGCGTCGCTGAGCGACGCCTCGCTCGAAATGACAGGGCGCTCGCGGCTTGCGGCCGTCGTTATCGGACTTTCGCTAAACCTTTGCGCCGCACGGGCCGATGTAAGCGTTGCCCCACGCCCGACCTCGTTCCACCGGATTTGAGGGCCGCAGCCCGGGGCTCCCCGCCATCCCAGACGATGCGGAGGGAACGTCGGTGCTCCAGGTCATCGCCAATCCCGTCGAGGCCTTCCTCGATTACCTGACGATCGAGTGCGGCCTGTCGGTCAACACGCTCCAGGCCTACCAGCGGGACCTGGGTCGGCTGGCGGCATTCCTGGGCATCACCGACGGCCGGGGATGGGACGCCGTCACCGGCGACGAGATTATCGCCTTCCTGATGGCCGAGAAACGCCGCGGCTGCGCCGCGCCCACCGTCAGCCGGGCGCTGGTGGCGGCCCGGATGTTCTTCCGATACCTGAACGCCGAGCGCCTGGTCCCCCGTGACCCGACCGAACATCTCCAGAGCCCGCGCCTGTGGCAGACGCTGCCGGAGGTCCTCGACCGTAAGGCCGTGGACAGGCTGCTCGCGGCGCCGGACCCGTCCCACGATCGCCTGCCGCGGCGAGACCGGGCCGTCCTGGAGATCCTCTACGCCACCGGCGCCCGGGCCAGCGAGGCGGCCGACCTGGCGCTGGAGTCGGTCAACCGCGAGGGCGGGTACGTGCACTGCGTCGGCAAGGGGCGGAAGGAGCGGATCGTGCCCATCGGCCGACGGGCCCTCGAGGCCCTGGACGCCTACCTGGATGACGAACGCCCCCGACTCGACCGCCGCGGCGAGGCGTACCTGTTCCTGACGCACTCCGGCCGCCGCCTGGGACGGGAGACGATCTGGCGGCTCGTCAAGAAGTACGCCCGGCGGGCCGGCGTCAGTTCGCGCGTCAGCCCGCACACGCTGCGCCATTCCTTCGCCACCCACCTGCTGGAGGGCGGGGCCGACCTCCGCGCCGTGCAGGAGATGCTCGGCCACGTCGATATTTCGACGACCCAGGTCTACACGCACGTGGACCCCAGCCGCCTGAAGGCCATCCACCGGAAGTACCATCCCCGCGCCTGACGGCTTCAGATTTCGGAATTCGGATTGCGGATTGGCGCGTGTAGCCCGGCTTCGCCAGGGCGACGCCCGGCCGGCCCCGCGCTTGACCCCTGCCGACCATCGCCTATAATCCGGGCCTTACGGAGACACGGCGTGCGGCGGGTACATCCATACGGAGGCGTATGCCGAGACACGCCGCGCAGCATCGCCCGATCCATCGAGGAACCCGCCATGACCCATCCCAGGATCACCATCGTCGGGGCGGGCAGCGTCGGAGCGACCGCCGCCCTCTTCGCCGCCCAGCGCGACCTCGGCGACGTCGTCCTCGTGGACGTGGTCGAGGGCCTCGCCGAGGGCAAAGCCCTCGACCTCACGGAAGCCGCGCCCATCCTCGCCGCGAGCCACACCATCACCGGCACGACGGACTACGGCCCGACGGAAGGGAGCGATCTGGCCATCGTGACGGCGGGCCTGGCGCGGCGGCCCGGCATGAGCCGCGACGACCTCCTCGCCCAAAACGCCGACATCGTCTCCGGCGTCGTCCGGGACCTGGTCGCCCGCAGCCCGGACATCATCCTCGTGATCGTATCGAACCCGGTGGATGCGATGACGGCCCTGGCGCACCGGGTGAGCGGCCTCGGGCCGGAGCGGGTCGTCGGCATGGCGGGCGTGCTCGACTCCGCCCGCATGCGGGCCTTCATCGCCCTCGAGGCCGGCGCGAGCCCCAAGGACGTCCAGGCGTTCGTCTTAGGCGGCCACGGCGACGCGATGGTGCCGCTCGTCCGCCACGCAAGCATCGGCGGCGTGCCGGTGACGTCGCTGCTCTCCGAGGAGCGCATCGAGGCGATCGTCGAGCGGACCCGCGCCGCGGGCGCCGAGATCGTCGCGCTCCTGAAGACCGGCAGCGCGTTCGTCGCGCCGGCGGCCGCGGCGGTCGAGATGGCCCAGGCCATCCTCCGCGACGAAGGCCGCGTCCTGCCCTGCGCCGCGTACTGCGACGCCGCCTACGGCGTGGGCGGATACTTCGTGGGCGTGCCGGCTCGCCTCGGCGCCGGCGGCGTGGCCGAGGTCCTGGAGGTCGACCTCACCGACGCCGAGCGCGAGGCCTTTGACTCGAGCGCCGCGCACGTCCGCCGCCAGGTCGCCAAACTCGAAGAACTGGGGTACTGACGAGCCCCGGGCCCCGGGCCGCGAGCCGCAACAGTTAGTACTACAACGCGACGTCAGCATTTTGCGCGGTGGGTCTGGAGCACCCACCGCGCTCGAGAGGGCGTTTTCGGGGCGGCGCGGCGGGTGCGGAGATTTACCCGCCGGAGGCGGGCCCGCCGCGCACGAGTTAGCGTTGTAGTGTTAGCCGCCGGGCCCGCCAACGACGGCGGGTAAACCTTGTCCGGCGAGTTTCTGCGTCGGTTCAGCCATCGTGGGCAGTCGAAAACGCCTCGCACTTTGCAACGAAAGGAATCTATCATGCGTCGCCGATTCATCAGAACCTGGCTTCTTGCCCTGACCCTCGCCCTGGCCGTCGTCGGCTGCCGCGCGGCCGACCCGCAGCGGCCGGTCGATGTGGCCGCACACACCGGCACCATCCGCGTGGCCTGCGTGGGCGACAGCATCACCTTCGGCGCGGGCATCAAGGACCGCAAGCACAACTCCTACCCCGCCCAACTCGACCGGATGCTCGGCGAAAAGTGGGACGTGCGGAACTTCGGCGTCTGCGGCGCCACACTCCTCAAGAAGGGCAACAACCCTTACTGGAAGAGGAATGCGTTCAAACACGCCCTCGCCTTCGAGCCGCACGTGGTCATCATCAAACTCGGCACCAACGATACGAAACCCCGGAACTGGAAACACAAGAACGACTTCGAGGCCGACTGCCGGGCGATGGTCGACCGCTTCCGCGACCTCCCCACCGACCCGCGCCTCTTTCTCTGCCGGCCCGTGCCGGCGTTCTCGGAACGCTGGGGCATCCGCGACGAGGTCGTCCGCCAAGGCGTCATTCCCATCGTCAATCGCGTGGCCAAGGAGAAACGCGTGGGCGTCATCGACCTGTACGAGGCCCTGGAGGGCAAGAAGGACCTCTTCCCCGACACCATCCACCCCAACGCCGAGGGCGCGGGCCTCATGGCGAAGACCATCGCCGGCGTCCTGACCGGAAAGCCCTAACAACTGAAGCCCCGAGCCGCGGGCGTATTCCGAGCCCCGACCGTGAAAGCCGGCCCTGGGCGAGAAGCAGCCGAGTCGAACGGGTCGGGGGGGGGCCGACCGAAGGGGACGCACGTCTCGTGCGCCAGGAGCACGTCGCGCCGCCGGGTACCCGCGATCTTCCGGTCGCGGCTCGGTTCGCGGCCCGGGAGCGATGGCGGCTCGCGGCTCTTTCCCCTCCACTTCGCCGCGCCGAGTGCCGTATAATTCCCTGGAGCGCCGAGATGCCCTCCGCGGCAGGGAGGCCGCCATGGCCCGCGCCGTTCTCACCGTGCTGCTCGCCGCCGGCGTCGCGACCTCGGTCCACGCCCTCGACGAGTCGGTGCAACTCGGCCACGAGTACACGAACCGTCTGCTGGCGATGGACGACACGGCGTCGGCCCACGCCCGCCTAGCCCGCTGGTGCCAACGGGTGGGCCTGGAGGAGAAGGCCGAACGCCACTGGAAGGAGGTCGTCTTCCGCGACCCGGACCACGCCCCCGCCCGGGCCGCGCTCGGCCAGGTGCGCCGCGGCGGCGAGTGGGTGAAGGCGGCCGAATCGCCCGGCGTCTCGGCGGCCGGGGCGGAGACCACCGAACCGCCGGAGCCGACCCTCGCCGAACGCCGACACAAACTCACCCGCCGCATCCGCGCCATCTACACCGAGCAACTGGGCGCCCTCGACCCGGCCACCTGGCGGGAGGGCGCCGATGCGATGCTCATGCTCCGCGACCCCGCCGCCGCCGAACCCCTCCACCGCATCCTCGCCACCGGCAGGGAGAAGACGCGGCAACTGATGTGCGAGGTCCTGGGCCAACTGCCCGGCCGGGAGGCCGCTCGCCGACTCGTCCGCGTCCTGCTGACCGACCCGTCGCCGGCGGTGTACGAGGCGGCGCTGGCGGCCGTGGAGATGCGGTCCGACGCCCACGCCCTCCAGCCGCTGGTGAACGCGCTGGACGGCTCGGAGGAAGCGCTCCACCGGGCCGCACACGCCCTGGGCACCCTGCGGGCCGAGCCGGCCGTCGCCAAACTCATCGCCCGACTCTCCACCCGCGAGCCGCGTGTCAAAACCGTCAACGAGATACGCTCGGCCCCTCACTTCTTTTTCGGCACCGTCGTGCCCTACGTCGCCGACGTGGACCCCGTCGTGGGACCGGGCGGTGCCGTGGCCTGGGACCCCGTCATCGGCGCCATCGGCTCGGGGGTGATGGCCGGCGGCGAGGACATCGTCGTCACGGTTCGCCGGACCGTCTACGTCCCCGTCCGCCACCCCCAGGTGCGGAACGCCCTGCGCAAGATCACCGGACGCGACTTCGCCTTCGACGAGGCGGCCTGGCGCCGGTGGCTCCGCGAGCACCACGCCGCCCAGTAACGCCGGGGCTATCCCCGACGCCAGCACCGACGTGAGCCCCGTGCTCGCCGGCCCGCCGCGGGATGTCATCTCTGAAAGCGCGGCGTGTCAAGGGGGTTGTGGCATGGTTTGTTTTCCTGAGGTCCGTGGTTCGGGGTTCCGTGGTTGTGGGGGTCGGCCGTTCGTCGGGTCGTGTCCAGTCATCTCTTCGCCCTCGTTGGGGCATGAACTTGTTCGGAAGGCGTCTCGCATTCATTCCGCGAGCCTCGGCGGGCTCATGACATCGACGCGTTCACGCCTTCCTGGTCCGACCCACGTCCGGGTCGCGGTACGGCTCGGCCCGGCTCCACACGTGATAGGTGGCCTCGGCCAGGTGACGGGCGACCGCCCCCACGGCCGTGGCGTGGCCTTTGCGTCGGCGCACCTGGCGGTACCGCC
>Ga0180434_10008535_pt1 | contig 11293 bp, 9 predicted proteins | sample SS_ome_7_FD_132453 | JGI IMG/M metagenome (GOLD analysis project Ga0180434, IMG submission 132453) | Hypersaline lake sediment archaeal communities from the Salton Sea, California, USA - SS_1_D_2 metaG | ecosystem: Environmental > Aquatic > Non-marine Saline and Alkaline > Hypersaline > Sediment... | reverse complement strand
CCTGCAACGTTATAGGTGTTATCTCTGTCGACTTCTGGAAGTGGACGACAGATGAGTGGTGTCAGGTGAGCCCGACAATAATGCTGTCTGCCACCGACACGAACGGCGTCTATGAACAAAAGGTAGCCAGGATAGAGACGCCACCTGGAACGACTCATGTAAGAATTCGACTTTACGGAACTAACTGGAGCAACGGGGAAGTAGTGAGGTTCGATGACATTGGTTTCTGGCCGCCGTGGGGAGATATATTGGAGAGCTTAATGGTGGACTATTGCTTCATTGCCACTGCAGCCTACGGCACGCCAATGGCAGAGGAAATAGGAATATTGCGTCAATTCCGAGATGAATACCTGCTGACGAACACGGCGGGACAAGCTATGGTAGATCTTTATTATACTGTCAGCCCACCAGTGGCTGAGTTCATCACTGCGCATCCCAGCCTGAAGCCGATAGTGAGAGCTGGGCTGGTGCCTGCTGTGGCTGTGAGCACCGTGGTCGTCAACACCACTCCAGTCGTGAAGGCGGCCATAGCAGGTGTACTAGTGTTAGTTTCAGTGATAGTTGCTATATGGGCAACTAGGCGGAGGGGCAGAGGCCTGCAATATCCCTGAGGTGCAATTGCCATATTAGCCCGAAAAATAGCCTTGCTCTTTGAAGATTGACTGTGTCAGAAGGTTCTTTGGCTTGGGTGGTGAAAGTGAAAATCCGCTGTTTACGTCCGCTATCTCAACCCCTTTTTATTCGCTTTAAGCATGCCGCCCTTTAGAGGTGGATTAGGAATTTAGACAGAGGCAAAGAGTTGACAATTACCAAGGATAGTTATAGCATTTTGCTTTAGTTAATTTATCAGAAAGTGACTGAACCAAGGTGGCTCAATGGAAGAAAAATTTAGAATAATCTGGCGTATATCTTTTACGCTGGTGCTGGCAGTTACCTTGATTGTCACCACCTTGGGGGGTATTGCTGGTTTATCCATGCGAGAGGCATACGCTTTAGGAGGCGCTTTCGGCGGTGGAACCGGAACTCCGGGCGACCCATATAAGATTGAGGATGTTGCCGACCTCCAAGCTATGAAAAACAACCTCACGGTATATTATGCCCTTTCTAACGACATCGATGCTTCCGCAACAAGCGGGTGGAACGGTGGTCAGGGGTTTGAACCCATCGGAGACGCTACTAACCGGTTCACAGGAGGCTTCGATGGCAAGGGATATACCATCACTGGTCTGTACATCAACCGCCCAGACACCAATAATGTTGGAATATTTGGGCATGTTGGGCATGACATAGGAGCGACGGTTATCAAGAATGTTCATTTGGTCAATACTACTATTATTGGCGCACGCGGGACTGGCACCTTAATCGGGAGGGTAACCGGTAATGCTAATACTCTAATAGAAAACTGCTCTGCTGTTGGCGGTTGTGTTACCGGTAATGGGGCTACCGGAGGGTTGATAGGCTCATTCAACAGTTGGCGGATAACACCCGGTGGTACGGACAACCCGGTGCTACGCTACAGTTACACAAATGTCGCGATATCCTCTTCTGTTAGCGGTGGAGGCAGAGATAAATTTGGAGGTATGGCAGGGTGTTCGCAGAAAGGAACAATTGAAAATTCTTATTCCAGAAGTTCTGTTGATGTCACCGACGGATCAAGAATCGGGGGGCTTGCCGGCTGTATTGACTATAGAGGAGAAATTTTAAACTCGTACTCTACCGGTGCGGTAAACGTAACTAATTGTGTCGCGGTGGGTGGACTGGTGGGCAACAGGGAGGGGCGAGGTGCCAACGCCGGAGTTGTTACGCATTCATTCTGGGACATAGAAACCTCCGGACAAGCAACGAGCGCTGGCGGTACTGGCAAAACGACCACCGAGATGAAAACAGAAGCCACTTTTACAGAGGCGGGATGGAACTTCGATGACATCTGGAATATTAACGGCGTAGAGAATGATGGATATCCATATCTAATCTGGGTAAATTTTATTCCTGTGGAATTAACCATTATCGGCGAATTTACAGCCAAGAACAAGACTTATGATGCCACCAGCTATGCCGAGTTTGACACTTATGCTCTTGCTTTAAGCGGCGTAGCCGGTGGTCATGATGTTAGCCTGGTTGATGTAGTTATTCGGTTTTCAGATATAAATGTAGCAAGCAATCAGACTGTAAATATCGCAAGTGCGGCACTTAACGGCATTGACGCTGGCAAATACATACTTTCTCTTGTAGGCGCCCCAACTGCTGCTGCCGACATTATACGTAGAGATATTACCGTCACCGCCGATGATAAGAGCAAGATCCGAGGCAGGGTTGACCCACCTCTTACCTATCAAATAACCGATGGCTCCCTGGCTGATGACGATGAATTTATCGGTGAACTGGAAAGAGAACCCGGGGGGAATGTCGGTAGCTATGACATCCTGCAGGGCACACTGGCTATCAATGACTATAATGATGGCAATAATTACGACCTGCTGTTTGTTCAGGGTACATTTAACATTACGACCTGCGATGAGTGTGCTCCTCCGGTATTCTGCGTCATCCTTGCGGCCTCGGGCATTGAAATGTTGGATAAAATTCAAGATATGCGTGAATTCAGAGATGATTATTTGCTGACCAACCCGGTGGGGCAAGTTTTGGTAAACATCTATTACAAGATAAGCCCGCCAATAGCTCAGTTCATTACTGATCATCCCAGCCTGAAACCTATAGTGAGGGTCGGGCTGCTGCCTGCTGTGGCCATAAGCACCATAACCGTCAACACTATTCTGGTATAGAAAACGGCCATCAGAGGTGCGTTGGTGCCGATTGCAGTAGAGAGTTGGCGGCCTGGATAACCGGGTGGTGGGATAGAGATCTAAGCTATACCTGAAGAAAAAACTGCGCGTTTGTTTACTATAATATGTCCATGACTGTGGCAGTGCCATCCTGTCATAGCCAAATTCCCTTTTTCCTCTGAGACTGTTTAATAATCACCCTGACCCTCCGGCTGAAACTAACTGTGAGAACTTCTCTGGCTGCAGTTATATGCAATGAGGGAAAGTTATTTGCAGAGTTTACCAGAGCGCTTGGAAATTCTGTGCCTGACTTGTCAGGGCGCAGAATAACAGCTCTTGATGTAACTACTTGGGGGATTGCGAGCGAACCAGTATGCAGGTTTGGGAGTGAAAAAGTGTATTCGATAGGGTTGGCTGGATTATCCGTCGTAATGAAAGAGGAAAGCAGGGCTTGAAAATCCGATACTATGATAAAATTTCAATTAATACAAATGATGCATTATATTATACGCCTTATGGAGTGTGGGGATATTCCGCAGGTAGCTCAAATTGACAGGGACGCTTTCCTCGGGGAATGGGTGTTTCGTTCTCAATCGGCATATGAGCGGGACCTTGACAATCCATCTATACGTTATATAGTAGCTTGTACGAAGAAAGAGGGAGCGGAATTCGGAGAGCAAGCGGTGCAAAGATTGCCATGGTTCAAACGGCTATTCAGTCATGAGTGTCAGCTTAACCCGTCAGAATGTATAATTGGTTTTTCTGGGTTCTGGATAATGATGCGGGAAGCACATCTCATTGCCATTGGTGTCAGAAATAGGTATCGTCGCCTTGGCATAGGCGAAGGCTTGCTAATCGCAACAATCAAACTCGCCCAGGTGGTGAATGCTAATGTGGTTACTTTGGAGGTGCGTGCTTCTAATATAATAGCACAGGCACTTTATAAAAAGTACGGCTTCGGGGTAACGGGTAGACGACTGAAGTACTATTCGAGCGATGGAGAGGACGCTATAATCATGAGCACGGATAATATCACCTCCATGCCATTTCAAGCAGCTTTTCAGCAGTTGAGAAAAGCCCATGCCCAAAGACACCCTGGGCTGCTTTTCCAGGTTCACTAATTATATTTACTAAGGATCGCCTTGAAAGAATCTATGACAAACCCTAGCTGCTGCCTGTCGGCAGCAAAGGTGGATAGTTTGAAGGACTTTGTCAGGCCTGGCTGTGGTCCCCAGATGCCTCTTGCCTTTAATTCTTTATACAGGAAATATCCCCTCTCTCGGACTCGCTTGGAGATTTCGTAGAGCACAGGTGCGTCAAAGTGCAGCAAATCATGCCTGTGCGGCTTTTCGCCTAATTGTTTGAAGCCTAATTTCTCAAGCTCAGCGGAAAACCACTGTGCTTTAGATACCTGCTCATCCCAATTGTTAACTCTTTCTTTTACATGGGGAAAAGAAGCCATTAGTGTGATCAGGGGAACTCCCCTTACAGTGCAGCCAAGCAACTCAATTTCTTTATTGCTATATATGCCGGATTTTTTCAATACTGTCTCTTCCCATTTCCTTTTCATCCCCAATACCCCAACAGGCCCGGCGGAGGCCATGCTTTTATGTCCACTGCCAATGATGAAATCAGCCCCCATCTCCTCCATTTTTACAGGCATTCTGCCTACCGCGTATGCCCCGTTAAGGATATAAGGAACGTTGTATTCTTGTGCGATTTCTCCTAACCTCCTGGCATCAGGAAGATTTCCGTAATTACCGTCTGGATAAGTTAGTAGAATTAGCTTAGGTGGCTTCTCTTTAATAAGTGATGCGTACCCGTCAATATCAACCCTAAATTCCGGATACCCGGAGTTAGGCACATCGATTACGTGTAACCCTACCCTTTCAGCAGCGACAATTGTTGTATAGTGCCTGTTAGCATCAACGAGAATTGAATCCCCCGCCTTGGCCAGGGAATGCATGACCGTGAATTTAGCTTCTCGGGCTCCGTGGGTTATGGTGGCGACGTCACAGCCTAAAAATTGAGGTAGAAACTCCTGGGCGAAGTTTCGGATGGCAGGATTGGTTACATTACATAAACTGCCCTGGCAAAAATCGCACACGGAATATCCATCCCCGAATTCCGTTAATGCCTCCTTGGCAGCATCGGTAAGCAGGCCACCCGTCTGTAAAGGCATGAGGGTAATGAGGCCTTTATGTTGCCGTCGGAGATTGGCGAGTTTTTGTAATGATTTATTCTCGATTTGTTTCGCCATTTTCCCTACTCACTGGTCGTATCTCTATGTTTACAAATACGGCGCCACCAATCCCTATCTTCTTTTGCTGTCCTTCAATATGTTGTCGCACATATTCAGGGATTTGCAGATTAAGATCGGAGAGGTGTCTTATACCTTTCACCTGGTAAGTTAAGTTATTGTGGCTATTTTCTATTGCCGCTGCGGCGCCCATGGCGATAGCATGAATATAGTTTATTCCTGTGTGTACGCCTGAAGGCGCGATATCACTATAGATGGTGCCATTGGCAACGCAAATCTCGTTGAAACCGGCGGGACCGATTAGCCTCTTGCCTGCCTCTTTTTCGACAACTTTTACCTCAATAGACTTGTCTTGCCAGGCCAAAAACTCACACGGAGCAATTTCGTCTCTGTATCTTCGGGCGGTTTCTTCAATCGCCCGGGCTATCTTCTGTCCTCTAGCTGTCTTAGGGCTGGCGATATAGTTGATAGATTTAGCTATCTCTTCGTCTGAATACTCCGTTACAGAAAATTGAGGATATGCTAGCCTCCTCACATCGTCTATTTCATAAATAAGCATCCCCAGGCGCTCAATGCCAAATCCCGCGTTGAACACGGGGTATTTAATATCGAAGTTGGCCAGGGCTAGCGGCGAATACATCCCTATGTCTGCTATTTCAAGCCAGGTGCCATTATGCTTAACGAAGACCTCCTGTTCTTGTCCGGGGGCATAGTATTTGGATGTTGCTATCTTGGTGTCAAATTTGATGTCGGAGAAGCCATATTGCTGTATGATATCCTTGGTAACCGTCCTGCCTGCATCTAAAGACATCTCATGGTCCATAATCACGATGGATGCAGAGTGATGGACTCGCAAATGCCGGGCATCCTCTCTTTGTTCGTTGCGGTATCTAGGGCCTACAGAGAATAGAGCGACAGGGAAGCTAGCTTTGTTCTGTAATGCTGCCAAGGTATGAAACCAGGTGGCCGTCATGTGACTTCTGAGAGTCCTGTTGGAGGGCGCTGGCCGTAGTTTTCTCATCTCGGGGAAAACTCTGTCCAGGAGCTCCGTAGCCTGATAGTCAGTGATATCCAGTCCAGCAATAAGCTCCTCGATAAGATTATCTGCCTCAACTTCCCCCTTTTTATAATTTCGCAAAATGGTCTGCAGTTTTTCAATGTCAATTTCTTCTACTATTTTCTTTATTTGGGCTATTTTTCTTGCACTCAACCCTATGTCAGGTCGAGGCAATTCAGCTAAGTAGAAAGATCGGTCGAGAATAACACGAGCTTCCGGCCCATACTGCTTGACCACATCGCTATCGGGCAGGATTGTGAGGTTCTCGACCTCGTCAAAACCCAGGTTTAGTAGAATCTGGCGAGATTTTTGAATTAGTTCCCGTACAAGATGGGGGTTGCCTTTCCTCGCCAGAGAGATTGTGGTACCGCTGGGGATAAGCTTGGCCGTAGCTATCCAGGCATCAGTGAAATTGCTTTTTGCCCGGGACTTTATTTCACTTATATCGAAGGCTGTCATGGTAAGTTTCAGTATACCCTAAAGAACCTGTTCTATTCTACACTCATCCATGTAAGTTTCTTCTGATGGGGACGGTAGCCAATTTTCTTATCATTATGGCCCTGAACGGAACGCAGGGCGTTCTGGGTCAGCAGCTCTTTCAGTACCCAGGCTATTACACATGAGCTAACTAGCTTACTATTGCTTTTCGTTCTTCTCTCTCGGGGTATCTTCCATTCTTTCCACCTCGAGAGTGCATTCCGTGACCAGTGCAGCAATTGCTCCAAGCGCCGCCAGTACCGGAGCTGCCAGGACCGTTGCCGCGGCCACGCCCACGCCTACCGTCAGCGGGATGTCTATCAGTGGGTGTCCTTTATGTATTAAACGGACTCTTCTAATATTGCCCTGACGTATTAGCTCCTTGATCTTCGCAACCACTTCACTTCCATCTACAGTGAACTTCTCAGTTGCCATTGCTATTAACCTCTTTACCTAAATTATGTAGTTCGACCCTTCAGTGTTAAGCTGCACGAGACTAAAGGCTCGCACTACGTCATGTGGCGTCGAAACGACGCAGCAAGTATTGCTTCATCATATTTAACGCAGCTTCCGCAGCATATCGCTTGTTTTCCTCACGGTTTCCAGGAAAATTGTGTTTCCGTCTCAAGTTCGCATCAGTGGCTGCTAAGGCCAGGTAAAACAACCCCACCGGTTTTTCGAGAGTATCGCCCGAGGGACCGGCAATCCCTGTATCGGATACGCATATGTCCACATCGAGGAGCTTTCTGCCGCCTTGGGCCATCTCCAAAGCGGTTTGCTCACTCACGGCGCCATAACTGTCTATGGTTGCCTTTTGCACCCCCAGCAAGACGGTTTTCACTTCGTTGCTGTAAGCTACTACAGATCCCTTGAAGTAATCCGAGCTACCAGGGATATTAGTTATCCTGTCGGCTATCCTGCCGCCAGTAGCTGACTCGACAGCGCCGATGGTCAACAGCTTTCCCGTTTTAGCTTGATATTCTCTTATCAGCGTGGCAATATCCGCCTCCAATTCTGCCATGGTTCGTTAATTTTAGCAGATTTCCTTGCTATAATTCAGCGATGGCTGAATCGAACGATAAAATCACTTTTTTGGGTACTGCTGGTGCGCGATTTGTGGTGGCTCGCCAATTTCTAGCTTCGGGAGGCGCCTGGCTCAATCTTGGCGACACTCAAATACTCTTTGATCCCGGTCCTGGCTCATTGGTCCAGGTTGCCAAAAGAAAGCTTGACCCTGTTAAACTGGACGCTATTATTTTGTCTCACAAGCACCTGGACCACAGCGGGGATATTAATATCATGATTGAAGCTATGACCGATGGAGGGACAAAGAAGCGCGGCATAGTCTTTGCCCCCGGCGATGCTCTGAATCAAGACCCTGTCATCCTTTCTTACTTGAGATCTTATCCTCAGAGTATACGAGTCTTGACTGCAGGAGAGTCTTATAAAATAAACGACATTTCTTTTAAGACGCCGGTCAGGCATAAACATCCCGTGGAAACATATGGCTTTATCTTCCAGACGCCACGGCATACCTTCTCCTGGATTACTGACACTAGGTATTTTGACAGTTTAGCCGGTCACTATGAAGGCACACTGCTAATTATCAATGTGGTCCGATTAAACCCTGGGGCTCCCATTGACCATCTATCTCTTCCCGAGGCTAAGAGCATAATCGAGGAGTTAAGGCCCAAGATAGCTATACTCACTCATTTTGGCATGACCATGTGGCGGGCTAAACCCTGGGAGCTGGCTAAGCAATTGACTGAGGAGACCGGCGTCTCAGTCATTGCCGCCAGGGACGGACTTAATTTCGATCTGGCAAAATTAGAGGGATAATAGAATACAATCTCTAACCTAGTAGATCGGGCTATAGAGCCTATTTAAACTGCGAAGAAATATCGCAAGCTTCCTTGCACGAAAGGACGTTCTAACTAACCATCGTCCGTCTGAATAACAAAATCCCGGCAGCAAACAGAACGACTGACCAGCCGATAAGCCAGTAAAGGTCGAGTATGATAGCTGAGGAGGGGGAGCCGTTGAGAACAGCCCGGGAGGCGTCTACAGCATGTATGAAGGGAAGGACTCCAGAGATTCTCCTGACAGCCGAAGGCATGTATTCCACTGTGAACATGGTTCCGGAAATCATGGCTATGGGGACGATGAAGATCCAGGAAACACCCGCTTGAGACTCGCTTTTAACCAGGCTACCCACTATCATGCCTATACCGATAGCGCAAAGTCCTATAAGAAAGAAAATGAGAAAGGCATGCCCCAGATTGTCGACAACGGTCAAGCCCAGCGCCATCCCCACGCCCAGGTAAATAAACGTGGAGATGATGAGCACCGGGATAAAGGGCAATGAATAACCTAGAATGAAATCCCAGGGCCTTGCCGGAGTAGTAAACATTCGAACCAAAAAGCCTTTCTCCCTATCTCCGGCAATAATTTCCGCCGCTGTGGAAATTAAAATCATGAGCCCGAAGACAACTATTCCGGGAGCATAGAAATTGACAGCCGGATTCTTTATTTTACTTTCCGTTCCTTTTAGCTCGACATTTAAAGGGGGAGCCACTCCCAAAAATTTAGAGCCGACAGCCTCTATCATAGGTTTTAATTGTAGCCCTATTATCGGGTCTGCTTCCTTGTAGGCTAACTCCAGGTTGACGGTTTGTTGGGCTTGCTGCGCTGCCTGGAATCCCGAAGGAATCAACAAGTAGAATGATATTTTACCTTCACCCAGATCTTCCCGGGCCTGAGATTGTTCGCTATATACGGGTTCATTCAGTTCGATAGCGTCTACGCTTCCGAGATATTGTATGAAGGCAGAGGAGGTCTGGGACTGATCCTCATCCACTATGCTCATTGTTATAGGGCCTGCCTGTCCCCCGCCAGTAGCGGCGACAAAGACCAGCATAAAGGCAAGGGGCATTCCCAGGAGAAAGCCTATGAGCACGGGATTTCTATAAATCTCCTTCAGGTTTCTTTTGCCAATTTCCCAGAACTTCATTTCCTTTACTCCCTTCTAGTCTCTAAGCTGTTTTCCCGTTATCTGGATAAAGACGTCCTCCAGGGTTGGCTGCTCTAAGGCGGCGGAATAAACGGTAACTCCTCGAGAATGTAGATAGTCCACGATTCCTTTGAAGTCTAAGTCCTTGTGATAAATCTTAAGCCTCCCCTTGGTCATCTCCAGCCTGGAGTATTTGGCGCGCAAATCCTCCAGGACCTCAGCAGTAAGGTTTTCTGTTGAGACGACCATGCAGCGCATCTCAAAGATATTTGTCTTTAATTTTTGAGACGTACCCAGAGCCACGACTTTTCCTTCGTCAATTACCCCTATTCGATCAGAGAGAAAATCCGCTTCCTCCATATAATGGGTAGTGAGAAGAATAGTCTTCTTTCCCTTAAATTCAGCTATATATTCCCAGATAGCTCTTCTTGCCTGGGGGTCCAGGCCTAAGGTAGGTTCATCCAGAAATAATACCTGTGGGTCAGAAACGAGAGCCATGGCGATGCTGAGCCTCCGCTTCATGCCTCCGGAAAACTTCCGCACCTGATCTTTAGCCCTGTCCGTAAGTCCCATCGTCTCCAGCAGTTCCTTAGAACGTTCCTTCACCTTGTCAGAGCTCAGACCGTGGACCTTGCCAATTAAAGCTAGGTTTTCCCAGCAGTTGAGGCGCTCCGAGAGAACGGTATCTTGTGGTGATACCCCGATGTGCTTCTTGACCGCAAATGGTGATTTAACTATGTCATGGCCCAATATGGAAGCAGTACCCTTGGTTGGCTTTAAGAGGCAACACAGCATCCTGATGGTGGTGGTCTTCCCTGCTCCGTTAGGTCCGAGGAGAGAGAAAAGCTCGCCCTTCTTTATCTCCAAATCAACGCCGTTTACCGCTACCAGACCATCAAACTTCTTGGTGAGCTTAAAGGTTTGTACTGCGTTCATTTCTTCCCCCCCCTCTTAACGCAGATAATACTACATTGAATGGCCTGGATACAATGACATCTAATGGTCGCGAGACTGATTTCAGCAGTGAAAGTGAGAGCTTCCTGGCAACGACATATTTTCCCAGAGGGTTGCCCCTCAAGTATCGTCTGCGCTGGAGCGTTTCACTTCCGTGTTCGGGATGGTAACGGGTGGTTCCACTCCGCTCAGGTCACCAGAAAGCTCTCTCTGGATAGTATAGCGTATCCCGCTAAAATTGTGCAAGCCAATGTGCTGAGTTGCGCGGTGAAACGATTCGCCCTGTTCCTGTGGTATAATATGGTAAAATAAATCTAAAATCTCATAGAGGGAAAACTTCTTGCCATGGATTGGGGAATACAAAACCGTTTGGCACGATTGATTCAGGCTGACGGACACTGTTTGTTCTTACCTGTGGACCATGGATATTTTCAAGGCCCTGCTATTAAACTGGAGAACCCGCGTGTAACTCTTGAACCCCTCCTCCCCTACACCGATGCCGTTTTCATTACCAGGGGAGTTTTAAGGTCATGTGTAGATCCTGGCAGGGCGAAGCCGATTATTCTTAGAGTATCTGGCGGCACCAGCATAGCGGGAAATGACCTGGCGCACGAGGGAATAACAACTTCCATGGAGGAAGCCATCCGACTTAATGTGTGTGCTGTGGGCATCTCTATCTTCGTCGGGACCGATTATGAGCACGATTCCCTGCTGAATCTGGCCCGGCTTGTTGATGAAGGAGAAAGATATGGCAT
>Ga0180434_10008530_pt1 | contig 11296 bp, 5 predicted proteins | sample SS_ome_7_FD_132453 | JGI IMG/M metagenome (GOLD analysis project Ga0180434, IMG submission 132453) | Hypersaline lake sediment archaeal communities from the Salton Sea, California, USA - SS_1_D_2 metaG | ecosystem: Environmental > Aquatic > Non-marine Saline and Alkaline > Hypersaline > Sediment... | reverse complement strand
TCGAACGCCCTCACCAGGGCTACCGAACGAAAGGACGTACCCCTGCCGAGATCTTCTGGGGTGCTGTTCGCGCGCAACGTCACGAGGAGGCCTGAAGTGTCAACACCTTTCCGGAACTGGACACTCTAGGCACGCTTCGTACTGGCCAGTGTTGTACAAGGCCATCACGTATAGGAGGAGAACTGCAGGAGTGGGCACATCCCTCAGTAGTGGCTCTCCATGCTCAACCACGAATCTCCAATCGCGCGTAATCGCCTTGAGTTCACAGAGATCGAGGAGCAAGCGTGGATCGCTGTGCGTTTGCCACTGCCTCTCGAGTTCCTTGACCAGAGGAACAGCATCGCCGGTCGCTTCGTAGGTGCTGCGAGCAATAGCGAGGCTTGCCGGATCTGCAGCCTGGGTACCTTCAACTCTCCGTACAGCATCGGATACCACTTTCTCGTCACCCAATCGATACAAGCACTCCAACTCCAACACGTGGAACGCGTCGTCGTTTCCAGTCTCGCTGAATTCGTTCTTCGCTAGGCGCAGATGCTGAAGAGCGGCATCTGGTTTCCCACTTGCGAGTAGACACTGAACGACGATCTCTACTTGCTCTGGGTCATCAGTCTTGTACTCGCTTCTGAGGCGCTCACCCAGCTGCTCCAGGTCTGTCACCCATCCCCTGGCGCACGCCCAGCGGACAATGCTCGGACTCGGCGATTTCAGTTCTAGCTCTTCTTCACAGATCGCTCTTGCCTGGTCCAGGCCGGCAGAGGCTATTGCCAGGCATGCCAGCTTCCACGCCAGGAGCGAATCGGACCCGAATGCCCTCCCTGAATCAATTTCGAGCAGGTCATCCAGGTAGCCGGCTGCGATTGACAGCCTTTGCTGAGAGATGGCATCTTGAAGCACAAATCGAGAGTCGATGGGAGGAGGCAAGGCCAGGAGTCGCAAAGGGAGTGCTGCGGGCGCAATGGTGCTCCAGATGTAAGCGACTGCAGCTGTGAAACGGGCGACTGCAGAGCTTGGCTGATGCTCGACCGCCCGCTCAGCAGCTTGAACTGCGGAATCGACATTCCGCTGTACCAAAGCGTGCAAACAACGAGTACGGTGCGTCTCAGCATCAGGTTCGAAGACACCCATCAGCTCCTCTAGGGTTCTTTCGCAAGCGGTAGGATTGCCGGCTTCAAGCTGGAGCTGTGCCCGGAGATTCAGGACGGGCAGCGTCGGTGTACCTTCTAGCTCCGCCAGCCCGGCCTCTGGGCCAAAGCGGACACGGCCTAGCATAGCTCGCAAGGTTCTTTCGTCAGCAGAAGGTGCTAGCTGTCTTGCTTCGTCTGCCAGCAGCTGCGCTGCGTTGAGCTTGTCTTCCTCCTGCAAGAGGAGGCCAGCTTCGACACGCAAGACACTGGCCCTTGACTCCGAAGAAGCTGTCCGCCAGAAAGACGATTCCTTGAGAACCTCGAGTCTCTCATGCGCAATAGCCACGCGACCTTGTTCAATCAGAGACCGGATCTGCGCGAGCCGTTCTTCAGTCGCCTGATCGGAAACCTCCACGAGCCTCTCCACAACGGACACATGGACGACGTCCATCGCGTGCCGGGTTCCGCCTTCGAAGGCCCCGGTTGATACGGGTAGGGCCCCGATGACACCTAGCCACTCCCTGCCAAACGGGTGGAAGAACCGCTCAACTAGCTGAGGCGCGGCGCAAGCCTTCTCGGTCAGCCGGCGCTGATGCCAGACCTCGTAGGCGATTCCCGCCTCAGAGAACCGCTCGGTCTCTTCGTCAATCTGGTCCTGGAGTTGCGTCATATCCATCCGGCACGACACAAACAGAACGAACCGCCGGATGTTCCTTTTCATCCAGAAGTCCAGGTGATCGAAGAACGCATCAGAGGCGGAGCGCACTTCGCTGGAGGAGATCTTCTCATAGCGCTTGCACTGCCCCACAGCTAAACCATTCTCGGCCGCAATCGGCCCCTTCAGGTCAATCCCGCGCTGTGATTGACCTCGGACTCCGTAGATTTCCGCGCTCACGACATGTGGGTCTTTCTCGAGAAGCGCGCAACAGAAGTCCTGGAACTGATACTCGCTCAAAGCTGCAAAGGGAAGCAGTTGTCCTGCCGAGCCAGCCGGCGGGGGCACAACAAGCTTCTCTCCCGGTGAGACGACAAGAGTCTCGCTCGCACGGCCTGCTAGCGAGGTCCCCAGATTCTTATCTACAGCTCGAAGGATGTCGATTGGCTTGCTGGGCACGGTAAGGTCTGCGCCAGCATGTATGTCATGCGCCCAATCCGGAAGCTCACAAGGTTTCACGATGAAGGGAATGATGAACGCCTTGTCTGGAGGGCGACACTCCGCCTCTGCAAGGGCCAGACGGACCTCTACGTGATGGAAACCTCTTCGATCGTCCTCCGGTCGCAGACAGGCTACGAAGAAGTCGCTATTGCTGATTGCTCTCTTGATCTCGCTCTTCCAGGCATCCCCAGGTACGAGTTGGTGCTTGTCCAACCAAGGATCTGCTCCAGAGGATTTGAGAAACTGATAGAGTTCCTCAGCCACATCCTCATCTTCACGGGCATAGGAGATGAAGATTCGCGGCGAGGGCATCTTCTCTGACAGAGAACACATTGCTCTTTCATAGTATCTATGGCACAGAACCGGAGCAACTGGTGCCGCGGTCGTGCAGGAGGTCTGACCTTCACCTCTGGATCCAGTTCGGAGGTGGTGCAGGATTGCCAGGGTGCACCTCAGAACGCGCAGGACCGCGAGTGACGAAAACGCGTACCCCACAAGTGTACTCGGTACACACATCAGCGTGGTTGTGGACAAGGATCACCACTCAGCAACACATGAACGCGTTCTACATTCAGTCCCCCAGGCTCCAGAACTCCCCTGTCCTTGCGATTCTCAGAGACGCCCGATTGGCTCCGCTCCCTGGCGTGGCTCCTGATGTTCTCCAATCTGCAGATCCGATGTCCCATGCTGGAATGGGACGTTCGGCGACGCTTCTGGCTGTCCGATCGAGTATCGATTCGCGACATGATCCCACTGAGGAGAGAGGGAACCCGCTGTGCTAGGTACTTAGGCCAACAACGCGGTCTCCGTCGTCAATTGCGGGAGCAGCACGTCACCCGGGATCCCCGCCATTGGCGCCAGCAGCACGATCTGCTATTCTCCGGGAACAAAGGGGAAGACCTTTGATCGGAGGCCGGCGCGATGTCAATCAGACGAGATCATGTTGAGAATCAGTCTGACAAGTTCTTCCTCTCTCACGAACCTCTGGAAGACCTGCGGGACGACGACGCGTTTGGACACGCCCACTACTCGCATGCCCTTCTGGAGATTCTGGAACGGACGCACAGCAGAGACTCATATGCGATAGGGCTGTTCGGGGCGCTTGGAGTCGGGAAGACGTCTATCATCAATGAGCTGAAGCGCCTTCTCTCAGAAGAACCCGGCAGAACGCTTCGGCACTCCTACGACCTCATCACGCTGGATGCCTGGCGCTATTCAGACGAGAACTTCCGCCGCGAGTTCCTTCTTGACTTGGCTGAAGCGTTCTCCTGCCGAAAGCGGATACGTGATCGGATTGCGAAGAACGTGTCCGTCTCAAAGCTGGACTACCGCCGCCCTTCATGGACTACAGCGCTACGATGGGCGGGGGTGTTCGCGGTCATCGTTGTCTCAACTGGCCTTGTCGGGCGGTACCTGGCAGCTTCGGAGACACAGTTCGCTATCACGCTCGCCGGCGTCTTTTCGGCCTTGTTGGCGGCCATTGCAGGTACGCTCGCTGAGCTTTTCAAGCCCGTCACGATAGTAGAGGAGACTTCTCCCCCCGTTCATCCAGACGAGTTCGGTGAGATCTTCAAGGAGGTCCTGAAGGAGACGCAGGTTCGCTGTGAGGACCATAGGCTCGTCGTGGCGATTGACAATCTCGACCGCGCAGCCGGGGACGTCGTGATGAGGGTTCTCGGAGCGGTGAAGAGCTTCCTGAATCAAGCGGCCTGCATCTACATACTCCCTTGCGACGAGCAGGGACTCATTCAGCACGTCCAGGAGTCGCGGGGCAGGCCGGACGCCTCGAAGCCACTTAGTCTGTCCGAAGCCACCGAATATCTCCGCAAGTTCTTCCAAGTGACGTTGACAGTCCGCGAGCTTCTGACAGAAGACCTTGAGGCGTACATCGACCGGATGCTCACCAGGTTGCCGTTCCTGTCTGATCGGGGAGAGATCGAGAAGCATGACCCTGCCAAGCCAATGACGGCCAGCGTGAGTCAAACGAACCGAGATGCCGTTGGGCTTGTATTCAGAGTTGCCGTTCTCAACAACCCGCGCCAGGTCCTTCATCTCGCCAACAGGCTGGCCGCCAGCTACCTTCTTGCAGAGGAGCGCGGCAAGACAGGGAAGAGGATCCGCGAAAACGTTCTGGAGAATCTCGGGTTCCTGGCGAAGCTTGTCGTGATTGAGGAGCGATGGCCTGCCTTCTATGGCCTCGTTCTCCGCTATCCGGATACCCTTCGGAATCTTCGCAGGTACTTCGCCACAGAAGACAAGGAGCTCCTTCCGTACCCCCTGGGAGCTACGCTGAGCTCTGACAGCTCGAATTCGCCCGACATCATCCTCGACTGGGAGTCTGGGCTCGAGAGCTTCCTGCGCCGCACAAGCCAAATCCACAGTGACTACGTCTCGGACTTCCTGCTACTGAGAGAGCGGACTGCCGTCTCGAGGATCAGCAACTACTACATGTTCAGAGATGCCTCGCTCTCAGGAGACACGCGGCGAGTCGTGGAACTTGTCGTGGATGAAAGCACGGATGCAACGGAAGCAGTTGAAGAACTCCTCCGCGAACTCCGCACTCGCTATGATTCGCTCGATATCCCTTCCTGTCTGAGTCTCATCTCGTGCCTTGTGGGCATCGCGGTCGAGAGTAGGGTAGTCCTATCGGTGGCCGTGCGAAGCAGAATCGCTGAGCGTGTGGCGGCCACGCTTGCCAGGAAGAACCTCTCAACGGAACTGCCTGAGGCCGACTTGCCGGCGACCTTGGATCTGCTCGAGACACGGGCGGGCGATCCAAACACGGCGACGTTTGTCCAACAGCTGGTCGCTTCAACAGACATGGAGCAGCGATTCGAGGAAGGGCGAGCTTGTATAGGCGAGTTGGTCCGCCATCCAACTATATTGTCGGTCCAAGCGCAGAGAGCCATCGCCTCTCAACTTGGGCCTCTGGTTGCAGATAGCGATCGATCTGTGGCCGTTAGGGAGATAGCAGCTCTCGCTCGAGAGAGCTGGGAGGATCTTCCGTGTGGATTGCTGCCGCGAGCGCTCTGGGAGAAGTCAATCGAGATGCTTGGGAGCCCAGGAGCCGAGGCGGACGATACGATCGCTTTCGTCGATCCGTTTGTGTCCTGTTTTGACCAGGAACTGCTTGAGTCTCTGTGTAGGGCCTCCGCCTCGAAGCTGGGCCAGCCCGGGCCAAGCCCTGAGACAGAGCTTGCTCTCAGGATCATCCGCATCGTTCCGCCGGACCTGATTCCTTCGACGTCACGCGACCCGCTGGTCCGTGGCCTTGCAGCTTCGTACCCAACAGCTGCAGACCAAAAAGAACGGGGCAAGTTTCTGCAGGCATTCTTCCACGCACTGCCTTCGCTGGATGAAGGGCAGCAGGCGGCGTTCTTCCCCCGTTTTCAAGACTTCATCACGAAGGCCAACATCGAGGGCCTGCTGTCTGCCATGCTTGACGTAGGAGACCGGAGGAACGAGCTCACAGACCTGGAGGGGGTTCTTGACTCAATCAGAGCCCGGGCCGAGGTGTTTGTCGCAGACGAGAGCGTTCGTTCTGGCTTCTTCAAACTCATCGACGCAACGCAACACCTGGAGCAGTTGGCGGAGCTGACCCAGAATCTCTGGATCAAGCCAGATGTGACCTGGGACAATGAATCCGAAGTGGCAGCCGCTCTTATGAATCGGGCGGCCGAGGAACTCCGGCGAGAGGATTTCCGCACGCTCGTGGCCGACCTATTTGATCTCTCTGCGGAGATGCCAGCAGAGAAGCGCGTTGACGCTCTTGCGCTTCTCGGGTCTTACCCAGACAACTACACGAAGGATTTCCTGCGACAGCTCGTCGACAAGCTCCTGAATGTCTGGTTGAGTTCTAGCAGTCTGGAGGATAGGAAGGCCGGCGCAGCACTGTGGCGGGGTATCGGAGAGAAGGCGTCAGACGAGAGAGACAGGCTATATGAGCGGGTTCTTGAGTTCGTTCGGCAGGAGGCAAACCAGAGCACCATCGCCTCAAAGCCGGGGAGAATCCTGGTTGATCTGCTGGTGGGCGAGCGGGATTTCATGAACTCGAGTCGCAGAGGTGAGTTTGTGGACGTCGTCTTGCGGCTAGTCGAGGAAGGAAAGCCTGACGAGGTCCGCGCATATGGCCACGGAATGCTACGTGCCCTCTACACTTGGGATGAAGCCGGGAAACGCGTCCCGCAGAAGGTGCTCGCCCTTCTCGAGAGCCAGCATGATGACCAAAACACACGCAACAACCTGCAGACGCTAGAAGCCTACCTCCCCCAGATCCGTGGGAAGCAGCTTGGCCGCCTCAATGACTTCCTGCAGAAGCATGGGGAATCGGCTCCGGTAAGAGAGCACCAAGAGCGGCAGTCCAACGAGAAGCGAAGCACCGGAGGCTAGGCACCAACCTTGTAGCGGAACGCACCAAGCAGTCTGGGGTTCCGCCCCCGACGCGTACGTAGTCATGTACTTCTTCGAGCGGCTCGGAACCTCGAAGGTGTCCGTTGCTACCACGGTACTACCAACGAACGCGTTCTACATTCAGTCCCCCAGGCTCCAAACTGCCCGCAGCAGCTTCATAGCCTTCCGCAGATCTTCCATACACAGCGGATTCGCCTAGAATGATCTCGACACGAGGATGTCCCGCCTCCCGGAGTGGGAGTGGTAGGCGCAGTGTGACATCGGGTGAGGTTATGAACGCTCTGCTGATCTACCCGCAGTTCCCAAACACGTTCTGGAGCTTCAAACACGCGCTTCGCTTCATCCGGAAACGAGCCTTCTCGCCCCCACTCGGACTCGTAACCATCGCCGCGATGCTTCCAAGAGAATGGGGCACGCGTTTGGTGGACGTGAACGTGTCCCCACTGACGGCGGGAGACCTGGAATGGGCTGACTACGCCTTCATCAGCGGGATGACGATTCAGCAGGAGTCGGCTCACGATATCATCAGCCGCTGCAAGGACGCGGGGCTCACGGTCGTCGCCGGGGGACCGATGTTCACTCTCGATCAAGACAGCTTCCCCAACGTCGACCACTTCGTTCTGAACGAAGGCGAGTTGACGCTCCCGCAATTTCTAGGAGATCTCTCTGCAGGGAGCACGGAAAGGGTCTACACCACCAAGGAGCTTGCCGACATCCGTGAGAGCCCTGTCCCGCAATGGCATCTCATCGACATGCGTCAGTACGCGTCGATGATCGTCCAGTTCTCCCGAGGCTGCCCCTTCAATTGCGAGTTCTGCAGTGTGACCGAGTTGTTCGGCCATCGGACTCGGTTCAAGACAGCCGCTCAGGTCATCGCCGAGCTTGATGCTCTGTATGAGCTGGGATGGCACGGCCCCGTCTTCTCCGGAGACGACAACTTCATCGGCAACACGGGTTACCTGAAGGACAAGCTTCTGCCCGCGCTAATCGATTGGCGGAGAGACAAGCCGGGAGTTCAGTTTGCCACCGAAGTCACGATCAACCTTGCCGATGACGATGAGCTGATGAAGATGATGGTCGAGGCGGGATTCACGACGGTCTTCGTCGGGATCGAGACGCCGGACGATGCGAGCTTGGCTGAGTGTGGGAAGAGCCTGAACGCCAAACGCAACATGATCGCTGATGTCAAGAGGATCCAGCGGGCTGGCTTGCAGGTGCAAGGGGGATTCATCGTCGGCTTCGATCACGATACGCCCGCAACCTTCCAACGGCAGATCGACTTCATCGAGGAGAGCGGCATCGTGACTGCGATGGTCGGGCTGCTCCAAGCGATTCCGGGAACGAGACTCCATGAACGCCTTGCGCGGGAGGGCCGCCTGCACGATCACGTGTCAGGTGACAACCTCGACGGCTCCACGAACATCGTGCCGAGGATGGATGCCGAGAGGCTACGAGCTGGGTACCGACGAATCATGCAGACCCTCTACGCTCCCCTCACGCACTACCGACGGATCAGAACCTTCCTGCGGGAGTATACCCTCCCGAAGAACAGGACCCATCTGGATCTACAGCACATCCTTGCCTTCTTCCGATCGATCTATCGCCTCGGCATCAAGGGTAGCGGAAGACGTCACTACTGGGAGCTTCTTCTCTGGACTGCGGTTCATCGGCCGAAGGCGTTTCCCCTAGCGGTCACACTGGCGATCTACGGGTATCACTTCCGCACGAGCTTCAGACAGCACGACCGCGAAGGTGAGTGATTGGACATGCGGTTTTGATCGTAGTCGCCCGCAGATCCAGTCACCGGCTGCCGCGAAACGGGTAGGGCCCGCGTTCTGCATTCAGTTCCCCGCGCTCCATGGCACCGCAGCCTTTGGAGTTTCCCGGGGCTTTCTGCCCTCCCGCTACGGCAGTGCGTCGAAGCTCTCGTGGGCTCTCTCAGAAGACGCACGAATGGCCAGAAAAACTACCTAGTTGATTGATTCGCCAATTAGTTGTATAGTCCGCCAGTGATACGAAATGGCGCGTAGAAAACGGGATCCAAGCAACCCGCTCGTAATGAAGAATTTCATGGCGCCTGCGGCACTGTTGGCTCAGCTTCAGGAGCTGTCAGAGAGGCTGAACGTTTCGGAGTCCGAGATCATCCGTCGGGCCCTACAGCGTCACATCGAAGAGGCTGCTGCAAGCAAGTGACGCTTCGAGATCGGCAGACTTGACGACACCGCGACAGCGAACAGCCGTCTCGGTGAGAGGAAGGGCTACTACGAATGTCCTACTGATCTACCCAGAAGTCCCGCCCACGTTCTGGAGTTTCACCCGTGCTCTGCGCTTCATTGGTCGCAGGGCGGCTTCGCCACCCCTTGGGCTTCTTACGGTGGCTGCCATGCTGCCCGATCACTGGTCCGCTCGGCTGGTGGACACCACGGTGCGAAGGCTCACTGACAAGCATCTGGCGTGGGCGGATTGCGCATTCATCAGTGGAATGGTCGTCCAGCGCGAGTCCGCACGAAAGATCGTCGCCCGGTGCAATCAAGCCGGCGTCACGACCGTCGCTGGAGGGCCTCTGTTCACGAGCGAGCACGCGGATTTCGACAACATCGATCACTTCGTCCTGAACGAAGCCGAGGTGACCCTCCCGCAGTTCCTGGAGGATCTTGAGAGGGGCTGCGCCAAGCGGCTCTACGAAACGGCCGAGTTCGCTGACATCCGGCGAAGTCCTTCACCCCGATGGGAGCTCGCGGAGTTCCACCGCTATGCTTCGATGAGCATTCAGTACTCGCGAGGGTGTCCTTACGATTGCGAGTTCTGCAATGTAACGACGCTCTTCGGGCACGAGTGGCGCACGAAGACAACTCAGCAGGTCATCTCGGAGCTGGATGGGTTGTACGCCGCAGGATGGCGTCGAGGCATCTTCTTCGTGGATGACAATCTGATCGGGAACCGAAAAGCCCTCAAGGACGACCTGCTTCCGGCCCTCATCGAGTGGCAGCGCGGGAAAGACATCCCTCTCCAAACGCAGCTCTCGATTGATCTCGCTGACGACGAAGCCCTGACGAGCCTGATGGTTGACGCAGGGTTCCGAACAGTGTTCGTCGGAATCGAGACACCCGACGAGGAGAGCCTGTCTGAGTGCAACAAGAGGCAGAACAAGGGAAGAAATCTGATCGAGGACGTCAAGCGTCTGCAGAGAGCGGGCCTTGAGGTCCAGGGGGGCTTCATCGTGGGTTTCGATCACGACTTGGCGGACATCTTCCAACGGCAGATTGACTTCATCCAGAAAAGCGGGATCGTGACAGCCATGGTTGGTCTCCTGCAAGCTCCTCCGGGTACAAGGCTCAGCGCCCGACTGCAGAACGAGAACCGGTTGCTCGCACAGGGATCCGGGGACAACGTCGACGGCACAACCAACATCGTGCCAGTCATGGACATCGCAGCGTTGCGGCAGGGTTATGAACGCATTCTAAGGACCATCTACTCTCCGAAGCAGTACTACAAGCGCGTAAGAACATTTCTTCGAGAATACCGAGCGCCGGCCGCAGGCACTTCGCTAGACGCAAGGCAGATCCTGGCATTCCTCCGTTCGGTCGTCCGCCTGGGGGTTGTCGGGAAGGAGCGCTTCCAGTACTGGAAGCTTCTCGTGTGGACGACACTCCGCCGTCCGAAGCGATTCCCGATGGCGGTCACATTCGCAATCTACGGATACCACTTCCGCAGGACCTGCGAGAGGCACGTCGCATCGAGCACCTAGCACAGAACCAGTTGGAGCTGCGCCGCGAAGCCAGCCGCGCCGAAGCATCCCTTGGCCCAGGCGAGAAGCTGACCTGGAGATCCAGCAGGCACGCCACGGGGCCTCCTCGATTCCGTTGTCGAGCGGTGGTGCTGGTTCCTCAACACGGTGGCGGCATCCTCGCGGACGACCGATCGGCGATTGGGAAGTCGGTGGAGCACCTCGTTGACGCAACGATAACACGGACTCTTGAAAGGACCAGATGGAGGATCCATGCAACAGGACGGGACAACTCGCGGTCACTCATCGACCGCGAACTGATGGGAACGCAGCGGTCCGCGTCGTGACCCAGTCGAGGCTCGCCGGACACGCGATCATTGGGAAGGCGCTCCGATACTTCGGGCCGGAGGGTCTTGGCTTCGCGATCGCTGACCGATCGGAGCGTCACGCACGATTCAACGGTCATGCCGGCTCCGTGTCGATCGTTCTCGACTTCCAGGAAGAGAGCAGGCGCACGCAAGTGCAGGCCATCGGAAAGGAGGGGGATGAGCAGCAGATGCGCGAGTTCATCCGAACCCTCTGAGCACGCCTTCTCATCTCAGAGCCACACGAGTGAGGAGATGGGCAGCGGAGTTGCGCGATCCCAAGGTGGTCGCCCGCGGTAGATCGCGAAGGTCGCCGCCACCAGCCCTTGAGGGCCAACGGGCAAAGGAGAGGATGCATTATGGCAGAGCGAGAAACCGGGAAAGTCAAGTGGTTCAACGACGCGAAAGGGTACGGATTCATCGAGAGACCTCAAGGCGGAGACGTGTTCGTTCACTTCAGTTCCGTGCGCGGGACAGGCTTCAAGAAGCTGACCGAGGGGCAGAGCGTGGACTA
>Ga0180434_10008529_pt1 | contig 11296 bp, 6 predicted proteins | sample SS_ome_7_FD_132453 | JGI IMG/M metagenome (GOLD analysis project Ga0180434, IMG submission 132453) | Hypersaline lake sediment archaeal communities from the Salton Sea, California, USA - SS_1_D_2 metaG | ecosystem: Environmental > Aquatic > Non-marine Saline and Alkaline > Hypersaline > Sediment... | reverse complement strand
CGCGGCATGGGCGTGGATATACCGCAACATCGCGACGCACGGTGGGCGCACGAATGAAATGTTTGTAATGGGGCAGTCAGCTGGAGGTCACCTGGCTGCACTGCTTACAATGAATCGCAAATACCTTGACGTGCTGGGAGTGCCGTCCAACTCGATTCGCGGTTTGATCGCGATGAGCGGCATCTACGACGTAAAAATGAGCAAGGAAAAAGGCAAAGCGCCCAGCATGATTACGAAGGCATTTGGTAATGATCCAGCCGTATGGAAAGCGGCTTCGCCACTCATGTACGTCCGTCGGGGCCTGCCCCCGGTGCTTGTTCTCACCGCGGAGCGCGATCCCATGGTTTTAAGGATCCAAGGTGAGCAACTCTCTGTCGCATTGAAACAAAAGAATGTGGAGACTGATTTCATTATCCTGCCCGGCAAGAATCATTTCAATGAAGTCGGCGATATCGGCAAGAAAGGCGATCTTGCCACAGCTGAAATCGTGAGTTTCATCCGCAGTAATCTACGTTGAGGATTAGACAAGGTATTCTGCCTTCGTCGGCATATCGCGATAAGTCTGTTCTCTGGCGAGTCCGTGTGCAACAAAAGACCCGGATGTTCCTCTCCGGGTCTGACTGTGCAACGACCGACAGGCTCGTTGAATGCCAAAATGAGGACACCCATACGAGAAACTTATTTCTCATTCTTCTGGGGTGCTTGGTTGGTTCTTGTCTTCTTTCTTGTCTTCCTCTTCCTTCCTCAGAGAATCAGAAGTCGGCGTGAGTGCGTCAACGATTTTCGGATCGATACGGACAAGAAGGTTGATTTCTTCTCCGTTCCTTCTGATTCTTGCAAGATTGTCCTCTGACAATTCTATTGTGATGCTCTCTTCCTTGTCGGTTTCTATATTCAGTGAGAAGAATACCTTCCAATCATCTCTCTGTTCCGGCAAGACGTAGTCCTCAGCCTCAAGCGGGCTGAGGTCCAGCAGCAAATCTTCTACTCTATTGCCATCAGCAGTAAAAGACTCTTCGCCAATAGCCATCTCCCAAGTCCCCTCAGCCCCGCTCAGAACAAATGATTCCTTCGGACCCGCAAATTTGACTGATTGAACGCTCTCCATGTCGACGTTGAGCACCTCAGTCTCCAGTAGATCAGCCAAGTCAGGTGTCAACTCTTCAAAATCACTCTGACTTGCCGTCAGGATAAGAGATCCATCATCAGTCAGAACGTACCGTCCTTCAACGGCTTTCGATGCAGCACCAATCCTAACCGTGTGCTTTTCGCCATTCTCCATTGAGAAATTGATTGTGGCGCGGGGTGAGTCAAGGCCATACACTGCCAAGTCGTTGCCATCAGCGTAGTCAATGGGCTTCCACGTGGCGATTGCATTTGCAAGATCGTCGGCAACATCGTCCTGCAGATTAATAGAAGTCTCCGGGCTGGTCAGCTTCCAGATGTCATTCCTGTCACGCTCAAAGATGAATGTAATCCCTGAATGCTTGACTTCCATCTGGCTTATCTCTTCTCCGTCGAATTCGAAACCGCTAAGAGAGAACAACTCCGCTCCTGTCGCGAAGACCTTTTCGAAGGTCGATTTCGTAACCTTGTAGGTCATGGTAGCCCCTTCGACTTGCACGTAGCCCTCGCCCATGACCGTAGGTCTTCCTCCAAGAAGTGATGTGCTGTCTCCTTCTTCCATTTCCAGATGCACGACCCAAGCTGGATCATCGAGACCCCAAGCTTCCTTTCGAGAAGGGTCAACAGCATCTGCTGCTTGGAGATCATCAATTTCTGATAGAATGCTCTCGAGCTTGGACTCTTCAAACCCCTCTCCTACCCCACCCGATACAAGTCTCCACTCATATACCGGCATGTCGGGCTTCTCTTCTTCTTCCGCGCCTTCATCTTCTTCAGTCGGTTCCTTAGGCCTTTCGACTCTCTCGAAGCCAACTTCTTTGTCGGGCCACTTGATTTTCAGACCCGAAATCTTATCTTCTGCAACATCAATTATTTGCTTGTCGAGCCAGAGCTTCGAATCAGGAGCCTTGTCGATGTCGGAACCATGGTAACCCGCTTCCGAACGAAGATTGAGAGGAACTGTATGAACGACGCTACTGTTATTCGCTCGGACAAAGGTATTTCGCCAGTCTCCCTTGCCAACGAGAAGATGCATAGTTGCCTCTTCTCTGTCAGTGTAAACGGCATAGTGCAAGGCCGCCTCATCGTCGAGACCGTAATCACCAACTACCTCAGGAGCATCGGACCTTTGTTCTCCTTTGAGTTTCTTAAACTTATTGAGTAGATCAAGCACTTTCTCCTCATCAGCGGGCGCGTCAAACTTGCTGGTAACAACCCACTTGTCATCAGACTTCGAGATTATCAGTTTTTCTTCGACCTTGTTCCCGGCAAAGACCTCAAGTCGTCTGACATTGCTTGCTAGAAAACCATCAGGTGCCAGCGGAGCGAAGCCAACCTCATCAACCATGCTACCAGGCGTATTGTCCACTCGCTTTACTGCGATAAGAACAATAATGGCCACAAAAATGACCACCAGAATCAGTAGTGTCTTGTTGCTCAACTTGTTTCCTCCGATGTCATTCCGCGTAGAATTGCTCAATGTAACGATCACGTGAACGGCGCCGCGCGATTCCGCGTCCCACGCCTATTGCAGCAACACCCAAACCGACCAGAGCGAAGTTGACGAACTTCCAAAACGCTGCTGTTTTCCACCAGGACCCAGATCCCTCTGGTTCCATAGTGATGTATCGGTCTATGGGCGTATTGCCGCGAATACTTACAAGATCATCACCGTAGGCCATTGAATCGATGCAATTAAGAGCCAACGTCAAATTGCCAGGAGCCGTGCGAAACATGTCATTTCGGTACATATAGGAGCATCCCATGATGATAAGCTCACCCGGCGCCTTCTGCAGATCTGTTTCCGGCTCATCCGCAGGCGGCGGTGGCATTCCCACTTGTGGCGGAGACGACGGCCATGTCGGACGCGGCTGGTCTTTGAAGGCAAACGGGAAGTCGCCTTTGACGCGTACAACAAGCGGAAACTCTCTTGTCCCCGCAGTAGGCGGCTCAACGTCACTAGCTCGGAGCTTTCCGGTGTACTCAATATTCCATGCATGATTCGTGCTGGAAATCAGTACTGTTGTTTCGAGCTGGTTTTCCCTCAGCTTCTCTTCGTCCATATTAATGGCGGTTCCCCACAAATATAATAAAGTGCGCAACCTGGATGCGACAGGGTCGTCTTGGTTCATCATGTCAGCCGTTACAAGAATGTGCATTGGCAAGTCGACGCTCACCGGGAGCGGCGTTGATGGATCCGACATGGTCATACTCGTCGAGTTAACATCCATGAGGATCTCTTCATCAACGGTGATTCCGATTGGCGCAAGGAACGTGTTCACATTCGGCTGCACATTTCTCAGCGTGGCGTCCAGTTCGTTCCTGGCAATTCGATAGCTCCATTCAAGGGTCTGTACAGCAAGTATCACCTTCTTGCCTTCTGCAAGGGCTCGTGAGATCTCCCACTGTTGTCTCTCGTTCAACTCACGAGGATTGACTACCATCAACACATCATAATCATCGGGCAAAGGTTCTCCTTGATCGATCTTTACTCGCTTGACATCGTACTTCTCTTGTCGGAGATACCTTTCGAGAATCTCATAGTGATCTCGTGACTGAGGAATTGGCTGATTGAATTGGCGATAGAACTGAATCATCTGTGGCGACAGATTCACCTCATCAAGCGGAGCATATAGGGCGAGCTTCATTGGCTCGTCACGAGAGACCCTGAAGATCGTTGAAACAAGATAGTATTCGAGGTCATGGAGATTCTGCTTAACCACTTGAGGAATGATCTCCTCTTTCTTCTCCTTGTAGGCAATCCCGATTGATGAGTAGACAAGCTTGGTTGTGGTTCCTGCGTCCTCATAAGCGCGGATTGAGAACGGCTGTATACCTTTATCAAGAAGTCTCTCTTCAACGGACTGTTCTTCTTGATCCTCTTCTTCCGTCTCAAACATGGAGCTTCCCAGCACATTCGCCGCCTGCATGTGAATCACTTTGTACTGAATCTTGCCTCCGCTTATAATGCGTATTTCCTTGAGTTTATCCACAACGTCGCGTTCCAGTGTCTTCCATTCCGTCGGCATCTCACTGCTGGGAGTAACATAGTAATTCACCTGGGCAGGGACTTTTAGCTGTGAGAGAATCCTCTCCGTCGCAGCTGACACTGTGTGCACCTTGTTTTCGGTGAGGTCAAAACGCCCGACACTTGCATCAGCAACCAATGCGTTGAATGCAGCACCGATCCCAACGCACAGGATAACTGACACAGCAAAAATCGGACGAGCTTTGGATCGACTGCGCCCTTCGATGAACAGACAATTGAGAGCGAGAAACACAACTACCCAAGCTACAAAGTACAACACGTCTGCCATTTCAATAATCCCCAGCAAGAATGACTCATAATGGGGACTCACGCCCAACAGTGTTTTGAGCAACGACCCAAAACCGGCAAGCCAGTTGTCAATCGCAGACGCAATGAAGTTGGTACCCAAAAGGTATGCTCCAAAGCAGGCGACCAGTGTGATGACAAATGCAGCTATCTGATCATTGCACAGTCCCGAAATGAAAAGCCCCATTGCAAGAAACGTTGCGCCAAGAAGGATTACACCCACATATGATGCTGCAATTTGACCAACATCAGGATTGCCGAGAACTCCAAGCATGATGGGAATTGTGAGTGTCCCGGCAACAGTAATCACGAAAAACAACAGGCTTGCGAAGAACTTACCTAACATTACGGAAGAAGGGTTCATTGGAAAGGTCAACAGCATTTCCAATGTGTTGGTCTTCCTATCTTCTGTCCACAACCGCATTGTAATAGCAGGAACGAAAACGCACATAATCAACGGGATTATCGAGAAGAAGTATCGCATCTCCGCAACAGGTACCCGAAAGAATGCTGTAATGAAAAGCGCGCTATTCACCAGAATGAAGGCAATAATGAAAATATAGCCTATTGTCGAATTAAAGTATGCCGCAAGCTCACGTTTCAGAATAGTAATCATGCCCTTCACGCTGCACCTACCTTTCGCGCAGTCGGTTCTTCTTCAGCCGTCAATGCAAGAAACGTTTCTTCAAGAGTGAACGGCTTTCTCTTCAGCTCAACCAGCTCCCAATTGTTTTCCTTTACGAGCTGGTAGATTTCCTCATTCAAAGGTTGTCCCTCTGATCCTTCAACCTCGAAACAAGCAAACCTCTCGTTGCTTCCACGCCGCCTCACCGTCTGTACGCTCTTCAGACTTGTAAGCTTCTCCTTTACAACCTGAGGATCAGCGTTGAGCGTGACTTCGCTTCTGGCGCCTTCCTGGGCCATCTCAGCCAGCTCATGGAGTGTGCCATTGGCGACAATCTTTCCACGCCCGATGATCACAATACGATCAGCTACCGCCTCAACTTCCTGAAGAATGTGTGTCGAGAAGATAACGGTCTTTCGCCTAGAGAGTTTCTTGATCAAATGTCGAATCTCAAGAATCTGATGTGGGTCAAGACCGGACGTTGGTTCATCAAGCACTATGACTTCCGGATCGTGAATCAAAGCCTGAGCCAGAGCCGTACGTTGTCTGAAGCCCTTGGATAGTTCTCGAATCAATCTGCGATAAACTGGGAGCAGACCGCAATGCTCCAGAACCCAATCCATTCGCTCTGTCCTGTACGACCCGCTCAGGTTGCGAGCGTTGGCCACGAAACTGAGATACTCGGCAACCTCCATATCATCGTACAGTGGCAGGGACTCGGGCAAATAGCCCACAAGCGAACGAACTTCCAGTGGCTCGGTCAAGACGTCTTTTCCGCCGACACTGGCAGTGCCGCTCGTCGGATAGAGATAAGTGGTGAGAATCTTCAGCGTGGTTGATTTTCCCGCGCCGTTTGGTCCAAGCAAGCCCAGAATCTCGCCTTTCTCAACGGAAAAACTTGCATCCTGCAGTGCAACCACATGGCCGTAGTGCATTGTCAAATTCTTTGCTTCAATCATAAGCTTCTCCAGGTTCTCCACTCCAAGCATGAATCATTGAATTTGCGTGTGCAAAGCCCTATGACTTGAAAAAGTATCATATCTATTTCCTGATAGATTTCAACCCCATTTATGCCCCCGGAATGAACGGTACAAGGAGGAACAGGCTGCAATATCAGTCCCTGTTGCCTTGACTTGGTGCCCTGTCCTGCTATAATTCTGTCTTCTGTAGGTCTTTCTATAGTCAGATCACTCAAGAAAGGAATTCACAATGCCCATTCGTGTTGCAATCAATGGCTTCGGCCGCATCGGCCGAAACGTGTTCCGTGCAATGCATGGCAGGGACGAGCTTCAAGTAGTTGCCGTCAACGATCTCACGGACGCACAAACCCTTGCCACGCTGCTGAAGTATGATTCTGTCCACGGCAGATTCGGAGCATCGGTCGAGGCCAAGGATGATGCCATAGTAGTGGACGGCAAAGAGGTCAAGGTGCTCTCTCAGAAAGATCCGTCCAGCCTGCCCTGGGCCGATCTCAAGGTAGACATCGTCGTGGAATCAACTGGCTTCTTTCGGAAGAAAGATGAGTGCATGATGCACGTCACAGCAGGTGCTAAGAAGGTCGTCTTGAGCGCTCCTGCCAAGGACAAAGTTGATGCAACCGTCGTATTGGGCATAAACGATGACGTTCTTAAGGCCACAGACCTGGTCGTATCCAACGCCTCTTGCACAACAAACTGTCTGGCACCAATGTCCAAAGTCATGCACGAGACCTTTGGCATCAAGCGCGGTCTGATGACAACCATTCACGCCTACACAAATGATCAGCGCATCCTCGACATGCAGCACAGCGACGTTCGTCGAGCCCGCTCTGCCGGTATGAATCTCATACCGACAACTACTGGTGCAGCAAAGGCCATAGGCCTTGTGATACCGGAGCTTGTAGGCAAGATGGACGGTCTTGCTGTTCGCGCTCCCGTGCCGGATGGTTCAATTGTCGACCTTGTTGTCGAACTCGAAAAGCCTGCCACTAAGGAGGCCATCAACAGCGCAATCAAAGCCGCTGCTGAAGGACAGCTCAAGGGTATTCTTCAGTATATGGAGGACCCGGTTGTCTCAAGCGACATTATCGGCAATCCGCACTCGTCCATCTTTGACTCGCAACTTACTTACAGCATGGGCGACAACCTCTTCAAGGTTATGTCCTGGTACGACAACGAGTGGGGCTACTCATGCCGCACAGTCGACCTCGTCGTCAAGCTGATGGGACTGTAAGATAAGCGACGGAGCATTGATGCCCTGTTCTGCTTGTCCGAGTTTTTCATTTGATAGGTCAGTACGGGGAGGGACAGCTGAGCATTGTTGTCCCTCCCATACCTACGTTTCCCTCAAAAAAACACTTTTGCTGAACCCGTGTGGACAGCTTTCTTTCCGAACAATCCCAGGAGAACGCCAAATGGCAAAGGTGGCCATCGAGAATCTGGATCTTACAGGAAAACGTCTGCTGATGCGCGTTGATTTCAACGTCCCGTTGAAAGATGGCAAGATCACGGATGACAACCGTATTACCGCTGCACTGCCGTCTATTCGTCACGCTATCGATGCTGGCGCCCGCTTGATTCTGATGTCTCATCTGGGCAGGCCCAAAGGCAAGCCCGATCCGCAATACAGCCTCGCCCCGTGCTCCGAGAGACTCGGCCAGATCTTGGACAAGCCGGTCCGAATGGCACCAGACTGCATCGGCCCAGAGGTCAAGGCAATGGCCGATGCCCTGGAAGACGGAGAAATCCTGCTCCTCGAAAACTTGCGTTTCCACGCCGGCGAAAAGGCGGGTGACGAGGAATTCGCCAGAGAACTCGCATCCCTGGCCGATCTGTACGCGGATGACGCCTTCGGCACCGCCCACAACAAGGATGCTTCGGTCGCCGTTGTTCCGAGGCTCATGCCAACCCCTGCAGCGGGTTTTCTCATGCAAAAAGAGATTCAGTTCCTTGGAAAGCTTCTTGAAGCCCCCGACAAGCCGTTCCTGACTATCATGGGTGGCGCAAAAGTATCCGACAAGATCATGCTTATCGAAAATATCCTTAGTAGGGTAGACGGCATCCTCATTGGAGGCGGAATGGCCTATACCTTTCTCAAGGCTCAGGGCATAGACATCGGAAATTCGAAATTGGAGGCTGACAAGCTTGATCTGGCCAAGGATATCCTTTCAAAGGCTGCTGACCACAACGTTGAAATCGTGCTTCCTATCGATCACGTCATAGCTGACAAGTTTGACGCTGAGGCAGCCACTCAGGTTACAGAGGGACAGTCAATTCCAGACGGGTGGATGGGACTCGATATCGGGCCGAAGTCAGTCGATCTATTTCTCGGCAGACTCTCAACTGCAAAGACTGTTTTCTGGAACGGCCCCGTTGGTGTCTTCGAAATGGAGCCTTTCGTCAAGGGAAGCCGCAAGATCGCCGAACTCCTAGCTGAGTCCAATGCGATGACAGTGATAGGCGGAGGCGACACGGCAGCCGCGGTCAAACTATTTGACCTTGCCGACAAGATGTCTCATGTTTCTACGGGAGGCGGCGCCTCTCTCGCCCTTCTCGAAGGATCGCCGCTCCCGGCCATAGAAGCTTTGGCCGACAAGTAGCTCCGGCCCTCGTCAATAGACAGGAGACTGAAAATGTCCGCTTGGAACTTGAGCGCGCGTAGACGACGCGAAATGCCCGAAGGGCTATGGATGCGGTGCTCAGATTGCGAGAGCCTCATTTATCGCAAGGAATGGGAAGAATCACTCAAGGTCTGTCCCAAATGCGGCTATCACTTTCGTATCGGCTCACGTGAGCGTATTCAGTACTCTCTGGACGAAAATTCGTTCGATGAGCACTACGTTGATCTTGCGCCGTCTGACCCACTACAATTCGTTGATCGAGTGCCATACAGTCAACGTCTCGAGCGCTATCAAAAGGCCACCGGTCTTAAGGATGCAGCAGTCGTGGGCAAAGGCACCATCAATGGAACTGAGTTGTGGTTTGGCGTCATCGATTTTTCGTTCCTTGCCGGAAGCATGGGATCCGTTGTTGGCGAGAAACTCACGCGAATATTCGAAAATGCCCTTGCCGAACGAAAACCAATCGTCGTGGTCTCCGCTGCGGGCGGCGGCGCTCGCATGATGGAAGGGGCGATATCTCTTTTTCAAATGTCAAAAACAAGTTGCGCCGTTCAACGGTTGCACGAGGCTGGCGTCCCATTCATATCTGTTCTTACCGATCCAACAATGGGAGGCGTCATGGCAAGCTACGCCTCGCAAGGCGATGTCCTGATATCTGAACCACGCGCGCTGATCGGATTTACTGGGCCCAGGGTAATCCGAGAGACAATCAAGGAAGAATTGCCCCCAGGCTTTCAAAAGGCGGAATTCGCTCTCGAACATGGTCTGATAGACATGATCGTTCACCGAAGGGACATGAAAGCCACGCTCGCAGATCTGATCGCATACCTCACTGCCAACAACACATCACGTGCGTGATATTGGTAGTTACCGAGACGCATGACCTCGATATGCCCTACGTGCAATCTGGAGATAGGTGAGTGTATGGAGGTACACATTTTGCCCCATCGAGTTTGCCAGTGAATGTCATTCATTTATCCCGGTGTGCTAACTTGCAGATATACGTATGCAGCGTTCTGTAATGGCATGCCGTCGGTCCACACATCTACAGCAAGAGCGAATCCACTGAGGACTTTGCTATAGTCCCTCAATTGCCTTTGTCACTCGGACTCTCGCCATCGCTTTCCCTGAGCAAGCCTTCCTAGGGCAAGACAGCAAGACTCGCTCTGGTCGTCTTGCTGTCTTGCTGTTGAACATGCAGTCAATGGTATTGCGTAATGCCCATCCCTCTTGACGCGCCCCGAATGCAGCGCGACTCTTCGAGGTCAAAGGACTTGAAACAAGGACAAATGTAGATTACTTTATTGAAAATCTTGATGCACCATCGCAGCCAGCAGTCGGTGAGCACTCCGCGGACTTCAGGGGGTATCATTTGGACGTAATACTAGGCATCTGCATTCTGATAGGAGCCTTAGGCTTCCTGACCTATTTGACTCTGTGGAGCAGACGAATCATTGAACGAATAGCTAATAGCAAACAAACTTCTGCCCGTGCAATTCTGAAGGATTTGCAGAGTGGCAAGTAAGACTCCCGTCACGACAGAGCTTTCACGCGATCTTTCCCTCTTCCATATCACAATGATGGGACTGGGAATGATGATTGGTGCGGGGGTATTCCTCGGCATCGGGACATGCATCCATCATTCTGGACCTGGCGGAGTAATTCTCACATTTGCTCTCAACGGCTTGTTAGCTATCTTCACTGCAATGTCCTATGCTGAGCTCAGTTCTGCCATTCCGAAGGCGGGAGGAGCCTATAATTTTGCTCGCGTCGGGTTTGGCCGAGGCCCCAGCTTCATTGCGGGATGGATGGAGTGGTTTGCGTCAAGCGTGGCGGGCAGCCTTTACGCAATAACGCTTTCCGACTACACACTTCGCTATTTCGAAGGTTTCGGATTCCTAAGTCCCGAAAGCGACTACCACCATCTGGTGGTCAAGGGCGTCGCCGTACTGGCCGCGGCTGTCTTTCTCTATGTCAATTACCGAGGTGCGTCGGAAACAGGAAAGATCGGTGCGTTCTTCACTCTCGGGCAAACGTTATTTCTCATCTTCATTGCGGCCGTCGGTATTATTGTAGCCTTCAAGGAGCCGTCCCGTCTGCAAAACTTCAAACCCTTTCTTCCTGGCGGCTGGTCCAGGCTCCTCGTCACTATGGGATTCACCTATGTTGCCTTCGAGGGATTTGAAGTGATCGCCCAAGCAGGTGATGAGACTATCGATCCTAAGCGGAACATACCCAAGGCGATGATCTATTCTGTATTCATCGTCACACTAACCTATGTCGCAGTTGCCTTTGCCACAATCGTTGCCGTCAAAACCGTCCCCGAAGGTTTTGATGGACACGTCTGGCAGTGGATCGGTTCATACAAACAACGTGGTTTTGGAGAGGCAGTAGGCAAGCTCATGCCTGCTGCAAACCTACTTCTCACACTCGCTGTCATCTTCGCAGCCACCTCAGCTCTTAATGCGACAATCTACTCTGCAACCAGAGCCTCCTATGCACTCGGTCGTGATCGAATGCTACCAGCGTTCTTCGCGACACTCGCCAAGCGGCGGAAGACACCTTGGGTAGCTCTTCTCTTTACTGGGATTATTGTTATAACAGTGGCTCTGCT
>Ga0180434_10008528_pt1 | contig 11297 bp, 6 predicted proteins | sample SS_ome_7_FD_132453 | JGI IMG/M metagenome (GOLD analysis project Ga0180434, IMG submission 132453) | Hypersaline lake sediment archaeal communities from the Salton Sea, California, USA - SS_1_D_2 metaG | ecosystem: Environmental > Aquatic > Non-marine Saline and Alkaline > Hypersaline > Sediment... | reverse complement strand
TAGAGCACCGTCTCCGCCCACGGCCGGCCGTGCCAGGCATGGTCATCCCAGACGAAGGCAGCCGGGTCGATCACCTCGCTCGGGCCGTGCACGCCCTCCGGCTGGCGGCGGGAGGCGGGGTCGGGGACGGCGAGGCCGTCGGGCAGGCGGAAGCGGTAGCGCGTTCCCGCCGCGGCGGCGGGAACGCGAAGCGCGTGCCAGCCGCCCACCCGCCGCTCCAGCGGCAGGCTCGCCGGCGCTCCCGGGCCCACTTCGAGCTCGAGCGTGATCCCGTCGTGATCGGGCGCCCAGAGACGGAAGTCAACGCCTCCCTCCGGATCGAGCTCGGCGCCGAAGGGCATCGCGTGGCGGCGCTGCATGGGGGTTCCCCTCTTCTCGGATCGATCGGACGCTGCCGCCGGCGCGGGCGAAGCGGGCGCCTTGCCCGGCGCGAGCGCAGCCTCGGTGCTCTACCGCCGCCAGCGGAAGACGAGGATTCCGAGCGGCGGTAGCGTGACATTCAGCGACTGACGCTCGCCGTGGGAGGCGACCGGAGTCGCTTCCGCCGCGCCGAGGTTCCCCTGCCCACTGCCGCCGTAGAGCGGCGCGTCGCTGTTGAGTGCTTCCTCCCAGGCGCCGTCGAACGGCACGCCGAGACGGTAGTTGTGCCGCACGACCGGCGTGAAGTTGGCGACGCAAACCAGCGTCTCGGCCGGGTTCTCGCTGCGGCGCTGAAAGGCGAGCGTGCTCTGTTCACTGTCGTTACAGTCGATCCAGGCGAAGCCGGCCGGATCGAAGTCCTTGCGCGCCAAGGCCGGTTGACCGCGCAGGAACGTGTTCAGGTCCCGCACCCAACGCTGCAGGCCGGCGTGGCGCGCATCGCCGAGCAGATGCCAGTCCAGGCTGCGCTCATGGTTCCACTCCGCCCACTGGCCGAACTCGCTTCCCATGAAGAGCAGCTTCTTGCCTGGATGGGCAAACATGTAGCCGTAGAGCAGCCGCAAGTTGGCGAACCGCTGCCAGTCATCGCCCGGCATCTTGGCCAGCAGCGAGCCTTTGCCGTGGACGACCTCGTCGTGCGAGAAGGGGAGCACGAAGTTCTCGTGAAAGGCGTAGAGCAGGCTGAAGGTCAGGTGGTTGTGATGGAACTTGCGGTGAATCGACTCCTTCGACATGTAGTTCAGCGTGTCGTGCATCCAGCCCATGTTCCACTTCATGCCGAAGCCGAGTCCGCCCAGATAGGTCGGCCGCGAGACCATCGGCCAGGCGGTCGATTCCTCGGCGATCGTCATCGCGTCGGGATGCCGGTCGAAGACGACCTCGTTGAGGCGCTTGAGGAAGGCAATCGCCTCCAGGTTCTCACGGCCGCCGTAGGGGTTTGGAATCCACTCGCCGTCCGCGCGCGAGTAATCGAGGTAGATCATCGAGGCGACCGCATCGACGCGCAGCCCATCGAGGTGGTACTCCTCGAGCCAGAAGAGTGCGTTGCTGATCAGGAAATTGGCGACCTCGTTGCGGCCGAAATTGAAGACGAACGTTCCCCAGTCCGGTTGCTCCCCCTGGCGCGGGTCGGCGTGCTCGTAGAGGTGCGTGCCGTCGAAGAAGCCGAGGCCGTGTGCATCGCGCGGGAAGTGAGCCGGCACCCAGTCGAGGATCACGCCGATGCCGGCGCGGTGCAGCGTATCGACCAGAAAACGGAAGTCGTCCGGCGACCCAAAGCGGCTCGTCGGTGCGAAATGGCCGATGCACTGGTAGCCCCAGGAACTGTCGAGCGGGTGCTCGGAAACCGGCAGTAGCTCGACATGCGTGAATCCCATGGCGCCCACGTAATCGGCGAGCGCGGGCGCGATCTCACGGTAGCTCAGCCAGCGATTGCCCTCCTCCGGATTGCGCCGCCAGGAGCCGAGGTGAACCTCGTAGATCGAGATCGGGCTGTCCAGCGCATTGCGCTCGCCGCGCGTGCGCATCCAGCGCGCATCGTTCCACCGGTAGCGCTGCAAGTCCCAGACGACGGAAGCGGTCTGCGGGCGAAGCTCACTTGCGAACGCGCACGGATCCGCCTTCTCGAACACGGCATCGCCGGTGCGAGCGGTGATCGCGTACTTGTAGCGCGCCCCCGGCCCGGCAGCGGGGACAAAGCCTTCCCAGATGCCGCTCGCGCCGCGAGCCTTGAGGGGGTGGGCGGTGCGGCTCCAGCCATTGAAGTCGCCCATCACGGCGACGGCGCGCGCGTTCGGGGCCCAGACGGCGAACCGTGTTCCGGGTCGTCCAGCGAGCGTTCCGATGTGGGCGCCGAGCTTCTGCCAGGCCTGGTAGTGACGGCCCTCGATCAGGAGATGGAGGTCGTAGTCGGTAAGAAATGCCTGCGATTCCATCCTAACTCCTGCCGAAGGCTGCCCCACCGTCGAAGGTGGACCCCGCAGCTTGTCCGCGAGTCAGCGCCAGACAGCGCATCGGCCATCCTGGAGCACCCCACCGTGGGGGCAGGAGCGGGGACCATAGCACAGTCATCAAGCATCCGCGACCGGCGTCACGGGCAAGTCCCGGCCAGGGTAACCAATTGTTTGGCAAGTAGATAGTTCTTTGAGAAACCAAGGGTCTTGCTGTTTCACGCGCTCTCTCGTCAAGGCCGTTTCAGGAGGGTCTTGCGGCTTCGAATCGACTCATCACAATCCACTCGTTTGAACCCCGCCTCGACGGCTAGCTGCAGGAACCGCTCATACTCCGCCTCCTTGACATGCCCCTTGGGCTCGACATAGAGGAGGCGCCCGCCCGGACGCAGCAAGCGGAAGAGCTCGCGGAAGTGCGCCGCCGCGTCGGGGACCTCGTGAACGACGTGGATCGCGAGGGCGAGATCGATCTGGCCCGCCAGGTCATCGACGCCGAGATTGCCGGGCGTCGAGACGCGCGCCGTGATCCGCTCGGCCAGTCCCGCCCGCCGCGCTCGCTTCAAGAGCCGCGCAATCATCCTCTCTTGCAGATCGACGCAAATCGCCCTGCCGTTCGGTCCGACGAGCCGCGCGAGCGGCAATGAGAAGTAGCCCATCGCGCACCCGACGTCGAGCACGCGCATGCCAGGTGCGACGTGCGGGCGCAGCATCTTCTCGGGGTCCTCCCGCAAACGGCGCAAGGGATTGAGCAGGAGATAGCCGACCCACCAGGGGCAGACGTGGTGTCCGCTCGTCGCGGACGAGCCGGAATCGCTGGACGAGCGTTCGAGGCGCTCAGTCTCACGGGTCATCATTCCCTCCCTTCGACCGGGCGGCCAGCCGGCGCAACTGATGTCCCGCCGACGGCTCCGGCTGGCGGCGGCGCTCGCCTTGAATGTGAGTTCTGGCTCAGCTACGATGATGATATGAGCAATGATTCACATTTCCAACTCGCGTTGCGCAGGGTGCCTACCGCCTGCGACGGAAGGACATAGTCCGTTGAAAAACAATGAACTGCGGAGAAGAGAGGCGAGGTTGGGCTCCGGCCGGCAACGCCCGCCTCAGATTCGGCGCCGTCCCCGTCAGGAGCGTGCTCGCGAGACAGTGCGCTCGATTCTCGAAGCCGCCGCGCTGGTCTTTGCCGAGGGAGGCTATGCCCGAGCGACGACCAACCGCATCGCCGAGCGCGCCGGCGTCTCAATCGGTTCGCTCTACCAGTACTTCGCCGACAAGGGTGAGATTCTGGCGCGGTTGCTGGCCGAGCACCAGGCGGAGATGCGACCCCTGATCGAGGGCGCGATCGCAGATCTCGAGCATTCTGACCAGTCCCTGGACACCGGCTTGCGTGCGTTCCTGCAGCGCTCCCTCGCCGTTCACCGGCGCAATCCGCGCCTGATGCGCGTACTGGCGGAGCAAGCGCCGGCACTCGAGGCGGCCGGTGCGGCTTCAGGCGAAGCCTCTGCAGGGAGCGCCTACGGGGCGCGGATCGCTGCCGCGCTGGCACGGCGCCCGGACGTGCAGCTTGTCAATCCGCACGTGGCCGCGCGCGTCTTTTCCGTTGCGGCCGAGGCGCTCACGCGTTGGCTGGCCCACGGCGCCCCAGAGGAAGAGCCGGGCGGGGACTTCCAGATCGAGGAGTGCGTCCGCCTGCTGGCCGGCTACCTTGCCGGGCCGCAAGCTGCCGTGCAGGTCGGCTTGCGTGAAACGGCCTCGGAGCAGCCAACACCCGAATCCGGGCTGGAGAGCGAGCCTCCCGGCGGGGGAGAGTGATCGACGCGCACCAGGCGTCCGACGAGGGCGAGGATCTACGTCGACTAGTTCACTCGCGCGATCAGCAGCGTGAAATCATCGGCGAACGCACTGCTGCCGCTGAAGGCCTCAACCGCCTCGCGAATGTGTTCCACGACCTGCTCGAGACCTTCGCCGGAGTGCGCGCGCACGAGGTCGGCGATGCGATCTTCTCCGAATTGCTCCCCCTCGGCGCCGACCGCTTCGCTGACCCCATCGGTGAAACCGAGCAGAATGTCGCCCGGCTCCAAGCGGATCGTCCCCTGCTCGAAGGGGACCGCGGGCAGCACCCCCAGGATCGGTCCGCCGATCTCGAGTGTTTCCGTCTCACCGTTGGCGCGGATCACGCGCGGCGGGTTGTGACCGGCATTGACGTACGTCAGCTGGCGCTCGGCGGGATCGTAGAGACCGGCGAAAAAGGTGATGAACTGGTCAAGCTCGGTGTTTCCGTGGATGACTTCGTTCAGCCGACCAACCGCCTGCCCCAATTCGACATGGACGCCAGACAAGGCTCGCAGGGAAGCTTGTACGTTGGCCATGATCATCGCCGCTCCCGCCCCTTTGCCCGCGACGTCGCCAACCGCGAGCAAGGTGCGCTCGTCTTCGAGCGGGATGACGTCATAGTAATCTCCCGCCACCTCGAGCGAGAAGATGCAGCAGGCAGCCATCTCCAGGCCCGGTGTGGCCGGCAAGATCTTGGGCAGGAAGCGCTCCTGTACGCGGCGCGCTGTGGCGAGCTGCTCCTCGAAATGGCGCTTCTCGAGATTCTCTTCGAGGAGGCGCAGGTTCTCGCTCTGCAAACCGATCTGCGAAGCGACCGATCCGAGCAGCGCAAGCTCCTGGGCGGCCAAGGCCTCTGAGGTCTGATCGAAGGCGAGCGCGAGAACGCCAGCAAGTCGGTCGCCGACGTGCATGGGAATCAGTAGCGCGATCTGCTGCTCCTGTAGGTAGCGCTCCTCCGCCGGCTGGAGTGGCACGTGTTCAGAGGCGCGCAATTCGTCAACCATCAGCGGACGGCGAGAACGCTTCAATTCGCTTTCCAGCGCGCCGTGACTGTCGATCGGAACGAGCTCGCCGTCAGCCGCGTGGAAACCCTCTCCCTCTTCCTGCAGCAGCACGATCAACTTGGAGATGCCCAGTCCCGCGCGCAGCCGCAGCTCGAGCTGGTCCCAGAGCGCCGCTCGATCCGGCATCACCGCCGTCGCCGAGAGCAACTCGTTGAGCAACGCGCGCAGCCGGGCACGTTCAGGGTAGAAGCGGTGTTCTACCCACGATTGCGAACGGCGGACGGCGGGTAGAAAGGCGAACGCAGAGAGCATCGCAACGGCCAGCGTGGGGGTGCGATCCTCGACCTGAAGGACACGCAGCAGAATACCATTGAACGCGACGAGGGCAGCCCCGAAGGCGGCGAGCACCACGGCCGTGACCGCGGCGAACCGCGTTCCCCGGCGAAGGAACCCCTCCACCTCGAGCAGGCGGAAGCGCCCAAAGGCGTAGGCGAAGGAGATGGGCGAGATGAGTAGCGTAAGGAAGTTCAGGATGATCAGGCCCAGTACGGTTCGTTCCGGGAGGCGTTCCATGAGGCCGGGGATGATGCCGAGCAGCACCAACAGGAAGAGCATGCCAAGGCCCGGGCCGGTGCCGAAGAGAACCAGGGTCAATTGGCGACGCTCGAGCGCATCCGTGGCCCGACCGCGCCGGACACCGAGCACGAAGAAACCGGCCCAAACAGACGCTGAGACAATCGCCATTACGGCGATCTGACGGCCTCCCCAACCGGTGAGCCCCAGCAGCACAATGAGCCCGGAAAGCGCATAGATGAAGACGTGGGTCAGCAGCGGCCGGCGCGCAACGATGGGCAGGGGCTGCGGAAAGAGAACGGCAAGGTTCAGCCAGAAGGCCCCGAAGAGCATTGTCAGAATCTGGGAGACTGCGCCGAACGCCGTGTGGCCCGGAATCTGGAACGCGGCGAAGTAGTCGGGTAGGACGTGCACGCCCGTGGTCATCATAGCGGCCATCGCGAAGCTAAAGAGCGTCAGGGCGCGGACACCCCCCGAATCCGAACGCAGAGCGAAGGCATAGAGCCCGACCAGCAGGTAGCCGAGGTAGATGAGGACGCGCACGATCTCGAGTCCGGTGATGGCCAACAGGTCGCCCCGGCTCTGAGGCTGCAGAGCGACGGTAGCCGTATCGGTGCCGGCGCCCGAAGCGCGCGCGAAGGCGAATCGCCAGGTTCCCCGACTGGGTGCGGGCCGGTTCAGCGCTTCGCGGGCACTCAGGCTGACGCCGGTGGAGTCGATCACCGTCAGCAATGTGTCACCAGCCGCGGGGAGCGGGGCGTGGGGGAAGTCCTCGGGGTCGACGGAACGAAACGTGGCCCGTTCCGACCCGCTGAGCGTCCGGATGTCGCTGCCAAGGCTCCCCGAGCGAGCCCAGCCGAGGACCTTGGTCGTTTCACGGGCGTAGTCGGCAAGGGGGTAGATCACGAGCACGACGCCCACGAGCAGAATCAGAAGCTTGACGGCACGTGCCAGCATTCTCTCTCTACCTGTCGGTGGCCAGTCGAGGGTCGGCGGTTCTCGCGCAATCCTGATCAGGCTACGCTGTGATTCGACATGACGCTAGGCAGTCTAGCGGAGCGGACCGGTCCTGTCTCGTCCCCAGAAGCCAAAACCCTGGGCTAACAATTGCTCGGTAGGGTGTATCTTGATTCCCCGATCTGTCGGAGGCAAGCGTAGCGCTTCGAGGAGGCCCCATGCGACAACCGCACTCTAGGAATCCCCGCCCATCCGTCCTGAGCAGGCACGTGCCCGTTGCCGCAGCCGCGATCTTGCTGCTGTCTCTCGGCTCTCTCCTTCCGGCTTCGGCCACCGACCTCTCCGGCGCCCTGAGCGGTACCCTGCCGGCCGGAACCTACGACATCAGCGACGACATCCATGTCCCCAGCGGACAGACGCTGCGCCTGATGCCGGGCGTCACCTTCCGGTTCGAGGACGACTTCTGGGAGGAGTACGAGTTCGACGTCTACGGCACCTTGCTGGCGGAGGGCACGGCCGCGCAGCCGATCGTCTTTCAGCCCGCTTCGGGCGTGCCGGAGTACAACTACATCAAGCTGATGTCGAGCGCTTCGGTCATGCGCTACTGCGTCGTTGAGGGTGTCGGCAGCGTCTCGCTCGCCTCCGAGGGCGGGCTCTGGATCGACAACTGCAGTCCAGTGATCGAGGACTGCATCGTGCGCGATGCAACCTGGCACGGGATCTACGTCACGGGCTCAGGAGCTCAGCCGACGATCGAGCGCTGTCAGGTCCATGGCTGCGACGGCGACGGCATCGACGGCGACTCCGGGGCCGGCATGACGGTGATCAACACGCATGTCCACTCCAACTCCGGCGATGGGGTCTGCCTCGGGAGTGGAACGAACCGCCTGATCGGGTGCCTGATTGTGCGCAACGGCGAAGACGGCGTCGACTCACACGGACTGACCGACTTCGATGCACTGCTGCTCAACTGCACGATCGCCGACAACAGCAGCGAGAACCTCTCCGACGGGTCGTCGATGGACCTCTACAACACGATCGTGGTCGGCGGCTCCGATGACGTGCAGACGTTCCATCATAGCTGCATGGTCTCCGACCCGAGCTACTACCGCTTCGTTGACTACGCGGGGGGCAACTACCGACTGGCCGATGATTCACCGTGCCGTGACTTGGGCACCCGCTTCGGTGCCGCGGCGACCTACCTGCCGGCGGCCGACATCTACGGCAATGCGCGGATCAATGGGATCGTCGATATGGGCGCCTACGAGAGCTTGGCGGCACCCGATCCCGGAACGGCGGGCGAATTCTTCTCCCCCATGCTGATCCAGCCGCGAATGACGCACCCCGTCTTGCGCATCGAGGGCGAGACATTCCCCGTCTGGATCGGCCTGCTCGGCAGCTATGGCCCCGGCGAGGCATGGGCAATGCTCACCGATCCCCTTGGAGGCACGGTGTCACTGCAGGTCGAGTCGCTGACGGCCGCCAGCATCCTTCCCGGCAGCGAACTCGACATGCGCCTCTACGCACCAGGGCTGGAGACGATCCAGCAGCTCATCGTGCGCATCCCGGCGGGAACGCCGAGCGATCTCTATGACATCGCGGTCGGTATCGGGCCCTACATCTACCACAGCATTCATGCGGTCAAGGTGCTCGATGAGGAACCGACGTCCTGGAGCTTGCTGCACATCACCGACCCGCACATCGGCTACGACGCGGAGGAATACACGGCCGACTATCGCTACCATGTCTTCGTTGAAGAGGCGAATCTGCTCAACCCCGATTTGGTCGTCATAACGGGCGACATCTGCGAGAATCAGAACCTCGACACCGCCCACTTTTGCGATTCGCTGCTCAAGATCACGGCCGGCCTGCGCGTACCGGTCCTGATCGTTCCCGGCAACCACGACTACTACAACGACGGCGACTACAATCCCTATTATCCGCTGCGCTATTTCCATGTGATCAACCGTTTCGAGAACACACACCTGACCCTGGGTCGGGCACAGGTCTTCGGCTTTTCCAGCGGGCACGATCTGGGAACGCTCGAGCTCTATCGCTGTCGCGGGCCGGAGACGGCCGCGCTCGACTGGGCGGAGTCGATCCTGGCCGGGCTCGACCCGCTGCTCGATCAGCCGCGCTTCTTCCTGACCCACGGACCGAACTACGACTACTTCTCCTGGAACGCACAGAACGTCGCCCGCATGCGCGACATCATGAACGCGCACGACGTCAGCCTGGCCCTGGCGGGGCACACGCACCGCTTCGAGACGTTCCTCAACGAAGGGGACAACTGGTTCGGACGCAATGATTTCGAGCATGAAGACGATTGGGGCCGCGATGTTCTTTTCCCCGGGTTTCCCCTGCACACTCAGACTTCGTCACTCGGCAAGGAGGAGCACCTGCCGATCGAGCGCGTGGATCGCGAATGGCACACCGGGTTGGCCGAGGTCGGTCCGCCGCCCGCGCCGCACCGCCGCGGGCTCTTCGGCGACGACATCGGCTGGCGCTACATCCAGGTGACCGATCGGGCGGTCGAGTTCTTCACGGCCGACACCGACGGTGACGGCTACCGCAACACGGAAGACCCGTGGCTGCTTGGCGACTTGCAGTTCTCGCGGTTGGTCGAGCCGGATGGAACGATCGTCGCGACGGTCGACAACGTGCACTACGAGACCTGGAGCGACCTGCGCTACTACGTTCCGAGCGATCCACTCGAGGAGTACACAGTCTCGGGCGGCACGCTCGTGCGGCGCCATGGCGACGGGTTGTTCGAGATTGCGGCGGCGTTGCTGCCGAGCGGCGGCAGCCACGCGGTAGCCCTCACACCGGGCGCGAGCGGGGTTGCCGACGACACGGACGATTCCACCCGTGGCCGCTTTGGCGAGCGGCTGGCGCTCCGCGCCGGCTGCAACCCGTTTCGCGATGGGCTGCAGTTTGAGATCAGTGGACTGAGTGAGGCGGGCCCGGAGGCCCTGCGCATCTTCGATTCGGCGGGCCGCGCGGTGCGGGACCTGACCGCGCACGTGGCGGGCGACTTGGCACAGGAACTGCGCTGGGACGGGCGCGACGAAGGCGGCCGGGATCTGCCGCCGGGGATCTACTACGCACGTGTCGACGATGCGGGGCGCACCCTGACGACGCGGATTGTCAAGGTGCAGTAGCGCACGGTCCGCCCCAGACCTATAATCCATCGCAGACCCTGGGCGGAGCCGATCCCGCCCTACCGCCGTAAGCCAGCCGCCAGAGGGGTGGGAGCTATCGAACAGCGAGCATCACGCCGCGCCTTCCTCCGCCGCGCGGTTTGCGGGCTAGGGGGAGTCGCACTTCTTCCCGCCATCCTGGGCGGGTGCGACGAGCAGGACAGCCCGCCCGCGCGCGACCGGTCGGATGCGTCAGCACCGTGGACGGAAGAGGCGTTCCAGCAGTACTTGGCCTACGAACGGGAGCGCCTGCAGCGCGCCCGCGAGGATTTGCAGACTCTGAGCCGGCTGTCGATCGAGGTCGTGCCGGACTACGATCGAACGCTCGAGACCGTGCTTTTCACGATCCGCGAACCAGGTTTGGCCGAACTGCTCCGCAGCCTGGTCGCCGCGCTTCCGGCCTACACGCGCATCTTCATCGTGGGACCGGCCGAGGCGCAGGCCCACGCCTGGCAGGCTGACCTGCGCGCGTCGCTCGGCCGGGATGTCTCCGTCCTCGAAGCGAGGGAGTCGGCCTTCGTAGAGGTTTGGGGCCAGGACGTTGTAGAGCACGTGAGCGTGGCGGGGCGGGGAGCCTTGGTCCTCCCGCTCTTCTACCGATATCTGAACGCGCAGGTCTCCAAGTCGAGTCCCCAGCAAGCGAGGACCAACGTCGATGGGATTGGCGCGGCTTTGCGCAAGGCGAGACTGGGGCGCACGTTCTTGTCTCCGGTTGCGTTCCAGGGCGGCGACCTCGCCTTCGATCGATTGAATGGCCAGCGGGTGCTTTTCACCAGCGGGAACTCGGTGATCGATACGCAAAGGTTCTATCGACAGATCACGGGCCAGCCGGGGCAGCCCGAGGAGATTCTCGAGAGGTTGAGGTTGCTCTTCGGGGTAGACCGGGTCGAGGTGCTGGCCGACGAGGAAGCGCGCAAGCTGACGGTGCACATCGATCAGCACTGCTGCATCGTGCCCGGCCGGCGGGCGCTCGTCGCCGAGGTGGTGGAAGACCCGGACACCGGACCGCGGTTGGCTGCCCCCGCAGAGATCAGCTTCGAGATCCGGCGCGCAGAGACGATCCGAGAACGCCTGCGAAGCCTGGGGTACGAGACGGTGAGTCTCGAACTCACTCAAGCCCAGCTCAGCCACAGCCAGCTTCCGGTAAACGGCATCCCATACCGGGACGCCGAAACCGGAGATCGGGTTTACCTCATGCCCCGCTGGAAGGACCGCACGCCGACCGAAGCCGAGATCCACGCGCGCAACGCGGAGCGCATCGCGGCACTCGGATTCCGGGTCGTTCCCGTCGATAGCAAGTTCTACACCGGCGGCGGCAATCTGCACTGCGCGGCCAATGCGCTGACGTAGCTCTCCCCGGGCCT
>Ga0180434_10008527_pt1 | contig 11297 bp, 7 predicted proteins | sample SS_ome_7_FD_132453 | JGI IMG/M metagenome (GOLD analysis project Ga0180434, IMG submission 132453) | Hypersaline lake sediment archaeal communities from the Salton Sea, California, USA - SS_1_D_2 metaG | ecosystem: Environmental > Aquatic > Non-marine Saline and Alkaline > Hypersaline > Sediment... | reverse complement strand
CGCTCCGAGCCTGAGTTTTGCCCAAATGTGCGTCGCGTAACGACCGTGCGAACCGACTCGCCCACCCCGAATAACGCCGCCGTCAGCCGCGAAAAATCAACAAGCGGCTTTTTCAGGGACGACCAAGTAAGCCTCTTGACGAGCAAGCATCGAACAGCGGGCTTCATTCGTAGTACCGACTGGATAGGGGATTGATTTGGTTTTATTGGAAGATGGAACCTTCAATGACAGGTCGTGAACCAGTCTGGATATCTGCTTGAGTAAAACCCAGAGCCTTGCCTTGCCACGTATCGCGGCGAATCAGCGCTTCATGGATCTCATTCAGGATGCCAACCTTATCCAGACACCATTCCGGCGCCACCAACACCTCCCGAGGGGCGTCGGCGTGCATGCGCTGAATGACAACGTGTGGCGGAAGGAGCTCCAAGACATCACAAACCAAGGCAACGAACTCAGGTCGTGAGAGCAGCTTCATTTCACCGCAGGTGTATTGCTGCTCCATGACGGTGTCGCGCATGATATGGATCAGATGAATCTTGATACCATCGATCGGTAGATCCGCAAGCCGCCGATGCGTCTCGAGCATCATGTCGCGGGTTTCGCCCGGCAAACCCAATATCGTATGCACGCAGACCTTGATCCCGCGGCCACGTGTTCGTTCCAGCGCGTCGAGGAAAGCTTGATAGTCATGCCCACGGTTGACCGTAGCCAACGTCGAATCGTGCGCACTCTGCAGGCCGTATTCGATCCACACCTCGCCTCGCGAACTATAGCTGGCAACGAGATCGATGATCTCGTCATCCACACAGTCCGGCCGGGTCCCGATGGCCATGCCGACGACTTCCGGGAACCGCCACGCTTCGTCGTACAAAGCTTTCAGGGTTTTGATCGGTGCGTACGTATTGGTGTAGGCCTGGAAATAGGCGATAAACTTCTCAACCTTACGGCGTCGACGGCGCGCAGCGGCGATCCCGCGTGCAAGCTGCTCGCGCACCACAGCAGGATCCGTACGAACATTCGGACTGAAACCCGCATTGTTGCAGAAGGTACAGCCGCCTTGGCCCAATGTGCCGTCACGGTTGGGGCAAGTAAACCCTGCGTCGATGGTCACTTTCTGTACCCGGCAACCAAAACGTTGCCGAAGGTACGCATTGAAGCCCAGAAAACGTGGGCGTTTAGAATCTGAAGTGGATATCGACATTCGTTCCTTTGGATCCATTCCTACGTCCGAGCTGCCCCTGAAAATCCCACATTCGTCCAAGTATAGCAAGCTTGGACCCGGTTGTCGGCCTGTGGCGAGCCGGCAAATGTTTGACGGTTCTATGGAGGCGTTTTCTCAGGTTTTTTTGATCGTTCCCGGCGGGGGCACAAGGCTCTTCAGTACATCTTCAACCGGAACAGTGGCGACGCTCGTTTCGGAGTCAGCCACAGCATACGGGATGATGAGTTGCTCGTTGTGAATTATCGCTCCACAAGAGTAAACCACGTTGGGCACATAACCGTCCCGTTCATCCTCAGTGGGAGCGAGAATCGGCGAAGGCGTCTGGCCGATGACGCGGGAGGGGTCCTTGAGATCCAGCAGTGTCGCGCCGATACAGTAGCGCCGCATAGGCCCCACGCCATGCGTCAAGAGAAGCCAACCTTCCGGCACCTCAATCGGCGAACCACAGTTGCCAATCTGTACGAACTCCCAAGGGTAAGTCGGCACCTGGATTTTCTCTTGCTCATTCCAAAAACGAACGTTCTTGGAACGCATCAAATACAAGTTTTCCCCGTCCTGGCGGGAAATCATCACGTACCAGCCATCCACCTTGCGCGGAAAAATCGCTTGACCCTTGTTGTAGGCGGATTTGCCTTGCAGCGAGGTGATCTCGACGTAACGAAACTCGCGCGTCTGCATCAACTGAGGCAAAATCCGGTAGCCGTTATAGGCGGTATACGTGCCGTAATAAAACACCTCACCATCATCCCCGACAAAACGAACGAGGCGCATGTCTTCCATACCGCCACTCTCGTTTTCGGTCACGGGAAACATGACAATCTCCGAAGGTGAGCTATCGGTAGGCAATTCCAACACGTAATTGGATTTGGCCAAACCCCGCATATTGGCGGCGGTTTCGTTGAAGGCCTCAGGATGAGGATGGGCGGCACTCATCGCATGCAGGACGCATTCCAATTCATGGAACGTAAACCGTGCACCCAACTGATCCAAGACGTTGCCCGCGTCGTTCGTGTACCCCCCCATTTCGATGAGTTTGAGGAAGTAGTCTTGCTTCTCAAAAGGGTGATCGCGGAGAGGCTCGAGGCTTCGGGCAAAAGGACTGATCGCGTCGAAAGACGTTTCGCCGGAGGCCCCAACCATGCCAGAACGAAACACGATGGATGAAACATGCCCTTCGCCCGTCGCTCGCAGACTCATCAAGAACCGCACCGAACTGGCCGGCACACCCTCCTGATCGGGGTGCGGTACAATCGAAGGGTTGAACAAGGCGGCTGACTCGAACGAATACTCCTTCGTGAAATAAGCACCGATCAACAAACGGCGGTCCTCGTCGATTTCATCAACATCGGCGTATTTCGTAACCACTTCATAATTCGCACGAAAAATGGCGGCCAAATGGCGGTGACGCGAAGCGAACGATTGAATCACCTGATCGAGAAGACCCGCGACGGCATCGGCATCGAGTCGAAGCACGCGACCGATGACGGACTTGATACGCGCGGGGTCACCTGGAATGAACAGACGCGTAATGACCCTGCTATCGTCAGAAGCAAATCGTTCCGATCGGCGCTTCACTCTCATCGAAGTCGTCACCGTGCAAACCCCTTATCGCGTCATTTCTTTCAATTCACAAGAGGCAAAAAGCCGCACCCCTTTCAACCTGTTTACTGAAACCCTAACACGTTTGGGATGAATGCAAGTATCATATAAAGTGACACATTCTACAAGTCGTTTCCCGACCCCGAACAGCCTCTCGAATGGTCCCGTCAATCACAGGCACTGCACGAGCTTAGCGGATGGGCCACTATTTGGACACCGTTCGGGCGTTCTTCAGGTATTCCATGATCCTCGAAACAATACCAACGTGCTTATCGGCAACATTGATCGTCTCACCCACATCTGACTCGAGGTCATAAAGCTCCATGCTTTCCCCCTTCTTCTGCACCGCTTTCCACTGGCCCATACGCACAGCCTGGATCACACGCGGCCCGTGGAAGCCTTTAGCTCGCCGACGAAACTCCCAATACAGAAATTCGTGATCACTCTGCTGCTTGCTCAATAAGGTTGGCAACATCGAGATCCCGTCGATTCCACGTAGCGGCGCAACGCCAGCCATGTCCGCAGCCGTCGGCAGAAAATCCCAAAACGCACAAACGTGATCATTGACAACACCGGGTTTAACCTTGCCCGGCCAGCGGACAATCATCGGCACGCGAATTCCGCCCTCGTAAAGATCGCGTTTGATACCGCGCAACGGGCCTGCACTTTTGAAAAACGTCGGACGAACGCCACCCTCCGCATGCGGGCCGTTGTCACTGCTGAAAAAGATGACCGTGTTGTCATCGAGCCCCAACGTCTTGAGCCGTTCCATGATTTCGCCAATGGCCCTGTCCATCCACGTGATCATGGCGGCATAGCCCTTTTGTGGCTGCGGCCAATCCCGGTCGGCATAGAGCCCATAGTCGGGAACTTCCATTCCGTTCTTGGTAACACGACCTAACTCGTTGTTTGCGTGAGGTATGGTGTAGGCCAAGTAGAGGAAAAACGGTCCGCCTTTGTTTTTCTCGATGAAGGTTAGCGCTTCACGGGTAAACAGATCATGTGAGTATTGCGTCTTCTTGCCACCCTGGTTCCCCTCGAGCGAGATCTTCTGCTCATTTCTCCACAAAAATGGCGGATAGTAATTGTGAGCGTACACTTGATTGAGGTAACCGAACCACGCATCGAAGCCCTGACGGGTGGGAATCCCGGTCGAACCGGCTCGCCCCACGCCCCATTTGCCGACGACGCCGGTTGTATAGCCGGCCTCCTTGAGAACCTCAGCCACCGTCACATCTTCAGGAGCAAGGGGGACAAAACTGTTATCGCGGATACGGGCATGGCCTGTGTGCATGCCGGTCATGAGACAACAACGGGATGGCGCGCAAACGGTGCTGCCGGCATAGCAATCCGTAAAGCGCATTCCTTGTTTGGCCAAACGATCGAGGTGCGGTGTCTGAATTTCTTTTTGGCCATAGCAGCCGAGATCGCCATACCCCAGATCGTCCGCGAGGATAAACAAAATATTCGGCTTATCCGCAGTCGCACCCATGAGAACAGGCACGAGTATCAATAACCCAGCCAAGACATACCTCATCTATCATCCCCCTGTCACCAGACCTCGTCGATCACCGTATCGAAACATCCCAGGAAGTCACGCATGCGGTGAATCGGTGTAGTAATGCTGGAGGGCACGGACAGACCAGTCACCTTCCCGCAACGCACGGATCGCCCGTACCGCGGCCCGAGCCCCCGCAATCGTCGTAATCAATGGGATGTTATGCATAACCGCCGCCGACCGAATACGGGCCTCGATCGCGGAACTACCCCAGTAAATCGGCGTGTTCACCAGCAGGTCCACCTGGCCTTCGTTAATGCGGTCAATGAGATACGGCCCCGAAGGATCTTGAACCTTGTAGATCCACTCGGCATCGATCCCCGCCTTGACCAACTCCTCCCGCGTACGCTTGGTAGAGATGATGTGAAAACCCATTTGGGCGAACTCGCGGGCAACCGGAATAATCAAAGGCTTGTCATGATCGTTAACACTGATGAGCACGGTTCCCTCGGTAGGCAACCCACCGCCAGCGGCAATCTGTGCTTTGGCGAACGCCAAAGCAAACGACGTATCGATCCCCATCACCTCGCCCGTGCTACGCATCTCCGGCCCCAGCACACAATCGACGCCCGGAAACTTCGAGAACGGGAAAACCGCCTCCTTCACGGAGATATGCTGCGGCCAGGGCGCGTCCGTCAGCCCACGTGCCGCCAACGCTAGGTCGAGCGACTTGCCCAGCATCACTTCCGTCGCTAGCTTCGCCCAAGGAACGCCGGTGGCCTTGCTGACAAAAGGCACCGTGCGCGAAGCCCGAGGATTGACCTCGATCACATAAACCACGTCGTCTTTGACGGCATACTGGACGTTCATCAAGCCACACACTTGGAGCCGCTTGGCCAACAGTTCGCTTTGTCGCTTGATCTCGTCAATGACCGCTGGTGACAGCGAGTAAGGCGGCAAGGCACAGGCGCTATCGCCACTGTGCACCCCCGCTTCCTCGATGTGCTCCATCACGCCACAAACGACGACACGATTACCATCGCTGATACAGTCCACATCCACTTCGATCGCTTCGCTCAAAAACTGGTCGATCAGAATGGGATGGGCCTGCTCCGCGACCGCTTTGCGATCGGTGGCTTCAAGCGCGTGGGCCATGTAACGAACCAAATCCTCCTCGATGTGGCACTTCTCCATCGCTCTGCCACCAAGCACATAGGAGGGCCGAACGAGTACCGGATAGCCAACCCGCTTGGCGACTTTCTTGGCACCCTCGAGGTCAAACGCGATGCCGTTGTCCGGTTGCCGGAGACCCAGCTCGTTCAAGATTTGCTGGAAAGCCTCACGGTCTTCGGCCAAATGAATGCTCTCCGGCGTGGTCCCGAGAATCGGCACACCCGCATCCTTGAGCCCCTGCGCCAAGTTGAGCGGCGTCTGCCCACCAAATTGAACGATGACGCCACGAAGCAAGCCTTTCAGTGCTTGGTCACTGTCACGATGGAGCGGACCGCCATTCAATGCTTCGCAGATGTTGAGCACATCCTCGTGCGTGAGTGGCTCAAAAAACAATAAATCGCTGGTGTCATAATCTGTACTGACGGTCTCGGGATTGGAGTTGACCATCACCGTCTCGTAACCCAAATCGCGGGCGGTAAAAACCGCGTGCACACAGCAGTAGTCGAATTCAATCCCTTGGCCAATGCGGTTGGGGCCGCCGCCGAGAACAATCACTTTTTTCTTGTCCGTGACCCGAATCTCATCGTCGCCAACCAGAGACGGTAGCTCCAACGCATTGATGGACGCGGACTCGGAAGTCGATTCCTGGCCCGACCGAATTCTGACTTGAACGGCCGGATTCTCATTCGACGAGTAATAATAGGGCGTCTCAGCCTCGAACTCCGCCGCGCACGTGTCCACCAATTTGTAAACCGGCTTGATCGCATGGCTCCGACAGAAGGCTCGGATGTGACGCAGCGATACTTTAAGCACCGTGCCAAGTTGGACGTCGGAATAACCCCACCGCTTGGCATGAATGACGAGATCCACAAGTTGGTTGACGAGTGTCGAGGATAGGCTCGCAACCTTCGATGACGTTGCCAGGGCCTGCGAGGTCCGCTCCTCCACCGGCAAAGCGCTGAACCGATTCAATTCAGCCCAAGCTTGCTCGTACGACTCAAAACAGCCCTTGAGCTCGTTGTCATGATCGATCGCGAAACCCACCAGTTCCTGCTCGAACTCCACGAGCTCCTTAATATTGTCGAGAAACCAAGGATCGATTTGGGTGAGTTCGTACACCTCGTCTAAGGAGCAACCCATTTTGAACGCATAGCGGACATAGTAGAGACGCCCCTGGCACGGACGCTCGAGCTTGTCGCGAAGCACTTCCAACGGAATGGGCCAAGCCTTGGCACTTTGCTCCTCGGTATCGGCCGGAGCTTCGCCCGATCGACGCCCTTTCATCGATTCACTTGTCGAAAGGGCCCGCTTTCGCGCGGTTTCCTCAGCCCGCAACGAAGCCAACCACTTATCATTGCTGTCCAGACCCAAGCCAAACCGCTTGATCTCCATCGAGCGGATGCCTTTTTGGAGCGCCTCCTTAAAGGTACGCCCGATCGACATGGCTTCGCCGACGCTCTTCATTTGGGTCGTGAGCGTCTCGTCAGCCTCGGGGAACTTCTCGAACGTCCAACGAGGAATTTTTACGACGCAATAGTCGATAGTAGGCTCAAAACTGGCGGGCGTTTTCCTGGTAATATCGTTGGGAATTTCGTCCAGCGTGTAGCCGATGGCGAGCTTGGCAGCGATCTTCGCGATCGGATAGCCCGTGGCTTTGCTGGCCAAAGCGGAACTCCGCGAGACCCGCGGGTTCATTTCAATAACAATCATTCGTCCGGTTTGGGGATGAACCGCAAACTGAATATTGGAGCCGCCGGTATCCACGCCGATCTCACGAATAATCTTGATCGACGCATCACGCATGAGCTGATACTCTTTGTCGGTTAGCGTTTGCGCCGGCGCAACGGTAATCGAATCGCCCGTATGCACGCCCATCGGATCGAGGTTCTCGATCGAGCAAATAATCACAACGTTATCTGCCCGGTCGCGCATTACCTCAAGCTCATATTCCTTCCAACCCAGGCAACTCTCTTCGATCAAGATCTCGTTAACCCGCGAGTACTCGATCCCACGCTTGGCGATGGTTTCGAATTCCTCAGGCGTAAACGCAAAACCGCCGCCGGTGCCGCCCAGCGTGTAAGCGGGCCGAATCGCAACCGGCAACCCAATCTCATCCACGATCCGTTTCGCTTCTTCCCAGGAATGAGCAATACCCGAACGAGGCAAGTCCAAGCCGATACGTAGCATCGCGTTCTTGAACTCGGTACGATCTTCCGCCTTGTGAATCGCTTCCCGGTTGGCGCCGATCAAGCAAACACCGTGCTTGTCCAAAATGCCGGCATCGGCAGCTTCCACGGCACAGTTCAGGCCCGTCTGCCCCCCCAATGTCGGCAGCAAAGCATCTACCGGCGTACCCAGCTCGCGTTCGCGAGCCAAAATCTTGTCGATCGTCTCTGGCGTAATGGGCTCAATGTAGGTGCGATCCGCCATCTCCGGATCGGTCATAATCGTCGCGGGATTGCTATTGAGCAGAACGACACGAATACCCTCTTCGCGAAGCGCTTTGCACGCCTGCGTCCCGGAATAATCAAACTCACAGCCCTGACCAATCACAATCGGTCCGGAGCTGATGATCATAACGCTCTTAAGGTCATGTCGTTTAGGCATTTACGGCTCGTATCCACATTGAAGAGTCAATCGTCCCCCCTCGCCCATGCACGGGGTTACCCCTTGATCCTCAGCCTACGGGTACAAGATTAAGCGAAAACCCGCGAAAATTCGACTGCGTGAGCAGTCGTCCCTGCCTCGTGGTGACCGACCCGTTACTCCCGCATCCCTCATGCTTCCACCAAACCCACGATCTCAGCGGCAGCGATCCACTTCGCGCCGAGCGCAGATAGCGTCTGGAAAGCCTGGTCACCCCCTTCGGGCGTAATCGCTGCAATCGCATCGCGGACGATCGTGACCTGCTGGCCGCGATCCAGAAGTTCACCGGCTTCAAGCAGCACGCAATAGTCGGTCGCCACACCGAACACAATGAATTCAGCGACCTGCACCTCGTCGACCAGCGAAGCAAAATGAGGGTTCTCAAAGACGTTCAAACCGGGCTTGTAAAAAATGAGTTGGTCGTAGTCAGCCATCAACCTAGCGGCACCGTGCGGCAAAGCGTCCTCGGGACGAATCGTGACCCGATTACTGAGAAGCGTGATCGGGAGCTTCCGTTGACCCGGTGTCCCGCGAACACAGTGCGGCCCAAACTGTGCAAACTCGGGGTCATCGGGAAGGTGGTCGTCAGCAGAACTAAGCACAGGGATCTTATGATGGGCCGCGAACGCAAAAAGACGCTCTAAGGCCCCAACGATCTCGCGGGCACCCGGCACATAAAGCTTGCCCCGAGGGTCCATGAAATCAAACTGGGTATCGATATCGAGAAAAACGCGGTTGATCACGCTCACGGACTTCACGCTCCTTCTCATTCATTGTATTCCTGCGCCGTCCGTGTTGACCACGGAGAACCGACGGCCTGTCGGTTGCCCTCGATCTACAGCCACACGACAATAGTAGCTACGTGGACGCGATCCCCAAGGCAGAAGCAGAAGAGAGTCATGAAAATCCACGAATATCACGCACGCCAACTACTCGCCGATGCCGGTGTCCCGGTGCCGCAAGCGGAAATGATCGAAACCACCGACCAAGCGTCGGCTGCCTATGCCGAAATCGGCGGTCGTGTCGTCGTAAAAGCCCAAGTCTTTGCCGGCGGGCGGGGCAAAGCGGGTTTCGTCAAGCTCTGCCGCAACGAAGCCGAAGTGCGACAAGCGGTCCAGTTCATGCTCACCCACCGTATGGTCAATCCGCAAACCGGACCCGATGGCATCCCCGTCAAGAAATTGTTGCTTACGGCCGCGGTTGACATCGAAAAAGAATACTACGTCGGCATGGCGATCGACCGCGCCAAAAATTGCCCGGTCCTTATGGTCAGCACAGAAGGCGGCGTTGAAATTGAAGAAATCGCCGCCCGGAACCCTGATGCGATCGTCAAGCAGTGGCTCCACCCGCACTTGGGATTGCTTCCGTTTCAAATCTACAACCTGACCCGCGAGCTTGGCTTGGCGAACGCAGAACATACACAAACCGCAGAAGACGTCTTCCGCGGTTTAGCCGAGGTTTTTCTCGAATACGACGCCGCCTTGGCTGAGATCAACCCCTTGGCGCTTACGCAAGACAGTAAGCTGCTTGCTCTCGACGCGAAAATCACCTTTGACGACAACGCATTCTTTCGGCACAAGACCCTCGCTGACCTGTTCGACCCCAGCGAAGAAAATCCCGACGAACGGCGTGCCCAGGCGGCGGGCCTTTCTTACATCGCGATGGACGGCAACATCGGTTGCATCGTCAACGGTGCGGGTTTGGCGATGGCGACCATGGACCTCATCAAGCTGCACGGAGGCGAACCCGCCAACTTTCTCGACGTTGGTGGCAGTGTGACGACCGAGGGGGCGACCGAAGCGTTTCGAATTATTCTTGCCGACCACCGAGTGAAGGGCATACTAGTCAATATCTTCGGCGGCATCGCCCAATGCGATACGATTGCGGAAGCTTTGATCGCTGCTGCCAAGGAGGTCGAGTTCAATGTGCCGGTGGTCGTTCGCTTGGAAGGAACCCACGTGGAACGGGCGCTTGAGTTACTCGACACCGCCCACATCCCGGGTCTTATTACAGCGAGCGACCTGACGGCAGCGGCCGAGAAAGTGTGTGCTGTTGTGTAACGAGCGACCCTCGGTAACGTCCTGACGAATACGAGCAATACAATGGAGAATACGTTATGAGAATTGGCTTCATGGCCTGTTTCGATCCCGAACGCATCGCATTCATGAGCCGGCATGGGTTCGGCTGCGTCGAGCTTTTCGCCCAACCTGACCATCCATACCTTCCCGACCAAGACGGCTGGAAAGATCGTGCGGCTGAGGTGAAGGCTGGCTTTGACCAAGCCGGCATCCGCATCAGTTGCTTGGCGGGGTTCTATGTCAACCATATGGACGCCAATCGCGAAAACGCTAAACAACATCACAAGCATGTACGAAACGTGATCACACTCGCTTGCGAGATGGGCGTACCTGTCGTCGCAGGTTTCGCGGGTCGGATCGTCAACGAGGATTTAGAGGTCTCCTTGCCGAAGTTCAAAGACCTCTGGAGCGAACACGCAAAGTTTGCCGAGGACCGTGACATCAAGATCGCCTTTGAACATTGCCCGATGGGCGCGTTCCACAGCCCGTTCGGCGGCATCAACTGCATCTGCACACCCGACATGTGGGATAAATGTTTCGATGCGGTGCCTTCCGAAGCGCTGGGGCTGGAATGGGATCCCTCACATCTTGTGTGCCAATTTATCGACCCTATTCAGAACATCCGCCACTATGGCCAGCGGATCTACCACGTCCATGCCAAGGACGCCAAGGTCTACCCTGACGTCATGGATCGATATGGCATCTATCACCCCGGCGCAACCGAGCATTGCTTTCCCGGGCTTGGCGACTGCGACTGGGGCGCGATCGTCAAGGAACTCTACAGAGCCGGTTACAAAAACGATCTCAACATTGAAGGCTGGCACGATGTCGTCTTCCGCGACCATGACGCAGGTCCAAAACGAGAAGATAAGGGTCTGCTCATCGCGTTGCGCCATTTGTCACCGTTGATTGACGGCGATTGACGTTCTGTTTTGCGAGAAATTCATTGCACCAATCCCATCACATCCGCGTCCTGGCTGTTCAACCCGCATTGCGTTGGCTGCAACCGATGCCCAACATGCACTTGCTTCGGCAAATCATCGAGACACACCTCGCCGACACACCCGCCGATCTGATCGTG
>Ga0180434_10008526_pt1 | contig 11297 bp, 5 predicted proteins | sample SS_ome_7_FD_132453 | JGI IMG/M metagenome (GOLD analysis project Ga0180434, IMG submission 132453) | Hypersaline lake sediment archaeal communities from the Salton Sea, California, USA - SS_1_D_2 metaG | ecosystem: Environmental > Aquatic > Non-marine Saline and Alkaline > Hypersaline > Sediment... | reverse complement strand
TACTGGGATGCCCTCCGCGTCTCTCAACCGGCGGTCATCGCGGCCTTTGTGCTCAGCAGCACCTTTGCGGTCCTGCCGATCATAGTCGAATCGGCCCGCGAAATTCTGGAACGCTACAAGCTGGAGAAAGATGAAACCGGCGGCTCACCCGATGTACTGATTCCGCTGGTCTTTCCCTTTCCCGATCTGGGACGCATTGTGGGCCTGATCTTCATACCGTTTTCCGCCTGGTTCTACGGTTCCAGCCTGGTACCCGAACAGTATCCGAAATTTCTTTCCCTCGGGATGGCCGGCTCCTTTGCCAAGCCTGCAGTCACGATCCCCTGGTTACTGGACCTGATGCATATTCCGCACGACATTTTTCAGCTTTACCTGGCGGTGGGCGTTTATACGACCCGCCTGGGTGATGCCCTGCGGTCGGTCTATCTGTTTTCGTTTGCCGTTCTCACTGCCGCCTCCCTGTCTGGTGCACTCAAAGTCCAGTGGAAGCGTTTTATTACATATATTATTCTCTCGCTTGTACTCGCAGCCGTCGTGATCGGCAGCATCCACGCGGTGCTGGAATATACCTTTAAAAACCTGTATCAGTCCAAAGCGATGATCGCCGACCGGCAACTGCTGTTCCCCGGCGTTGCGGAAACGGTACTGGAAAAATCGTCAGCCAACCCGGACCCGATTCAGCCGGGAGAAACGCGCATCGAGCGTATCCGCCGTCGCGGCACCATCCGTCTCGGCTTCGACGCCAAGCGACTGCCGTTCTCTTATTTTAATGACCGCGGTGAACTGGTCGGCCTCGATATCGATATGGCGCATCGACTGGCCCTGGACCTGGGTGTGGAAATCGAGTTTGTTCCCTTTACGCCACAAACCCTGGTCGAGCAGTTGAATCAAGATCACTTCGATCTGGCAATGTCCGGCCTGGAAGGGACCATCGAACGCGCGACTGCATTCCCCGTCGCCGATTCGTATATGGATATCACACTTGCCATCGTGCTGCACGATTACCGCAAAGTTGACTTCCTGCAATTCGAAAAATTAAGGCATTCGCCCGAGCTGAAAATTGCAGTCGTCGCCAACAGTTTCTTCGATGAAAAAGCGCACGAGTTCTTTCCCAATGCCAGCTTTGTGTCTATCAATTCGGAAGAAGACTTCTTTGAGGAAAAAGCCGATGGCGCAGACCTGCTGGTAACCAGCGCCGAAGCTGGCGCCGCCTGGACGCTCCTTTATCCTGAGTTCTCGGTGATCAATCCCTTAAAGAAAAATGTGCGGGTTCCCATGTACTACCTGGGTGCCCACGACATTGAATTCGAAGAATTCATGGAAGTCTGGCTCGAGCTGAAAAAGAAGGAAGGCGTCTTTGACGAACTCTACAATTACTGGATCCTCGGCAAAAACGACGCCACCGCCGAACCCCGCTGGTCCATCATCCGCAATGTCCTGCACTGGGTGGATTGATCATTCGAAAGTCAAAATTGATTTGTTCGTGTCTTTCGTGCCGTTCGTGGTTAAAAGAAGATTTCGAAGAGCACGTCAACAATCTTCATCTCACTCTTGCTTCTGGTAATCCTGCCCCTGGTTACTCTGCTCACAGGAGTCGATCCAGCGTTTAAGTTCGAGGGAGTACTGTTTTGCCAGTTCCGGATGATCGTGATAGATATCCGTTGTCTCCCCCGGGTCGGCCAGTAAGTCGAACAGCCGGTCATCAATGAGGCCCTGTTTGCGGGTCCGCAGCAGCTTGTAGCGGTGTGTCATCCAGGCCGCTTTATTTTGGAACTGAAACCCGATCGGCTGTGTGCGTTCTGTGAGATTCTGGGCGAACACCGGCAATAAATTGATTCCATCCAGCGGGCGATCCGGAGGAGCCGGTAAGCCTGCTGCAGCCAGAATTGTACGAAAATAATCACTGGTCACCATCGGATAACTGGTCTCGCTCCCTGCCTTGATTTTGGCAGGCCACTCCAACAAAGCCGGCACCCGGATGCCCCCTTCGGTCAGATCCCGCTTCCGTCCCAGAAACGGCCCTGCAGAACCAGGCGCACTCGCATTCCCTTCCGGCCCATTGTCCGAACAGAACCAGAGCATCGTATTCGTATCGGCATTGAAAGCTTTCAGTTTGTCTCGTAATCGTCCCACCTGCTCATCCATGGCAGTGATGCAACCGTAATAGTTGGCATGATAGAGGTCATGCTGAGCGTACATCGCCCGATAGCGGGGTCCCGCCACAACGGGCAAATGAGGTGTATGAAACCAGATCACACAGAAAAACGGTTTCTGCTCGCGCGTGCTCTGTTCCAGAAACGGTATCACGCGATCCATAATGATTCGTGAATCGTCGCCACTCAGATTGTCGTTCACGATTTCCCCGGCCTGATTCCAATAATGGGTCCCGTACGACACACTCGGCGTATTCGCATCCAGTGCCGCCCAGCCCCGACTGGATACTTTTCCGTCTGGCTTCCGCATCGGATCCCAGGTAGGCGCTTTGGCTTCGGTGGAAAAGCAGATGTCAAAGCCATTCTGCCAGGGAGGTGAATAGTGCCCCACATGTTTTGGCCCGCCCCGATTCGAATCGTGAACGGTTTTTGTCAACGTGCCCAGGTGCCATTTGCCGAAATGCCCGGTGCGATAGCCGACAGCTTGCAAAGCTTCCGCCAGCGTTCGTTCCTCGGGTTTCATATGCCCGGTATTGGCGTGCACGATACCATATCGAAACGGGTTGCGTCCCGTGATACAACTTCCCCGCGTGGGACTGCAGACCGGTGCCCCGGCGTAGAAGCGTTTAAGATTCATGCCGGCCCGTGCCATGGCATCCAGATGCGGTGTTTTGATCACCGTGTTCCCATTGAACCCGGTATCCCCCCAGCCCAGGTCATCGCACATGATCAGAATCACGTTCGGTCTGTCGGCTGCCTGTGCAGTAAAAGAAGACAGACAAACAGTCAGACAGACCAGTGCCGTGATCAATTTCTGAACCATAAACAGCGCCCACTCCGAACGGAATGGCGCTAGCCACCGGTAACCAAACACAGGCCCGCAAATCACCGGCAGCTAGCACCGAACCGTTCAATTGTTGAATTCTATTTTACTGCCATAGCGAACGGAAATATTTCGCATCGACGGCGGTCTGTGCCAGGCATTCCTGTGTATTTAATTCTTTCCAGCTGTGCCGGCCTTTGTACTCGCTGTGCAGAGAGAAGATACCTTCGTAACCCAGCTTTCGCAGCGCTGCGACGTAATCCGGAATCGGTGAAATTCCATCCGCGACCGGCACTGTTTTGACTTCCCACTTCTGGTGTCCGTTTTTGTCGCGGCCCTCGCCCCGTTCCCAGGCAAAATTCTTGACTGCACACAATGAAATCCAGGGCGCTAACAGATCGAGTCCCTGCCGCCAGCCGTCACCGCTCCCCTCTTTCACCATGTGCAGCATGTCAACATACGCACCGACTTCCTGCGGGGAATAATCGTGAATCAGTTGATACAGTTGTGTTCCATGCGACGGCAGAAAGGCATTGGAGTGCACGTGCACGCAGGGCAGGATTTCGTATTTCTGACAGAGCTTTGCAACCTTGCCGATTTTTTTTGTCGTCTCTTTCAGCTGCTGCGCCAGGGTGCCGAATGGCTTGTAGCGGTAGTAACCGATTTTGATTCGATCGATGCCCTGTTCCTGTGCGGTGGCCAGAATCCGTTCGGCGTTTTTATCGGGCTCGTCGATCATCGTCGTCAGAAACAGAATTTTCACGTCCGCTGCTTTTGCCGCTGCACAGGCCTGCGGTAATTCTTTTTCAGCGTTTTCCGGCAGGATGTGCCCCTTGGGACGTACGGTCAGATCAAGCCCGTCCAGCCCGATCGACTTGAACGCCCGACAGACGTCGGGAATAGGCATGTCCTGAAAACTCTTGGTGAACGCCCCCAGCTGATAGCCGCTCGCTGAAGAGTCTTGCTGCGTTTCTCCCGCCTGCACGGCTGACGGGGAAGAGAGACCGCCAGACAGCATCGTCCCGGCCAGTGCCGTCATTGACGCCTGTTTCAGAAAATCCCGCCGGGGAAGCCGATTATGAGGGGATGGAGTATTCCGCATGCTGAAAACCTTCTTTATGATCAGTTGTCGGGTAGAATTCGAGTGAGGTCTATAATATAAAGTATGATCATCAATCGACCCATTTTCTACCGGTTTTAACCGTTTTACCGAAATCCAGAGAGAACCGCTGTCCGCATGTCCGAGCCGCTCACCCTGATCGCTACTTCCGCATTTGGCCTCGAAGCCGTTGTCGCCCGCGAACTGAAACAACTGGGATATGAAGACCAGACCATCGAAAACGGCCGCGTCATGTTTCAAGGCGACCAGGAAGCGATCTGCCGCTGCAATCTCTGGCTGCGGAGTGCCGACCGGATTCTGATCTGCCTGGGCGAATTCACGGCTCTCGATTTTGACGATCTGTTCGACGAGACCCGCGATCTGGAATGGGAACGCTGGCTCCCCCCCTCTGCGAAATTTCCTGTCCGGGCCACCGCGGTCCGCTCGAAAATCAACAGTGCCAAAAATTCACAGAAGATGGTCAAGAAAGCGATCGCCGAGCGGTTGAAGGACCATTACATCAAAGACTGGTTCCCCGAAGACGGTCCCCTGTACTCGATCAGTGTGGCGATCCTGAAAGACCGGGCAACCCTCTGCATCGACACCACCGGCCCCGGCCTGCACAAACGCGGCTATCGAAAACTGACCGCCGGCGCTCAGCTTAAAGAGACGCTTGCCGCAGGTCTGATCCAGCTCAGCTACTGGAACAATGAGCGGGCACTGGTCGACCCCTGCTGTGGTTCGGGCACGATTCTCATTGAAGCGGCTCTGATCGGAACCAACACCGCCCCCGGTCTGAATCGCAGTTTCGCTGCCGAAAACTGGCATCAGATTCCCGATCAGCTCTGGAACGAGGCCCGCGACGAAGCCCGCGATCTGCAGGAGCCCGACGCACTTTCATTTCGTCTACAGGGATATGACATTGATCCTGCCATGATCCGTATGGCCCGCTATCACGCGCAGCAGGCCGGTGTAGAATCGCTGATTCATTTTCAGGATCAGCCGCTGAGCGAATTCAGCACGCCCCGCAAGTACGGCTGCATCATCACGAATCCTCCTTATGGTGAACGACTCGGAGAAAAAGAAGATGCCGAAGTAATCTACCGTGAGATGAAGCAGGTCTTCGCGCCGCTGGATACCTGGTCGATTTATGTGTTGACGTCACATCCCGGCTTTGAACGGATCTTCGATCGGAAGGCCCGCCGCCGCAAACTGTATAACGGGCGGATTGAATGCACCTATTACCAGTTCGCCGGTCCGCCACCACCCCGCAAAAAGTCTCCCTGGGATACTGCTACCGAAGCTGATTCCGAAAGTGACGGAGAAACAGAGTCCGCAGAATAAATTCAGGCAGACCACATGTTGCGGAGTTTCTTGCGGATGTCCTCGGCCGTTGTTTCGATCTGTGCCTCTTCGGGAGTATCCAGATCTTCGGCATTAAATGCAGGTCGTCGCTGAAACAGGGGCAGCGTCTTTGAGGAAATAAACCGCGTCAGCTGGGCATAGCTGTGAGCCTGGTTCCAGCGACGGTTCTGAAAATACTGGCGATGCGGAAAACAGACATAGAGCCAGTTCTTCGCTCGCGTGAGAGCGACGTAAAACAGACGGCGTTCCTCGTCGATCTCGTCGTTGCTCTCCAGAGACATCTCGGACGGAATACTTCCGTCTGCCGCCTGCAGCACGTAGACGGCGTCCCACTCCAGCCCTTTCGCCGAATGTATTGTACTCAATACCAGGAAGTCGTCGTCCGTCTTCTCGCTGGCGGATGCGATATCCTGCGTCGAACTGGGCGGGTCGAGGGTAATCTCTTCCAGAAAACTCATCCGACTGCTAAACCGGCTGGCCACCTGCTCCAACTGCTCCAGATCCCGCTGGCGGGCAGGCGCGTTGTCGTACTGCTGATCGAGCAACGGTGAGTAAAACGTCCGCACCTGATGCACTTCTGCGGAAATGCCTCGTTTTTCGGACTGGGGTGAGGAAAGATTTTTCATCATTCGTAGAAACAGCGGCCAGTGCTCGGCGGTGGCAGTGGGTACCTTGAATTCGGACCAGACATCAAAGCGGAATTGCGATTCCGCCAGCAGATTGAGCAACTGTTGTGCTTTTTTCTGTCCGATGCCCGGCAACAGAGTGAGCACCCTGAGACCGGAAACGGCATCGCGGGGATTTTCCGCCAGTCGAAGGTAGGCCATCAGATCTTTGACGTGTGCGGTTTCAATGAATTTCAAGCCGCCGTATTTATGATAGGCGATATTGCGCCGGGCCAGTTCCACTTCCAGTGCCAGGCTGTGATGCGATGCCCGAAACAGCACTGCCTGCTGATTCAGGGGGATACCCGCTTCCCGATGCTCGAGAACCTGCTCCACGACAAAATCAGCCTGCTCGTTATTGTCACTGCAGTCCACAATAAAGGGAGCGTCCCCCGCAATTTTGGACGACCAGAGTTTTTTCTCGTAGCGTTCGTGTGCTTCGTCAATAATCTGGTTTGTCGCTTCCAGGATCGGCTGCGTGCTGCGGTAATTTTCTTCCAGGGTCACGACGGTTGTGCCGGGATATTCTTCGGGGAAATCGAGAATATTCCTGACCGTTGCCGCGCGGAAGGAATAGATCGACTGGGCATCGTCGCCGACCACGGTCAGTCCTTCGCCGTCCGGACAGAGGTTTTTCAGAATCCCCGACTGCAGGACATTCGTGTCCTGGTACTCATCCACGAGCACCGCTTCGAACTGGCCTCGCAACAGTTTGCCCCCTGCGGGATCTGCAGACAGGGCATGCCAGAACAGAAGCAGATCATCATAGTCGAGAATGTTCTGTTGTTCCTTTCGATCGACGAACGCCTGGAACAACTTTTTCAGAATCTCGACATGTTCCAGACACCAGGGATAATGCCGTTCCAGTACCGGATCCAGCTTGAGGCAGGTATTCACACAACGGCTGTAGATCTCCACCAGCGTCCCTTTGCGGGGGAACTTGGCGACATTGGTCCCCAGATCCAGTTCACTTCGAAGGGCACTCATCAGGTCTTCGGCGTCGCTGCGGTCGATAATCGTAAAATCTTCGGGCAGGCCAATCGACTGGCCATAGCGTCTGAGCAGGCGGGCAGCCGTTGAATGGAAGGTCCCTCCCCAGATACTGCGGGAACGGGCTGTCGCCGCGCGTTCCCGGCTGTCCCCCATCGCGCGCAGCAACGCATCGACGCGGCGGACCATCTCATTAGCGGCTCTGCGGGAAAAAGTCAGCAGCAAAATCCGGCTCGGATCAATGCCCTGTGAAATGAGCCAGGCCACCCGGTGCGACAATGTGGTTGTCTTCCCCGTCCCGGCACCGGCGATGATTAAAAGCGGGCTGGTATCGTGACAGGCTGCTGCCTGTTGCTGGGGATTCAACTGCTGGAACAGGTCTTCAAGTTGTTGAGGGATATCTGACATCCGTGCCTCGCCGAGGTCGCTAGAAAGGGGAATCGTAACTCAACCTCTATTTTCGCGGCAGAGACCGTGATCGCAAGGGGCGGCCGCCAAATTTGTGCCTGAACGGCCGTTTTTCCCTCACTTCGGCTGTCGTTTTCCTCTCTCAGAGTTCCCGCAGACGGATGTTGCGATAGTGTGCCTGATTAATCAGGTTTCCGTGAATCTGTAAGGCAATGATTCCCTTCAGCGGAATGTTCGGATCTTCTTCGGTGTAGTCGACTGTTTTGACGCCGTTGATCCAGAGTTGAATCCGGGGGCCTTGGCAGCGAATCCGGTAGGTATTCCAGTCGTTCAGGCGGACGGGCAACTCACGCTGCTCTTTGGGCGGGCCGGCCAGAATTTTGCGGCGACGGGATTCATCGTACAAGCAGCCCCAGTAACTGGTACCGAGGTCTGCCTGGTAGCCGCTGACTTCGTGGTCGTCAGGAATTTCCGCAGTGCGGATCTGCACACCCGCATTGGTTTCATCGCCCAGCAACTTGAATTCGAGTTTGAGTTCGAAGTCGTCGTATTCTTTGTTGGACCGCAGAAACTCATTGCGTTCGACCTTCGTTTTCAAATTGCCGGCCACGATCTCTCCATCCTCGATGCGAAAAATATCCTGGTTGCCGTGCCAGCCGTCAAAAGACTTCCCGTCGAACAATGACTGAAAACCAAGCTCCTGTTCCTCCTGTACAGCCTGGGCTTTGATGCGTTCCAGCTGCTGTTGCGCCTTCTGCTTGAGCTTTTCATTCGGCGTTGTCGCGATCACGCGTTCGAGTGCGTCCTGCAGCAAACGATTGTCGATAGGCGTCCCCCGTTCCGCCCAGGAAACGATGGTCGCGGCAGCAGGCACGTTCAGGTCTTTTTCCTTGAGAAGTTTAACCGTATAGTTCACCGTTTCCGGATTGGGATTACGCCGCAGGACTTCGAAGACCAGTCTCTTTTCGTCGTTGCGTTCTGCATTCGCCAGTGTATTGCGACAGACTTCGAGCCGCTGTGCGGGTGTCATGTTGAGCTGTCGGGCCACGCGGATGTATCCTCGCAGAGCGCGGATTTTGTATTTGCGATTGTCCAGTGACTGTGCCAGTTCCAGCAGAGGAGGGGCTACATCGATGGTGACCCACTTCCCGAGCAGATCGGTTGCCGTGTTCTGCAATGCGTCTTCATTCGAACGCGCTGCTGCGACAACCGTTTTGAGTGCCGTTTCACCACCAATGGCGGCCAGTTGATTGAGCAAGAGTTGCTGCTGTTCGAGTGAGGCACCGTCCATTGCTGCAGCCAGAGCCTGCGCTGTCTCTTCCAGCGGCAAACGGGCACAGGCGGCTTTGAGTGCATCGCTGGTAGATTTATCGCCGGGATTTTTCAGTGCCAGTGCAATCAGTTTTGATAGATCTGCGGAAGAGGTCGTTCCCCCCAGTGCCTGGATGGCGGCCTGTTTGATTACGGAATTCGAGTGGTTGGCCAGTGGCAAAATAACAGGGGTTAACACACTCAGACGACAATCTCCCGCGAGTTGCAGGCCTTCCTGTTGTTGATGCCAGCCCTCGCTTTCGACCAGTTTACGGGTATTTTCCTCGATGGCAGCCCGTACTTTTGCAGAGGGTTGGCTGCGATTGATTTTGGCAATCACCGCTTCCGCAGCAGGATCCAGTTCCGGATTATTTAGTCGCGCCAGACCAGCCAGCTTGCTTCGTATTTCCAGCAGATCATCCAACACACTAAACAGATCGATAACCACCTGCAGCTGATCAGCGTCGTTCAGTTCGGGAACCAGTTCCCCCAGCGACAGCACTGCCTGCAGTTTGAGCGGGTCAGATCCCTGCTGCATTGCTTCCCGAATCAGGGGCAGGGCACTCACATTCTTTGATTCACAGAGAGCAGCGATCACAAGGCCTTTGCGTTCGTCCGAAAGGCCGGGATAGACGTCGACCAGCGTTGCAGCGGAAACATCTCCCAACTTACGGGCGGCCTGCAGACCGGCACGGAAACGGGGCAGATCGTCTGATTTAAGCGTTTGTGTTAACAGTGCCTGTCCCGCTTTTCCCTGCAACACAATCGACTGCTGAGTTGCAGCCAGATTCACGTTTTCGGGCAGCTCTGCCGTACGTACCGCTTCAGCCAGAGCCTGTGCGGCCGGTTTGTCTTGTTCCGCCAGCGAACGGGCACACATCAGACAGGCGAAACCGACTTCCGGTTTCACTTTGGCATCAGCGCTTTTCAGGGCCGCCTTCAATGCGTCCGCTGCCTGCTGCGTGCCAATCGCCCCCAGAGCGTGTGCTGCCGCAGTCGCGACTTTCGCATCTTTATCCGACAGAAGTTTAACGAGTGCTGCAGTGGCGTTTTTATCCTTCCGCTTTCCGATGGAATTGATCACTCCGACGATCATGTCTCCCTTGAGTTCAGGAAGTGCCTGTTCCAGTGCTTTGTCCGCTGCTTCACCGGGGATGTTCTCCAGAGCCGAGCGGGCGTAGGTCGCGAGCTTCTCGTCTCCCAGGTATTTCGCGATCGCGGGAACCGATTTCGCATTCCCGATGGCCGCCAGACGACGGCAAGCCATGGCTTTGTCGTAAGTACTGGAGTCGGAATTGAGCACGTTGACCAGGCGGGCAGCTTCCTGTTCGGTTTCCTCCGCAGCAAAAGCCGGGGGCATCGTTTGCAGCAGAGCGATCGAAAGCAGGCAGTAGAGACAGAATCTGAATGAAAACATGAGTGGAAATCCCTCAAGTAATTTTTTTAGCGAATGAGTATAGAATGCGTCTGAAGAACGGTCGAAGAACTAAACGGTCCACGGCTCCCGCATGGCGCGGCTCCGCATGCGATTGGCTTCGTCGTCGTTGACGAATTCTTCGCGAACCGGATCGAACTGCAGTTTGCGTCCCAGTTTCCAGGCAATTGCCGCCGCATGGCAGGCGATGTGAGATCGTGCCATGATATCTTCATTGGCAGCCGGCTGCGATCGGGTTTTCACGCAGTTAAAGAAATCGCGCACATGAAACTTGGGAGACGTTCCCGGAATCGAACTGGGCGACGGCAGCGAGGCCCGGAGTTGATCCGACGAAACAGCTGTCTGCCCCGAATCGCCGGTTTCGACCCAGCCTGCTTCTCCTTCGAAACGGACCGGACAGGTTCCCAGTCCCATCCAGCCGTTGCGACGCATGACCAGCTTGACGCCGTTTTCGTAGACGCACTCAATTACATTGTCGTTGGGAACATCCAGCGGTTCATAAGTGACCGGCATTGTGTGATCGGCTTCAAGCGCCCACTGACAGATGTCGAGCGTATGCGCGCCCCAGTCGAGCAGTTTTGCACCGGAATCGAAATCGTAATGACCGCGCCAGGCACCATCGACATAAGCCTGGTTAAAGGGCCGCCAGGGAGCAGGACCGAGCCACATGTTCCAGTCGACCACTTCGGGATCGGGTTCAGGTTCTGCAGGCAGCCAGTCATGTCGATCGATCAGCTGATAGATGGAGGCATGCACTGTGTGAATCTTACCCAGTTGACCGGATTGCGCGAGGTGTGCTGCATGCGCAAAGTTCGAGACATTCCGTCGCTGTGTTCCCGCCTGGAAGACGCGGCCCGTGCGTCTGATGGTCTGTTGCAGCTTACGGGCCAGTTCAATTGAAATGGCACAGGGTTTCTCCGAGTAAACGTCTTTCCCGGCTTCGGCAGCCAGCATCGAAGCGGTTGCGTGCCAGCGGTCGCCGGTCGCAATCAACACAGCGTCAATGTCGTCACGAGCCAGCAGCTCGCGGAAGTCGCGATAGGTCTCG
>Ga0180434_10008524_pt1 | contig 11299 bp, 8 predicted proteins | sample SS_ome_7_FD_132453 | JGI IMG/M metagenome (GOLD analysis project Ga0180434, IMG submission 132453) | Hypersaline lake sediment archaeal communities from the Salton Sea, California, USA - SS_1_D_2 metaG | ecosystem: Environmental > Aquatic > Non-marine Saline and Alkaline > Hypersaline > Sediment... | reverse complement strand
GAGCTGCGCACCGCCATCGGGAGAGTCTCCGCAAGGCCGGGCAGAGGATCGGGAGTTCCACTCGCCGCGGCCCAAGGCGAACCCACCGCCAGGATCGCCGCCACGGTCCCCAGGAACAACGCTGGCCAGCGTCTCAAGACGTGCCCCCTCGTCGGATCACCCCTCTGCGCACAGACCCCGCCACGCGGGGCCCGTGTCGGCCTCATGGCCATGTTGTACCCCGCATGAACTCGTCGGCGTCCTCTAGCGACGCCTGACAGGGCCAGGATTCGGTCCTCTGCACGCCTCTCCTGCTCCTTGGGGCATCAGTCGGTTATCCACAAGGCTCCCCTAGGCGCTGCGGACTGCACCAACTAAAGCCCGCCGAATTCCTCCTGAATCGCAGCCCTGAGCCTATCCGCCTGGCACGGGTAGTAGCGCACTCGGGACATCCAGACTTCCGCCCGCCGACGCATCCAGTCGCGCCCTTTGAGCTCGGTTAGGAAGCGGATCAGGCCGGGCGCGCGCCATAGGCAGAAATCGCACCAGGGGTCTTCCCACACATCGTCGCCCTGCCAGAGATCGGCTCTCAACTCTTCGATATTGCGGCAGTCCTTCCAGCATTCGGTCGTTTCAATGAACGTCCAATTGACCAGGGCGGCCCGCGGCGCGGCCAGGGCCATCTCCACCAGCCTCGCCGACTCCTCGGCCACATGATTGTACATGCTCTCCCCTTCGCGACTACTGGCGTGAAGACGAGGATCGAGGCCGTGCCAGGGGCCGTGATCCTCAGCGATCGCTTCCATCCGCACCCGGTCGGGATAAGAGGCCATCATAAACGACGTTTCCCATTTGGCGGCATGATCGCGCGCCCGGTAGCGATGCCGGACGGCCGGGCCGTAATCGGTGAGGCAGAGCACCTTCGTCTGTGTATCTTCCCGAAGCATGTAGTCGCGCGCGGTGACCTCATGGGCGTTGATGTTCTCGGCGGATGTGTGACCATAGCAGAGCACAATGAGCGAAAAGCCCAGCGCCTCCAACTGCGTGAACATCTCCTCCAGGTATCGGCCGACCAGCTCGGCCGAGAAGTTGAGGCCGCCGTAGGGCATATCGGTTGGCGGATGGACAAGCACGCCCGTGCCGACATACGAAGGGGGAAGGACGACTCCGCCGGTGCGCGCAGCGGTGCGCCGGCAGATTGCGGCCATTTTGAGCGTATCCGTCCCCAGGGGATTCTGCGCGTCATGCCACTCGATGACGCCGGACGGAAGATAGGCGATCGGGTGGGCCGTGAGCATACCGACAAGCTCCTCGGGACGGAGTTTGCTCAGCTCGGCCCATTGGATGGGTTCCTTCATAACTCACTTCCCCGGTTCTATTGGCCTGCCCGCGCAAGTGGTACCAGTCTTTGTGTCAGAGCCGCGGCGTGAATGGCCATGGGTTCCTGGTACGGCATTCCCCATCCGGGCGGCCGGGGCAGGAGGGCGCCGGGCGCTGGAGGGCGGTAGCCCAAAGCGCTGTGCGGCCGCATCGTGTTGCAGTGTGTTCGCCGCCGCTCCACCGGCACCTGCGCCTCCAGCGGCGTGTCAGAGATCTCCACATTCCGCAACGCGTCCCGCAACTTGCCGTTGAACGATTCCAGATGGCCATTCTCCCACGGGCTGCGCGGCTCCATGTGAAGCCTCCTCACACCCAACCACTTGCGGCTGTCAAGTGGGCTTGAGACCGCTCTGACGGTCCTCGGAGTTCGTCCCGGGTGACCAGCGGCCTCTCCCCAGGTGACATCCTGCGCGCCGTTTGGCGCGGTCCCTGCTCCGCGGCGGGCCCCACGGATGCCTTCCGGGCCGCTGCTACCGAAACCAGCGTTTGCGGAATCAGATCGTCAGTTATCGGCCCCCTTCAGGCTTGCCTCGTATGCCATAGAATGGGCGCGCCGAGGGGTCCCCGCGGGCCTCGACAACGCCTTCACACGGCACGGATGAGGTGTGGAACCCTGCGGGTCGTGCAGGCGATCTTCACGTCTGTGATTGCGCCGTCGCTCCGCTGTGTGCTCTACGCCTTCGGCTGCCCCGCCCGCAGCACCCGGTCCACCAGCCCGCCGGGCGCACAGAGCGCGCGCAGGTCCTTGCCCTCCAGCGCCGCGGGCAGCGCCCAGAGCATCATGTTCTGGTAGTAGTCGGTGCCGAAGATCCGCTCGCCGGTGTCGCCGCGAATGTTGTTGGGCTGGTCCCAGGGGTGGCGCTGTGTGCAGACGATGTTCTCAAGGCTGCGGCGCGCCAGCTCGATGCCGAACTCCCGGTCGCCTTCATACATGTAGTTCATCGCCAGGATCAGCACCTCGGGCGCGAACATGGCATAGACGCCGTATTCCGCCACCTTCGATTCCGGGCTGAGGGGACTGCCGTCCGGACGGGCGAAGTTCGCTGCCCCGCAAATGGTCAGGGGAACATTACACCGCTTGATGGTCTCCAGGGTCGCCCCGACGCGCTCCTCGCGGAAGACGCCCGGCAGGCCGTGGAAGTCGGCCGCCCACTCGCCATCCAGTTGGTAGGCCATCACGTCATCGGAGCGCTTCCCTGACTCGAGGTCGTAGTAGTTCAAGTAGTAGGAGCCGGCCCACATCTGCTCCTCCATGGCGCGGCTGCCCTGCTCGAACCACTCCCGGCACTGGCGCGCGAACTCCTCGTCCCCCATCTGCTCGGCCATGCGGGTGGCGATCCGGAGTGTGGAGAGGCGGAGCCCACCCAGGTGAGAGCACATCCCGAGCCACTCCCCGCTCTCGAACCACTCCATGCCCACATTGCCGGCCGGCATGCTGATGACCCCTTCGGGGCCCGGCCTCAGGTTCATGGTGAAGATGGTGTTCTGCTTCACCGAGTCGTAGAACTCGCGCAGCACCTTGTCATCGCCCGTCCGCAGCCAGACCCGGTCCACCAGGTCCACGTAGCAGAAACCGTTCAGGGAGATCTGCCAGTCCCAGGAGGGGGTGGCCATGTCGGGTGCGCCGTTTCGGCCGATGAGAAACGGCGCGGCTCCATCCTCGCGCTGGTAACGCTTGTATCCCTTCAGCGTGGACCAGGCCAGCTCGGCGAAGAAGTAGACGATAGGCAGGTTCCCATACCAAGTGCATGGGATGCACTCGATCTGCGGACAGCTGCGTGGGCTTTCCACCATCCCGAAGAACCCTTCCGGATAGCACCAATCGCCCAGCGGCGGCTTGCTCATCGCCCAGTAGGAGGTTTCAGGGATGAGGGCGAGGTTGTTCACCAGCGTGTCGCGCAGCCAGACAGGCAACTCGTCAGAAGTGTAGACGGCTTGCTGCCAGGCGAGCACGCGGTCCAGCAGAGATGCATGTTCGCGGGCCAGGCGCTGGGCCGCCTCCACGGCGCTGCGATAGCGAGAGGCATACATGTGGGTGTAGCGGTGGTGCTCCTCCCCCTTCCATTCGGGCGCATACCAGGCGAGCAGGAAGCGGACCGTCTTCTCCTCGCCCGGCTCAAGGGAGAAATCCACCGCCGCCGTCGCGCCCGCGTCCTCGTAGAGGAACAGGCCGCCATACTCCCGGCCCTGCGGCCGGGGCAACTCCGAGCCGACCTTGGCCCAGGCCTCTCCGTCGCGCCCCAGGCCTCCGCCCAGGCGCACCGGATCGTCGCCGATCACGCCCAGCGCGTAACCCACGCCCTTGTCCGTGCTAACCGCCAGGCCCTGGAACCCGTCCTCGGCTGGCCCGAGGCGAGGCCCCTCGGCTCGCTCGGGGATGCGCCGGCGCCAGAATTCGGTCGCGTTCGCCTCCCGGACCTCGGGGCCGGAGAAAGTGAAGGCGACGGCGCCCTGCTGCTTGAGTTGCGTCGGGTTGCGCAGGTGCACCTCGAAGACCGCGCCTGGGGTGTTAGAGACCGGGAGGTCCCCGGGGATGAAGGGCGCCCAGGCGCGCAGCCCCACGCTCACGGGCGCGTCCGTGTCATACTCCAGGTCGGCCACCGGATAGTGGCCCCAGTAGTGGATCTCCCGGGCGGTCTCGACGCCCTCGAGCCTGGGGAGGTCCAACACCCACCGTTCCTGCTTGACCATCGGTTCGGTGCAGGCCTGGCAGGTGCCGCCCTCGGCCATCTGCTTCGTGGTGAGCACCCAGGTCTTGCCTCCGACCGCGAGTCCCAGGAAAGGCTCGTAGCCCGGCCGCAGCCGGATCCCGCTGACCTCCGTCGGGTGGAAGAAGTTGAACAGCGAAGAGAAGCCGAGCACCCCGCTCGCCTCGATGTCCAAGCAGCCTGTGCTCAAGCCGCCCAGCGGCACCCCACAGCAGGGCGGCTGCGCGGTCCGGTAGATCAGCCCGCAGACGGGTTCCGAGAATCCCTGCGCGCGGAACTCCAGCCATTCCCGCTCGGGAACGTCAGTGGGAAAGAGCCTCCCGTCTGCCGCCTCTGCCACTTGCTGTTTGGCGCTCGCTTTGGGACGCTGCCCCATGATTCCCTCCGTCCTTTCCCTGACGGTCTTGCCCGCCGGAGGCGGGCAAGCCGACAATACCCCGCGCTTCGGCCGGTGTCGGTGAAGGTGCTGAAGCGGGACACTGTGTGGCTGTCAAGACGCAGTGAGACGCTTCTGAGACCGGTTGGGTGTGTCAAGCGTGCGTGAGATCGCTCTCACAGGCCTCTCAGTTCGTTCCGGCTGACCAGCCTCCGTCTCCCCAGCCCGTATCTTGCGTCCCGTGTGGCGCTATTCCTGCCCTGGAGCTGGGGCGACTCCCACGGCCGGAAGCCGGGGATCGCGGCATCAGAGCTCTCCCACGGTGCCGACCCGGGCCAGCATGATCCGAGCCCGCTGGCGAGCCCGCATAACTCTCAGAGCTGTCTCACTGCGTCTTGACGCGGGCATTGCGTCCTGACATGCGCACACAGTCTCCTCTGACTATTCCAGCGTGAACGCTCCCAGGCGGCTGAGTTCCTCGAAACCCCTCACGAAGTTTGGCGTCCAGGCCAGGCGATTGCCGCCGCAGTAGGCAGCGCGGAAGAAGTTTGCGTAGAAGGGCCCGGCCGGCTGTAAGCCGCCGGGGAGCAGTCTGTCCAACGGGAGGGCGAGCCGCACCGTCCAGACATCGGGGGCCGCGGTGTCGGAGACAACTCTCGCGCCGCTCTCCCACGGCGCTCCAGGCCCGCTCGCTGGGAGGCACGTCGCGAGCACGCCGCCGTTCGGGATAATCTCGATTCGCCGGTACGGCCTGGCGCGCTGCGCGGCCACGTGAATCTGCCAGCTATCGCCCCACATCCCGTGCGAGTTCACCAGCAGGTCGGTATCCGTCCACTCCTGGAGCTGCACGTACAGATAGGCGCCGTCCTGCGCGATGCGGCCTTCGATCCTGCGGTCGGCCGGGTCGCCTACGATCCGGCGCCATCCGGTTAGGGCCGTCCCCTGCGGCCACTCCACCTTGGCCACATCGCCGCCGGCATCCGCGATGCGGGGCACCCGCACCGAAGGCGGCGGCTGCGCCTTGCGCGCCGCAATCTCCGGCTCGGCGGCCTGGCGGGCCAGGTGCTTCCTGCGCCCCTCGACCATGTGGTCCCAGACTGCCTTCTCGAAGAGCGCCACCCGCGTCTTCTCGGGTTCGGTCTTCGCCAGCACCGTCGCCTGGGCCATGAGGCGGGCCCATTGGTTCATCCGGGCTTCGGTGCCCAGGTAGTCCCACGCCATCTCGCGGGTCTGGTGGAAGTGACGATTCTGCGAGCGCACCTCCGGCGGGTAGTTGGCCGGGTCGGAGTAGGTTCGCTCGATGCTCAGGTACATCTGCTTCAGCGGCTGGCCGGCGGGGCCGTAGTAGCGGTCGAAGAACTCGTCGAGCAGCCGGTCCACGTCCAGCGTCGGGTCGTCCAGCAACTTGAAGGCCACGTAGGTGTCCACCTGCTCTCCCAGCCCGTTGAAGAACGCCCCTCGGACCCCGTCGCGGTGGAACATCTTGATCTGCCGCGCTGCCGTGTGCGCAAAGAACCCCGGAAACGCCTCGAACAGGCCGTGCGACCTCCAGGCGACCTCCGACGGAAAGCAGTAGTAGAGCCACACATAGAGCGGCCGCACCCCTGCGCGCTCCACCCACTCCCGGTAGATCCTCATGTTGTTCCGCGCCATGGCCGGCGCCCACCAGTTGCGCACTGCCAGGCACAGCTGCACCGACGTGTTGGGCTCGGGGCGAACCCGCCTGGGGTAGTATGCGTAGTCGAAGTAAGCCAGGGTGGCGAGGTACTTGTCGGGGTGAGTCTTCGCCACCTCCCCGGCGACCTTGGCCGCGAAGCCGTGGATGTAGTCACTCGCCGTGCCCCGGGAGAAGTGCGCGTTCGCGTCCTCGTCCGCGCTCATCTCGGCCTGGCACGTTGGGCACTTGCAGTACTGGTTGTTGTCCATGGGCACCAAGGCGAAGTAGTCGCCGGCCGCGAAGGCTCCGCGCTTGGCGCCCTTGCCGTCGAAGTAATCCCGCGCGTCCTGGACGACCTGTTGGATGAACCCGGCGTTGGTGTAACACATCTGGGGCGGTTTGCCTTCGTAGCCCTGGGCGAAGAACTCAGGATGCTCGCCCTCGAAGGCATCGGGGTCGGCCGGATTCTGCCTCCAGAAGCGGTCGTAGTAGCCGTAGAAGGAGTGATTGCAGGCGTAGGACTGGCCGCCCGCGCGCAGCCGATGCCAGAAGAGATTCAACTCCGCGGCGCTGGGCTTGTTCCAGAGAATGTCCGTCATGCCCGAGGTGTCCAGTGGCCGCCGCATGGGGTAGGGCTGGCGATAAACGAAGGCGGGCGCCCGGCGCACCTCGCCCCCCTCGACGCGCAGCGTCGGGCGCTCCGGGCACACCATGCACAGCTCCGTCGGCCCGTACCAGCGCACGCCGCAGTGCCGCTCCAGGAAATCGTACACCGCGTAGCACGTCGCCTGCTCGTCGAAGAAGGGCGGCGGTTCGGCGGCCGGCTGGGGTTCATCCCGTCCCGTGATCTCATCCCCCCATGGTACGGGCACCGCCGGTTCGGGTTCGTCTCTGCCCATCAGGACGAGGGTGTTGGGCGCGAAGCGGATGAGATACTCCTGGGGCTCGAAGCCGCTATCGGTGAGTCCGCGGACACGGGTCGCTGCGCTTTCCCCCATCAAGATGCGGGTGCCCTCGATCTTGACCCCCTCGGGAACAATGGGCAGCCGGGCGCCGGAGATCTTCTCGATATGGTACTGCAGTTCCGCCGCAGCAAACCAGGCCGCTCGCGTCGGCTGCCTGGCGACCACGATGCTCGCCGCCGGCTTGCCGGCCCGCGTCAGGACCAGAGTCCGGTCCTCGCTGCGCCTCGCGCCGCTAGGTGCGGCCTGCGACAGGACTAAGGTGCCCAGCGCGGCGACGGCTACGTACACGTGCGACCACGTGCGCGTTTCAAGAGCGTGTGAGACCACTGCGACAGACCCAAACTTTCCTTTCTCGCGAGGAGCAGTTCCTCCTCTCAGGTATGCGGAACTGATCGTGGAGCTCAAGGTGCATGGGCCCCATCGCAGCACGAGTAAGATCCGCCAGCTTCTGGCTGAGCGCTACGGCTGGCGGGTTTCCCGCCAGACGGTGTGGCGGGTGCTCAGCGCCCGGGGGCTGGCGCGGGTCGTGGATCGCGAGCCCTTGCAGCGCTTTGAACGGCCCCAGCCCAACCAGCTATGGCAGATGGACCTGAAGGAAGATGTCCCCACCCCGGCTGGCAAAGCCCATCTTCTGGCGATCGTAGACGATGCCAGTCGCTTCTGCCTGGGCGGGCACTGGCTTGAGAGCAAGGCGGAAGCGCCCGTTTTGGGGGCCCTGGCGCGCGTTCTGCGGCGTTTTGGGTTGCCCCAAGCGATCCTGAGCGACCGAGCTTCGGTGTTCTATGGGCCAGCCAGCCGCACGTCCGGGCTCACCACCTACCAGTTGGCGCTGGACGCCTTGGGGGTGAAGGCTCGGTTTGCCAGGCCCTACAAGCCTCGCACCAAGGGGAAGGTGGAGAAGTTCATCCAGTTTGTGAACCAGGACTTCCTGGCGGAAGTGAAGGGGAAGGTTCGCGATGTGGCGGACCTGAATCGTGTCCGTCCTCCGCGTCAGTGGGACAAATCGGGGGGTGAGTTAAGGTACAGTCCGGGTGTCCCTGCCCCCTTGTTTTCATCGCCGTTCCCCATCCGCCGGTAGCGCTCCCGCCGGGCTGCAAAGGTCCTCACCTGCAAGGCTGTTCGCCGCGCCAGGATGGCTATAGCAGGGACGCCGCGGAATGCTCCCGTTTCCATCCACTCATCCACGATCCGAAACCTGGGGGTCGTCTGTTCACCCACCGTCGACTTCTCTCTGCACGCGACCACACGGGAGAGCCTATTCAGACGAGTCGTCGAGCCTCCGATCAGGCGCGGTTCCGGTCGACGCAGAACACAAGCTATGGGCCGGGTTGGCTGGGAAGCAGGACTATCAGGCCCGGTGGTCGGCGAGTTATGTGCCGGGTCTTTGGGGCGCGCGCATTAGTGGACGTCCGCCCGGCGACAGAATAAGGTGAAGGGAGCGGAGCGGGCCGATAAGCCGAGGTATCGGTGGTCATCATAGTACCACCTCTCGCCTTGCCTCCTGAATGTGGGGTGGATGTAGGGCAAATGTAGGGCAGAAGTAGGGCAAACTGCGCAGTTGTCATCGGCAGCGACACGGTTGGCATGGCCGCGTTGCTCATCCGGCGCTGCGCCCAGCGTGTACCGGGAGTACACGGCTCGCGGCCCCAAGCCGGCGTGGCCGCGGTACGCCTACCAGGCGTGTGCCTCCAGAAAGGCTGCGACCGTCAATACCCTAACGCCCCGAATCTCGCCCAGGGTCAGCAGGTCGGCGTCGCCGGTCACGATGCAGTCGGCTCTTCCGGCCAGTGCGCAGGCAATCACCTTCACGTCGGCCGGGTCGCGGACCGCAATCCCGGGGTCGTCCGTTGGGCCGACCAGTTCGGCATGGGAAAGGATGTCGCGCAGAATCAACTCGATCCGCTCCTGGGGGGCCTCGAAGTCTTCCGCGAGGACATCCTCGAGTTCGGCAACGAGTTCCAGCGAGGTGACCGCCTGGAACCGCCCGGCTGCCGCCAGGTCCACCACCCGCCGGGGCCGGCCGCCCCAGAAGAGCGCGGAGATGAGGACGTTGGTGTCGAGCACCACCCTCATCGCGGGCTGTGCCTGCGCGCTCTCACGGCGGCCAGCACGTCCTCCTCACGGATCCCCCGCTCCTGGGCGAACTGCTCGGCCCAGCGGCGCAGTTCCTCGCGGCGCTGCGGGTCCCAGCGCAGGGAGGCCATGCGCAACCAGGCCTCGATCACGTCCCGCTTGAAACGGATGGCCTTGCCGATCTTCACCCCCGGCAGTTCGCCTTTCCGGAACTTGCGGTAGACCGTCTGGGGGTCGAGTTTGAGGTACTCAGCCAGCTCTTCAACCGTCATCACATCTGAAGCCATTTTTGTCCCTTTCTGGCTCTGATTATACTCTCTTATACCCTGGGCGTCAAGCCACTCGGAAAACGGGCCGAAGGCGGGGCACGGGGCTCCTGCCCCGCCATCGGCCCCTGGCCGCCTGGACTGGATCCGCGTTGCGAGGAGAACCGGTTCCGGCACCGACCGCCGCTCATGCTCATATCCAGCGGATCTGCGACACCGCGCGGGGCTGCAAGCATACATACATTGCTAGACCCAGAGCGATGACGAGGTCGTCATGCGCTCCGGAAGGCGCGCCCAGGCTGCCATCGTCCAGGTGCTGATAGGCTGCCATCTCGCCGATGGTCGCCTCGCAGGGGACGAGCAGGCATTTCTCCCGCAGCCCCTTGTCCAGCCGGTCGACAAGGACGGTCTTGGAGGCCTGGGTGGTGAGGAAGCCGGGCTCCGCTTGGCCTCCGGCCCGCTGGATGTCCCTCCACACGTACGCGCCCAGGTACTTGAGTTCCATGAGGACCGAGTGGCCATGGTTGTTGCGCTCCACGACCAGCTCTGCCTCGCGGTAGCGCTTGGAGAGCGCATGGAGCTTGGCGGCGAAGACGTCGGGCGGCCACTGGCCGCGCATTCTGGCTACCATGCGCGCCGGCGTGGAGGCATCCTCCGGACGGCGGACCACCACGGCAGCGGAGGGATCTCCCTCGGCGAGGCCCTCGGCCGGGTCGGCCCCAATGACGTAATAAGCCTTGGGCTCCGGCTCCTCCCAGATGGCCTCGTGCTCATCTCCGCTGAGCCAGGGCTGGCTTTGCAGCCATCCGACCGCCTCCTCCCCGAACACGGGCCGCCCGGAGCGCAGGAAACAGCGGGCGGGGTCTTCAGGGTACTCCTGGTCGAACCGCTCCCCCAACTGGAAGCGCTTCGCGCGGCGCCACAGGAGCTGGCCGTCGTCCAGCCCGTGGTCTTCACGCAGTTGTCGTTCCTCGTCACTGAGGCCGTCCGGATCGAGGCATCCCTGCATCCGGTAGCCGGGGTCATCCCACCAGGAGAAGAAGTGCCGCTTGAAGCGGGGCAGGCCGGGGTCGCCCTCGGCCTGCTTCTGCCAGAACTGCCAAGCGTAGTTCCGTCCATGGGGGGTGGTCTCGATCACCACTCTCCCCGAGGCCGGCACCGCCTCCAGAATCGAGGCGAGCGCGTCTTCCGGCTTGGGCCAGAAGGCGAACTCGCTGGCGTGGACGTTGTCGATGGTCTGGCCGCGGCCGAAGGTCACCGAGCCCGCCGTACCCACGTAGAACTCGCTGTTGAGCTTGGGCCAGTACAGTTCCCGCCGGTTGCTGCGCTTGGCAGGCAGCCGGGCCCGCTCGGACTCCGGCAGCATCTGCTCGAAGAGCTTCACCATCTGGAAGATGCGCTCCGTCGAGTCCAGGTCATGGGCGATGACCACCGTGCGGCGGTTCTCCTTGAGCCGCGTGTCGTGGTAGAAGAGCGCCTCCACCAGGGTCGAGCAGCCCACCTGCCGGGGCTTCAAGATGAAGTCGCGGCCACAGAGCTCGTGCTCAAGCTTGCTCTGGATCGGGTTCAGGCGCAGCGGGACCGTCCGGCTCTGCTTGTCCCGGATCCACAGCAGCGCCTCCATCCACTGCGCCCGGCTCAGTCTCTGTGGGTGCTGGCAGGCTATTCTCCTGGCCACCTCCGCCCACGCCTGAGGCGTCAGTTCGGGCCTGGGCCAGGGCGTAGGCGATGCCTGCGGCGACACGTTGCTCATCGAAGTTCTCCTTCGTTGCCGTCTTGTCTTCGGTCACCTGGGTGGGCTCGCCCCGCGCCACGCGCTCTACCTCGAACCCCAGCTCGTAAAGCCGGGCCGCTTCCGAGGGGCGCAGGGCGCTGGCCAGGGTGAGCTGGCCTGT